>Ga0310696_10006984_pt1 | contig 13334 bp, 8 predicted proteins | sample AusTroGonzalo_MG_4_FD_203885 | JGI IMG/M metagenome (GOLD analysis project Ga0310696, IMG submission 203885) | Bovine rumen microbial communities from tropical cattle in Woodstock, Queensland, Australia - Gonzalo_02 (v2) (version 2) | ecosystem: Host-associated > Mammals > Digestive system >... | reverse complement strand
TAGTTTTTCTCTTGCAGCGAGAAAGAAAGAATCAGAATTCCCACGAAATATCGGTGAGTTTATATCCGAGATAAAGGATTCTTCATCTGTGGAAGAATACATTAAGCAGAAAGAGATTGCAGTAGAGCAATTAGAGACAACGCCTCGAGTTAAGTCCCTAATGAAAGACGATTTGTACAGAATAAGTATCTGTATGACAGAAACAAATAATCGTGCTGCCAAATTATATACAGAATTTCAATACCTGTTAGAATCAGAATTCCTGAATCAGTTTTCAGGCAGAGAAGATGAGCAAATATTTATTGATATCTTAGCTGAAAACAAGCAAACTTCATATTTCCGATTTACGTCTAATGGTAAATCCGCAGAGGCTCGTTGTGAAGATGAGGAATCTTTAGAAGACATAACGTATGTAGAATCTCCTTTGTATCTTCATATATTAGATTCTCTGATGTTTGCTGGAACATACAGGGAAGTAGATAAGAAGAGACGAAGCATAGTGCCGATGATTCCGTATCATATAAAAGACTTTGCGCAAAAGATGAATTCTCCGCGTTCTTATTTTAGCCAGCAAAGTTTGTCCAATGATAAGTCTATTCAGACGAACGAGATTATTGGTGGCTCATTTAGTTATGACGAAAATAGACGTTCTATCATTTTCAGGAAAAAAGAAATGTCTATTCTCCCTATTAACGTGGCTTCTGGTATCAAAAGTTTTGGAGTCTTACAAATGTTGTTGGATGGCGAGTATATTGATGCTAATCGACCTCTAATATGGGATGAACCAGAAAACCATTTACATCCAGAATGGCAGGTTGAGTTTGCAAAGGTTCTTGTACAGATGTACAAGTCAGGAAAGCCTATCATTATAACTACTCATAGCCCATATTTTCTTCAGGCCATTCGTTATTTTTCAGCAAAAGAGAAGGCTGAAGACTTTGTAACCTATTATATGGCACAACCTACAGAAGATGGTTTTGTGGAAATGGAGGATGTCACTAATGACTTAAATAAAGTGTTTAAAAAGTTGGCTGCACCATTGACAGGGGTAATGAATATTGATGCAGCACGTCAGGGGATAGACTTATGATAACGAATCCTACCGATTTATATTCTAAGTTCCTTTCCGACTATATGTTGCCGGAACAGATACTTTGCGATTTGCATAAGCCCTGCAATTCTGCTTCTGGACATCGTTGTATCACTGTCTTGACCCATAAGGTGATAAACTTTGATGATGTAAAGACTGAATACCAGCGTGGAAAGAAAGGATCTCAGAAGGCATCTGCTGACGGTTTTACCTACAAGAACAAACTGTTTTGCTTTGTTGAGTTAAAAGGATGGGCGGACTTTCTTTTGTACCATACAAATCCTGACACATTGAAAACGGAAATAAAGGAACAGGCAGAAAAGTACGACCTCAATAAGAAACTAACAGATAGTATGCTCATCTGTAAAGACATTGCATCTAACCCGGAACTATTCAAAAACAATTCTATAGCTTTCATTCTTGTGACTGACATTGATGTTGTCGAAGATGGTACAATGGAACTTTATTCTGACTTGATGAGTTTGGCAGAGACATCTACTAACTGGGAAACAATATGTAATCATGAGTTGAAAGGGAAATTGTCTTCTCTTCCGACAAATATCAGTACATATTATATTAAGTGCCAGATGTTTGATGACACTATCTCAAAATTGTAAAGCGAAATGCAAACTAATAATACCCGCCCGCTCACTCTTGCTGACATCTTTCTGGAGGTTCTGGAACAAAAATCTCAGGATGATAGGCAAAAGGCGTATGTGCGAAAGGTGAAGACATTGATGGATGTGCCTGAATGTGCAGAGTTTTTGAGCATAGGGTTGATGAATGCGATGGGATATCCCACGCGAATTGCAGCAAGTACGATTGACAAAGCTGTGGATTGCTTGACTCATTTCTATGAAGATAACATAGAAGAGAATCAAGAGTGGACGAACGAGCAAAAAAGAGTTCAAAAGGGCTTGATGAAGAGATTTATGAACGAATATTGTCAGGCTATTAAGGCATTTGCTGCTTCATGGAGTTTGCTGACTTGAATATCTTGTTTAGGACATAAGAGCCCATAGGACGATGGAACAGAAGTTCAGCAATAACAGTTTAGACCTCGAGACGCTGCGGGAGTTCTTTGTAGGCAAAGCGACATAGCCGAGCGCTGCAAGCAGGAGGGCGAGACAGGGCTATATAAATATAAGGTATAGCACAATATATGAAACAAGGCCGAAGCGGGCGAGGATGAAATTGACGCATCCTCGCCCGCTTTGGTGCAGAGAAAAGCCATGAAAGGAGAAAAATGATAGAATATGTGAAATAAGTTGGCGTTTCTATAAAAAAACGGTGTCCTCGATTGTATTATATATAGAAGCTCCATAACGGAGGACAATAGCGATAGACTGATATGCTCAAAAAAGAGATAATAGAAGGGTTGTTCCGCCAGCACTACAGCGAGATGTTTCATCTGGCCAGAACCTTGCTTGGTGCTGATGAGGAAAGGCTACGGGTAGGCGCGTCAGCGGGAATGGCCGAAGACGTTGTCCAGGACGTGTTTGCGCGGCTGATGGAAACGGACATCGTTCCGGAAGCAGACAGAATCCGTGCCTATCTGATGTCTGCCGTACACCACGGCTGCACGAACATCATCCGACGGGCGGCAACGCGACAGAAGGTGGAAAGCCTGTACCCCGTTGACGACACAACCGACCTGCAGCCCATCGACCAGATGACAGAGCAACTGGATGTCATTCAGGCATACGCCAACGAGTTCACCGAACCACACCGAAGCATCTTCCATCTGCGTTTTGACGAAGACCTGACTCTGAAGGAAATCGCCCAACGCCTCGACATGAACCAGAACACCGTCTATAAGTATCTCAGGCAGAGCATTCAGCAAATCCGCTTAAAGTTACACCATTAAACTACAATCGCAATGGACACAAGCAATGAAAATATCCGTAAGCTCTTTGATATGCTCGACAACTCCGAAGCATATTCTGAGCAAGAAATCTCCGACATCATCAACTGCGACGAGGAGACCCGCGAGACATATCGTCTGTTGGTGGAAGCCAAGCGCAGCAGCCGTTGGGCGCAGCCCCAACAGCTTGTTGACGTAGATGCCGCCTGGCGACGTTTCGAGAAAAGAACGTACCATGAAAAGAATGTATTTTTCACGTTCAGAAAGATTGCCGCCATCTTCCTCGCTGTCGTTTTCCTTGGAGGACTGGCGTGGGCAAGCATACAAATCCTGGCCCCCCTTTCATCCCCCAAGGGGGATATGTTACCTAATCAATATGGTATAGAAGCCCACTCGGGGGCAGTAGGGGGGGCCGCCTCTCCCATCCGTTTCTCCGACATCCGCCTCGACAGCATCCTTTCCGTCGTTTCTGCACATTATGGTAAGACGGTCAGCTTCCGCAGCGAAGAAGCCAGGGGCTTGAAGTTCATCATGGCTTGGAACCCCGACTCGTCGCTGACAAGTTTCATCGAAGGGCTGAATATGTTCGATGGTCTTCTGCTCACCCTTCAGCAAGACACCATCTTCGTTGAAACTACAGAAGTAAAGGAGGATGCAGAATGAGACACCATTTGATTGTCCTTCTGTTGATTGCCACGCAGTCCATACAGGCGCAGATCAGCCACGACTTCCGTAACGTGCCCTTGACTGAGGCTCTTCGCACGATAGAGCAAGGTCAGGAGGAATACACCATTGTCATGCTTACCGATGACATGGAACACCTAAAAGTAAGTGCCCGCATCAAGGACATGAATCTCCCCGATGCCGTTAAGCGAATATGCAAAGGGCAGCCCGTGAAGGTGAAGACAAAGGGTAATCAGATATTCGTGCAATACAAACCAGAGAAAGATTTTACGGATAAGAAAGTAGAGCTTTCGGGCTGTGTAGAGGACGGTTTCTTAGAGATGCCGTTGCCCCATGCCAAGGTCTCTGTGCTGCGTACAGACAGCAGCATCGTTGTGGATTCCGCCCAAATGTTTTTCTTCTACGGAAGTGGTATGAAGATTGTTAGGGCGCAGTTCGGAACCGATGTTAACGCTGCAGAGCGGGAATACCTCGTCCGCGCCAGTATGGACGGCTACGATGACGTGTGGAAGCTGGTGTCCATTCCACGTTCCTTGCAGGATGTGGTGGAAGTACCGACGCTAAAGATGCGCAAGTCATCTGCGAAGACGTTGCATGAAGTAACGGTGACGGCCACTAAGATTAAAATGTTCTATCGCGGTGACACGCTTATCTATGATGCCACAGCTTTCAAACTGCCAGAAGGTTCCATGCTCGACGACCTCATCCGCCAATTACCAGGCGTGACGATGAATGCCGACGGCGAGATCTTCGTCAACGGACGCAAGGTGGATGAGCTACTGCTGGGCTCCCGTTCCTTCTTCGGTGGCAATAAGAAGGTGTTGATGGAAAACCTGCCGTACTACACAGTCAAGCACCTGAAGGTTTATGAGAAACAGACGGACATGAGCGAGGCGCTGGGCTACGACGTCGAACCGCGCAAGTACGTCATGGATGTCAGCCTGAAGGAGGAGTACAAGCGCGGCTACATCGGCAATGTGGAGGCGGCGGGAGGAACTGACGAGCGGTGGCTTGGGCGCGCCTTCCTCCTTGGCTTCACAGACCGTCTGCGCTTCACGCTCTTGGGCAACGTAAACAACGTCAACGAGGGGCGCCACATCGGAGAGTCCGACCAGTGGAGCCCTGCTCGCCAGCCGCGTTCGCAGACCACGACGCGCAGTGTAGCTGCTGAAATCGACTATTCCTCCAAGGGTAACAAGCTAAAGGATACATTCCGCGCAGAATACACCTCCACAACGGACGAACAGACCATGACGCAGCGCCGAGAGCAGTTTCTCGCTGGCAGCAAACCCACGTCGTTCACCGGGTCGTTCAGTCGGCAGGGCAACGGGCGGCTGAGAGTCTTCAACGGCTTTCAGCTAAAGAAGCCGACATGGATATACTCAACAGTAAGCTTCGTCTCTACCCGCCGCGATGGCACGACAAGTTCGTCCTTCGAGCAGTGGGACGACACGCTGACAACCACCCTCCGCTCCGTCGGTCTGAGCCGCGGCTCGTCCTGGAACGGACACGCCGACGTGCAGGGTGCCGTCAACATCGGCGAAAAGGGACGCCTGACATTCTACGTCATGGGTGACCACAGCAAGGACGATGTTGAACAGGCCACGCGATATGAACAGGGCATTACCCCATCCACGTCGCGAAGGGGATCCGTCAGTTATAACACAAACGACATATCGAACCGCTCCACCGGGGTCATGGCAAACGTCGGCTACAACCTCAAACTTGCCGGAGACCTACACCTGATGGCCGGCGACGGCGTGACCTACATGTCGGTGCGACGCCACGACTACCTCTACCACCCCGACACACTCCTGCTCGCCTCACAAATCGACGCTCTGGCTGCCATCACCGACCCGCACAACTCCTACGACAGCCATTTCCGCTCCATCGACCACAAGCCTGGCATTACCTTATATAAAGATGCCCGTGCCCGTCAACGTCAATACGGATACACCTTACTCTACTCGAAGTTCCGATTCGGCCTCGGCCTACCCATCCGCCACGAGAGGCTCCACTACCGCCGCGGCACGCTCGACACGCTGGCCGTGCAGCACACCCTCTTCCTCAATCCTACTTTCAGTTTCCGCCATGTGAGTTCCGACAGCCGTCGCGATATCCGCCTGAACGTCGAACACCGCCGCTCAGCTCCCGAGCTGACCGATCGCATCACCTTCCGTGACGACAGCCAGCCCCTCATCGTCAAGCTCGGCAATCCCGACCTCAAGCCCTCGATGTTGACACAGTTCAATGTTGAATACTACGACCAGGCCGCATCGAACCAAGGGCAATACCACCTCTCCGCCTCTTTCGACTATCACCACCGCGATGTGGCGCAGTCCCTCACATACGACCCTTCAAGCGGTGTTTATACCTACAAGCCCATGAACGTCAGCGGAGCCTACACGCTGAAGGGTGTGTTCGACATCAGCCGCACCATCGACGAGAAACGCTACTGGTCGTGGCAGACCAACGCCGATGCAGGCTATCATCACAGTGTTGATCACGCCATGCTCACGGGCATGATGGCGAGTGAGGAGAATGTTGTCAATACTCTGACGCTGCACGACAACGCCTACATACAATATAATAAAGGTGCATTGAACATCCGCGCCACGGGCGACATCTGCTGGCGACACTCGGAGGGAAAGATGCGTGACTTCGAGACGCTGAACGCCCTCGATTTCCAATACGGCCTCTCCGCACGCTACACCCTGCCGCGACTGAACACCACACTCTCAGCAGACGGCAACATGTACTCGCGTCGTGGCTATGGCAGCAGCGAACTGAACACCGACGACTTCGTACTCAACGCCTCCGTCAGCCAGCCCTTCTTCAAGGGCAAGCTCATCGCCCGCATCGAATCCTTCGACCTGCTGCACCAACTTAGCAACACGCAGTACACAGTGAACGCCCAAGGCCGCACCGAAACCTGGTATCGCTCTCTGCCGCACTACGTCATGCTGCATCTTGTGTATCACTGGAATAAGAATCCGAGAAAGAAATAACCCCACACGCCAGTTTCTATGATTGTACCCCACATGGAGGAGCGCGCAGGGCGGAAAAGTGCTCCATGTACCCCACATGGAGTACTGTGCGGGTCGGAAAAGTGCTCGCCGGACGACAGGCGACGAGGTTTCCAAGCAGAAAAGTACTCGAAGTCCGAACGGCGACGAGGTTTCCGGGCAGAAAAGTGCTCGCCGAAGGACAGGTGACGAAGTTTCCAGGCGGAAAGTGCTCCAAGTCGGAACGGCGACGAGGTTTCCAAGCGGAAAACTGCTCGCATAACCCCTATGAGAATGGAAAAATGTCGGTCGGCGACCTTCCATCAATCGGAAACAAATAAAAACTCAATAGAATTATGAGCAGAAAGAACATCATCACCATCATCCTCGCCCTCGCCGCCTTGACGGTAGGGGCACAGATGGATTATTATTGGCTGAGAGGCCGTGTCCATGACAATTTCACGGATGCAGGAAGTAAGGGAGGACGCTGAATGAGACACCATTTGATTTTCTTCCTGCTGATTGTCACGCAGTCCATACAGGCGCAAATCAACCACGACTTCCGTAACACGACTTTGACTGAGGCTCTCAGAACGATAGAGCAAGATCAGTCGGAATACACCATTGTCATGCTTACTGATGACATGGAACACTTGAAGGTAAGTGCAAGCATTAAAGACATGGCATTCCTTAAAGCGGTGGAAAAGGTGTGCAAAGGGCAGTCCGTGAAGGTGAAGACGAAGGGCAACCAGATATTCGTGCAGTATAAGAAAAAAGCAGACGTGAACTTCAACGGCACCATTGTGGATGCTTTTACGCGCCAGGCCATCAAAGGCGAAGTGACTGTCTCGTTGCTCCGGCCTGACAGTACCGTGGTAATGACCACCAAGAGTTACGAGCACACGGATCGGGGAAACGGCACCATCCGCACATTCTTCAAATTTGATGTGCCACAACAGCCGGACGGCCATTTCCTCGTGAAACTGGAGGCCAAGGGGTATGAAACCGTGTACAAGGCCACCAAACTGGCGTGGAAATCGAAGACGATTGAGGTTTCTCTTTGGAATGTACCCATGCGCCGTTCACAAGCAACGGTTGAGGTGCAACTGAACGAGGTCACGGTGACTGCCACCAAGGTCAAGTTCTACACGAAGGGTGACACATTGGTGTACAACGCCGATGCCTTCCAACTGCAAGAAGGCTCGATGCTTGACGCGCTTATAGCACAACTGCCAGGCGCGGAACTGAAGCCCGACGGGCGCATCATGGTGAACGGGCAGTTTGTGGAGAGCCTTCTGCTCAATGGGCGTGACTTCTTCAAGGGAGACAACACCGTGCTGCTCGACAACCTGCCTGCCTATATGGTGCAACAGGTGAAAGTATATACAGAAGAGAGTGAGACGAGTAAACTGCTGAGGCGCAAGGTGGACGACGGACGGTTTGTGATGGACGTGAGACTGAAAAGACAATACGCTATCGGCTGGCTGGGCAACGCAGAGGTAGGATATGGCACAGAGAACCGTTACTTAGGTCGCCTCTTTGCCATGCGCTACACGCCGCAGTCGCGCCTCTCCCTCTTTGGCAACCTCAACAACGTTAACGACCGCCGCAAACCCGACGGAAACGGCGGATGGGGCGACTTTGACGTATCGGGCGGACAGACATCCACCAAGCGCGGTGGCCTAGACTATTCCGTGTTCGACAAGCGCGACCGCTTCCAGCTGTCCGGCAACGCGGATGTTACCTACACTGACAATGAGAACGCATGGGGCGGCAGTTCAACCAACTTCCTCCCGGGTGGCGATGTCTTCAATGTTACGTCAAGCCGCACGAACAGCAGCAACCTCTCCATAAGCACACAGCACGACCTGAAATTCAACTTCCAGCAGACGCACCACGCCTTCAGTCTCTCCCCCGCTTTCAACTACCAGAAGAGCGATTACAACAGTAACTTCCTGAACGGAACATTCAGCGTGAGTCCGGTCGGCGATTATGTCTCCGTGCTCGACAGCCTCTTCTCGCCTGACTGGACCACCACCATGCGCCACCTCATCCGCCGCAACGGAGAGCAAGCCGTGGGCAACAGCCGCACGACGAACGGCAGCCTCTCCTTCTGGAGTTTCTTCAAGATTCCTTTTTCGCAGGACGGCGTGTCTGTGGACGGCAACCTTTCCTACAACGACAAGCGGCAGGACGGCTTCAACCATTTCCTCTACAACCACTACGAGGGCGGAGCGCTACAGACCGACTGGCGCAACCGCTACGACGAATCGCCTCAGCGTGACTTCGGGGCACAGGTGCGGACGAAGTACTTCTGGCATTGGAACCAGGAAATCATGCTCAACCCCAGCTACACCTTTAATTATAAGTACGAGTCGGGCGACCGTATGCACTATCGCCTCGGCGTGCTTGACGAAAGTGCAGACCAGCCTCTCGGTTGGCTCCCTTCCGAAGCCGCCATGCTGATGCAGGCTCTTGATTCGGACAACAGTTACGAGGGACTGCTGCACCGCTATCGTCACGACCTGACGCTCGACTGGCAAGGGCAACACTACAGCAAGACACCGCAAGGGCGACGCACGTCGGGCTGGAACGTGCAGTTCCGTCCGTCCGTTACACTGGAGGACAACCGATTCCGATTCACGGACTACGTCGTGGGGAAAAATGAACAGCAGATTCACAAGACCTACGTGCTACCGCATGCCCGTTTCAGTCTAAAGCGCAACACGCAGGAGTTCCGTCATGAGCTGAACTTCGTGGCAACGCTCAACAGCAGTTCGCCATCCATGACAAATCTGGTCAACAAGACCTTTGCGGCCGACCCGTTGAACGTGACGCTGGGAAACCCGGACCTGAAGCAGCGCACCGATATAGACCTCTCTTTCAACTACAAATCCGACCGCTGGCTGCAACACCAGGAGCGGCAACTCTACGGAAATGCTGGGTGGCACTATGCCGCGAATGCCATCTCTGTCAGTTACGTTTACGACAAACAGACGGGCGTGACCACCAGCCGCCCCGTCAACGTGGACGGGAACTGGAACGCATGGCTCAATGTGGGCTATGTCACTCCACTGGACAAGGCACGTCGCCTGACACTCACCACAAACACGGCAGCCAGCTACTACCACCTTGTCGATTTCTCCGGGAGCAATCCCGCCGTCACACCCCTACGCAACACCACACAAACTGCCGTGCTCAGCGAGGAACTTCGCTTAAACTTCCGCTACCGGAAAGTAAACGTGGGTGTGAAAGGAAACGCGGCCTGGAACCATGCTACCGCCGACCGCAACGACTTCGTGAATGCCAACACCTGGAACATCCACTACGGAGCGAACGCGGTAATCGACCTGTCGTGGGCGTTCCAGCTCTCCACCGAACTGACCATGTTCACCCGTCGGGGCCACGAATCTTCCACCATGAACCGCGACGACTTGGTGTGGAACGCGCGCCTCTCGAAAGGGTTCCTGAAGAATCGCCTCAATCTGATGCTCGATGCCTGGGACATTCTGGGCAACCTGTCCAACGTCAACGCAGGCATCGACAGCCGAAGCCGCTGGGAATACTACACCAACGTCATCCCGCGCTACGTCATGCTGCGCCTTGTGTATCGATTTGACAAGCAACCCCAAACCAAGAAAGACTGATGCCCATGAGACGTACAATTCTAATCACTCTATATACCACATTTATTTGTACTAACACCTTCGGGCAGTCCATGAAGGATAGTGTTGCTGTTTATGGCAACGTGAAAGACAGTTTTACACACGAAATCCTGAAGGATGTACATGTTGAAATAATGAATTCCGATAGTACGTTGATAGATGAATTTCAAGTAGATCAGATATATCGATATGGAGGCTATTACCACAATATTGACAGAATAGGCTATCTGTACATACCACGAACGGATTGCATATTCAGATTTTCCAAAGAGGGTTATCTGCCCTTGATTGTCAATCTTCGGAAAAAAGACATCGGTAAACGCGAAACGCGCATCTCTCTTGGTGAAATACTTCTGAAGAAGAAGCCGAGAGCCTTGGAACGTGAACTTGACGAAGTAACTGTTACAGCATCAAAGGTCAGAATGGTTGTAAAAGGTGATACGATAGTTTACAATGCCGATGCCTTCCAGTTGGCTGAAGGTTCCATGTTAGACGGACTGATAAAACGTCTTCCAGGTTTTGAAATTAGGAACGGGCAGATACGTGTTAATGGCAACTTTGTCAGCAGTCTTTTGGTAAACGGAGAAGACTTCTTCCGTGGCGATCCCCGCGTTGCCTTGGAGAATCTGCCGGCCTATATGGTGGACAATGTTAAAGTCTATCATAAGGAGCATGAATATAGTTATATTACAAGAGAGAAAGACATACGGGAACTTCCGTTAGTGGTAGATGTGAATCTGAAACGCCAGTATTCCATAGGGTGGGTGGCAAATGCAGGTGCAGGATATGGATTGAGCAACAGGTATCTGGCAAGACTGTTCGGGCTTAGGTTTACGGACAATTCAAGGCTGGCAATATTCGGAAATGCCAATAACAGAAACGACACCCGCGAACCTGGTACTACAGGAGAATGGAATGCCCAGGGGGGTGCATCGGGGCGCACTGATTTGCAGACATGTGGGCTGGAAGCCTTGATAAAGGACAAGAAGGGCGTATGGAAATACACGGGTAATGCAAAAGTGGCTCATCGTAAAACGTTTGGTCAGAGTGTAACCTCTGTAGAAACCTTCCAACCAGCACTGAACGGGAACACTTATGCACGCTTGAAAAACGAGAATATAAATAGAGTAATGGATGTAACTACTGCGCATCAGTTTAGTTACAAGAAGCCACACGGCTACATAACACTTCACGGTAAGGCAGGTTATCACAGAGGCAGAAATCAAGCCGACCGTTGGGAAGCGGAGTTTACCAATGACCCGAATGAACGTTATCGTGCGGCATCGCTTGACAGCCTTTTCTCTGGAGCCAGCGAACGACTCGCAGCCCTGTTTGTTCACAGACGAAAAGAACAGAGTCTGGCGAACGCCAATCACTGGGGTGGTTATGTCAGTATGAACGGCTACATAGAGATTCCACATACGCCAGACTACATCAATCTTTCGGCAGACCTTCGGGTACAGAAACAAGAGGCCACGACATTTTCGGATTATCATCTCTTGTATAACCCATCTATTGGGAAAGGTGAGGATTATCGTAATCAGTACCAGACATCCCCCGTTGTCTCTCTTGATGCGAGTTTGAAAGCCTCCTACAAGTACCGACTGAAATGGGGAACGCTTACGCCCTTCTATGAAATGACGGAGCAATATCGTGATGCCGCTCTATCGCTATACAGATTGGATCAGTTGGGCGGAAATTCTCTGTCGCTCGGCGAACTTCCCTCTACTATTTCTACGTTGATGAGTTGTAAGGACTCACAAAACTCCTATACGTCCAGATTGAACACTCTGGTACAACATGTGGGCGTAAGCCTGTTATTTTGGCTCCCGGGTAACTTGCCAAGCCACAGAATAGACATTCGTCCAGAGGTGGAATGGCGTATAGATAATCTCACTTATCATCGTGACCAGTTAAACGAGACTCCCCATAGAAGTAATGCTGTCTTCGTGACTTCCCTCTCATGGGGCTTTGAGGATTGTTACATAGACTACAGGCTTTCTTCTTCCTCTCCCGACATGGTAAGCCTTCTTGCTTATGCCGATAATGCAGACCCTCTGAATATCTATCGAGGTAATCCTTCCCTGAAACGTAGTACCAGCCATACCATTGACTTTACGCGCTATTTACGAAATCGGGATAAGGGCTGGCAGTTATCTCTTCGTGCCGCCTGGGATATGACACACAATGCCATCGCCCATGCCATGACATACGATGCAGCCACAGGTGTGCGCACTTACTCACCCCGTAACGTGGACGGCAACTGGGGGGCAAAGTTATCGGCCGACTATCAGAAGACACTGGACAAGAAGCAGCGTTTCGTCCTCAATGCTGTTACGGGCTTCAATTATCGGAACAGCGTGGATTATGTCTCTGAACTGAGTTGCGTGCGCAATCTCAACATGAGTGAGAATTTGCGGTTGAATATGCGACTCAACCAGTACATCTTTGATTTGGATGTAGCCGTGAAATACCTTCATGCGACTTCGAGCCGAAAAGGCTTCCAGAATATCAACAGTTTTGACTTTAAGTATGGCGCGTCTGTTCAGATTCCATTATCAGTAGGATTCGCGTTTACTACAGACTTGACACTCTATCATCGCATGGGCTATGCGGATGCCAGCCTCAATGATTGTCATTTTGTGGCCAATGCCCGTCTGTCTAAGACCCTCCTCAAAAGCCGTCTCGGATTGAGCCTTGATGCATACGACATTTTTCAAGGATTGAGCAACGTAACCAGAGTTCTCAACGCACAAGGCCTAACAGAAACATGGTATAACTCGCTTCCAAGATACGTTATGTTACAAGTAATATACAAATTCAGCAAGCAACCCAAAAAGAAGTAACTCCACACGCCAGTTTCTATGATTGTACCCCACATGGAGGAGCGCGCAAGGTGGAAAAGTGCTCGCCGAAGGACAGGTGACGAAGTTTCCAGGCGGAAAGTGCTCCAAGTCGGAACGGCGACGAGGTTTCCAAGCGGAAAACTGCTCGCATAACCCCTATGAGAATGGAAAAATGTCGGT
>Ga0310696_10006983_pt1 | contig 13334 bp, 9 predicted proteins | sample AusTroGonzalo_MG_4_FD_203885 | JGI IMG/M metagenome (GOLD analysis project Ga0310696, IMG submission 203885) | Bovine rumen microbial communities from tropical cattle in Woodstock, Queensland, Australia - Gonzalo_02 (v2) (version 2) | ecosystem: Host-associated > Mammals > Digestive system >... | reverse complement strand
ATCTTCACCGACTATTTCCACAAGCGTCAGAACGATGATCAAATTCGTTCTTTCCACATTGGCGTCAGCATGGAAGAACTCTATCAACTGCTGCGTCGCCAGATTGCTCGCGGACTTCAGTTTTGCGAAGACTGTAGCGAAGCTTCAGTTATAGATGCAGCCGAAGAAGCTGCCCTCCGTTTCATCGACCAATTGCCTGAAGTGAAGCGTTTATTGCTTACCGATGTTGAGGCCATGTACCAAAACGACCCAGCCGCCACCAATCACGGCGAGGTGATCTATTGTTATCCTGTAGTCAATGCTATGACGCATTATCGCATAGCCCATGTACTGCACCAGATGAGAATACCTGTTATTCCTCGTATTATCACCGAGCAAGCTCATTCCAAGACAGGAATCGACATTCATCCTGGAGCCACAATAGGAGAATATTTTGCCATAGACCACGGCACAGGCGTTGTTATAGGCGAAACAAGTATTATCGGTAGCCACGTAACTCTTTATCAAGGAGTGACATTAGGTGCAAAGAACTTCAAATACGATGCCAATGGCAACATGCTCAACATACCACGCCACCCCATCATAGAAGATTATGTGACCATCTACTCGAATGCCTCTATCTTAGGCCGCATCACTATTGGTCACCACTCTGTAATAGGCGGCAATATTTGGGTAACTCAAGATCTGCCTCCTCATTCTCGTTTACAACAGTCAAAAGCAATCGATTCTGCTTTTCAAGGAGGACTCGGTATATAATTTATCGACAAACAAGAAACATCATTATAATTAACAATAACATCAATAAAAACATTTATGAAGAACATTAGTCTTGACATTAACAACGCCTCTTGCTTTTTGGCAGAAGGTGCTGTAGCTGCTTTCGAGCCAAAGGTAAAAGCAGCACAGGAAGCCCTCGAAAATGGCACTTGTCCTGGAAACGATTTCTTGGGATGGCTTCATTTGCCCTCATCTATCACTCCTGCTTTCATCGCTGAGATTCAGGCTTGCGCCGATGTACTACGCCAGAACTGTGAAGTGATTGTCGTTGCTGGTATCGGTGGTTCCTACCTGGGTGCCCGTGCCGTGATTGAAGCCCTGGGTAATTCGTTTACATGGCTCATTCAGGACAAAAAGAATCCTACTATTCTCTTCGCAGGCAACAATATTGGCGAGGACTATCTCTTCGAGATGACCGAATACCTGAAGGACAAGAAGTTCGGTGTTATCAATATCTCAAAGTCAGGTACAACCACTGAGACGGCTCTGACCTTCCGCCTGCTGAAGAAGCAGTGTGAGGCTCAGCGCGGCAAGGAGGAAGCCAAGAAAGTAATTGTAGCCGTAACCGATGCCAAGCGTGGTGCAGCCCGCACATGTGCCGACAAAGAGGGTTACAAGAGCTTTATCATCCCCGACAACGTAGGTGGTCGTTTCTCTGTGCTCACCCCAGTAGGTCTGCTGCCCATTGCCTGCGCAGGTTTCGATATCAAGGCACTCGTAGAAGGTGCTCAGGATATGGAGAAAGCTTGCGGCAAGGACGTGCCCTTCAGCGAGAATCTCGCTGCTCAGTATGCTGCCGTTCGCAACGGTCTCTACCAGAGCGGTAAGAAAATTGAAATCATGGTGAACTATCAGCCCAAGTTGCACTTCGTAAGCGAATGGTGGAAGCAGTTGTACGGAGAATCAGAGGGTAAAGACCAGAAGGGTATCTTCCCTGCATCAGTTGACTTCACCACCGACCTGCATTCTATGGGCCAGTGGATTCAGGAAGGAGAACGCACCATCTTCGAGACTGTAATCAGCATCGAGGAGCCTGAAAAGAAGCTGCTTTTCCCCAGCGACGAGGAGAACCTTGACGGTTTGAACTTCCTCGCCGGCAAACGCGTTGACGAGGTGAACAAGATGGCCGAACTCGGTACTCGTCTGGCCCATGTCGATGGCGGTGTACCCAATATCCGCATCAGCGTTCCCAAACTCAACGAATACTATATTGGCCAGCTCATCTACTTCTTTGAGATTGGCTGCGGCATCAGCGGCAACGTTCTGGGTGTGAACCCCTTCAACCAGCCTGGTGTAGAAGCCTACAAGAAGAATATGTTCGCGCTGCTTGACAAGCCCGGTTACGAAGCTGAGTCAAAAGCAATCAAGGAGCGTTTGGCCCAGAAGAAATAATCATTGATAATGAAGATGGATAATTAAGAAATGGAAGATATTGTCAATAATCCGTTCAATCCTCAGGTACGCTTGCAACCGATAGGAACGCAAGAATTATCCATTATCAATTACCTAAAGAATCACGGCTTTGAGGCAATTTGCCCCAAAGTCGTGCTTTTCGACATGGATGGCGTGCTCTATAATTCTATGCCCAATCACGCCATTGCATGGCAACGTTCTATGGCCACTTTTGGCATTGCCATGAGCGAAGCCGATGCCTATGCCACAGAGGGTGCTCGCGGTGTTGACACTATCCGCCACATGGTTCGTTTGCAGCAACATCGTGATATTAATGAAACTGAAGCTCAACGCATGTACGATGAGAAGACACGGCAGTTCCATCAACTCCCTGAAGCTCCTATTATGCCTGGTGTACTGCAACTCATGGAAAAAATCCATCAGTGCGGTATCAAAATCGGTGTAGTCACAGGTAGTGGCCAGCGTCCGCTCATTGAGCGTTTACAAAAAGATTTTGGGGATTTTCTTTCTTCCGAATGCATTACCACAGCCTATGATGTGAAGAAAGGCAAGCCCAATCCCGATCCCTACCTTGCAGGTCTCTACAAAGCAGGCAACTTACAGCCCTGGGAAGGAATTGTTGTAGAAAATGCGCCTTTAGGCGTGAAAGCAGGAGTTGCTGCCCACATTTTCACGGTTGCGGTCAACACCGGTCCACTTCCTGCCAGTAGCTTGAGTAACGAAGGTGCGAATATTGTGTTTGATACAATGCCCCGTTTTGCTGAAGAGTGGGACCAATTATATATTCATATCAAACAACTCACCCTGTCGAATCACTAAGCCACCAAGTCGGTCAATCAGCATTTCAAGAGGCACGAATTCATCCTCGGCACCAGGATGGCTAATTACTACGCCAAAGAATAGTGCATCGTCTTTAATGCCGTGCAACACAATGTTCTCCAAATAACCGCTTTTGCGCATATCTTCGTTGAGATACATAGCAAAAGAAGATTTGGTAAACGACTTATTGATAAAAACAGATTTGTCGCTGCGTTTCACTTGAAGTTTGATGATATTATCCACATATTTCTGTCCGCTCTCGTCTGTCAGCATTGGCAACGAGTCGGCAGCATGACGGGTAATATCTACCTCATAGTTTTTTCCCAACCAGTCTACCTGGGTATTACGATGATCAACGGGTAGCTTAATAGGAGCCTGAGGTGTTTCAGGTACATATTTTGCGATGATAATATCATCACTCTGCTTTTTCTCTTTGCAAGATACAGTAGCTAATAGTGCTAAGGCTGCCACACAAGTGGCCCATGTAATATATTTTTTCATCTTCATGTGTGCAAAGATAAACTATTTTTTTTAGATTGCGAATAAAAAGCAGCTTTTTTTCATCCAAATGCGCTGTAAAAAGCAAAAATCGGCAACAAACCAAGCCTGTTGCCGATTTTTAGAGTCAAAACAGCCGATAAGTTAGCAAGCCTTAAAGCTCATGTCAAGGCCTTTCACACTATGTGTGAGTGCACCCACGGATATAAAGTCAACGCCCTGTTCAGCGTAGTCACGAATCGTATCAAAAGTGATGCCACCCGACGACTCGGTTTCATAGCGATGATCAATCAAATCAACGGCCTTCTTCGTGTCGGCCACTGAGAAATTGTCGAGCATAATACGGTCTACTCCACCATGAGTGAGCACCTGGTTCAGCTCATCAAAAGAACGCACCTCAATCTCAATCTTCAAGTCGAGGTTCTTTTCTTTCAGATACTGATGACAACGGTCAATTGCATTAGTAATACCACCCGAGAAGTCCACATGATTATCCTTGAGCAATATCATATCGAAAAGACCAATACGATGGTTGCAACCACCACCAATTTTCACAGCTTGCTTCTCCAGCATGCGCATGCCTGGAGTTGTCTTTCGCGTATCGAGCACACGAGTGCCCGTTCCCTCTAAGCGCTTCACATAGCGATTAGTCATAGTAGCAATTCCACTCATACGCTGCATGATATTCAGCATCAAACGTTCGGTTTGCAGCAACGAGCGCACCTTTCCTGAAACCACCATGGCAATGTCGCCTTTCTTTACCTTCGCACCATCATTGATGAGCACTTCAACCTTCATCTCAGGATCAAAGCGGTGAAATACTTCTTTGGCCACCTCAATTCCAGCTAAAATGCCATCCTCCTTAATGAGCAAATGAGAGCGTCCCATTGCATCATCGGGAATACAACACAAAGTGGTGTGATCACCATCACCAATATCTTCGGCAAACGACAGGTCAATAAGTCTGTCTACAAGTTCTTCTACACTTAACATAAATGTGCTAAATAATTATTAATCCAAATAGATACCAATACCAACTCTTACGCCAAAGCCAGAATAGTCTTTATGGCTTTTGAAGCTATGATTATAATAAAGCTCAGGTTCGAGAGTGAGGATGCGATTGAGGAAGAATGCATATCCTACCTGAACTGTGGGCAACACGTCTGTAATCTTCTCGCCATCATACCAACTGTGCTTGAGATTGCCTCCCGCACCCAGATACAGTCCATTCTGAACAATGTAATATCTCACACCACCACCAAAGCCAATGGTACTGAATCCCTCCTTACGGTAGTCATATTCCAGCTGACCGGTAATCATCCAGTTATCCTCAACCATGATACCCAGTTTTGTACTGAAATCTATTTTCCAGTCCTCATCGTTGTTAAAACTTACATTCAAGCCTGAAACACTGGCTCCTACATATTTCTTGCCCTTCTCAAACTGAGCGAAAGCAGACGATGCTGAGAGCATCAATACCGCAAATACTAAAATAAACTTTTTCATATTGTTCCGTATTACTTATTTTGATTTTTCTTGTATTTTGAAAGCCAGCAAAGGAACCATCCATAAGCCACGATACACGTAACGACGGCAATGCAGACAGCATAACCCATATCCAGATGGAATATTTGCTCTGAGAACAGATAGGTAGTACATACAGTCGTCATGAACAATGCCGGAATCAGTGTAACCACATAAAGTTTACGCTGTTGAACCAGATAAACGGTAATGGACCAAAGCGTAAATACCGACAAGGTTTGGTTACTCCATCCGAACCAGCTCCAGATCACGTCAAAGCCCTCTGGATTTGCCATTTGCCACACGAGCAAAGCCATCACAGCCGTAAACATAGGGATGCACACATACAAGCGTTTGCGAATGCTCTTCTGTTCCAGATGAATGAAATCAGCAACGATCAAACGAGCCGAGCGCAGAGCCGTATCGCCACTGGTGATAGGAGCTGCCACTACACCAAGTATGGCAAGGACACTACCAAACACGCCCAACCAGTTTTCGCACACCAAGTTCACAATGCCTGGTGCCTTGCTTACGACCTCCTCGCCACCTTCCATCTCAAGATAACCGGGTGTGGGGTCATTGTAGAAGAAATACATGGCTACCGTAGCCCAGATCAAAGCAACTAAGCCCTCCGTAATCATGGCACCGTAGAAAATGGGGCGTCCCATTTTCTCGCTCTTCACGCATCGGGCCATCAACGGACTCTGGGTTGCATGGAAACCACTGATCGCACCACAAGCAATCGTGATGAACAAACAAGGGAAGATGTTCTTCGCTGTCAACGAGGCTTGGCCTACCCCTTCCCACAACTCGGGAATATCCGGCATCTTGACAAACAGCACGATCATCAATGCCACCGCCATAAACAGGAGTGAGAAAGCGAACAACGGATATATCTTGCCGATAATCTTGTCGATTGGCATCATCGTAGCAATGATATAGTAAATAAAGATTACGATAATCCAGAAGGTACTGTTGCCCATAAATTCAACCGAAGGAGCATTATCAATGCATAGTTTCTGAAGGAGCGATGCCGGACTATATACAAATACAGCACCCACCATCATGAGCAGGAATACCGAGAACACCAACATCAACTGCTTAGGAGCATTGCCCAGATAACGGCCAATAATTTCTGGCAGGTTTGCGCCCCCGTTACGAATGGAGAGCATGCCTGACAGATAATCGTGAGTGGCACCTGCGAAGATGCAGCCTAGTACAATCCAAAGATAGGCGGCCGGACCAAACTTAGCTCCCATAATAGCGCCAAAAATGGGACCAGTACCAGCGATATTCAGAAACTGTATCATGAAGATTTTCCATGAAGGCAGTACCATAAAATCTACCCCATCAGCCTTGGCAACAGCCGGCGTCGGTCTGTCGTCAGGTGCAAATACTCTCTCAATAAAGCTACCATAGACAAAATAGCCCAAAATAAGAGCCACAAGACTCAAAACAAAAGTAATCATTCTTAAAAAAAATAATTTGTTTCTATTTTTGACACTGCAAAAGTATAAATTTAATTTGAAATATAGAAAAAATAATATAACTTTGCACCATAAAAATAATTAAAATACAAGATGAAATTATACAGAACACTTCTTTTCATTCTCATTAACAGCATATTACCCGCAAATGCCCAACCAACAGTTCAGCCGTTCCCATCACCTAAACAAGAAATCAGAGCCGTGTGGCTTGCTACGATTGGTGGTATCGACTGGCCCCATTCTCGGGAAACTGAAAAGCAGAAAGAGGAACTTATCACGATACTCGACCAACTGAAACGTGGTGGCATTAACACCGTTTTATTACAAACGCGCGTTAGAGCCACCACCATCTATCCTTCGGCCTATGAACCTTGGGACGTTTGCATCACAGGAAGAACTGGTCTGTTCGGCAAACCCGATGCAAGGGCACAACAAGGACGCATCCCATCCTATAATCCCTTACAGTTTGCCATCGACGAGTGTCATAAGCGAGGCATGCAGTTGCATGCTTGGGTAGTGACCATTCCCGTAGGCAAATGGAATGCCCAACCCACCCAATTACTCAGAAAGAAGTATCCTACGCTATTGAAGAAAATCGGCGATGAAGGCTACATGAATCCGGAGCAAAGAGAAACGGGCGAGTACCTGGCTAAGATTTGCGATGAGATTGTTAGTCAATACGATGTCGACGGTGTTCACCTTGACTATATTCGCTATCCCGAAACCTGGCCAAAAGCAAAGAAAAGCGTCCAACAAGCTGAACGCCGAAACCAGATTACCCAGATAGTGAACCGCATCTATAAAATGGTAAAAATCAGGAAGCCTTGGGTCATTGTTTCCTGTTCGCCCATCGGCAAACACGACGATCTGAGCCGCTATCGCAGTGGTGGATGGAATGCCCGAAAAGCCGTTAGTCAGGATGCTCAACAATGGATGAAAGACGGTGTGATGGATGCCCTCTATCCCATGATGTATTTCCGCGACAACAACTTTTTCCCCTTTGCGATGGACTGGCAGGAGAACAGCAATGGACGATGGGTAGTTCCCGGACTAGGCATTTATTTCCTTGACCCAAAAGAAGGTACATGGACGCTCAACGATGTGCAGCGTGAAATGAGCGTTGTACGCCAACTGGGCATGGGACACTGCTACTTCCGTTCCAAGTTTTTCACAGACAACACAAAAAGCATCTACGACTTCGGAGCCAATTTCGATGCCACCCCTGCACTCATTCCGCCCATGACATGGTGCAACACCCTACCCCCTTCAGCTCCCTCAGAACTGGGCATCAAAAACGGCGTACTGTCATGGCAAGACGCCAAGAACAATGCCGATTCTCCCAATTTATTATATAATGTATATGCCTCGCAGGACTTTCCGGTAGATACCGACAATCCTGAGAATCTCATCGCCACACGCATTGACGCAACCAGCATTGCAGTGAACGATGAGCGACTGAACTATGCCGTTACAGCTCAAGACCGCTACGGATTGGAAGGTCCTGCCACCCAACTATTACTCTATGCTGGCACCACGATCAGACCCTCCCTCATCTGCAAAACCGACGGCAAGCCAATAGAATTGCCCAAGATCCCCTCTACTTTCGATGCCCAATATCTGGTCATCGAGTCTTTACAAGGCGTGCAGCTCGACGCGCGTCCCATTCCTCATAAGACCATGCGTCTGGATGTGAGCCAACTCCCCAACGGCATCTATCAGATACGATATCTTGGCAAGAAAGGAAAGCACCATAGATGTGGATTTTTTGCGATAAAAAGAAAAAAAGGCAACTAATCAACAAATATTTCAAAAGAAATAGCTAACTTTGCGCTCGGAATTCAAACTTTAATCAAGTAATATAAATTATGGCAACAAAAAAACTCAGTAAAGTATTAGTTTTAGGATCAGGAGCACTGAAGATTGGTCAGGCTGGCGAATTTGACTATTCAGGTTCACAAGCATTGAAAGCCCTACGTGAAGAGGGCATCAAGAGTGTGCTGGTAAACCCGAATATTGCAACCATACAGACTTCGGAAGGCATTGCCGACAAGGTGTATTTCCAACCTGTAACTACCCACTTCGTTACTGAAATCATTAAGAAAGAACGCCCCGATGGTATCCTGTTGGCCTTTGGCGGACAAACGGCATTGAACTGTGGAACAGAACTGTATCAAACTGGCGTACTGAAAGAATACGGAGTAGAAGTACTGGGTACAAGCGTCGAAGCCATTATGAACACGGAAGACCGCGACCTGTTCGTAAAGAAACTTGACGAGATTGAGCTAAAAACGCCCGTCAGCCATGCCGTTGAAAACATGGAGGACGCCCTGAAGGCCGCTCACGAGATTGGATTCCCCATCATGATTCGTTCAGCCTATGCGCTGGGCGGTCTCGGCTCTGGTATCTGTCCCGATGAGAAAGCCTTTACCGAACTGGCTGAGAGTGCGTTCACCTTTGCACCACAGATTCTGGTAGAAGAGAGCCTGAAAGGATGGAAAGAGATTGAGTTTGAATGTATCCGCGATGCCAACGACCACTGTTTCACGGTGGCTTCAATGGAGAATTTCGACCCGCTGGGCATCCATACCGGCGAGAGCATCGTGGTAGCCCCCACCTGTTCGCTCACCGAGGAGCAGGTCAAGATGCTGCAGGAAATTACCATCAAATGCGTGCGCCATTTGGGCATCGTAGGCGAATGCAACATCCAGTTTGCTTTCAACGCCACTACCAACGACTACCGTATCATCGAGATCAACGCCCGCTTGAGCCGCTCATCAGCACTTGCCTCAAAGGCTACGGGCTATCCCCTCGCCTTCGTTGCTGCTAAGATTGCATTGGGCTATACCCTCGACCAGATTGGCGAGATGGGCACAACCTCTTCGGCTTATGTGGCTCCCAGCCTCGACTATATGATCTGTAAGATTCCCCGCTGGGACTTGACCAAGTTTGCTGGTGTCAGCCGCAAGATTGGTTCTTCAATGAAGTCGGTTGGCGAGATCATGAGCATTGGCCGCAGTTTCGAGGAGATGATCCAGAAAGGCCTGCGCATGATTGGTCAGGGCATGCACGGTTTCGTAGGCAATGACCATACCCGCTTTGAGAATCTGGACGATGCCTTGGAGAATCCTACCGACCTCCGCATCTTTGCTATTGCCCAGGCTTTGGAAGAGGGCTATACCGTTGAGCGCATTGAGGAACTCACCAAAATCGATGTATGGTTCCTGAATCGCTTAAAGCGAATCGTAGACCTGAAGCATCAGCTGCAAGCCTACAACAAACTAGAAGAGATTCCCGACGAACTGCTGCTCGAGGTAAAGCGTGCTGGATTCAGCGATTTCCAGATTGCACGTTTCGTACTAAAACCCAAGCAGGGCAACATGGAGAAAGAGAATCTCGAAGTACGCCGCTATCGTAAGGAGCGTGGCATCCAGCCTTCAGTAAAGCGCATTCCTACCGTAGCCAGTGAGCACCCAGAGCTGACTAACTACCTTTACTTCACCTATACCCACACTCCCGCTTTTGCAGAGGAGTCAAAGGCAGCCTACACAGCCAAGCACGACATTAATTATTATAATAATGAGAAATCAGTCGTGGTATTGGGTAGCGGTGCCTACCGTATCGGTTCTTCAGTAGAGTTCGACTGGTGCTCAGTAAATGCCATCAACACAGCACGCAAACTGGGTTATAAGTCTATCATGATCAACTACAACCCCGAAACCGTGTCGACCGACTACGATATGTGCGACCGTCTCTATTTCGATGAGCTCTCGCTCGAGCGTGTACTCGACGTGATGGATCTGGAGCAGCCCCGTGGCGTGATTGTTTCGGTGGGCGGACAGATTCCCAACAACCTAGCTATGAAACTGTATCGCCAGGGCGTGCCCGTACTCGGCACCTCACCAGTGGATATCGACCGCGCTGAGAACCGCGACAAGTTCTCGGCCATGCTCGACAAGCTCGGCATCGACCAGCCTGCATGGCAAGCATTGACCTCGTTCGACGATGTGAAGGACTTTGTAGCCAAGGTAGGCTATCCCGTTTTGGTACGTCCTTCCTATGTGCTCTCGGGTGCTGCGATGAACGTTTGCTATGATGAAGAGGAGCTGCACCGCTTCCTCAACATGGCTACCGAGGTTTCTAAGGAGTTCCCCGTGGTGGTTTCTAAGTTCATGACAGAGACCAAGGAGATTGAGTTCGACGCCGTAGCCGACAAGGGCGAGGTTATCGAGTATGCCATCTCTGAGCACGTAGAATATGCTGGTGTTCACTCGGGCGATGCCACAATGGTATTCCCTGCCCAGAACATCTATTTCTCTACCATTCGTCAGATCAAGAAGATTGCCCGCAAGATTGCAGCCGAGCTGAATATTAGCGGACCGTTCAACATCCAGTTCCTGGCCAAGAACCGCGAGGTAAAGGTTATCGAATGTAATCTGCGCGCCAGCCGTTCGTTCCCCTTCGTATCAAAGATTCTAAAGCGTAACTTCATCGAGACCGCCACCAAGATCATGCTCGATGCGCCCTATACCCGCCCCGACAAGAGCGAGTTTGATATCGACCGCATCGGCGTGAAGGCCAGCCAGTTCTCGTTTGCCCGTTTGCAGAATGCCGATCCAGTACTGGGTGTCGACATGAGCTCTACCGGTGAGGTTGGCTGCTTGGGCGACGACCTGAACGAGGCCCTGCTCAACTCACTCATTGCTACCGGCTACCGCTTGCCCAAGAAGAGAATCCTCATTTCGAGCGGCGATGCCAAAGGCAAGGTAAGCCTGCTGGAGCCAGCTCAGGACCTCATGAAGAAGGGCTACGAAGTATATGCTACACACGGCACAGCCAAGTTCTTCAGCGATAATGGCGTCAATGCCATTGAGGTAAGCTGGCCCGACGAGGAAGGCGAGAACAATGTGATGAACCTCATTGCCGACCACCGCTTCGACCTGATCATCAACGTTCCAAAGAACCACACCAAGCGCGAGCTGACCAATGGCTACAAGATTCGTCGCGGCGCCATCGACCACAACATTCCTCTGATGACCAATGTTCGTCTGGCCAAGGCATTTATCGAGGCATTTACCGCTCTGAAAGAAGACGACATCAAGATCAAGAGCTGGCAAGAATATAATTCATAATTGATAAAGGGATAAACACTATGAATGCTAAGAGTAATCATCTGGTAATTATGGCCGGCGGCGTAGGTAGCCGTTTCTGGCCGATGAGCACGGCTGAGAAGCCCAAACAATTTATCGATGTACTGGGTACCGGCAAGACATTGCTGCAACTGACCGTTGAGAGATTCGGAAGTCTGGTAAAGCCAGAGAACATCTGGGTCGTAACGAATGAGAAATACGCCGATATAGTAGCTGAGCAATTGCCCGACATGCCCAAGAGCAATATTCTTTGTGAGCCATGCCGCCGTAACACAGCCCCCTGCATCGCTTATGTGAGCTGGCGTATCAAGTCGAAAGACCCCAAAGCCAATATCGTGGTTACTCCCAGTGACCATATCGTGATGAACGTACCCGAGTTCCAGCGTGTCATTGGCGACTGCATGAAGCACACCGCCGATACCGACGCCATCGTCACACTGGGTATGAAGCCCTCACGCCCTGAAACCGGTTACGGCTATATCCAGGCCAACCTTGCAGCACCTTCGCTTCGCAACAAAGGCATCTTCCGTGTTGATTCTTTCCGCGAGAAGCCCGATCTAACCACGGCCAAGGAATATATCAGCCATAAGAACTATTTCTGGAATGCAGGCATCTTCATCTGGAATGTCAACACCATCGTCAATGCATTCCGCATGTACCAGCCCAAGCTCGCCAAGATCTTCGAGTCAATGTTGCCCATCTATGGCACTCCCGAAGAGCAAAGCGTGATCAACGAGAAATTCCCCCAGTGCGAGAATATCTCGGTCGACTACGCCATCATGGAGAAAGCCGAGGAAATCTTCGTTTGCCCCGCCGACTTCGGATGGAGCGACTTAGGCACCTGGGGATCGCTGCAAACACAGTCGAAACACGATCTCTACGGCAACGCCCTCATCGGTCCCGATGTTCAGGTCTTCGATACCCACAATTGCATTGTGCATACCACGCAGGAACGTAAAGTGGTTATTCAGGGGCTTGATGGCTATATCGTCGCAGAGAACAACGACACCCTGCTCATCTGCAAACTCTCGGAAGAACAGCGCATCAAGCAGTTCTCCGGCGAGAACTAAAAACAGCACGAATCCAAAGAAAAAGACTGCCACATATTACAAAAGGCAGTCTTTTTTTGTGACCTAAAGGGTCTTTTTTGATAAAAATAGAACTTTTTTGAAAAAAAGTGCTCCAAAATATTTGCGTATGTCAAGAAAAGTGTGTACCTTTGCACCGCATTTGAGAGAAAGTGCTTTTCGGTAGCAGAATTGCAACACCGAGGAAGTTTGGGTGAGTGGCTGAAACCAGTAGTTTGCTAAACTGCCGTACGGGTGACTGTACCGGGGGTTCGAATCCCCCAGCTTCCGCTACTTTCTGGTCGGTTCATCTAACGGTTAGGATACAAGATTCTCAATCTTGGCATAAGGGTTCGATTCCCTTACCGACTACATCACCTCATCTCAATTCAACAACAAAACGCTAACTGGTCGGTTCATCTAACGGTTAGGATACAAGATTCTCAATCTTGGCATAAGGGTTCGATTCCCTTACCGACTACTCATCAAGTCCCCTTCAAGTGGGACTTTTTTTTTGTGTCTTATGCTTCCGACAAAACCGCATTGGCATTCTGACCGCGATAAGATTTTTTGTCGGTCGGTCGGAGCTACCTATATATATGGTA
>Ga0310696_10006978_pt1 | contig 13337 bp, 12 predicted proteins | sample AusTroGonzalo_MG_4_FD_203885 | JGI IMG/M metagenome (GOLD analysis project Ga0310696, IMG submission 203885) | Bovine rumen microbial communities from tropical cattle in Woodstock, Queensland, Australia - Gonzalo_02 (v2) (version 2) | ecosystem: Host-associated > Mammals > Digestive system >... | reverse complement strand
GCTGTACGCGAAAAAGTTTTATCAAAAAAGATATGTTATAGTTAGAAAAATTTTGGAGAGAATACAGATATGGTTATGCTTAAAAAAATGACAAACTCTCTTTTTGCTTAAGTAAGCTATTAAGCGCAGAACGAATTTTTCCTACAAAAAAAAGAAATAGATTTTAACAGTAAATAATAAGACTCTCCTGATTACCGATGACACAGGCACCCGTGACGACTTCGCTATTGGCAATTTTTTCGATTACGACATCGACTCAACTACGGAGGAGTTGGATTCAGCCTACGTGGCTGCAACCGATAAGGGAACTGAGCGCAAAGAACAATATTTTATTTTTGATTACTCTAATGACCCTAAGTTCGTCCATAACAACAATTTATTTAAAGATGTGGCGCATTTAAATGCTAAAGGTGCAAATGTTTTTACGGCGAAGCTTGTGGGAAATTTAGAATTGACAATAATATGGTAGATTACATGAGCGAAAACAATACTATGCAATCAAGTCCTGATTTTCTCGACCGTAAAAAGGTTATTGACGATATCTCCCAAATGATTGATGACGCGCGTTCTTCAAATGTGCCGTTATCCCTTGCGGTTACGGGTATATGGGGTGTCGGCAAGTCTTTCATACTGAAAGAGATTGAAAATAAATTTTCATATAAATGTATCGTATTGCATTACGATTGCTGGAAGAAAGATTATTACGAAGAACCTTTGGTAGGTATCTTGTCTTCGATTTCTGAAAAGATCAATGAAATTGAAGACAATAATCCTGACCGTCAACAAAGACGTTACTACAAAGCGATGAAAGAGGTTGTGTTTCAACTTTCACGCGGCATTATTCTTCATTATTCAAAGTTCGATATAAATAAATTGCGAAACAACTTTTCCGCGATTAAAGATTTGGTAAAGGCGAAGAAAAAAATCGAAATTCGGTCATTTGATTCTCTGTCAAATCTCTCCGATACCGTTGAAATGGTCAATAGTTTGCTAAGCGGGTACATGGCTTACGAAGACAAAAAGATTCTGTTTGTTGTTGACGAGTTGGACCGGTGCTTGCCTGATTACGCTATCAAGATTCTGAATCGTCTCCACCATATCTGCTACGGGACCCCAGTAATCCAGCTTGTCGCAATAAATGACAAGGATTTGCAGGGAAGTATAAACGGGCTGTACAATAGAGATTTGCATAACGATTTTGCCCAAAGGTATTTGGATAGGTTCTTCACAAATTATTATAATCTTTCTAAAGGGGATTCTTCCAGGGATTTGATTAAACATTGTTGGCCGGATATCGATGATTATTTCTGCAATGATTCGATTTATGACTGTCTTGGAACGTTATCCGATGTAGTGCTGAAAAATCTGGCAATACGTGATAAGAAGAAGTTGATTACGCTGCTCAGCATTTACCATAAATTTACGCTTGGCCCGTCAAAAGAAAAGTATCCCATTGAATTAGCTTGCGCCGAATTATTGGAATTGTTCAGAAAGTTTTTGCATATTGAGCAAGATTGGACTGTCATTGATAACGAGGCGGGTACGCTGTATCGCGCTCCCGAAAATCGTGTGTTCATGTCCTATTCTATGGAAATCTACGACCAAAATCAAGCGAATACAACAAGTTATATTGGCCCGATAAAAGATTATTTTTTTGAAAGATATGAAAAAAAGTTCGAGTTGGTACGTTCAGGCGAATCTGAAGAAAATTCGATTTTTTCGTCAGACCGCATAATCGCCCTTTTTGCACAAAAAAGAAATTCCAATAAAGAATTCAACGCAATGGTCGCAACATTGAAGAACGATGAAAATTTCGGGAAATGTTTTGCGTTCTTCGAATCTTTTAAGGAATCGCTCGTTTCTTATGAAAATCAGAGTGATAATCTCGTAGTGTAGAATAGGGCCGCATTTTCTGTTTAATCGTAACCAAAAATCCACCCCAAAAGTTCCATTTTGCCTTTTTGTGACAAGATAAAATTTATTATATTTTGCTTGCAAAAATTATAAAAGGAAACCATATGTCAAATTCCATTTTCGATGGTAAGACTCTCCTGATTACCGGTGGCACGGGCAGTTTCGGCAATGCCGTGCTCAACCGTTTCCTCCAGACGGATATCGGCGAAATCCGCATTTTCAGCCGCGACGAGAAGAAACAGGACGACATGCGCCACGAGTTCCAGGCCAAGTGCCCCGAGGCGGCCGACAAGATCAAGTTCTACATCGGCGACGTGCGCGACCTCGCAAGCGTCAAGAACGCGATGCACGGGGTGGACTACATTTTCCACGCAGCGGCCCTCAAGCAGGTGCCAAGCTGCGAGTTCTTCCCGCTCGAGGCGGTGAAGACCAACGTATTCGGGACCGACAACGTGCTGACCGCAGCCATCGACGAGGGTGTCAAAAACGTGGTGTGCCTGAGCACCGACAAGGCGGCCTACCCTGTGAACGCCATGGGCACGAGCAAGGCCATGATGGAGAAGGTCATCGTGGCGAAGTCCCGCACGGTTGCCCCCGAAAAGACAAAGATTTGCTGCACGCGCTACGGGAACGTGATGTGCAGCCGCGGTTCCGTGATTCCGCTTTGGATCGACCAGATTCGCGCGGGCCAGCCCATCACCATCACCGAGGGTTCCATGACGCGATTCATCATGAGTCTGGACGAGGCGGTGGACCTGGTGCTGTTCGCTTTCGAGAACGGCGTGTCGGGCGACATATTGGTGCAGAAGGCACCGGCTTGTACCATCCAGACGCAGGCGGAAGCGGTGTGCGAGCTGTTCGGCGGCGACAAGAACGCCATCAAGGTCATCGGCATCCGCCATGGCGAAAAGATGTACGAGACGCTCCTCACCAACGAGGAATGCGCCCACGCCATCGACCTCGGCAACTTCTACCGCGTGCCCTGCGACAAGCGCGGCCTGAACTACGACAAGTATTTTAGCAAGGGCGATACGGAACGCAACACGCTCACGGAGTTCAACTCCAGCAACACCAAGCTGTTGAACGTGGAACAGGTCAAGGAGAAGCTCCTCACGCTCCAGTACATCCGCGAGGAACTGGCGAAGGGAAAATAGACCGCAAGGGGACGCCCGCCAAATGCGGAAGGATCCAGTCCTGGATTCTTCGCGATGCTCAGAATGACAAATGTGAGAGAACCGTCGCCCCTTGACAAATAGAATTGAATAGTGTACATTTGTGTAGTAATCTATAAAAAGCGACTTTTTAACGCGTGTAAGCCGCAGGAGGTAAAAAAGAAATGTATATTGAAACGAAAGAGGATAAACGCTTATGATTAACCCGATATACGGAACAGATGTTTTGCTGAACGCTGCCCTGTGGGTTGCGCAACGCCTTCCGGAACAGGATCGGCGCATTCATAAGCTTTTCAAGATTCTCTGGTTTGCCGATTTGCTGCATCTTAAGCAGTACGGGCGCTCTGTAACTGGTGATACATATATCGCCATGAACTATGGCCCGGTCCCCTCGGCGCTTTACGACATGATTAAGGGAAATTGCTCGCCTGAATTGCGTGTGTTTACCCAGTACGACAAGGGCTTTTTCGACATTTCAAAGAAATGTAACATGGATTATCTCTCCGAATCGGATGTAGAGGTTCTTCAAAAATCCTTTGACGATAATGCGGGGCTCTCCTTTGAAAGCTTGGTGCAGAAATCCCATTCATCTGCATGGCAGTCTGCATGGAAAGAAGGCGAGAATACTTCTATCCGCATGAGTGAAATCCTTGACGAAATCGATGCCGACAAAGAGGTTCGCGATATGGTCAGGAATGAACGTGAAATCATGTCTGCGCTGAGTGTCAAGAATGTCTGAGATTGTTTTGGCGCAAGGCGATGTGCTGCTGTCAAAAACGGGGATGATCGTCGAATGCGACCATCAGAAAATGCTCATTTTTGTCAACGAACGTTTAGGGCAGGTGGGGTTTGTTACAATCAATTCTCGGCCCTACCCGAAAAAGGGTATGAATACGCAGCTGAAAATATGTGCGAGTGATTTCGGTTTTCTTGACCATGACTCGTATGTAGACTGTTCTAGTTTGTTTGTAAAAAGCGTTAAAGATTTTGAAGTTTTGATGAAAAACGGACTAGTGAACCTGATCGGACATGTTGATCTGGGCACGATGGACAAGGTAGTTCTTGCTGCAAGTGAAAGCAGGTTCTTGAATCAGATTGAAAAAAAATTTTTTGATGAGTCGCTTTAGAAAGGTGGTTTTATGAATATTCTCGTTACTGGTGCTAAAGGTTTTGTGGGGCGCAACTTGGTTGCGGCGCTCAAGAACATTCGCGACGGCAAGGACCGCACCCGCGGCGACCTCGTTGTAGGTGAAATTTTCGAATACGATATTGACTCCACTGCCGAGCAGCTGGATGAATACTGCGCCAAGGCGGATTTCGTGTTTAATCTGGCCGGCGTGAACCGCCCGAAGGACAGCAGCGAGTTCATGGCCGGGAACTTCGGGTTCGCGAGCGGCCTTCTGGAAACGCTCAAACGCCACAAGAATTTGTGTCCGGTGATGCTCAGCAGCAGTATCCAGGCAACACTGGCGGGCCGTTTCGGCAACAGCGAGTACGGCCGCAGCAAAAAAGCGGGTGAAGAACTGTTCTTTGAATACGGTCGCGAGACCGGTGCGCGCGTTTTGGTGTACCGTTTCCCTAACCTTTTCGGCAAGTGGTGCCGCCCGAACTACAACAGCGCTGTGGCGACCTTCTGCAACAATATCGCAAACGACCTGCCCATCCAGGTGAACGACCCGAACGTGGATATGGAACTACTCTACATCGACGATCTCGTAGAAGAGATGATTGCCGCTCTCAAGGGCGGGGAACATTACTGCACATTTGACGGAATTGAGGTTGTTCCTGTTGAGAGGGACGCTGCCGGAAACGTCATCCTGAGCGAAGCGCGTAGCGCGGAGTCGAAGGATCCAGCACACTTGTATTGCCATGTCCCGACGGTTCACAAAATCAAGCTCGGCGCCATCGTGGATTTGCTGAACAAGTTCCACGACCAGCCGCAAACGCTGGTGATGCCCGAAATTCCGAACAACAGCTTCGAGAAAAAGCTTTATTCCACCTACCTGAGCTACCTGCCCAAAGAAAAGGTCTCGTTCCCGCTCAAGATGAACGTGGATGCCCGCGGGAGTTTCACCGAGCTTTTGAAGACGGTAAATTGCGGCCAGTTCAGCGTAAACGTGTCCAAGCCGGGAATCACCAAGGGCGAGCACTGGCACCACAGCAAGTGGGAATTTTTCATCGTCGTGAGCGGCCGCGCCCTGATTCAGGAACGCAAGATCGGCACCGACGAAGTGATCGAATTCGAAGTGAGCGGCGACAAAATCGAGGCCGTACACATGCTGCCCGGCTATACGCACAACATCATTAACTTGTCCGACACCGAGAACCTGGTAACAGTCATGTGGGCAAACGAGTCCTTTGACCCGAACCACCCGGATACTTTTGGAGAGAAAGTTGTTAAACAGTGATAGATTGCTTCATCCTACGGGTTCGCAATGACGTCATTGTGAGCAACGCGAAGCATCGCGAAGTATAACGTATCATTTTGAGCGAAGCGCAACGAAATATAATGTGTCATCCTGAGCGAAGCGCGTAGCGCGGAGTCGAAGGATCCAGGGAAAAAGAATATGCAGATTAAAACAGACTACACCGACGTGAAATTTGCCGACAACGGCAAGCTGAAACTCCTAATAATCGTAGGAACGCGCCCCGAAATCATCCGCCTTGCAGCCGTCATCGACAAGTGCCGCAAATATTTCGACTGCATTCTGGCGCACACAGGCCAAAACTACGACTACAACCTGAACGGAGTCTTCTTCAAGGACCTGAGCCTCAAGGATCCGGAAGTTTACATGGATGCCGTGGGCGACGACCTCGGCGCTACAGTCGGCAACATCATCAATTGCAGCTACAAGCTCATGGTCGCTTGCAAGCCCGACGCGATGCTAATCCTGGGCGACACCAACAGCTGCCTCTCGGCAATCCCGGCAAAACGCCTGCACATTCCGATATTCCACATGGAAGCCGGCAACCGCTGCAAGGACGAATGCCTCCCCGAAGAGACGAACCGCCGCATAGTCGACATCATCAGCGACGTGAACATGGCCTATTCCGAACATGCCCGCCGCTATCTCGCCGACTGCGGACTCCCCAAGGAACGCACCTACGTAACCGGCAGCCCCATGGCCGAAGTCCTCCACAAGAATTTATCCGCAATCGAAGCCAGCGACATCCACAAACGCCTAGGCCTCGAAAAAGGCAAGTACATTTTGCTCAGCGCCCACCGCGAAGAAAACATCGACACCGAAAAGAACTTCACGAGCCTCTTTACCGCCATCAACAAGATGGCCGAAAAGTACGACATGCCGATACTCTACAGCTGCCACCCGCGCAGCCGCAACCGCCTTGCCGCCAGCGGATTCAAGCTCGACAAGCGAGTGATACAGCACGAACCCCTCGGATTCCACGACTACAACTGTCTGCAAATGAACGCATTCGCCGTCGTAAGCGACAGCGGCACGCTCCCCGAAGAAAGCTCCTTCTTCACAAGCGTCGGCCACCCCTTCCCCGCCGTCTGCATCCGCACCAGCACCGAACGCCCCGAAGCGCTCGACAAGGCATGCTTCTTTATCGCCGGCATCGACGAAAAGTCGCTGTTACAAGCAGTCGACACCGCCGTCACGATGAACGCCAACGGCGACCACGGAATCCCCGTCCCGGACTACGTCGAAGAAAACGTCAGCACGAAGGTCGTGAAAATCATCCAAAGCTACACCGGCATCGTTGACAAGATGGTGTGGAGGAAGGGCTAATCAAGACTGTTCAACGCCCGATTTTAAACACCCCGCTTCGTGCGGGGTGTTTTGTGTTAGGCCTCCAGCCACTTGGCAACTCTGTTGCCTTAGTGGCTATGGCCTGCGTTAGGGATGGAAGCCCGAAGGGCCGGGAGGGCCGCCCGTGTCCTGCGCTCGGCCCTCTAGGCGGGGAAACCGTGGGGTGACGCCACGGTTTCTTGCCGCGAGAGCCCGCCCCGCGCCCGCGCGGGAACGCCCTGATTATAAGCATTGCAAAAAGCGAAAAAAGGTCTTTCGAAAAGGAAAGCCTTTTTATTTATTTTCCCTCCTTTTGAAGTGTTGCAAAAGATGCAACAATTGAATTTGTTTTCAAGGATTTTTGATACGAATGCGTTCAAATCGTTCTGCTGCGAACTACAATTGACAAAATGACGATATTTGATAATGGTTGTTTGCAAAATTGTCAGAAAAGTTACTTTCGATTAATTAGATGTTTATATTGGGGTTCTCGAAAGAATCTTTTTTAAGGGCTTGACACCCTATTGAATAGGGGTTATATTTGTTATGACAAGAGAGTTCATCATCACAAAAGAATTTGATCGCTCATGGAATGAATTAGGCTTGACAGATGCCGATCTTAGGGAATTACAGGTGTTCCTCTGTAGAAATCCAGATGCAGGAGATATCATAGAAGGAACTGCCGGCGTAAGGAAACTTCGGTGGGCGCTAGACGGTCGTGGAAAAAGCGGAGGTGCTCGAGTTATCTATTTGGATGTTGTTTTTTCGGAGCATATTTATCTGATAACGGCATTCTCGAAAAAAGAAAAGGCAAATTTAAGTAAGCAAGAGCGGAATGTAATGAAGGCTTTTGTCACCGCAATAAAAAAGGCCGAAAAGGAGTCTAGAAATGAAAAAAGATAAAGTTTTTGATAGCATAATGAAGGGGCTCTCCGAAAGTCTCGAATTTGCCAAAGGCGATTCCTCCAAGGCTAGAAGAATGAGCGTGACGGTAGCCTCTCTTCCTACATACAAGGACAAAGAAATCAAGGAAATTCGCGAAGAATTGAATCTTTCCCAGAGGAACTTCGCTTTTGTGCTGGGTGTGTCTCCTAAAACTGTGGAAGCTTGGGAGTCTGGAAGAAACATCCCTCAGGGACCTGTTCAGCGCTTTCTGCAAATGCTTAAACTAGGCGGAAAGAAACTGCTGCAAGACTATAATGTCATCGCAGAAGCCAGATGAAATAGGGCCGGGTTGCCCGCGCGGGAACGCGTCTTTGTCATCTAGAGCGAGTTCCCCCCATGTAAAAGCTCCAAGAAAAAGCCCAGTATGTGCAAAAATTGCACATACTGCCTGCTGTTGATTTCGGGAGGGTTCTGCGCGAAAAATGGCAAAAAGGGGAGCTGACGCCCCTCTTTTCGCTTCTTTCTGCATGTTTTTTGAAAAAACTGGCTTGGGTATTTATATTGGAGAAAATTCGGAAATTCCGAATAGCCTCTTCACATGGGACGATTAAATAGGGGTGAAAAAGGGTATATTGTAAATGTATTGATGGGATTGGCTGAACTTCGACAATTAAAAGGCAATGGAGTTATGAATATCTTTGAAATCCTAGAAAAGAAAGAAATGTCTCCGGCTAAAGAGTATAGACGGCTTATTTCGCTTCTGGATTACCAGTGTTATGAGGACGGACTGGGAAGAGCGTTTAGATGTTATATAGACAATATTTGGCCGAGCATAACGGTTCGCCAAACATGCATTGATATGGATGATTTGTTCAGGAGCTTGGATCTTAGTGCAACATATGCTCGGTCTGTGAGTTGGGAAAAGTTATTCTTGCTTTGTGAGTTGTTGAAAAATATTGTTGTCCAAGCTAAACCATGGTTGCTTGCGAATGATGATGCCTGCAGTGTAATGCGCTTGATTGAATCGAATTTATCGGTTATTCTAGAAAAAACGAACCAGAAATGGGAGAAGCAGAAGAAGGGATATATTATTGTAAAAAAAGATGTTGCGGTTGAAGAGGCTATCGAATGTCTGGAAAAAGGAAATGAGGATCTGGCCTTAAGTATGTATGAGTATAATCGGTCATTGTTGGCGGGGAACCTTGAACGTAAGCGAGAAATTCTTGCCAGTATGGCGAATTATGTTGAACCCTGGAAAAATGAAATGAAAGGGACAATTTATTTCCCGCTGTATATGGATTCTCGCGAATTGGTCAATAAACTGAACATTCGACACAATAATACAGGAAAAGGAACTGTCCCAGAATATGCCAAGAAATGGAATAAAAAAGATTATGAAGCATGGTACGGCAAGACTTTCCAAACCTTGTTGATGGTTATCCTGTCGAAAAGGCAACTCAAAATTACGCAGGAAATGAATAAACTGAAGTCTAAGGAAAAGATACGACGAGAATGATAAGTTTTTTTATTGTAAGATGAAATTAGCTTCCTAGCATATAAAGATGATTATGACTATAGAAATAAAAAAAAGAAAGAATATCATTGTTCTGATTTATGCTCCAGATCAGGGAGCTTCGTTTATAGAAGAACAATTTAAGAAAAATGAATCTATTCAAATAAAAAGGATTTTTGAATTTTGGCCTACAAATGTTCTTCGACACGATGATTATGAATACGAATTTTGTTTGGGTAAAATTAATTCATCGGGGGATTTTTTTCTTATTAATTCCAATATTCTTCGATTGAAATACAATCACCAGATTTATAAGGACATTAAAATAAATAATAGTACTTTTTTTTGTATGTGTAGAGGACGGTATTGTTCTTTGCTCTACGAAATGGAAAAAATAACTAAAAGGGACATGGTTATTGGAGGGAAAGCTGCAAATGCGATTCCGTCTGATGTATTCTACGAAATTATAAGATGTGCTCCAAATGATTATGAAGTTGACCGTTATGTAGATGCTAGGTTTACATCAATACTTTCCACTGTTTTTGGTGATGGAATTGAAGATTTTCCAGGGAAATATGAAAGATATACTCGAAAAAAATTAGATCGATTAAAAATGCTCCTAAAGAAAGATGAACCTTCTTTTGGAGGACAAGAACTGAATGATTATGAAGTAATAAAGTATGAAGGTGTAAAAGGTAAAATAGAACAATGGCTCAATGATGGTGAAAGGGCTCATTCAGAGGCGGACTGGCAACATTTGATAAAAAACATTATTCTTTTACTGTTCCCTAAATATATTGCTGTCTTTGAAGGGGCTCCTGTAGAAGATCCGTATAAAAAAACTTCAAAAGGAAAAGATACGACAAGAAAATTAGATTATTTACTGGTTGATGCTGACGGAAACTGTGATATCGCGGAGATAAAATCTCCTTTTGATCATTGCATTTTATCTACGACTTTGTATCGAGATAACTATGTCCCTCTAAGGGAATTAAGTGGAGCTATAATGCAAGTTGAGAAATATATCTTTTATATGAATAAAAAGGGTATTATTGCGGACAAAGGACTAAATAAGAAGTATAAAAACGAATTACCCAAAAATTTTGAGATAAAAGTTACAAATCCAAAGGGCTTGGTTATTTTAGGAAGGTCAAAAGATTTTGATGAAAAACAGAAAAGAGATTTCGAAATTATAAAGCGTAAGTATCAGCATGTTATGGATATACTTTCGTATGATGATATTTTGAATCGCTTAAATAATATGATTTCAATGCTAAAGAAACAAACACTGGGTTCAAGCGGAATTTAGCGAAAAACGTCTCCAGATTTTCGCTTTTACTGATAAATACGATGATTTTAGGAAAAACTTTTGTTTACTTGACGTTTGGGCAAATATTCTTAACAGAAAGTATTATAAAGTTGAATGGATTTCTACAGGTTGAGTAAGGTGTGGATTTGTTCCTGTATTTGCTATCAATTATCATCGTCTTTATGTTATTCGTCGTTAGAACCATCAGCAATTTTCATCATCATGTTGTAATGGGCTTGATGTCCACTCCTATAAAAAATATTTTTAAAAACTTCTTTATATTTCGGAACGGCATCTGTATATGAGTCAATGTACAGATCATCAGGAATGCTGTGGGATCCATCATTAATCCAAGCAATCAAAGACCTGGCAATCGTTTGATCTTCAGGTTCCGTAAAATATCCCACAAGTGATTCGTCTTTCCTTTGCCCAAGCATTCCAAAATAATTCTCGATTATTCGGCGCATTGTATTTTGAATGGAAATACGAGAGAGGTTTTCGTTATCTCTTAACTCTTGCCATAGAAGCTCGTACGCTGTGGAAATAGGATTTTTCATTCCGTATGGCATTATGGTGGAAATGCCTTGATCCTTTCTGACAATCCAGTAGTTGACTTCTCTCACCTCATTAGTTCTTCCGTCAATAAAAGATGCTTCTTTGTGAAAGAATACATTATGCGTAAGAACAAAAAGCTGGATTACATCACCTTGACCATGCCTGATGTTCATTGATAGCGATTTTACCATTGTACCAACGATATAAAGAATCGTGCTGTCCAGACTGCAGATTGGATCGTCGAGTACGATTATCTTTTTGTCAGCTACATGTTCTGGATCTGTTGAACCTTTTGTCCATTGCATAAAGTAGAGAAAAGTCAAGAACGTTTCCTCGCCCTCGCTTAGTGTGTTCGTAGCGAGAGTGCCATCTTCTCTTTTTATGCAATATTGGTTTTCGTGTCCTTCTGCAGGCTGGATTTCGAAATTTGTAAAGCCATACGCCTTCAGAGATTTGTTGATTTCATCGATTGTTGGTTGAACACTTGTGATGTTTTTGCCCTTTTCAATTATCTCTGCTTCAAGATTATTGATTTCCGTTTTTTTTGCATCCCTTTTTTGTTTTATTGCATTTGCGGCTGTATTAAGATTTGCTATTTCTCTTTTATACGTTTGAATCAATATATTTGCGTCATGAATTATTGTTGCCCATATATCGTCTGTAAGTCTAACAATTTCTGTGTCTCGTTCGTCAATCAACTTATTGTGGGCATCAATTAATGTATTAGATGCATTAAGAAGATTCATTATTTCTTGAATTTCGGAAGATTCATTAGAAATTGATATTTTTATCTCCGGTTTTGTAATCTTTTCTTCAATAATTTTTGCATTGTTAGAATATATTGTACTGAGTATGCTTTTCTTTGCATTGTACATGTCTACATTGAACTTTCCGATATTGACTGCGGATTCATTTTGGACGATTTCTTCAATTTCTTTAATAATTTGATCTGCAGCTTCTCTGTATTCCTGAAGTAATGTTTTCATTTTGGCAACTTGCTGTTTATACTCGTTGTCAAAGAATGAATTGAGTTTCTCTTTTAGCTCTTCTGTGATGGTTTCTTGTTGGCAAAATGGGCAAATTTTAGATTCTGGACGTATATACTGACGACCTTGATCGACCCATGATGAATTATTTAGTTCTTTTATTAATGCTGCGATATCAATGTCTGCATTTCCTGCTATAGTGGTATTCCAAATTGTGTCGGTTCGTATTTCTTCAGTCTTGTCCAACCATTGCTTGATGTCCAGTAAAAACCTGCTACATCGTTCTGGATTTGCTCCGTACAGTGTCTGAGCGCGTGTTTTTAAATCATTTCTATCACAAATTGATCCTATGTGGTTTGGAATGCCTGCTACGCGTCTTTTGAGCTCTGCTAAGAATTTTTCCTTACTTCCTCGCAGACCGTCAAAAGCTTTTTGGAAATCCGCGTCATTTCTTTTGAATATTTGATTCCAGGCATCTAGCTTGAATTGAAGCTCTTTTGCTGGAATATCTTCTTCGATTAGCTTCCTATATGATTCACATTTTCTTCCCCAATCCTCTTTCGTATGAACTAGAGTCTCTTTCTTGCTCTCCAATTCATTAATATCTTCAATGGTGGCGCTTCCCATGGTGAATACGCCGGGGATAGTTTGCTGGAAATTTCTCTGTCTAAAATCGCGATTATAGACATAAATGGTTTCATGCGCTTCTGTTTCCCATTCAATGGAAGACTGTGAGAAACGAGGCTCCGGTGAACCAGACAGGAAAGAACTTATCGTTGATTTCCCGCTTCCATTTGCTCCGAATACAAAATTAATTTTTTTGCAGTTAGAAAGCTCTGCTTGCTGATATGGTACACAACTGTTGAATTTTATTGATCGAATCAATGTTATGCTTCCTTTTTTATTAAAGTGTCCACGATATAGCGCTCATTTCTATTCGCATTATTTGAGGTTTCTACCTTAAATATAAGATCTAGAATTTTAGTTTGTCAAATGTCAATAGCTGAATAGACCTTAATTCTTTCTTGTATACTAATGCATCAGACTTGAAATCAAGTACATCGGTGTGAAAATTGGGCTTTCTCATTTCGCACTATTAAATGTATATTTTGTCTTAGAAATTTTAAAATATGGGTTAAAAGCAGAGTAGGAGAATTATAAATGAAAAAAATAGATGTCAATTTTAATGTAGATGGTTTCCCTTGCCAGGGATTTTTAAACCAAGAAGACAATTCATTCTATCTTGATGTA
>Ga0310696_10006977_pt1 | contig 13337 bp, 9 predicted proteins | sample AusTroGonzalo_MG_4_FD_203885 | JGI IMG/M metagenome (GOLD analysis project Ga0310696, IMG submission 203885) | Bovine rumen microbial communities from tropical cattle in Woodstock, Queensland, Australia - Gonzalo_02 (v2) (version 2) | ecosystem: Host-associated > Mammals > Digestive system >... | reverse complement strand
ATATTTTTACGCATAGAAAATTCTTCTTTTTTACCTTTGTTCCAATTTTGAACAGGGCGTAAATATCCGACGACTCTTGAGTAAACTTCGCAATTAGAACCTTTGGTATTTTCTAATTTAGTTTTAAGTTCGTTAATTTTATTTTCAATATTGTTTCTTTCTTGTGTTGTCATAAATCTTCTCCTTACATCTTTTATATTCTTGCAAATTATTTTTACTTAATCAAGGCCCAATTTTAAATTGGGCCCAAAGCCCTATGGACAAACTTATTTACTATAAAGTTGTTCTTCCAAAAGGGCGATTTGTTTTTCAATTTCTTCCCGTCTGTGTTCTTTACATTTCGGACATTCAAAATGTTCCCCTTCGATATAGCCGCAGATTGGGCATACACTAAAGGTCGGAGTAATTGAAAAATACGGCAAACTATAACCGTAACACACTTTTTTGATGAATTTTTTAAGGGCTTCGGTATCCTTAATTTTTTCACCCATAAAAATATGCAAAACTGTTCCGCCGGTAAACTTGGCTTGGATAGAATCCTGCAAGTCTAAAAGTTCAAAGACATCGTCGGTATAATTAACCGGCAATTGGCTTGAATTGGTATAGAAAGGCGGCTTGCCTTGATTGGCAATTTCATTATCGGCAACGATAATATCCGGATATTTTGCTCTGTCTAGTTGGGCTAAACGATAGGAAGTTCCTTCGGCCGGGGTTGCTTCCAAGTTATAGTTATTACCGGTTTCTTTTTGATAAGAAACAAGTTTTTCTCTCATAAAGTCCATAACTTTTTCGGCAAATGCGCGGCCTTTAGGTGTGCCGATATTTTCGCCAAAGAGGTTCAAGCATGCCTCATTAAGACCGACAAGACCGATAGTAGAAAAGTGGTTCTTCCAATATTCATTAAAGCGTTGCTTGACACTTCTTAAATAGAAACTCATATAAGGATATAAGTTTGCTGCTGTGAAGCGTTCAATAACTTTACGTTTAATTTCAAGACTGAGTTTGGCTAGATCCATTCTTTCTTCTAAATTTTTGAAAAATTCTTCTTCCGTTGCGCTGATATAACCGATACGCGGCATATTGATAGTAACAACGCCGATAGAACCTGTTAAAGGTGCAGAACCAAATAAGCCGCCGCCTCTTTTTTTAAGTTCTCTGTTATCAATTCTTAAGCGGCAGCACATAGAGCGGGCATCTTCGGGATTCATATCGGAATTGACGAAGTTTGCAAAGTACGGAATACCATATTTTGCGGTAATATCCCAAAGAGGTTGATAAGCGGGATTATCCCAATCAAAATCTTTTGTGATATTGTAAGTAGGAATAGGGAAAGTAAAAACTCTGCCTTTTGCATCACCGTCAAGCATAAGTTCAAGGAAGGCCTTGTTAAACATATCCATTTCTTTTTGAAATTCGCCGTATTTTTTATTTTGAACCTGCCCGCCGATAATTACGCCTTGGTCTTTATAATAAGAAGGAACGACCAAGTCTAAAGTAATATTGGTAAAAGGTGTTTGGAAACCGACTCTTGTCGGAACATTTACATTGAATAAAAATTCCTGCAAGGCTTGTTTAACATCTTTATAAGAAAGATTATCATAATAAATAAACGGAGCAAGTAAAGTATCAAAGTTGGAAAATGCCTGAGCACCGGCGCTTTCGCCCTGTAAAGTATAGAAGAAATTGACCACTTGACCAAGAGCGGTTCTTAAGTGCTTTGCGGGTTTACTTTCCGCTTTACCGACGACACCTCTAAAACCGCTTAAAAGTAAATCTTGCAAATCCCAGCCCACGCAATAAGCGCCGAGAAGGCCTAAATCGTGGATATGGAAATCTCCTGAGGTGTGCATTTCTTTAATGCTTTGCGGATAAATTTTATTTAACCAATAAATCTTTGTAACTTCGGAAGAAACATAATTGTTTAAACCTTGCAAAGAATAACCCATATTGCTGTTTTCGTTAACCTGCCAATCAAGTTTCTGTAAATATTGGTCAACGAGTTCTACATTAAATTTAGAGGAAATTTCGCGGACTCTTGCTCTTTGATCGCGATATAAGATGTATGCTTTTGCGGTTTTGTGATAATTGGAAGTAAGTAAAACATCTTCTACAATATCTTGAATATTTTCAACACTGGGGGTAACTTCCGAATAAAGTTGTTGAACAATATTTAAAACCCTTATGGTAAGTTTTCTGGCGGCATCGGCGTCAAATTCGCCCGTTGCCTGACCTGCTTTTAAAATAGCATTGGTGATTTTCTTTGCTTCAAAATTTTGTTTTGTGCCATCTCTTTTGATGACTTGGACTAAGACTTCTGTGTTTGCCATAAGAGCACTCCATATATTAAGTTTTTTAGATTGTTTGGGGAAATTTAAAAGTTTTCCGCTTAATTATTCTAGCACAATTTTTTAAAAATGCCAAATCTCGTCTAGAAAATGGCTTTTTATAGGTTATCAACAGGGAAATCTCAGACGTTAAAAAAAGACTTATCCACATTTTAATAATTGTGGATAAGTCCCTTAAAAAACAGCCCAAAAATACTTAAAAAACAGGGCTTATTTTCTTGTTTTTAGCCCAAAAAACGGCCTTTTTCATAAATTGTTAAGTGTTTGCCGTTTTTTAACTTGACAGTTACAAGTTTATCTTGCGTATTAACTAAATCCCAATGCAAAGCGGAGTCGTTAAAACCAAGTTTTTTCTTTAGTTCTTTAGTCATTTTGGCAAGATTACCGCTGTAAGTATCAATATAACTAGAGCCGATTGCTATATGGGAATTGCCGTATTTACCGCCAAAATTCTCGTCGTAAAGAGTATCAGCCATAAACTTGTTTATTTTGGAGAATCTGTTGTCCGTCAAAGAGTATTCACCGACTTGGCAAGCACCTTTATCAAGGACAAGCATTTTCTTTAAAAATTCTTGGCCTATGCCGGCTTTGGCTTTAATCACGCGCCCTGCCTTAAATTCAAGGGAAATATCCTTGACATAATTGCCGTTTCTAAAACTCATGAGATCGCTGAAATAGGTGCCCCTTGTGCCCCTAAAATCAGGCGAGGTAAAGATTTCAAAGGAAGGGACATTACACCCCCCGCCCGAGATAAAACGCCTGTTTTCGCCAATTTTTATTTCAAGGTCCATAGATTTAGATTGTGTTCTGATAATATCTATCGGCAAGGAAGAAAGCCATTTGGCAATTTCATCAATTTCTTTTTGGACTTCGGCAAATTTTTTGGCGGGGTCTTTTTCCGTCAGGAAACAAGCGCTTGCAATTTGTTTTTCATATTCCTTTAAGGAAAGGCCAGCCTGTTTTGCAAGACCTTCTGTCGGATAATTTGCAAGAGTCCAAGAGAAAAGGCCTTTTTGCTCTCTATCGTCCATAATTTTGCGCACTTCTTTGCGGGCAAGCGTGGCAAGAGCAATATTTTTGGCATCAACATTTTTTAAATTTGCCAAATTTTGCGGAGCGCGAAGAGCAATTAAGCCATTTAAATTTTCGTTTAAAACTTTATCCCAAGGGGCGCAAAATTTAAGTTGTTTTGTGTTTGCTTTAGTGTAAAAAGATTTTGTCATATTCTCGCTAAGATAAGGACGCGCAACAACATTAAAACCCTGTTCTATAAGTTTTTGGTAAATTGCTTCGGCAAGGTTTAAGGCAGGGTAATCAAAACTTAAAAGAATATTTTCCCCCGGTTTAAATTTACCGCCCTTGCGCGCACTTTTAAGTGCGTAAATCATAACATCTGCGTATTTTTCAATATTAAGCATTTTTTTACTCCTATATTTATTTCAAATCTTTGCCGCTTTTTGCACCATGCGAAATAAGCAGTTGTCTGATTTCTTCGTTCTTTATAACTTTACCCCAGCTTTGAATTTCGCCATTTTCCAAACGATCTAAAGCGGTTTTGCCGTTTTCATTTTTGGCGTTAATATCCGCACCATTATCAAGCAAAAGTTCAATCATTTCTTTATTTTCGTGTCCTATTGCCGTAATTAAATTCAAATTTTTAAATAAACTGTTTTCAAGTTTTGCCCCCAATTTAAAAAGGAGTTTCGCTTCTTCTAATCTATTATGAAAAATAGCCGCATCTAAAGCAGTCCATTTAGGCTCATAGGGATTTTTCATATCAATATCAGCGCCATATTTAAGCATGGTTTTTAAAATTTTTTCCTTGTTCTTTAAAGGGCAATCATAACAGAAAAGAATTGCCGCTTCAATAGGAGTTGAAGCTAAATTTGTTATTTTATTTATATCTGCGCCGTTTTTCATTAAGAGTTCAACCATTTTTGCATCATTTCTATATGCGGCAATCCAAAGAAGTGCCTCTCTATTATCAAAAACGAAATTAACATCTGCACCTTTGGAAATTAAATATTTTGCAATTTTATAATTTCCTTTCCATACAGCCATAGACAGAGGTGAGTTTCCATCAACAAAGGCATTAACATCAGCACCTTTTTCTACTAAAAATTTTGCCATTTTCAAATTATTTTTTTCTGCTGCATAGTGCAGAGGTGTCAACCCATTATCGTTTATTATTTTAATATCTGCACCTTTAGAAATAAGATATTTTGCTATTTTATCTTGATTATTCATAACAGCTAAAATTAATGGCGTGTTATTATTATTACCTTTAACATTAACATCTGTTCCATTGGCAATAAAAGTTTTAACTAATTCAAAATCGCCAGATACTACTGCAGAAAATAAATTATCAACTTTTGCCCCTTTGGTAATTAAAAAATCTATCATTTCTTTATCTTCAGCATAGTTAATAGGAGTGAATCCGTTTGAATCTTTAACATTTATATCAGCACCTTTTGATAATAAGAAAGTTATTGCTCTTTTGTCATTATTTCCTACCGCTGTATGTAAAGGCGAAAAAGGGGCTATTCCTTTTAAATCAACATCTTTAGTTAGAGAGAATAAAAAGTTAAAGTATTCTTTTCTTCTATTATTTTCAATTTCATCATCACTATATGGGAATGAAAGGAGGTGAAAAGGCGTTTCATTATCTTTATCTAAAATATAAATATTTGCGCCATTATCAATTAAAATTTTTGCGACATTTACTCTGTTTTGTGTTCCATATAAACTATTGATATAAAAAATAGGAGTTCTGCCGATATCGTTTTTTATATTTACATCAGCACCATTATCAATTAAAAGTTTAACCATTTCTAAATTACTAGACAAAACTGCTTCATGCAAAGGAGCTTCGTAACCATTTTCATTTATTTTGTTAATATCTGCCCCTTCTTTGATAAGGCGTTTTGCTTCCGTCAAATTATTTTCACTTACTGCATAAAATAAAGCATTTTCTTGCCTTACATTATTTTGGGCTTGGACCGGTAAAGCAAGGCCAAGCGTAAAAACTGCTGCGCATAACAATACTAATTTTTTCATTTTTACACACTCCTTTTTTATATATTGAAAATCTATTTGTTTTGCCAAGTGCTAAGGGCGGTGGCAATTTCTTTGCCGTCGCTGCGGCGTTTTAAGATGTGGGTATAAGTTTTTTCCGCGGTTTTATAGACTAAAGAATCAATTTCGTCATCTCTTAAGGCTTCTGCTTTAAAATTGATAACAAAATCTTTTATTGCTAAATCTTTAACTTCGCTTTCGGGCAAAGCGCCAAGGCACCATGCACTAAAATGAGGATTATTTGCATGTCCGTTAGTGTCAAGGTCTTCAAGGCGGACTTTAACTAAATTAGAATTTAAAAGTTCAACGCCTTCAATTTGAGGTCTTTTGAAAGGGTTTAATTCTATATCAAGGGGTTTTGGATTTGTTGCGTTGCTATCTAAAAAGGCCTGAGGGGTGCGCACCATTTTGCGTTCGTTTAAATCTATCATAACCCAAAAACTTGTGCCACGGGCAATAACTTCGCCATTGACGGAAAAAACAAATTCCCTTCTGCTTTGCAATCTATCACTTAAAGTGTGCCAGGTTTTGATAGTAAAAGTATCGCCAAGAGTTAGCGGTTTTAAAAATTCCATCTGAAGTTTTGTTATAACCCAGCCAAGCCCTTTGGGGAAAAGTTCTTCAAGTCCGAAAGAAAGCGTGTGCGCATCGGCAGAGGCTGCCTGTTGAAAATAATTTTGCAAAGTCCAAAGAGGCACTTGCCCGTTCGGACCGATTTCGTAATATCTGGCTTTATATTCTTCGGTCGTCATTTTTCCCCCTTTTTTTAAATGTTCTAGAAGTTAATACCGGCTTTTAAAGCAAAACCTTCTAAACCGCCGGAGCGCCAGGTAACTTCAATAAAAGTAGTAGCACCTATCCATTGGGTTTGCAAACCGCCGCCATATTCAATATAGGGTTTAATATAAATATCTTCAGAACCGGGAGTGTCTTTATCTTCTGACATACGAGAAAAAGAACCCAAAACTTTAAGATAAGGTTCGCAACCGCGCCCTAAATCAAAAAGCATTGTTGCCTGTGGCGCAACTTGCCAAATATGGCTTAAATCGTCAACATCTTCATAACCCAGCATACTATAAGAACCCATTACGGCAGGTTGAAAAGTTACAAAGCCTTCTTCCGAAGTAAAATTGGCCCCGATTTTAAAAGCAGCATTTAAACCATAACTATCATAATATGCAGGACCGCTTACATTATTTTTATTATAGTATCCGTTAACGGCAGCGCCGTAAAAGAGAATTTCTTCCTGGGCAACTAAAGTTAAACCAATCATTGCGCCGTTTCTGTTAACGACAGCATTATAATCTTTATATTTTTGATGGGCGCCGTTATAGGCAATATAAAAAGAAAGAGTGGCAGCAGGTAAACCTAAATCAATAGCCTGGTCCATACCGACATAAAGGCCGTAAATATCGCTGTCAATTTCTGTTTCTCTTTTTAAATTTATATCGTCGTGTTTTGTATATCCTCTAAACCAAAATTCATTATAATTTTGATAATAGCGTAAACCTAATAACTCTTCACGATAGCGGGATTTTTGGCTTAAATTATAAAGCATTGTTCCTTTATCCATACTTTCAAAGGCTTCCTGCAAAGAAGCATTGGATGTCATAAAATCGCCCCAGGCAACAACGCCTGCCCCTGCGGCATTAGCAGATAAAGTAAAAATAATAAGACTTATAAAAAACAAAAATACTGATTTTAGATGTTTCATAAAAATTCTCCTTTATGGCTTATATAATTTTATTATAGCATTTAATTATTAAAAATTATTGCTTTATAAATAATAGTAAAATTTGCTAGAATAATCTATATGAAAAATGTTTTAGTTATAGGCGGGGCCGGTTATATTGGCAGCCATATCGTAAAAATGCTTAAAGAACAGGGCTTTTGCCCCGTTGTTTTTGATAATCTTTCGCAGGGGTTTAAACAGGCTGTTGATAAAAAAATACCTTTTGTTAAAGGCGATTTGTGCAATAAAACTTTACTAAAAAAAGTTTTTAAAAAATATAAAATTGACGCCGTTATGCATTTTGCCGCTTTTATAGAAGTCGGTGAAAGTGTTAAAAACCCGGCAAAATATTATCAAAATAATTTAGCAAAAGTTTTAAACTTGCTTGATAGCATGCTTGAAAATAATGTTAAATATTTTGTGTTTTCTTCTACGGCGGCAACTTTCGGCAATCCTATAACAAAAACTATTAGCGAAACTCATCCCCAAAACCCAATTAACCCTTACGGACAATCCAAATTATTTGTGGAAAAAGTTTTAAAAGATTATGACAATGCTTACGGCTTAAAAAGCGTAGTTTTGCGCTATTTTAACGCCTCAGGCGCTGATGAAAGCGCCCAAATAGGCGAGGCCCATAAAAACGAAACGCACCTTATCCCTATTGTTTTACAAACTGCTCTCGGTAAAAGAAAAGAAATTAAAATTTTCGGTATGAATTATCCGACACCAGATGGCACTTGTATAAGAGATTATGTGCATGTAAACGACCTTGCCCGCGCACATATTCTTGCTTTAAAATATATGTTCAAAACCGGTAAAAGCGAAGATTTTAATTTAGGTTCTTCCAAAGGGGCAAGTGTTTTGGAAATTATAAAAAAAGCCGAGAAAATTACAGGCAAAAAAATAAATTTTGTTAAAGATAAAAGGCGCGCAGGCGATCCTGCCGTTTTAATTGCTTCCAGCAAAAAAGCAAAAAAACTTTTAAATTGGAAAACGACTTACAGCATAGATGAAATTATTAAAACTGCTTATAATTGGGAATTAAAAAGGAAATACTAATGATTTATAAACTTGTGGAAAAATTGCTTGCTTACAGCGTGCAAAAAAATTTAATTATGCCCCAAGATTTAACTTGGGCAAGAAACACTTTGCTCTTTGCTTTAAAATTAGAAAAGCAGGAAAAGCCGCCCCTTTTCAATGGTAAAATACCGGCTTATCCCGCAGAAATTTTGCAAGAAATTTCCACTTGGGCAGGTAAAAATAATCTTTTAACCGCCGACACAAAAACTTACAGAGATAATTTTGAATCTTATATAATGTCCCTTTTAACTTTACGACCAAGTGTTTTGCAGGAAAAATTTTTAAATCTTTATAAAAAAAATCCTAAAAAAGCAACCGATTTTTTATCTAGGTATTTTAAAAATATTAACTATATCAGAACAGATAGAATTGCTAAAAATATAATTTGGAAACAAAAAACAAAAGCAGGCGTTTTGGAAATGGCAATAAATCTTTCCAAACCGGAAAAAGACCCTAAAGAAATTGCCTTGCAAATCCAACAGCCGCAAAATATCAAATCTTTACCCAAGTGTTTTTTATGTAAAGAAAACGAAGGTTTTTGCGGAACAATAAATTATCCTTCAAAACAAAATTTGCGTTTAGTTAACTTTAATTTAAACGGACAAACTTTTTATTTCCAATATTCCCCCTATGCTTATTATAACGAACATTGTATCGTTTTCAGCGAGCAGCATTACCCCATGCAAATAAACGAGCAAACTTTAAAAGATTTGCTTTGCTTTGTGGAAAAATTTCCGCATTATTTTATCGGTTCCAATGCGGAACTGCCCATTGTAGGCGGAAGTATTTTATCACATAACCATTATCAGGCAGGGCGCCATAATTTTGCTCTTGAAAGAGCAAAAAATCTTTATGATTTTAAACTTAAAAAATATCCTGATGTTAAAGCGCAAATTGTTAATTGGCCGATGAATGTTATCCGCCTTATCGGTTCAAAACAAAAAGTTGCCGCAGCCGGCGCACATATTTTAAATAAGTGGCGCAGTTATACCGATAAAGAAGTCGGCTTAATTTGTAAAACAGGTAAAACACAGCACAGCACTATTACACCTATTGCTAGAAGAAAAAACAAAAATTTTGTACTTGATTTAGTTTTAAGAAATAATAAAGACGCCATCTTCCACACCCACGAAGAACGCCGCAATATTAAGAGAGAAAATATCGGCCTTATTGAAGCGCTCGGTCTTGCTGTTTTGCCAGGCCGCTTAGAAAAAGAATTTGCCCAAATCTCTTTACTTTTAAGCAAAAAGAAATTAGAAAAACTAAAAGATTTATCCAGCACCGCACAGCATTATAACTGGGTTAAAAGTTTTATCGCAAAATACCCCGATTATCACAAAAACCCAGAAGATATTTTGCTAAAAGAAACCGCCTTAACCTTTGAAAAAATGCTTGGAGACTGCGCTATTTTTAAACCCACGGCGCAAGGTCAGGCAGCATTAAAGCGCTTTATCAGCAGCCTCTAAATATGATAAAATATATATAGTAAGGCAAAAAGCCCTTTAAAAGAAGGGGCTTTTTTTTGTAAGGATAGGAAAATTATGATTAGAAAAGATGTAAGAAATATTGCAATTATCGCACACGTTGACCACGGCAAGACAACGATTGTTGATTCAATGTTAAAACTAGCCGGGCAATTTAAAGTTAAACAAGATGAAGCACAGGAAACCGTTTTGGACTCTAACCCGCTAGAGAGGGAAAGAGGTATTACTATTCTTGCAAAATGCACTTCCGTAAATTATAAAGACCATACCATAAATATTGTTGACACTCCGGGACACGCCGATTTCGGCAGTGAAGTGGAACGCGTTTTAAAAATGGTTGACGGCGCAGTTTTGATGGTTGATGCCGTTGAAGGCCCTATGCCGCAAACAAGATTCGTTTTAAGAAAGGCACTTGCCTTAGGCCTTCGCCCGATAGTAGTTATCAATAAAATGGATAGGGATAATATTCGCCCTTCCGCCGTTGTCGATGAAGTTTTTGAACTTTTTATGGAACTTGGCGCAAATGATAAGCAACTTGATTTCCCGATTTTATATGCTTCCGGCCGTGAAGGTTGGGCAAGCAAAAAATTAGAAGAAAAAGGCAAAGATATTGCGCCTTTATTTGACGCAATTATTGAACATGTGCCTGCCCCTTTGGCTGATGAAACAAAACCTTTGCAACTGCAAATAACAATGCTTGATTATAATAATTTTATCGGGCAAATCGGTATCGGAAGAATTTTAAACGGCTCTATTAAAAAAGGCCAAAATGTTTTAATGATGAAGGCAAACAATATCCAAAAACCCGCAAAAGCAGTTAAAATTGAAAAGTTTTTAGGGCTTGGTAAAACAGAAGTTGAAGAAGCAAAAGCCGGTGATATTGTTGCAATCAGCGGGCTTGAAGGCGTTGATGTCGGCGATACTATTTGCCAAACTGATGCCCCCCTTGCCCTTGAAGCACTTAATATTGACGAACCGACAATTTCAATGGACTTTTTTGTTAATGATTCCCCCTTTGCCGGCAGAGAAGGTAAATTTTTAACAAGCCGCCACTTGCGTTCCCGCCTTGAAAAAGAGGCCCAAACAAATGTCGGTCTTAAAATGGAAATACTTGAAGGCGAAGGAAGATTTAAAGTTTCCGGCCGCGGAGAATTGCACTTAACAATTTTAATTGAAAGCATGCGCAGAGAAGGTTTTGAACTTGCAGTATCTTCTCCTGAAGTTATTTATAAAGAAGAAAACGGACAAATTTTGGAACCTATGGAATATCTTATTTTGGATATTTCTTCTGATATGCAGGGCGCTGTTTTTGAACTTGTCGGCAAACGCGGTGCTAAACTTGAAAATATGATTAGCGAAGGCGAAAACCGCTTGCGCCTTGAATATATTATTCCTTCACGCGCCTTGATTGGTTTTAAAAATGAATATCTTACCTCTACACGCGGTAAAGGTATTATGCACCATAGTTTTTACGGATACTATCCCAAGGCAGATGTTCCCCCCTTACGCTCAAACGGCGTTTTAATTGCTAAAGAAGCAGGCGAATCTACCGCTTATGCTATCAATAGTTTGCAGGAAGGCGGAGAGTTGTTTATCGGTCCCGGCGTTAAAGTTTACGAAGGTATGATTGTCGGCCAAAACTCAAGAGATAATGACCTTGTTGTTAATATTTGTAAAGCAAAACGCTTGTCCAATATGCGCAGTAAAGCCGCCGATGATGCCTTGATTTTAACACCTCCGCGTATTATGAGTCTTGAGCAGGCAATAGAATATATTGCGCCTGATGAACTTGTGGAAATTACACCAACTTCTGTCAGACTTCGCAAGAAAATTTTGAATATTCACGAAAGGCGCAAAGCATCCCGCAAAGAAGAAGCATTATCTGACTAGACAAACTTACTACATAATTTTTTCTGATTTGCTTTGAAAATAAGATAGCAAAACACTTGCTATCTTATTTTATTTTGGCAAAATAATTTTAATATAAGATTTGTTTATTTTTTATTTTAGCAGAAAGAATAATAGATATTTATATTAAAAATGTTTTATAAATATTTTTCTAAAAGATAAAAAAAGAAAATTTTTACTTCTGAGATTTTTATTTTCCGTTAATCTATGCACGATAAATAACAAAATAGATTATTATACAAAAAAAATAAACATTAAATGTCAAGTTTTTATTTTTATCTATATAAAATAGTTGACAAGCCTTCAAAAAAGATTATAAAATAAAAGTGTAGTTTATAAACTTAGTTGAAAAACTAATGGAGGAAATGTAAATGAAAAAGACACTAGCTTTATTACTTGCAGTTGCTTTTGCTGTTCCCGCATTTGCAGGTAATGTTCTTAGCAATGTAGATACTTATGGAGAAATTGAAACCATCGGCTATACTCAAACCGAAGATGCCGGTGAAAAATCTGTTGCAAACAGAGTTTTATTCGGTGTTAGCGCAGATCTCGTTGAAGACGTTCGCGCAAACTTAACCTTCGCTTATAACAATGTTTGGCAAGATACAAACGGTGACTCCGTTGATACATATTTAAACCAAATTGAAGTTGCTGAAGCAAACGTTGTTATCAGCAATCTTTTTGGTGCTTTAGAAGCCAAAATCGGCCGCCAATTCTATGGCAATGAAGATAGCCCTGTAATGTATATCGGTCCTAGACACGGTAACTATGCAAATATTGCTTTCTTACCTACTATGTCTATGGATGGTGCTTTACTTACCTATCAAGGTGAATCTTTAGCACTTTCTGCTTTCTATGCTCAAATTTCTGATGGTTCAGATGAAAGACTCACAGGTTTAACCTTAGACTATGCCTTCACCAACAATTTAGTTGCCGGTATTTACTGGTATGATGCTAGCGCAGGCGACCACACCGGTATTTGGGGTGGTAAACTTGCCTATCAAAACGAAGGTACAAAACTTGGTGTTGAATATGCTAAGAACTACTTAGGACATGTCTTTGGTCATAACAATGAAGGCTGGATGTTAAAAGCAGATGGCGCTATCAATCTTGATACCGAAGCCATGGCTTTAACCCCCAGACTTTCCTATTATATCAGCGAAAAACAATTCTTCGCCGCTGGTAACTATGCCCCCGGTATTGCTTTAGGAAATATGGCTGGACCTCTTTCCATGACCGGCGATGACTGGAGAGTTTTCAATGCAGGTATTGATTTCGGTTTCAAATCTTTAGAAAAAGTTACCTTTGCATTTGATTACTTAAATGCTGAAGTTGATAGAGATTGGGTTGGTAACGAATTTGATTTGAAAGCAACCTATCAACATAATGACTATGTATCCTTTACCTTAGGTGGTGCTGTTGTAACAAATATTGCTGGTTATTCAGGCGATATTTATGCAGGCCAACTTGGTATGTTAATCAAATTCTAATAAATAAGAAATTCTACATTAGAACCGCCCTGTTTTGCAGGGCGGTTTTTTTATGTGTTTTTTAGGCATTAAATTTTACGCTTATAGGTATTATCAGTTATTCTAGACATGAGGGGCCTTTTATAATTAAAATCAATATGACAAAAGAAATTATTGCTGCAAAATATAGAAATAGCAATTTAATTATAATTTAGATTAGTATTTAAAAAAGGTCTTCCCAGAA
>Ga0310696_10006976_pt1 | contig 13338 bp, 7 predicted proteins | sample AusTroGonzalo_MG_4_FD_203885 | JGI IMG/M metagenome (GOLD analysis project Ga0310696, IMG submission 203885) | Bovine rumen microbial communities from tropical cattle in Woodstock, Queensland, Australia - Gonzalo_02 (v2) (version 2) | ecosystem: Host-associated > Mammals > Digestive system >... | reverse complement strand
CTTCTTCCTCTTCTTCCTCGGATTCGGTTTTTTCCTCATCCCCGGACTTGGCGGAAGATTCTTCTTCCTTGCTCTCGCTCGCCTCGGATTCGGAATCCCCGGTCTTTTCCTCGCTTCCGGAGGCCTTGGTTTCTTCCGCGGCGGGCTCCGGTTCCGGCTCCGGCATCAGGGTCACCTGGAAGTCGGAGAGCGTGTATTCCACGCCGTTAAGCACGGCCTTCTCGGGCAGCGGATGACCTTCCCGGTTCGTGTAGGAGGGGAAGGTAAGGGAGAACGGACCGTGACCGCCGGTCATCAGGACGAGATCGGCAAAATCGATTCTCCGGATCTCATGTCTCGCATCGGTGGAGACGTACAGATACAGCAGTCCGCCGCCGTACAGTTCCTTGAGCACGATTTCCAGGCGATTGCAGAAACGGTCTCCGATAAGGAATTCCTGGGGCTCGTCCTCCAGTTTTTTCGACGCCACGTTGATCATGGGCTGCGTCTTCAGAGAAACCGATTTGGCAGGACGAAGCGGATTCATCAGGAACTGGAAGATCATGTTCATCTCGCGGGAAACACTTTCCTCCATCTCCGCCGGAATGCTCCCCGGCATCTGCACAACGACCGGGATTTCCGCTTCCGCGGCAAAAAGGACGTTTCCCGACTCCAGATCCTTGGACTCAAGACGCAGTTTCGCGCTGCTTCGTTCCGCGCTCAGACGGAAGACGCTCTTGCCGCTGTTTTCCCGATACTCGACGGAAAAGGATTCCCATTTCTTCGCAGAAAGAAAGAGGCTCACGTTTTCATAGATATTGCGCACCGCGGCAGAACTGGCGGCATAGCCGGATTCCTCCAGCTTTTCCGGCGCATACACCACAGGCTGCGCATCTTCGGAGGGAACATAGTTCTGGATGAAGTCATCCGCCCGATCCCGATACTCCTGTCTGGGGTCCGGACTGCGGCGTCCGTCTATCGACATTTCCGGCGTGTCGCCGGCGCATCCGACCAGCAAACCGGCCAGTGCGGCCGGAACGATTGTCCGAATCGAAATTTTCATCTGGCTCTCCATCCTTGTGGATTTTATTTACCGGCCTTGTCAGCCGCTTCACTCTTCTTCTCGGGCTCGGCCTTTTCGGCGGCAGCGGCAGTCTTGACTTCCGTCTTTTCGCCGGCCTTCACGATCGGAGCCTGCTTTTTGGCGGTCTCCGCGGCCGCCAGCTTCTCAAAACCTTCTTTCGTGAGCTCGAAAAGCGAGTCGGAGACCGGCATGTTCGAGCTGAACGATTTCAGCTTCATGGTATATTTGTTCCCGAGGAAATCGCTTTCCACGAGCACGGGGACGGCAATGCCGTCGCGGATCATCACATCGCGGAAGGAGTTGGTCACCGTGACCTCCTCATCCTCGTCCTCGGCCGAGACATGACTGCGGTCGTAAAGGATCCGGCGGACGAAATGCTGTTTTGCATCGGTGAAGAGATGAATGCTCTTCAGGTGGAAATCTTCCTTCGGAATGATCTCGAACTCATAGCAGAGCGGACCTTCGCCATCCAGTTTCTCCGGAACCCGGTTGACCAGCGAGATGCGTTTGGCCATGTATTCCGGACCGATAAAGTTCATTTCGTAGAAGAAACGGAGCGCAAGCGTCACTTCGGGATCCGCCGGTTCGAATACGCCGCTGCCGGGCTCGTACACTGCGGCTTCCTGTCCGTTGAGGCGGAACTCGGTCACCTGTCCGTCCTTGCCGGTATAACGCAGATTGAGTTTTCCGTCTTCCTTCATGGAAATGCGGAGGCCGGTGAAATCCGTTTCGCCGGAAAGCTCGTAATCATACACCGTGGTCTTGATCTTATGATCCCGAAGCGCCGCCGAGGGGATCATGCGGAAGACTTCTTCCGTTTTCACGTCCGAATAAAGGGCCTGGGTACAGGCTGTCAAAAGACAGAGGACTGCAGCTCCGAAAGCGAATCCCAGCAGTTTTTTCATATTGTGTCGTCTCCTATGATTGTTTCCCGGCAGGCTCTCACCAGCCGTATATCTTGTTGTCCAGATACGATTTCAGCGATGTGACGGATACCCGTTCCTGGGACATGCTGTCGCGTTCGCGCACCGTTACGGCGTTGTCGTTTTCCGTTTCGAAGTCCACCGTCACGCAGAACGGTGTTCCGATCTCATCCTGCCTCCGGTACCGCTTGCCGATATTGCCCGTGACGTCGAACTCGGTCCGGTAGTATCTTCTCAGTTCCTTCTGAAGAGCCTCGGCACGTTCGTTGAGTTTCTTCGAAAGGGGCAGCACCGCCACCTGGACCGGCGCGATCCTCGCGGGGAAGCCCAGAACGATACGGACATCTTCTTCCATGCCTTCCTTCTGCGTGGGAGCCTTGTCCTCGCGATAGGCGTGGGTGAAGATGGCCAGGATCATGCGGTCGAGCCCCACGGAGGTTTCGATGACCGTAGGCAGGAAGCGCTTGTTGCTCTGCTGATCCCAGTAGGTGAGATCCTGCTCCGAGAACTGCTGATGCTGCGACATATCCCACGTGCCCCGGTGATGGATCCCTTCCAGCTCGCCCCATCCGAAGGGGAACTGGAACTCGATATCCACCGCCGCCTTGGCGTAATGCGCCAGCTTGTCGTGCGGATGCAGCCGGATCTCGTCCTCGCGGAATCCGAGTTTCTCCCGATAGAAGTTCCAGCGTTCCTTCCGCCAGTATTCCCACCAGTCCATGGAACCTTCATCCGCGCAGAAGAATTCCATTTCCATCTGCGTGAACTCGCGGGACCGGAACGTGAACATGCGGGGCGTGATCTCGTTGCGGAACGCCTTGCCGATCTGCGCGATGCCGAACGGCAGCTGCTGTCTCGTGGCGATCCGGATCAGATTGAAGTCCAGGAAGATCGGCTGGCAGCTTTCGGCACGGAGATAGGCGATATGCTCTTCGTCGAACACCGGCCCCACGTACGTCTTCATCATCAGATTGAACTCGCGCGGCGGCGTCAGATTTTTCGACCCGCAGTTGCTGCACGTGGTGGGATCCGGCATCTGGTCCACGCGGAAACGCGTCTTGCAGTCCCGGCAGTCGCACATGATGTCGCCGAACCGGTCCACATGTCCCGACGCCTTCCAGGTCTTCGGATGGCAGATGATGGTGGAATCGAGCCCGACCACGTTGTTCCGGGTCTCCACCATTTCGTTCCACCAAAGGGCTTCCACTGCTTTTTTCAGCATGGATCCGTAGGGACCGTAGTCCCAGAACCCGTTGAATCCGCCGTATATTTCGGAACTCTGGAAAATGAAGCCGCGGCGCTTGCACAGCGTCACGATCTTTTCCATAAGCTCGCCTTCCGTGTTGATATCCATTACCTGACTCCTGATGGCATTATGTTTGTTCTACAGTAATCTCAGTAATATACCTGCCGGAGAGGAAAATGCAATCCATTTTTTCGCTCTTCCGCGCTTTTTTCGGCAAAATGGTCAAAGGCTCCGTTTTTTTTCGAAAAAAAAGCGCGCGAACGGCGATTTTTTATTTGACATCACGGCAGTTTAGTGTAATATATACATAACACTAAATCACTGGAGGACCTCCATGGGCGGCATCAATTCGGGACAGAAGACCATCCGGGTCAAAGAGTATCTGGTCCGGCGCATCCGGCAGGCAAACGGGGAACCTCTCCGCCTGCCCAACGAGATGGACATCGCGGAAACCTGCGGCGTCAGCCGTATCACGGTCCGGAGTGCCATCCGGGAACTGGAAGACCAGGAATACATCATCCGGCTCCCCGGCCGGCGCGGCGCGTTTGCGAATCCCATGAGCGATTCGGGTAGTCGATACACGATCGGCATTCTTCAGACCGATACGCTGAACCGGAATTTCTCCCATCTCTCGCTGAGGTTCCTGAAGCATTTCCTGAACGAAATGGAAGCGCTGGACTGCTCCTGCGATTTTCTCTCCCCGGCTCTGCCGAAAGACCGCAGCGCCGCGGACATGCTCCGGGATCTGGCCTACGACGGCATTCTCTGGCTATGTCCCGACGACGAGTACATCCCGGCGATCAACGAGCTGACGGAGCAGGGTTTTCCCATTGTGGTCATGGACGATTTCAATTCCTGGGACAGGAAAAAGACGGACAGGAACATGGTCGTCCGCAGCGAGGCCATGGATCTGGCCTTTCTCCGCTTCATGGCGGAAAGAGGCTGCAGAAAGAGTGTCTATCTCGGAGAAAATCCCTTTTTCTTCGGCTGCTTCGGAAAAAAGGGCCCCTTCCTGAACACAAAACCACTCTCCTCGTTCGAGGAGATCACAGAGGAACTTCCCCGCCTTCTCTCCGCGCACCCGGAAACGGATTCCATCCTCTGCGACGGCCCGGTCTTCCGGTATTGTGCCGTCGGAAAGGTCCTTGATTCCTGCAAAGAATGGCGGAAGATCACGCTGTTTCTGAACCAGTACGGGGAATCTCTCCGGTTCCGTTCGGCGCATCCGGAACTGAAGGTCATTCTGTATCCCGGGTACGTCTCCGTCTGGGAAAAGGCGGGCCGGATCGCCGGACGCATGATGCTCCGTTTTCTGAACCATACGATCACCGGATTCGAGAACATCGGCATCGGCACCGAAAAAGAGAAGAAAGGAACTCAAAAGAAAACGGAGCAAACAAGGACATGAATGGCTTTTGTGCCGCCCCGTTGGGGCTTGAATGGGCGAGAGCCCATGACTCATGCCTGCTGCAGCGCAAAAAAAATTCTGGACGATCTGGACGATCTGGACGTCGTGGACATTGCGGACTATGCCGCACCGTGTGCTATGCTCAGTCCACCTAGTCCACCCCGGAATGAAACGACACAAAAAGGACGAAACGTAGGAGAACTAAACAATGAAAGGGCAAAAATCATGAGAATCGCACGTGATGGTTTTAAACTCCATGTCCTCCAGCTTGTCCGCCGTAACTTTAGTGAAGGCGGAAGCTTCAGCGGCGGAGGATCATCTCTGAAGCAAAAGCGTTTCACCCTGATCGAGCTGCTGGTCGTCATCGCCATCATTGCCATCCTCGCGGGCATGCTGCTGCCCGCGCTGGGCAAGGTGAAGGAGAACGCCACCACCACCCAGTGCCTTAACAACCTGAAGCAGATCGGGATCGCCATGCAGATGTACTATGATGACAACAATTCCTGGATACCGCAGTACAGGTTTTACGTCGGGCCTTCGCTGCTGAATTACTGGCCGGTTCACCTGATGGGCTATCTTGGCGCCGGGGAGGTAACGGCCAGCAAAACTTCCAGCTACTTGATCGAGCAATGGGATAAGAGACCGGGCGTCTTCGACTGTCCGAAGGACAGATGCCGGAAAACAAAGAAATTCATGGGACATATAGGATACGGGATCCATCGACACCTCTGCGGACCGAAGCCGAACTTCGGCGATGGAGAAAAAGCATGTTTGAGCCGGCTTTCCAAACCTCACCGCCGTCTGATCATTGGATGCGCGGCCGATGCCTTTACCTGCGATGGGAACGGGGATGCCGGGACCTTGGATCGTCATCTTGAGATATCCCGGCAGTCTCTGAATAACGTGCTTGCGGGAAGGGCGTGGTATACAACTCCCGGTGTCAATAAGCACGGGGGAAAAGCGCCGATCCTGTTTATGGGAGGGAATGTCCAGGCCCTCCGCGCGGAAGTTCTGGCAATAAGAGACAAACCGTATCTCCCTTGGGGAACATGGGATAACGGCAATCTGGACGGAGCCGACACCGATCCGGGCGATTTTTAAGACCCATTCGGGAGCTCCATCATGAGAAACATATTCGCAGTTGTTTTTCTGCTGGCCGTATCCGTCGTTCCGGGTGCGGATTTTTCCCTTGTCAAAGATGGGAAAGCGGATGCCGTCATCATCAGAAATCCCAGGGCGGAAAGAGCGCAGAAGTTTCTGGTCCGTGAAGCGGCCAAATGCGGAGTGACGCTTCCGCTTTCGGAAACGGCGGAAACGGGCAATCAGATCGTATTCGAGGTGAACGAGGCGCCCATGGAGGAAGAGGACGCCTTCACGATCGACTATCCGGATCCGCGGACGATACGGATCAGCTGTACGCCGGTTTCGGCGCGCTGGGCGGTGAATCATCTGCTGGAGACCGCGTTCGGCGTGAAATGGATCTTTCCCCATCTGGCCGTTTACGGGGAAGAGGACATCAACGATTATCCGAAAGCGGAAAATATAGTCGTCAAGATGGAGAAATATGTCCGGAAGCCCTGTTCGATGTACATCAACCGCGGAATGGGGTGGCGATATGCCTCGCCGTGGAATGAAAACCTGGGGCATAAGCTGAACATGAACAATGGTCACTGGATCATGGCGGACGTGTTTCCGGTGTGGAAATATGCGCCGGACCAGAGCTGGCCGGAGGAGATCATGCCGGTCTGGAACGGGCAAAGACTGAAACTGCCGAAACCGAAATCGCTTCCGCTTACGAAAAATCCCTGGCTGGCCAAACGTTCCGCCGCTCCGAATCCCCTCGGCGTGAATTATGACGACAGCTGGAATCCCTGCTTCAGCAACCCGAAGACGGCGGAGATCGCCATTGCCGATATTCTGGAAAGACTGGAACAGAATCCGGACCGGAAGGTCGTCTTCATGACGGTCAACGACAACGGCGGATTCTGTCAGTGCGATGCCTGCCGGAAATCAACGGGAGGAAAGCGCAATTTCTGCGGTTATGAGGATTATTCCGAATCGTACTGGTCCTGGGTGAACAAGGTCGCCTCCTCTGTGGCCGAAAAACATCCGGATGTCTGGTTCAACGCCTCCGCCTACCGGGAAACCCTGAATCCGCCGTCCTTCAAGCTGCACCCCCGGGTGGTGGCGAAGATCTGCATGGAGACCCATACCTTCACGCATCCCGAGGCAAAGGCGAGGAATCTGGAAAATCTGAAGACGTGGGCGGACCGCGCATCCACGCTGGTCATCTATGATTACGATTACGGAAAAGGCTTTTTCCTGTTCCCCCGTCTCGCCCTGAAACTCCACAGCGATTGGTTGAAAAAGTATTATCGGGACTACCATGTGAAGGGGATGTATTCGGAAGCCTATTTCCTGCCCTTCGACGGCCCGAAATTCCATCTGATGTACCGTCTGATGCAGGATATCGACGCCGATCCGGAGGAGATCGTTGAAACCTGGTACCGGGACGCGGTCGGAGAAAAGGCGGCCCCGGCTCTGCGACAATATTTCCAGTTCTGGGACGGCTACTGGACGGGCGAGGACATCCGCAAGACCCAGTGGTACAAAAGCGCCACCAATGTCTACATGCAGCTGGGCGAGCGGCCCACCCATACCTTTGCCTTGAAACGCGGCGACATGGAGAAACTCCGTGCCCTGATGACGGAGGTCGTGGAGAAAACGGAAACCCCGCAGCAGAAACGCCGGGCAAACGTCCTGATGAAGTATTTCGAATACGCTGAAGACGCCGCGCAGGCGCTTTTCTCCGAGCTGATATCTCCGGAAGGAAAACTCAGTTCGGCCGCCGAGGCCGTGGAACTTCTCAGGCAGGTCCCCGCGGCGATCGAAGCGGCGGAACGTTTCCGGAACAATCCCTTCAATACGCTGGAGCGCGATGAAAAACCGTTGTCGTTATTGAGCACGACGCTGCTCAACATCGGGTTGATCCTTCCCTTCATCAAAGACCCGGCAGTCCAGGCCGAACTGGAAAAACTGAAAAACGATGAAAAGCTGCCTGCCATCCTGCGGGGCCAGATCAAGATCTGGCTCGGCTTCCAGGCGGAAAACCTCATCGCAAACGGCTCCTTCGAAGAGGAAACGCCCGCGATCCGTCCGCTGTGGATGTCGAAGCTGAACGGGGAACGGGACACCCGGTACGCGTCGGACGGCAAGTATTCCTTCCGGACCAGCAACGGATACTATATCCTGACTCCGAAAATGGAACCGGGCAAGAACTATCTGTTTCTCTGCGACCTGTTCATCGAGCGGGGCAGCAACGAGGGACGTTTCAGCTATCGTCTGGGGCCCAGCAAAGGCGTGGTGCCGAAAAACTGGCTCCGGCAGGATTTCGTTCCCGCCGGAGGTTTCTGGAACACGTACAGCGCGGTGATCTCTCATCCGGGAGACATCGACAACCTCCAGATACAGCTCTATTTGCAGAAATTCGAGGACAACGAACCGGTGTGGATCGACAATCTCCGTCTCTACTGCCTGGACGACCTCATCGGCAAAGACGCCCCGGAAAAATAGCTCCGCCGGAGTCCTGGGCCACTCCGCCGACTTACTCCACCGTTACGCTCTTCGCCAGATTCCGAGGCTGATCGATGGCGCATCCGCGCTCGCAGGCAAAGTAATACGCAAACAGCTGAAGCGCAACCACCGTTGCCAGCGGCGCCGTGAAGCGGCTGGACTCCGGAACGCGGATCAGGTCCACCCCGAAGGAATCCAGGCAAGTATCGTTGCCGGAGACGACGGCGATCACCGGTGCGTTCCGCGCAAGACATTCGCGGATATTGCCCAGCATTTTCTCCTGTCCGGGGATCCGGTTGGCCAGTGCGATCACGGGGACCTTTTCGTCCAGGAGGGCGATGGGGCCGTGCTTCAGCTCGGCGGAATGACAGCCCTCCGCATGCACATAGCTGATCTCCTTGAGCTTCAGCGCACCTTCCAGCGCCGCCGGATAGAGGCAGCCGCGTCCGATATAGAACAGGTCTTCCGCCCACGCATATTTCCGCGCAAGATCGCGGATCTCGTCGGCATGTTTCAGCACCTCGCGGACCAGATCCGGGATCCGTTCCGCCTCCCGCATCAGCGCCAGTCCGTCATCCCGGGAAAGCCTCCGGTTCCGTCCGAGGAACAGCGAGAAAAGAAGAAGCGTCGTCACCTGACTGGTGAACGCCTTCGTGGAGGCCACGCTCTGCTCCGGCCCCGCATGAAGATAGATCCGGCAGTCGCTTTCCCGCGCAATCGTGGAATCCGGCACGTTGCAGACGCCCACCGTGTACGCGCCCTTCGCCACCGCCTCGCGGACCGCGGCAATGGTGTCGGCCGTCTCGCCGGACTGCGAAACAGCCAGGACCAGTGTATCCGGCTCCAGAATCGGATTCCGGTACCGGAACTCCGCCGCCTGCTCCACCGAGGCCGCGATCCCTGCAATATCCTCAAAATAGTATTGTCCCGTCAGGCCCGCGTGCATGCTGCTGCCGCACGCCGCCGTCACGATCCGGGAGATGCGGGCCGTTTCCCGGGGAGAAAGACCGAACTCCGGGAAAGTGGGAACGCCGCGGTCGCCGTTCATCCGTCCGGCGAAGGCATGCTCCAGAGCTTCGGGCTGCTCCATGATCTCTTTCAGCATGAAGTGCTCGTAGCCATTCTTGTCCGCATTCCGAGCCTCGCCGGGCACGGGCTCTTCGCGAAGCTGGATCGATTTCGCCCCGCTGATCGTAAAAAGTTCCGCCGAGTTCGCCGTGATGCGGGCAGCCTCGCCGTCGTGAAGTACGACGATCCGGCTGACGTACGGCGCCAGCGCCAGCATATCGCTGGCGGCCAGATTCATGCCGTCGCCCAGGCCCAGAACAAGAGGACTTCCGTGGCACGCGCAGATCATCTGATCCGGATATTTCTCGAAGAGGACCGCCGAGGCGAAACTCCCCTTCAGGCGGCCGAACGCATACAGCGCCGCCGCCAGCGGATCCGATTCCCCGGACTCCTCCAGCAGATGCGGGATCACTTCGCTGTCCGTTTCCGAACGGAAGACGTGTCCTTTTTTCTCCAGCTCGGCACGAAGCTGCTGATGATTTTCGATGATCCCGTTGTGCACCACCGAAATGGTCCCGTCTTCCGTAAGATGGGGATGCGCATTCGCCTCCGAAGGAATTCCGTGCGTCGCCCAGCGGGTATGGGCGATCCCGCGGGTCCCCTTGTATCCGGACGACAGGAGCTTCGCCTCCAGCGCCGCCACCTTGCCCGCGGTCTTGACCGTATGAAGTTTCTTTCCGCCCAGGGTAATGCCCGCGGAATCATATCCGCGGTATTCCAGACGTTTCAGCGCGTCGATGAGAATCTTCCCCGCGTCGGGGGATCCGATACAGCCTGCGATTCCGCACATTCCGGCTCTTCTCCTTAATCATGGGTTCCGTTTGAGAGAGTAATTCTGAAGAATGTGCAAAATTGCACGTGTTTTAAACTACACCGGATATGCCGTTTTTCAAGTTTTTTCCCGTTTTTTTCTTCCGGCGGATCCCTCGGAAGCGCCCCATCTCGTCAGTGTCGTCCCCATTCCAGAAGGGAGATCAGATGTTCCGCATCGGGCGGATTCTTTTCGAACCGGCGGCGGTACCGGGCGGGAGGCGCGCCCGTCATTCTCCGGAAAAACCGGGAAAAGCCGTAGGGATCGCGAAAATCCAGCGCATATGCGGTCTCTTTGACGGAAAGATGTTCTTTCGTGAGGAGCCGGATGGCCCGCAGGACCAGGATCCGGTCGATCACGTGGCCGGGAGGGATGCCGACCGCGGCGGTCAGTTTCTTGATGAGTGCATCTTTCGAAACGCCGGCGATGCGGGAAAATTTCTGCATGGTGAGTCCGGGCGCCGCGTTGTCGGTCAAAAGCCGGAACAGGCGGACGGACTCCGGATCGGACCAGAGCAAGGGAAGACGTCCGAACACGGGAAACTCGTGTCCGGTACGGCGCAGACATTTCCAGCAGACCTCCCGGAAGAGCATCAGAAGAGCCGCACGGTCGTTCTTCCGGATCTCCCGCTGGATCTCATCCGTCATGGCCGGATCGTTCCCGAAAAGGATTCCCTGTTTTCCCGCCAGCATGTCGAATCCTCCGCACGCCAGCAGCGTGAAGTGCAGAGAAAGATGCGGCGACGAATCGTTCAGGCAGTGACGGACCTCCACGAAGGGCGGGATCAGGACCCAGTCGCCGGCATGGGGCGGAAACCGAAGCGTACCGTCCTCGAAAAAAGCCGTTCCGTCCGACTGAAAGAAAAAGATCAGCCGCGCGTGCGGATGACGGCTCCGGCTGTCGGTGCAGCTGAAACCGAGATAGAAGTTGACGAAAGAGAGTTCCACCTCCCGGGAGAAGGTCAGCAGATCGAGATCGGCAAAATGGGTGAAAGCCATGAATGCATCCTCCGGCAATTCCGTTTTCCGTTAATTTACACAAAAAATGGAAAAAATCAACAGCGATCCGCAAGAAATGATATTTTTTACTTCTTCCGGCCATTGCGGAAAAAGGTCTGCAGGCGTATGGTATGAGCAAAGATAAACCAACCAGCCGGGAGGCAGATCATGGATATGAAAAACTACGAAGCCGATTTTCAGTCGCCGGGCATGCCGGAAACCGGAAAATCCGTTGAGGAACTGGATCGGGGAGTCTGCGCGATCATGGAGGAGAAAAAAGATCTCCCGCCGCGCATGCTGAAGACGGCGGTCTTCGAGTACCTGCTCGACAATATGCGGGTCGGCTCCGCTCCGGACGATCTTTTCCCCTCCTTCGGACTCTGGGGAAGCAAGCCGTTCGAAAAACATATCAGTCTGAGGAGGATATCACGGGACAAGGAGATCGCTCTTCCGGACGATTTTACCCCCGGAGAGTTTCTCAATCTCTGGGCGGACTACGCCCACAGCGTGCCCGACTGGCGCTGTATTCTGGAACTCGGATTTTCCGGCATTCTCGCCCGGGCGAAGAAGGCGGAGAAAATCTATTTCGAAAACCATGATGAATCGGAGGAAAAGCGGCAGTTCTTCCAGTCCACGATCCGGGCCTATGAAGCCATTCTCCGCTGCATGAAACGGCTTCTCCGGTGCGAGGAAGAAACCGGAGCGAAGCCGGAAATCCTTGCCGCCATCCGACGTCTGATCGAAGGCCGGGCGGAAACTTTTCATGAGGCGCTTCTGCAAATCTGGTGCTACTATCAGTTTTCGGAATACGCGGACTGTCTCCAGACCCGCAGCTTCGGCAACTGGGATCAGCTGCTGTATCCATACTACCTGAAAGACAAGGCAAAGGGAACCGGCGAAGAATCGTTCCGCGCCCTGCTCCGCAATTACATGGGCAAAATTCAGGCAATGCACTACTACTGGGGCCATCCCTTCTACCTGGGAGGCACCAATCCGGACGGATCAAGCGCCGTGAACGAACTCTCGTTCCTCATTCTGGATGAGTATGACAAACTGGGGCTCTATGATCCGAAAGTTCATATCAAGGTCAACAACAATACGCCGATTCCCTTCCTGAACAAGGTGCTGGATATGATCCGCCGCAATCACAACAGCCTGGTCTTCGTCGGCGAACCGTGCATCATGCGCACCATGCGCAAGGCCGGATATACGGAAGAGGAAGCCCGGACGGCCGTCATCAAGGGCTGCTACGAATACACCTGCGAAAACGCCGTCGAAACCGCGCCTGTCCGGTTCGTTCTGCCGAAAATCGTCAACGATGTTCTGCGGGCCAATCCGGATGCGCCCGACTTCGAGGCTTTCCTGCGGGCGCTGGAAAATAAGATCGACGAGCTTTGCAGAAAACTCTTCCCCGTCATCGACCGGCTGGAATCCATGCTGGATTTCTACAATCCGGTCCTCATGCTTTCCGGCGTTTCCGCGCGGGCTCTGGAACTGGGAGTCGACGGATATGCGAAGGCTCCGGTCCACGCACACACGAACATCTGGCTCGCGGGACCGGCCACCGCCGCCGATTCCCTCTGCGCCATCCGGAGATTCGTCTTCGAGAAGAAGCGCGTCACCATTCCGGAACTTCTGAATGCGCTGGATTCCGACTGGCAGGGATTCGAGGCTCTGCACAAGGATATTCTGAACGATCCGTGCAAATTCGGGAACCACAATCCCGAAGCGGATGCCATGACCGCACGGCTCCTTGCCATGTTCACCAGTCGGATCAACGGAAGAAAGAACTCGCGCGGCGGCTTTTACACCACCGCCCTTCATGCGTCCAATGCGTTCCTCTTCAACGGCTGGAAACTGGAGGCGACTCCGGAAGGCCGTCACAAAGGAGAAGAGTATTCCAAGAATATCTCGCCCCAGTCGGGACGCTGCCGGAACGGAGCCACCGCACTCATACAATCGGTGCTTTCTCTGGACAGTTCGGAGTTTGCCGCGGATTTCCCGGTGGACGTGACGCTGACTCCGTCGGCGGTCGGCGGCGAAGACGGATTGGCCGCCATGCGGGCGCTTGTCATGACCTACATCCGGAATTACGGACACGCGATCCACTTCAACATTTTCGATGTCCGCCGCCTGGAAGAGGCGAAGGCTCATCCGGAGAAGTACCCGGATCTCCAGATACGGGTCTGCGGCTGGAACGTGCTCTGGAACAATCTCAGCACCGCGGAGCAGGACGCCTATCTGGATC
>Ga0310696_10006974_pt1 | contig 13338 bp, 7 predicted proteins | sample AusTroGonzalo_MG_4_FD_203885 | JGI IMG/M metagenome (GOLD analysis project Ga0310696, IMG submission 203885) | Bovine rumen microbial communities from tropical cattle in Woodstock, Queensland, Australia - Gonzalo_02 (v2) (version 2) | ecosystem: Host-associated > Mammals > Digestive system >... | reverse complement strand
AGGTACCAACCTCACGGGCCATCTGTCCATTCCGCTCCCATTTCTTCAACGTCTCATTGACAGAGATACCATAACGCTCATACTGTCGCTGAGCCGCAGCCTGAGCATCGAACTTCTCAAAGAAATAGGCAATCAACGCACTTACAGGCAGCAACCTCTTCTGACTCCCGACTTCTGACTCCTGACTCCATACAGTATACACATGCTGTTCAGGCTCAAAGTCAATAAACTGATCCTGATCATACTTTCCTGCATCGGTAAACCGTTGCATTTTCTCCTCCATCTCTTTCGATCGCGGCGGCATAAATGGTATTTCTAAAGGGCGGTTAGTCATCATTTCTTTATATTTTGCTTGCAAAGATACAACTATTTTCCTAAAATACAAACATTTTCGCAAATTTTGTTATCTCCTTCTTGTTAAGTCAGTGTAAATTAAATAATGGAAATTCGCCTGCAATTCTGAAAAATATTGTACCTTTGTGGCCAGAATGAAGCGATATGGGTTCATATTATGTTTAGTGGCGCTGATACTGATGCCAGTAAAAGGGGCGGCAGAGGAAAGCACGAAGGGCGAACGGCTGTTAGAAATGGCCGATAGTCTGTATGGATTACAGCAGTACGATGAGGCGCAGCGTTTGGCCGAGCAGTCGGTTGAAATGATGCGCAGTGAACGCAATCTCGATGGCGAATCCGACGTGATGAACCTCCTATCACTCATTCATGTGCGTAAGGGAGAATTCAACGAGGCTGCAAAGTGTGCCCATCGCTGCTACGAGATCGATGTCAAACGGGGTAATCCTGACGATATCTCTTCTTCGCTCAATACGTTGGCCGGAATCTATATGAGTATGCGCCAACCCCGCGAAGCCGAGAAATATATCCTGAAAGGTATCGACTATGCCAAGCAGGTGGTTAACCCACAGCGCATGGCCGTGCTGCATGGCATGGCCAGCGAGGTGTATCACCATCTGGGCGATGACCAACAGTCGCTCGATTATGCCACCAAGGCCTACGAGATGGAGCAGAAGCTGGACCGAAAGGACAAAATGGCCATCCGTCAGGCTGAACGTGCATCGGCCCTGATAGGTCTGCTGCGCAGCGACGAGGCCCGACAAGCCCTCGAAGAGGCCATCCCCGGTTTGCGCGAAAGCGGGAATCTGCACTCCTTAGGTATCGCCTGCAATCAGATGGGTTCCCTCCTGCGTCAGACCCATAACGACACTGCGGCCGTGCGTTATTACAACGAGGCCCTGCAGATATTCCTGGCTCAGCACGACCTCTTCAACGAGAGCTACTCGCGCAAAGGTCTCTACGAAGCCCTGCGCAACACCGATCCTGCTTTGGCAATGGAACACAACGACCGCTATCTGGCCCTCCGCGACTCTATCTACGATAAGGACACGGGTGAACTGCTGTCGAAATATGCCGCTGAATACGGCAACGACCAGCTTCAGGCTGAAAACGCTGAATTAGAAAAGTCCGGGCGTCTTTATATTATAATAGGTGTAGTGGCAGTGGCAGCGGTGCTATGCTTGGGCATGGTGCTGATTGGCTGGCTGCGGCGCAGGGAGAAACGGCACATAGAGCAGTTGATACGTCAGATTGAGACGCTGAAATCCGCTGTAGCTCCTCAGATCAGCGAAGGAGAACGCTCAGAACAATCAAATTACTCTGATTACCCAGAGAACTCCGAAAACTCCGAGACCTCCGATCAATCCGAAAACTCCGAAGACCATCGCTTCCTGATGAAACTGGTAGAGGTGGTGAACGCCAGCCTGCCAACTGGTCATTTTGGCGTGGAGCAGATAGCCCAGGAGATGAACATGAGTGTGCAGACCTTCCGTCGCCGTTTGTTGAGTGCCACGGGCGAGAGTCCCAAGGCCTTTATCTCTGCCATCCAGATGGAACGGGCCGCAAAACTGTTGAAAGACGATCCCGACCTGCCAATTTCGCGCGTAGCCACCCTTTGCGGTTACGACGAAACCAACTCATTCGGTCGTTCCTTCAAGCGTTTTTATAACCTCACTCCGAGTCAATATCGCGAGGAAAACGCCTGAAAACAGCATTTTGGCAGATTTTGCAGGGTGCGTGAACCGTTTTTGGAAGAAAATGTTCACGCACCCTGTCATTTTTTGCCGTACCTTTGCACCCGGAAATCCAAATACGATCAACATGGAAATGCGACAATCACAGGCCGAACGTCAGAAGATAGCCCGAAGGATGGCCTCCGAGTATCTTGCATTCCTGATTGACATGGAGAAACTGAGACATTTTAATCAACCAATTAAATAAATACAAGTATGAAGAAGATGAATCTTATGAAGCTCGCAGTAGCCATCGCTCTGCTCTTCGCCGTGAACATGAACGCCGATGCCCAGTTCGGCAATCTGCTAAACAAAGCCAAGAAGGCCGCTCAGTCTGCCACTCAGACAACTGCAAAAGAGAGTCTGAGAGAGCAGCAGGTTCTGGCTGAGTACGCCAGCGAGCATCCGCAAGTGCAGGAGCGCAATGCTGCCCAGGCGGCTGGAGGCATGGACAAGTATCTGGGTCTCGACAAAACGGAAAACGGCCGTATCCTCTGGAAATATGCCAGCATGGAACAGGGTGACTACACGAAAAGCATGCAGATCCACAATGCGTTTGACGCAGCGAAGCAGGTGGTACAGGTGCTGCGCTACCTGAAAGGCAACACGGAGACCTTCGAATTCTACAAGAATCCAAACATGGTGCTCGACATTTTCAACAACCGCGTGCCTGAAAATCTGAAGGCGGCTGCTAAAGCCACGAAGTCAGGCGCGGCCATTCCCGCCAACGAAATCGCAGCCATCAAGGCCGAGGCTGCCCGTGTGAAACAGATGTACGTGGAGCGCACAGGTACAAAGGAGAAAAGTGCCAGCGAGGTGAAGGCGGAGGCAGATGCCGCCTATGTGCAGGACATCATCAACAAGAACTATCTGCTCAACGACCTCACCGACAAGAACCGTCAGGCCAAGGCAGTATCCGACTATAAGGCTAAGGTGAATGCCAAGGTGAAGCAGCAACTGGCACCGACGAAGATACTCGGCACTTACTCCACCTCTTTCGCCTGGCAGGGACTGCCCTTGCAGAACTATCCCGACTTGAAGGAAAAATACAACAGCGTACAGGAAATGCAGTTCAAGACCTTCTACGAGAAGGGTGGCAGGTACTACGTGGTGAAGAGTGCCTTCCGTCAGAGCATCCCCAAGGGTGACAATGCCAGCGGTGCCAAGCCCCAGACCTTCTACTGGCCTGGCTTAGAGACCCCGATCGAGATTCCCGCCGATAAGATCCAAGGAAAATTCTAAATATCATGGGGACTGTCTCGTATATATAGTGCAACATAAAAAATAGAAGACCTTCCCTGAGAAACCAAGAATATTTACCTGATAATAAAAATAGTTAGGCTTGAAAAAAATTTTTCGTAGGCTTGAGAAAATTTTTTTGTAGGCTTGGAAAAAAATTTTTGTAGGCTTGGGATTTTTTTCCTAAGCCTATAAATTTTATTTTCTAGGCTAGATTATTTTAAAAGTCAAGCCTAAAGAAATGGCAAACCACAACTGGATTTTTTCCAGGACAAGGTAAATGTTTCTGACATCCAGACTAGAGAAGCCAGATTTCCAAGTCTCATGTCTCAAAAAGCCAGAACGCACGCGTCAAAAAAAGAGAAACAAATCCCCATAATATACCATAATAAAACTCAGCCGCCGTGAAGCGACTGAGCCGATTTGGTTCTAACCATTCATGGGATCCGTACCCAAACGGATCAGAGAATGAAGTGAACCCAGAAAGTTGGACACAACTTAAAGGTTCAAATGAAACGTAGTTACAGTCTAGAAGAAAAGTTATGTGCAATTGGATTTGTATTCCAAGGAGAGTCTGCTCGTTCTGTCTCTCGTAGATTCCATTTAGGTCATCACATTCTTTACGAATGGTTAGAAAGCTATAAACTCCAAGGTGTTGACGGTCTAAAATCTCATGGCCACAAGAAAAAAAGGTTGTCATATGAAGAAAAATGCAAGATTGTTCGTGAATATAAAGAAAGTAATTTAACTTTGTACCAGCTTTCTGTCAAATATGGCATATCCAACTCTACGATAAGTGTATGGGTAAAGTTGGCTGAGAGGGGAGGATATGGAGCACTGGAATCTCATAAATCCAGGCAATCTAAAACTGGTAAGCGTATGGTTAAACGACTTCCTAAAGAAGAGTACGAGAAAGAGAATGAGCGCCTTCGTAAAGAAAATGAGCGCTTAAGGCTGGAGAATCTCCTGCTAAAAAAAGTGAGAGCCTTAGTCGAGGAGAGAGAAGCCCGAAACAGAGCGATTGGGCACGGGCCATCGAAGAACTAAGGCGTAACAATCATGCAGACCTCAATCTGCTGTTGGAACTCAAACAGATGGCTCGCAGTACGTTTTACTATCATCTTAAGAACAGCAAGAAGAAAGACAAATACAGAGAAGAGAAGGATATGATATATACCATCTTCCATAAGCATAAGGGACGTTACGGCTATAGGCGTATTACGCTGGAACTCCGCAACAGGAATCGTCTTATTAACCATAAGACGGTCAAGAAACTTATGGATGAGCTAGGTCTCAAGAGCGAGGTAAGGAAGGTCAGATATCGTTCCTATAAAGGTGAGGTAGGCAAGACGGCTCCCAACATCATTGACAGGGATTTCGTGGCCGACAGACCCTATCAGAAGTTGGCTACCGATGTAACCCAAATGACTGTTGGAGGATGCAAGATTTACCTTTCTCCTATACTTGACATGTGTGATGGTGAGATACTGTCTTACGCCATTACAGAAGCACCCAACTTAGAGATGGTGATGAGTATGCTCAACCGGATGTACGAGCGCATTGACCTCCCTGAAGGTGTCATATTGCACTCTGATCAGGGATGGCACTATCAGCATGCTGCCTACCAGAAAAGTCTCAAGAAGCATCACATTATTCAGAGTATGTCACGTAAAGGGAACTGTCTGGACAATGCCATGATGGAAAACTTCTTTGGTATCATGAAGTCAGAGCTGCTGTATCCAGGTAAGTACACATCTATGGAGGTCTTCATAAAAGACCTTAAAGAGTACATTGACTATTACAATAATGAGAGAATAAAGCTCAGACTAAAAGGAATGAGCCCAGTACAATACCGGACTCAATTCCAAATGAGCAATAGTGTTTAATCCGTCCAAACTTTGGGGTTCACTTCAGAACCGTCCCCCTGTTATACTCAAAGGCGGTTTTTGACTTGCCTGAGGACAGATACTCATTTAATAAGGCAAGGCGTTTGTCATCTGTCATTCCACGATTTTTACGCATACTGATACACTTTTTTGATTTCAAAAGTGTCAACTTATTCAGTACACGTCAACGTTTTATGTTGGACGTTAACACAAAAAATATAAACGTAAAAGACTTTTATTCTTGGGCGTGAAAAAGTTTCTGACGCAGTGTTTACAAAAACAAATTTCCGTGTGGGAAACTTTTCTTTTTGTCCTGTCACGCCGGCGTGTCAGGCTTGAAAGGAAATCGGCGAAGGCTTGAAAGCAAAGTGGCGAAGGCTCAATAATTTTTTTTCGAGCCTGTCTCGAGAAAATTGTGAGCCTATCTCAAGAAATTATTGAGCCTTCGCCAATTTTGATTCAGGCCTGTCTCAGTTCCGATTTAAGCCTGTCTCAGTTCCGATTCAGGCCTGTCTCGTGACTTTTCCAGATCTCACTAGTTGCTTTTTCTCTTCATTAACTGAATCGGTAGACACATTCCTTGATGTCGTACTGAATTGATAGACATGTCACGGAAGGGTCTGGTCATTTTGTGACTGTCACAGATTATCCTGACACCAATGTGACACAAAAAAAGCTTCCACGAGGGAAGCCTTTTTTATGATGCGTTCAGAATATTAGTTGAAGAAGTACTTCAGACCAACCTGAAGCTTCCAGCACTCTGCGTAGTTCTTATAAGACTCGTAGGTCTCAGTGGGATATTCGCCACTAACCTTCACCATCGAGAAGACCGGTGTCTTATTGCCATCCACGCCCTCGTACTTCAGGATCTTGCTGTAGCTGTTGTTACCCGTGGTGACGGCCACCTTCGAGATACCCCATGTAGAGTGGATCAGATTGCCGATGTTCAGGAAGTCGAGGCTCACCTGGAACTTGTGCTCCTGCTTGCCAGTCTTGAAGCAGAAGTCCTCAGCGATACGCAGGTCGAAGCGATGCACCCAAGGCGAACGGGCAGCGTATGCCTCAGCATACTCACCCTTGTGGTTCTTCAGATAGCTGTCCTGATTGACGTAATTCCAGAATGCCTGACGCATCTCGGGATTGTTGACGAACTGACCATCCTTGAGCGAACCGATCTGGATCTCGCTGTCGTTGGCGGGGATATACATCAGGTCGTTGCCGATACCGTCGCCGTTCATATCGTTGGTATAGGTATAGCTCAGACCGTTGGGAGAATATCCGGTATAGAAGAGGTTGATGTGTGTGCCGCGTGTCAGACCCTTGTGTGTGAAGGGAATGTAGTAGCCGACAGAAGCGATGAGCTTATTGGGCACCACATAGCCGGAACGCTGTACGGTGGCAAAGTTAGGTCCATCGATGGTGTTCAGGCCCTGCCATGTTGAGATGGGGTCGCTACCAGGCAGACCGGATACCTCCTTCTGCTCGGTATGGGTATAGGCAGCCATCAGGTTGAGGTTCTCCAGCGGCTGAGCATTCAACGTGATGTTGAAGGTATAGCCATGACCCTTAGAGGTATTCGTCAGCAGCACGGCATTCTGCTTGGCATTGCCATTCACGCTGAAGTCCTTCGGATAGATCAGACGGTTGTCGGCACCATTGAAACGCTCCCAGCCGTCGGCAGACTTGATGTTGATGTTGTCGATGGTGACAGCGTTGATGTTCTTGGTATACATGAACTCAGCCGTAGCGGTGAAGGGGAACGAAACGGGAATCTGATAGTCGACGGCAATAGAGGTCTTCCACTGCTGCGGCATCTTGAAGTCGCTGGCCACACCAGAGATCTTGTTGCTGGCCTGATGGTTGCTCTCGTTGAGCTCCGTAGGCAGACCCAGCTTGGTGATCATCTCGCTGACATTGGTAATCATACCACCCACGAACTTGTCGAGGTTCTCGTTGTAAGCACCTGTAGGTACACCATTCTTATAAGTGGTGGTATAGGTGACGGAGTTCTGCACCATGTTGGCATTGGTCGGCATGTTGGTGAAGAACACGAGCGGCAGACGACCGGTGAAGATGCCCGTACCGCCACGAACCTTCAGCGACTTGTCGCCAAAGACATCGTAGGTGAAGCCCAGACGCGGCGAGATCTGCAGGTGGCTGTCGGGCCACTTGCCGGTATCCACGCGCTGACCGTCGCGGAACTCGAGTGCATAAATAGCCTTATTGGTAGCGAGGTCGTCGTTGTCGAACGCCAGATTGTCGAAACGGATGCCGTAGGTGAGCTTCAGCTTGTCGGTAGCGTTCCACTCATCCTGTGCATAGAAGCCCAGCTGATTGAAGGTGACCTGCGCATTAGGATCGCTCTTGCCATTGAAACCGTAGGTGACGGCGAACGACTCAGGACGAGCCTGGTTCAGGAAATCCTCAACGCTGTTGTAGCGGTAATAACCCGTACCGTTACGCATATAGGCATTGTTGGCCATCTGGTGCTCGAAGCTGAGACCAGCGGTAATCTTGTGGGCAGCGAGATAGAGGGTGAAGTTGTCGGTAATGTTGGTGATCTTGTTCTTCACACCATTGTTATAGGTGAAAAGCTCGTAACCCAACGACATATAGGGCTCCATGATCTGATTGCCATTGGCATCCTTACCGGCCATGATGTCGATGAAGGGGAACTCGCTGGAGTCAGAACCACGCATATCCTCGATATTGGTATAGGTGAAGAGCAGCTGGTTGGAGATCTTCTGTCCGAAACGGCTGTGGAGGTCGGCAGCGATTGACTGCACCTTGTTCTCCTGAGAATAGAGCGAATTGGAGAATGCCATAGACTGCGCGCCGATACGGTAGGTTCCGTTCAGACGATAACCTGTATCGGAAGAGTTACCGTTGGTGGAATTCCAGGCCACATTCTTCGTATTGTTATAACGGACGGACAGGTGATGGGCATCGGTGATGTTCCAGTCGAGACGGGCCAGCAGACGGTGGTTGGACTCGTCGGCGGGATAATCCGTATAGGAGCCGGGATTGTAGCCGAAACGTGACTGTACGAAGTCGGACACGCGCTGCATGTCGGAAGCCAAGGTGCGTGACACCAGACCGCTGGCGTTGGTCTCACCGTTGATATCATCAGTGACGCGGTATTTCACCACCTGACCCGGGGTTTTCTCGCCCTCGTAGTTCACAAAGAAGAAGAGCTTGTCCTTGATAATCGGGCCACCGAGGGTGAAACCGTAAGTGGTTTTCTTCTCATCGGCACGGGCACCGAGGTCCTGATGGTCGATACGGTTACCGCGCAGGTTCTGGTCACGGTAGTAGACGTAGGCCGTGCCCTTGAAGGTGTTGGTACCCGACTTGGTGATGGCGTTGATACCACCACCGATGAAGTTGGTCTGACGCACATCGAAGGGGGCAACCACCACCTGCACTTCCTCGATGGCATCGAGAGAGATGGGGTTACCGCCGCCAGGCAGCTTGTCGCTGAGACCGAAGTTATTGTTGAAGTTGGCACCGTCGATGGTGAAGTTCGTTGAACGACCGTCACCGCCCGCAAAGCTCATACCGTTGGCGTAGGGTGAGAGACGGGCAATGTCGGAAATGCTACGGTTGACGGTAGGCATCTGCATCATCTGTGCATTGTTGATGCTGGTGGAAGCACCGGTCTTCTCAGCTGCGAACTTCGAAGCCTTTCCGCTGACAACGACCTCAGCCAGTTCGTTGGCATCTTCAGAGAGCCACACCTGCAGGTTGTAGGTCTCACCCAGCTGAAGGGTAATGTCCTTAAGTGTCTTCGGCTGGAAGCCAATGTAGGAAACGGTCACGGAGTAAGGACCACCGGTACGCATACCCTGAATGGTGAAGCGGCCGGATGTGTTGGTCACGGCAGCATAGCGGGTACCGGAAGGCTCGTGAACGGCCTGAATAGTAGCGCCGATCACCTCTTCGCCATTGGCATCATCGAGTGTTACCTTACCAGCAAGGCTGGATGTTGTTACCTGAGCGATGGCAGCCACTGACATCATCAGCAGCGCTACAGCCATTATAAACAATCTTCTTTTCATACTAACGCGTTTTTATATTAGTCTAATTTGGGTGCAAAGGTACACATTAATTTCGAAACGCAAACATTTTTTAGCAATTTCTTGCGTAGAGAACAAAAAACTCCCGACACCTTGCGGCATCGGGAGCATTTTTCAGACGGGTATCTCGTTATTGAGCCTTTTCGTGAGAGAGATAAACACCCACAGCCTCAACCAAACCTTTATAAGTGGTCTTATAGGCAATGATGGTCAACTTATCGCCCCAGGTAAGGCCTAAGTCACCAAACTCACCCTTCGCGCCTCCCCAGCCTTTGAGAACACCGTAAACATAGACAGTGCCCGATTCGTCGGTCAGGTTGAAGTTACCATACTTCTCAACATCATTCTTCGTACCGCTCTCTGTTGCCTCAGTGATTGTACCAGAAAGGATGTAATATGCCTCCTTGTCGTCGGCTACATTGCGGAAATCAGCAATGCTAATGGCCTTTGCAGCATAGTTGATAGTCTCGAACGTGCCGCTAACCATCTGCGGAGTATCCTTATAAGCACCGCGCTTACCAACAACGGTCACCACGTCGCCCACCTTGGCACCGGCCTCGATGAAGCCCTCAGCACGATAGACGAGCACTGTGCCGGTATGATCGGCGATATAGAAGCTCTTGCCCTGCTTGTCGCTGGCATAGAGCTCGGTGATGACACCTGTCAGACGATACTGGGTGTCGCCAACCTCAGCAGCGAGGAAGTCGGCAATCGGGCCTTCGATAATGGCACCTGCCTGGTAGATGGTGGTCTCAGAGGTAGACTCCTTCTTGCCATCGGTGGTCTTGAAGGTCACAGTGGCATTACGATCGCCACCAGCGTTGGGCTGTGCACGGAAAGTAACGGTGGGCGTGTCACCGGCGGTGATGGAAACCACACTCAACCAGCTCTGAGCCTCGGCGGGGATCTCAACACCCACACCATTGCCCTTGCAGCTCAATGTAGCCACGATGTCACCACCCTCAAGCGGCAGTTCGTTAGACTCCTCGCCATTCACAGTGAGCAACTCGCACTTAATGAGCGACTTCACAATCTTCACAACAGTGACATCGACGAGCTCGACAGTGCCGTTATAAGTGGTCTTGGGACCTTCTACGGTCACCTGGTCGCCAACCTCAAGTCCCAGACTGAGGAAGTTCTTGGTATTTCCCTTGGCATCGAGCGTACCATAGATATAAACCTCGCCAGTCTCGTCGACCAGATACCAGTTACCGTAGGTGGTATTGGCAATCGACTTCACCGTACCAGTGACGCGGTAGGTCTTGGAGTCGGGACCGGCATTCACCTCTGCACAGGTAGCGGTAGAGACGGTGGCAATGCCCTGGATGATATTGATGCGCTGGGTACGGCCTTCGCAGTTGATCAGTACCTCAGCGGTACGGCCCACGGCTGCCTCAGCAGAGAAGGTGATGGTGCCGGAGCCGGAACCGGAAGCAGGAGAGACGGTGAGCCACTCGGGAACCTCGGTGACGGTCCAGGGGCCTGTGGCCGTCACATCGATGGTGACGGCGCCTCCATTGACATCGAGTGCCACATACGACTTCGAAACACGGATCTCACCCAGATAGGTGGGATCATAGTCGTTGTCGGAGCAGCCTGTGAACATAGCAGCAATGACTGCTACGAGAGACGGAATGAAATATCTTAGTTTCATAATGCTTTACCTTTTTACTATTATACCTTATTATACCTTATAATACCCTATTATTAATTAAAGTAGTACTTCACACCAATAGAAGCATACCAGCACTGACCGAGCGAGTAATTGGGTTTCCAAGTCTCGGTGTTGGCATTGATGGCATCAGGTGTAGAGAAGGTGGCATAACCATCGGCATCGACACCCTCGTACTTCAGGATACGGGCCTCGGAACCAATCTCAGGATTCAGGTACTTAGCCACACCCCATGAAGAGTTGAAGAAGTTGAGCACGTTCTTCACATCGAGGCTGAGCTGCAGGGTGTGCTTGGTCTTACCCACATTCACCTTGAAATCGTGCTTGTAGGCAAAGTCAACACGGTGTACCCAAGGCGAATAAACACTGTAAGCCTCGGCATATTCGCCCTGATGGTTCTTCAGGTAGTCGTCGTTATGAACGAAGTCCATGAAACGCTGGGCATCGTCCTGAGAGACAAAGCGGAACTCGCCATTTGCCACCTCGCCATCGGTAGGAATATAAAGGGCATCGTAGCTATAACCATCGCCGTTCATATCGTTCTTCAGCATGTAAGAGTAGTTGTAACCACCACGTGTGGCCTCGTAAATCAGGCTATAGTGGTTGCCGCTCTTGTCGTTGATGGTGGCATTGGCCACAACACGATCGGGAACGACATACTGGGAATTGTGCAGTTTGATGTTGTTCGGACCTTCAACCGTAGGAACGTATGTGAAAGCAGACTCAGCAGCAGAGCCAGGCATACCCGTTACCTCCTTGGAAACGGTATGTGTGTAGGCTGCCATCAGGCTGATCCACTCAGCAGGCTGAGCCTTCAGTTCTACGTTGGCACTCCAACCATAACCCTTGCTGGTGTTCTCCAGAACGAAGGCTGCTGTGTTTGTACGGAATCCAACGGGATAGAGCGGACGGTTGTCGGCACCGTTGAAACGAGAGAAACCACCTACATTGGGGATGGCCCAGTCAGAGATGAAGTTGTCATGGATCTTCTTGTTGAAGATACCCTCGACGGTCACGCTGAACGGGAAGGCAACGGGAAGCTGATAGTCGATAGCCAGAGAAGACTTCCACACCTGCGGCATCTTAAAGTCAGAAGATACGGCAGAGATGGTAGAAGGAACGGTACCGTCCTCAGGCTTTACCGTAGAAGGATAGCCTAAGCTGAAGAGTTTCTGCTGAAGGGCTTCGATCGTGGTGATCGGGCCGCCAGCGAACTCATCCATCGAGAAACCTTTCTTGGCTGCGTTCTTGGCATTGAGCTGTGCCTGATACTGAACGAGACCACCGTTGGTAGGCATGTTGGTGAAGAACACGAGGGGCAGACGACCGGAGAAAAGACCGGTACCACCACGAATCTTCAGCGATTTGTCACCAAAGACATCGTAGGTGAAACCTACACGCGGAGAGAAAGTAATGCTATTGCCAGGCCATTTACCGGTATCGATGTGACGGCCATCGTAATCAAGGTCGTAGATGGCCTGGTTGGTCATCAGGTCGCTGTTGTTGAAGAACAGACCGTCGACACGCAGACCGTAGGTCAGCTTGAACTTATCGTTCACGTTCCAGTCATCCTGGATATAGGCACCAGGACGGTTGAACTGTACACGGGCAGCGGGTTTGCTCTCACCATCGTAACCGTAGGTCAGACAAACAATCTCAGGTGTCTGGTTGAAGAGCTCTTCAACACTCATGCCATCCTCCCAGTTGTAGCGATAGTAACCTGTACCGTTACGCATATACTGGTTGTCAGCCATCTGATGCTCGAAGGTGATACCACCCATGATCTTATGGGCTCCCATATAATAGGTAACGTCGTCCTTGAAGTTCCAAATGGTGTTATGAACGGCGTTGTTCCAGGTGAACAGCTCATAACCGAGGGACATGTAGTTGTTGTCGTCCTTCGTAATATCGATGAAGGGGAATGTAGAAGAATCAGTTCCGCGCACATCATCAAGCTTTGAATAGGTGAACAGGAACTGGTTGGAGAGATTGTCCGTCAGACGGCTGTTCAGATCGAGCGTAAATGAGTGTACGATGTTCTCCATCGAATACATGGAGTTGGCAAACGACATGGAGTACTGCGACATACGGGCACCCGACATACGTGTACCACCGTCCATAGAAGTAGCATTGGGTGAATTCCAGATGTTGTTCTTCGTATAGTTATAACGCAGTGCCAGATGGTGCTTATCGGTGATGTTCCAGTCGATACGAGCCAACAGCTTGTAGTTGTCCTCATCAGCGGGGAAGCTGGTGTAAGAACCGGTGTTGTAACCATACTTGGTAGCCACGTAGTTGGAAACGGCCTCCAGATCAGAATTCTTCGTGCGGGAGATATAGTTGTTAGGATCAGCCACACCGTCATCAGAACCTTTCCAGCG
>Ga0310696_10006972_pt1 | contig 13340 bp, 11 predicted proteins | sample AusTroGonzalo_MG_4_FD_203885 | JGI IMG/M metagenome (GOLD analysis project Ga0310696, IMG submission 203885) | Bovine rumen microbial communities from tropical cattle in Woodstock, Queensland, Australia - Gonzalo_02 (v2) (version 2) | ecosystem: Host-associated > Mammals > Digestive system >... | reverse complement strand
ACCTGAAAACGCTTATCGACCGTCTTGTCCTGGCTTTCAATATTCGCTTGGCCCTCCATATTGGACTGTCCAAACGCAAGATATATGTGAAAATTGGGGTCTGGAGCTGCATTTACCGAAACAGCGACGCCCAAACCGAAAAACAAGCTCACAAGACGCGAGACTTTCATCTAAACACTCCTCGGGGCGCAAAAACGCCCCCCAACAACTATTTCAAATATATTTTCAAACCGCAAGCTAATGTTAAATCTTTGGAAAATCGCGTTGTAGTCTTCTGCAACATCCAATTTTTTATATATATTCCCACTAAAAAGAGGATTTTATGACAATCAAATTTTTGGCATCCATCGCCCTTGCAGCTTCCGTATTTACCGCTTGCAGCGAAACAACAGTAACCCCGCCAACCAAGGCACAGCAGTGCTCGGCTGGGCTTTCAAGCGATTGTTTGCTAGGGACTTGGAGCAATAACGGCCCGACCATCGTCAACATCGTTATTAGCGATTACGGGGTGGACTCTACCTACATCATTGACCCAAGCCATAATTTGTCAGCCGCCCCCGCAACGCTCAAGTTCTATGTCGATACCAAAAACGCCAATAAATTTGAATACACCTTCTCATCCTTGAGTAAAGACGACTGCAAAGCTTACGGGAAAATGTATGGCGACTGGAACATTATTGGAAACAGCCTCCGACTTTACGCATCCAAAAACAACGACTGCATGGACCCGACCTTACAGGACATCACGGTCGTTCCCGAAATCAAAGTCGAAGGATCCAAAGTCACTCTGAAAATTCCGCAGCTATTCCTGCTTGAACCCGAAATGAAACAATCCGACGCCCTGGTCAAGGCAAGTGCTTACGAAATCTACACAGCGCAATAATTTAACGCCAACGATTCTTTTCGTATTCTTCAAGCAGCTGTAATGCTGTAGAACATTCTTTTTCATAGCGCGAGTCCTTGAGGCTCGCCTTTTTTGATGTCAGCGCCGATGTTTGCGCCATTTTCAAAGATTGTTCCACACGCTTGATAAATGCAGAAACCGTTTCGCCGGGAGCGCGATCGATGCCGAGACGCGAAAGACGTTTTTCCGCTTGTTCAAGGAGTGCTATCCAACGCGCCGCATTTTTTGAAACAATCGCCAAACCGGAACGGCGGCGCCTGCGGAGTTTTAGCCCAGCAAAAGCAGCAAACGACGCCACAAGCACAATATAGAGCACAGGATGTGCAATCATGCGCTCCGAGGCCGTTTGCCAGCTATCGACAACGCGACGCCACTCTCCATCTTTGAGCAAATGCAAAATATACGAGAAGCGCCCTTTCAGTCCTTCAAGCTTTGTCGCAAGCCAAGAAGGTTTCGCGAACGTCATTTCCATCACAGGAGGTGTCGGATCAAAAATGTACCATTTGTGGTCCACGTAAACTTCGGCCCATGCATGGCTATGACGGCGACGGAACGTCACATACGGACGTCCCTCGACACGTTCCGGATGCGCAAAGCCCGTCACGTATCGAGCAGGAATTCCCTGATGGCGCAAAAGAAGGACTGCTAGCGTTGCATAGTACTCGCAATAGCCTTCCTTACTTTTCCAAAACTGCGCCAGAGGATTTTGGGATTTTGAACGATGGCCTGGAACAATGTAGGAATACTTGAAATTATGAATAAAATAAGATTCTATTGTCTTTAAAGTCTGAACTGCGACTTGTGAGGAATCAATACCTCTGCGTTCAAGACGAGCCAGATTCGCCGAATCAGGAGCAAGACTTGAGCGCTCAAAAAGCACTCCCGGAAGGGACATTGCCGCAGCAACCGTATCCAAAAACAATTTTTCTTTGCTCGGGATTTGCAAGAAAGCGGAAAGATGATCAAATGTTATTGAAGAATCTGCTGACGAATGTTCCGCGATTGCAAGGGCTTCCGCAGAATCCGGCACGTAATAATACCAATCGCTACGCGTTCCGTTTGCACCCGCAAAAATATTTGTCGAATAATAATCCAGGGAGTCCGCATTTTTACTCGCCACGCCCACAACGTTCGCCGGTGCAAACATAAAGCCGAAATTATCGAGTGTCGCCTGCACCCAAACCGACTTGACGTTTGGCACCACTGTCGCAGAATCTTCATTTTCAAAGACAGCGTAATCCACGCGATAATGCGCTGGATAAATTTTCTTTTCAGCCTTTGCCGGGAGTTTCCAAATGCCAGCCACATATTTTTCGTAAGCGGCAGCGCGCAGATACGTGGGAGCAAGCGTATCCCAAACGCGAAGAACAATTTCGCTATTGTACTTAGAATTGTAATTACTGGAGAAGGAACCCAGCGCAGCCACGGGATCAAATCCCATCACACGATTCTTTACATAATACTCTTCGGCCCAGCGGCCACTATAATAGCGATTGCTCTTCCAATATTTAAAACCGAGATACGATGAGCAGCACAGGCTCGCATAAAGTAAAACGAAAAGAAGACGCTTGTAAAGAGCAACACGCGGACGGCCAAACGCATACACAGCAAGCAACAGCGCCACAATTGCGCTTATCACACTTGCGCGAGGCGCTTGGAACAGCCCCATGAAAAGTGCGGCAACGCCATTGAACACGACAAAGACTTCGTAACCGCCATTCCCGAGACTTCGTTTTTGCAGCCACGCCAAGTAAAGCAAATACCAAGCCGGAATAAAGACCAAGTACGGCGAGACACCCATTTCAACGCTCGGCGTGAGCACCCACCACAACGCACACGGAACAATTGCACCGTACGCAAAAACTTTTCTGTAGCGAGGAACTTTGCGTCGCGCCGATGAAATCTCTTTTTTCAAAAGCAAATGCTGCTTGACGTGAATCGCAATAAACAAGCCCGCAAAAACAAAGCCAAGAATTTCAAGTCCGCTTGAAACGCCCAAATTGATAGAGACGATGCAAAAGAAAATCGTCTTCGAAATTTCACGGAAGTTCATCATAGACTCACCTCCGCTTCACGAGAATTTCCATGTGGGCGTTCACGAAAAGACCGTTCAAAACGCAAACGTTCGTGAAACACTTTTTCAAGACGCGCTGCGTTCACAGACAAAACATCGTCAGAAATTGCAATTTTAAATTCATCGTCCGCTTTTAAGTGCGCATTTAAAATCACCTGTTTATGTACAAGCGGATCATCGGTTGCAAAAAGCCCCAAACGAAGCACGGGGCCAAGCGGACGCGCCGCCAGCGCCCAAAGTTTATGCGCACTTGCCAGCTTGCGAGAATTTTTCGCATTTCGAGATTCGCGCGTTTCTTTCAAAAAACGCATTTTCAGCAAAGACGCAGCCGGGATTCGCGCAAGCGCTTCCAAGAAGCTCACGCCGCCATCACCCTCTACAAGTGAAATTTCGTCATCGCCAATGAAGAACCGACCAAGCGCCTTACGTTCCAAGAGCCACAAGCCAACGCCAGCCGCCAAGCGAATCAGCATTTCAACAGATGATTTTTCACGCAAGCTATGAGCTGTCACATCAAGCACGAGAATCGCGCCCGCACCACGCTCTGTTTCAAATTCTTTCGTGAAGGGCTTGCCGTAACGTGCAAAAGCCTTGTGATGCAGGTCGCGCAAGGAATCACCCTCGCGGTATTCGCGCACGCCCACAAAATCCATCCCACGCGTAAGACTCGGCATCAACAGCGGAGCAAATACAACTCCGCTTGCGCCCGAAATCAAAAACGGGAACGCCCCTATACGCAACGGTTGAGGAAATACGAGCAATTCCGCATTCCCGGCATTTGCCGCATAACGCAAAGCTCCATTGATTTCCGGGATAATCACAGACACTTTCGGAATTTCAAATGCGCCGCGTTTTTTCGTCTGGATTTTGCAAGTGAGTTTTGCAGTCACGCCAGCAGCAACCGCAATAAGCGCAGATTCTTCGCACTTGAGCGACGAGTCCATACGGAAACATCCAAGCGAGGCCGCATTTAGCTTGTCTTCAGCGGAAACATGCAAGTCAACGGTCGCCGTTTCGCCCTCGTAAACATTCCGGACAGAAATATCGCCCGCCTTAAACTTGCTCTTGCGTGCCGTCATAAAAAGACACGGCACAAGCGCCAAAAAATACATGAAATCCAAACCGCAAAATACCCACGCCGCCCAAAATCCGGGAACCGCGCCCGCGAACATTGAGAACAGCATCAGCGCTGCCGCCGCATGTCCCACCTGCGTAAAGCCTTCTTGCCAAATGTAGTACAAACGCATCAAGAGACCCTTGCGCTTGGGACTTCTTGGAATAGCATTTATGAAATAACGTAAAAGGGACATGTTAGTAGGAAGTAGGCGGTAGGAAGTTGGATGTAGACTGTAAGAATTAAACAGTGGACAAAGGGCTGTTTACGTCATTGCGAGCAAAGCGAAGCAATCCATCCGGTAGTAAGAGGTCATAAAGCAAATGATTATTTAGGAATTTTCACCTGCTTCAAGATTCCTTCAAGAATTTGTCTGGAAGCACCTGGCGTGTTCGAATCCTTTGCAAATACGCGATGTTCCATCACCGGGAAGAATACGTGCTGAATGTCATCGGGATTCACGAAATCACGGCCCGCGACATATGCGCAAGCTTGCGCCATCTTGATGAGGTTGATTCCCGCACGAGGGCTTGCCGCCAAGCGCACTGCTGGATTCGTGCGAGTCGCCTGAACCAGCGAAACCACGTACATTTCAAGCGATTCGTCAATGTGAATTTTGCGGACTTCGTTTCGCACAGCAATAATTTCATCGGGAGTCGTCACCGCCTTGAGCGTATCAAGCGGTCGTCCATCGCGATGCGCACGCAAAATGCCGAGTTCCGTTTCCGCCGTCGGATACCCGAGCGAAAGGCGCACCAAGAATCTATCCATTTGCGCTTCAGGCAGCGGGAACACACCATGAAATTCCACAGGGTTCTCGGTCGCAAGCACCATGAACAATTTGGGGAGTGCATGGCGTTCACCTTCCAATGAGACCTGACGTTCTTCCATCGCTTCCAAAAGCGCACTCTGCGTTCGCGGAGACGCACGGTTGATTTCATCTGCCAAGAGCACCTGCGTAAAGACAGGTCCCTTGCGAATTTCAAACTCACCCGTATTCGCCTTGAACACGGCACCACCCGTCACATCGGCAGGGAGCAAGTCGGGAGTAAACTGGATACGCGCAAAGTCCGCACCAATCGCAGCAGCAAGCGCCTTTGCAATCGTCGTCTTGCCCGTCCCCGGTACATCCTCGATGAGCACGTGACCATCGGCAAGGAGTGCCATCACAAGCATTTCTACCTGTTCCTGCTTGCCAAGCAGAACACTATTCAAAGCATGAATTAAATCTTTAACCATGCTTATAATATATATAGTTATTGGTCAATAGTCGTTAGTTATTAGATTTTCGTTAGTCGAACTTAGAGCTTTGAAGCAAACATTCTTCGCCAGATTTGGCGCAAAACACGCAGGCCGTACGTAACCACGTTGAGGTTCGATTTTTCGCCAGCATAACGCGTCGGGATTGGGAGTTCCGCAATTGCAAAACGGCGAGCATCGGCAATTGAAATCAGTTCCAAATCAATATCGAACGACGGGCTCAAGCGATTTAAGTCAACGGTTTTCAGGAATCGTGAAGAATAAACTATAAAACCGCTATGACGATCCGTAAGCTTCACGTGGAATGCCAAATTTTCAAGAGATGTCAAGAACGCGCCACCAATGCGTTTGTACAAAGGCATGCCACCACGCTTTGCATCCCCCGCAACCGCATGGCGAGAACCCTGCAACAAATCTAGATTGCAGTTTTCCATTTCGGCAAAGAACTCGCCCAATTTTTCAGCCGGGTATTGACCGTCTCCATGCAGGCAAGCGACAAACGCCGCACCCGAAGCAATTCCTTCCGCAAGTCCTTTTTTGACAACCGCACCATAACCACTATTTTGTTCAAACTTCAAATATTCAAAATGCGATTTCAAATCGCGCGCTTTTTCAGCGCATTCCGCATTTTCCTCGCAATCCGACATAAAGCGTTCAAACGTCCGCGCAGTTGCATCACGAGAACCATCGTCAATCACAAGTACATGAGCACGCAATAAAACGGAGTCCTCAATTTTAGAGAGGACTTCGCATAGCGTATTTTCAACGTTATACGCAGGGACAAAGATATAATAGTCAATGGTCATTGGTCACTAGTCATTAGAATAATGCCCGATAAACCACGTCATGGATTCGCGTAGAACAACGTCAATCGGAGTCTTCGCCTTAAAGCCAAGCAAGCGTTCCGCCTTTTCGACAGAAGGCAAGCGACGCATGGAATCTTCATACCCTTCGCCATAGTATTCCACGCCAGAAACGGATTCCGGTTCGGGCACAGACTCAACGCTCATGCCTTTAATCTCCGCAAAGATTTTGCGCATTCTCCACGCAAGTTCCGCAATCGTGAGTTCGTTATCCGGATTTCCGATATTGAACGCCTGTGAGAAAGCAACATCACCCGCTTCAAACAGCGCGAACATAAAATCAACCGCATCAAAGACGCTCGTGAAACTGCGCTTTGCAACACCGCCATTCACAAGTTTCAAAGGCTCGCCACGCACAAGCGCCGAAGAGAAATTCGCAAGCACACGAGGAATGCCCGTACCATCGACACCCGGCATAAAGTCCATGAACGGCCCAACAAAGTTGAACGGTCGAACCACAGTCCACTTCAAATTATTAAGCCCCGCAATATAGCGTTCCGTCAAAAGCTTCGCCGTCGCATAGCTCCAGCGGCTCGCCGTCACAGGGCCAAATGTCAGTTCGGTTTCATCTTCGACAAGCAAGCCCGAATCAGCAGGCGTGCGCCCGTAAATTTCGGACGTCGAAAAATGAATCAACCACGAACCCGACTTTGCACAAGCATCTGCCAACGCTGCCGGATGGTCGTAATTGCTGCGGATAACTTCAGGAGCTTCCGCCATGTAACGGCTCGGCGTGCATATCGCCGCTAAATTCACGACAATCGGATATTTAGCGATGCGTTCAACCACGCTCTTATCGGCGAGGTCTGCGACCATGAACTCGCAACGTTCATCGTGAAGCCTGTGCTGAATTCTGTAAAAATCCAAGTCAACGCCAAAAACGCGCCACTGGGTGCGCGTCAAAATAGCGTCAAGAAGGTGACAACCAATAAAACCACCGCAACCGACAAGGGCTACGGTGATACTTTGATCATTGAACTTTAAGTTCATTACTTGACAATGATGGGAGTGCTATCAAACTTATACTGTGTGTCGTACGGAATAACGCGGATAAAGCCCACACTTGTCGCTTCTACACCATGAGCGGCATCAAGAGTGACCTTCACCGTATAGCATGTTTTGCCATCAGCCGGGGTCGGTAATTCATAAGATGCATCAAGCAATTCAGAAGGCATATCACTAGCGCTCTTCATGAACGCAATGCGATAGTCTTCATCAATAGATGTACCAAAAACAACGTCAATTGTCTGACCAACAGTGAAAGTTTCACCCATTGCCGGAGAAACAATCTTAACACCATTCGTCACAGAGCAATCATAACCGGTGGAGGACGGACCAGAAGAAGAGTCGTCTCCGCAAGCGAGGAAAGCAAGGGAGCCAGCCAATAGCAAAGCATGAGTAAACTTCATATTAAACCTCTATAAGTTAATTTTATGATAATAATATACAAATATAAACAAGAAAAAGATTTAATCAATATCACATTGCCAAAAAAAAAGACGCACACACCATCACCATAGATGGCGCTTTCGGACAATAGCCTCGTAACTGTTCTTTACGATTCCAGCAATTCCGGATGCTTTTCGGCAATGCGGCGTGCAAGATACACAAACGGGGTGTCCATAAGCGACGTCACAATGAAAATGCCGTAGCCGAACACGAGGATTTCACCAATGGTATTCCACGGGAAAACCCCTGCAAACGCAAGCAAATTGAACACGACAACGTTAATCAGCTGGCTCACCAGTGTAGAACCGTTGTTTCGCAGCCACAAAAAACCTTTGCGGTCGCCGAACTTCTTTTCGGTCCATTTCCAGACGGCGTGATAAGCCCAAACGTCATACGCTTCACAGACGGCGTAGGCAAACAAGCTCGCAAGCATCACGCGAGGCGTATTCGAGAACACCGTACGGATCGGTTCCGCCATGGAATCGCCTTCGGCCGGGATGTACAGAAACCAGCTCTGCGAAATGAGAATGAACGTCACGTTCGCGAGGATGCCGATTTTCACGCAGCGGCTCGCCTCTTTTTTGCCAAAGATTTCGCTCATCATGTCCGTTGCGAGGAAGGAAGACGCGAAAATGACGTTGCCGAGCGTCGTATCAAGCCCAAACGCGTGCACAAGAATCAAAACTTCGATGTTTGCAGCAATTGTTGCAATGACGGTCCAGGCAAAAATGCCCTGCTTACCGAAGAAGCGGAAGAAAGCGACAAGACCTCCAAAGAATACGAAAATGGAGGCAATCATGAGAAGTTCGTTTTGCACGATTACTTTCTCCTATCAATAGCGGCAAACAAGCGCGTCTTAGCGATAGCTTCAAATTCGGTACCCGGCTTGCCGTAATTTGCGAACGGGTAAAGCGAAATGCCTCCGCGCGGCATGAAGATGCCTTCGACTTCGATGTACTTCGGGTCTAAAAGCTTCACCAAGTCCTTCATGATGATGTTCACGCAGTCTTCATGGAAATCCCCGTGATTGCGGAACGAGAACATATAAAGCTTGAGCGACTTGGATTCCACCAAATACTGGTCCGGAATGTAATTGATCTTGATTTCGGCAAAGTCCGGTTGACCCGTTTTCGGGCAGAGGCTCGTGAATTCCGGGCAATTGAAGGTGACCATATAGTCGTTACCCGGGTGCTTGTTTGGGAACTTTTCAAGCACTTCGGGACTGTAAGTAGTCTTGTACTGGGTCTTGTTGTTGCCGAGCAGCGTGACGCCTTCGAGTTCAGCTTCTGAACGCATAATGTCTCCTAGTTTTGTTTTAAGTCAGGATGGTTTTCGAACTGACCGATTTGAACGCTAAGATAGAATTTTTTCCACCTTCTTTCAAAATTATTTGATTCATACATTCAATTTAAATGTATAATAAATAGCAAGAAGGAGATTTTTATGACACTCATGATTATTCAGCTTTTAATCGTGCTACTCGCACTGTACGTAGGTTCACGATACGGGAGCCTCGCCCTCGGTGCCATTTCGGGAATCGGCCTTGCCATTTTGGTACTCGGCTTTGGAATGAAACCCGGAAAGCCCCCTACAGATGTCATTTACATCATCATCGCTGCGGTAACTTGCGCAGGCATTATGCAGGCCTCGGGCGGTATGGATTGGCTCATCCAAATTGCGGAAAGGCTGTTGCGCAAACACCCGAACCACATCACGATTCTTGCACCGCTTTGCACATTCTTCTTGACGGTTCTCGTAGGTACGGGCCACGTCGTCTATACGCTGATGCCCATCATCTGCGACATTTCGCTCAAGAAAGGAATTCGTCCCGAGCGTCCTTGCGCTGTAGCCTCGATTGCTTCACAGGTTGGCATCACATGTTCACCGATTGCCGCGGCAGTCGCCTCGTTCGTCGTCATTTCGAACAAGAACGGATTTGCCATCAACAACCTGCAAGTCATAGCAATTACGATTCCTGCTTGCTTGTGCGGAATCATGGCCGCAGTGGCCGTTTCATATAAACGCGGTTTAGATCTTGACAAAGACCCCGCTTTCCAGGCTCGCCTCAAAGACCCGCAAATGAAAGAGTATATGTACGGAAGCACCGTTTCCGTTTTGGACAAGGAAGTTTCCAAAGATGCAAAACGTGCCGTCTATATTTTCCTTGGAGCCCTCGCCGTCATCGTCCTGTTTTCCATACTCCAGATCGCCGGTCACGACATCCGTCCAAAATTTCCGACCGGTAAAATAATTAACGGCATCGCGGAGATAAAACCGCTCGCCATGAGCATCATCATCCAGATCGTGATGATTTCTGCGGCTGCGTTTATGATCATCTGTTGCAAGGCAAACCCGAAAAAAGCCGTGGCAGGAGCCGTCTGGCAAAGCGGTATGGTCGCCGTCGTCGCTATTTATGGAATCGCCTGGCTCGCCGATACGTATTTTGCAAACTACATGGACCTGATGCAAGGAGGCCTCAAGGACATCGTACAGCATTATCCGTGGGCCATCGCGATTGCATTCTTCGCCGTAAGCGTACTCATCAACTCGCAAGGAGCCGTTGTCGCCGCGATGCTCCCGCTAGCCTATAGCTTGGACATCCAAGGTCCTGTGCTTCTAGGAGTTCTTCCGAGTGTTTACGGATACTTCTTTATTCCGAATTACCCCTCCGATATCGCAACCGTAAACTTTGACCGTTCGGGCACAACCGTCATTGGCAAGTACTTGCTGAACCACAGCTTTATGCGCCCCGGTTTGGTGAGCGTCATTGTTTCAACGATTGCAGGCTCAATAATCGTGAAAATATTCTATTAAAAAGTTGGGCTTTTTTCCCATTCGCTCGTATACCAGGGATATTTTGTCAATGAAATATTCCTCGCCATGGGGGATTTTCTCGCGTTTTCTAGGTAGTTTTATTGTTACGTGTTGTAGCTATCCAAAATCAAGGGTTGCCATGAACAAAGTTTCAACAATAGTTAAGGTATTTTCATTAGCGGTTGCCACATCGACATTTTCGTTTGCAGGCGTAGGCATAGCCGATGGTGCAGTCAAATTCCTGGGCAACATCACTACCGCTGGCGAAATCCCTGACGACTTTGGAACTTACTGGAACCAGATTACCGCCGAATACGAATGTGTCTGGATCAACGTTGAAAAAGAACGCGGCAAATACGACTGGTCGGGCTGCGACCTCGCCTATAACTGGGCAAAAACAAACAACGCCCATTTCACGTACCATACCCTTTTGTGGGGTTCGCAAAAACCGGAATGGTTGAACAAGCTCGATGTTGATGAAACAAAAAAGGCTTTTACCGATTGGCTCGATGCCGTTAAAGAGCATTACCCCGACCTCGAAATGATTGAAGTAGTCAACGAGGCTGTCAAAACGAACAACAACTATCACTCCAATTTCGCCACATCCAAGCTAATTGAAGCCCTAGGCGGCGACGATGGCGACTACAAATTTGTGGTAACCGCGTTCAAAATGGCGCGTGAGCGTTGGCCAAAGGCAATCCTCATATACAACGACTACAACACAATTTTGTGGCAAAAACAAGAAGGGATTGACCTTATCAATAAAATCAAGACCCAGGGCGCTCCCGTCGATGCTTATGGAATGCAATTCCACGAGACAACACTACATGGCTCCGGTTATCAATGCCTCAGTTCTGCAACACTCAAGCGCACACTTCATGAAATCCACGAGCAAACAGGGCTCCCGATATACATCACCCAATACGATGTCGGCGACAAAAATGACAATTTTCAAAAGGAGTGCTACCAAGAGCATATTCCTTTATTGATGGAAACCGAATATGTGAAGGGCATTACCCTCTGGGGCTACGTTTATGGCAAGACATGGGTTACAGACGGAAACTCCGGCCTTATCAAAGACGGAGTGGAACGCCCGGCATTGACCTGGCTCAAGGAATATTTCAAGAATCCGAACGCACATCGTTACGGTCACGGAATTGCCGATGGCGCAAACAAGCATCTTGGCAACATGATTGCCGACAACCAAGAAATCCCCGAGGATTTTCAAGCCTATTGGAACCAGGTTTCACCCGAAAACGCATGCACTTGGACCGTCATCGAAAAAGAACGCGGCAAGTACGACTGGACAGGCTGTGACCGCATCTATTACTGGGCACAAACAAAAAAAGTATCATTCAATTTCCGCAGTTTGCTTTGGGGCACTCACACCCCAAGCTGGCTCTATAACCTTGATGCCGACGAAACGAGGAAGGCCGTAGAAAACTGGTTTGACAAAGCCGCCATGCGTTATCCCGAGCCTTACATGATCGAAGTGGTCAATTATTCAGGTTTCGGGAGCGGCAACAAAATCATCGAAGCTCTCGGCGGCAACGACGACTACAAATTTATAGCCACGGCATTCAAGATGGCCCGTAAGCGTTGGCCTCACGCAATTCTCGCATTGAACGCCTTCGATGAATACGGCTGGAAGAACAACCTAGGCGCCGACATTATTCAAAAAATCCAGGAGCAAAACGCACCCGTCGATGCGTACCAAATAATTTTCGCACCTCTCGTCCATGGATCCGGCCCCGAAGCACAATGTTTTAGCACCGAACGCATCCAAAGCGGTATTCAGGAAATCTACGACAAAATAAAACTTCCGTTGTTTATTACTGAATATAGTATCGGCACGAACAACGACAGCCTCCAAAAAGCTTGCTACTCCGAACACATTCCGCTCTTTATGGAATCAGAATACATTGCAGGCGTCAACCTTTGGGGATACCTCTACGAAGTCGGAGCAAGCGTATGGGCCGACGAATCTAACCCTGGCCTTATCAAAGACGGCGTAGACCGCCCGGCAATGACTTGGCTCAAGGAATACTTCAACGAGCACTTCTACGACAGCAAAAACATGTGGAACAAAGAAGGCATTCAAAGGCATCCGCTAGATTCGCTTGATTCAATCGCTTTGGAACAGCCGATTGCCATCAATGGGAAATTCGGCAAAAATGGCGACAAGATTCGCTTAGAGCAGAATACGCTCCAGAATTACGACGTGTTCGACGTGCAAGGCGTACGCTTAAACAACCTTTCAGCCTACGGCTTTAGCGATGCGACAACATTGCTCAAGTCTGCTAGCACCACAAAAACCTCGGGTATCTACTTCTTGCGCAACCGCACCACCGGCAAAATGCGGAGCGTAAGAGTTGCGAGATAAAGAAGGTTGAAACGTCTCATTTTGCCCTAATGAGCACTACAAAATTTTCTGACAGAAAATTTTTACTACATTTCGAGCCATGAATCAAGAAACACCCGATACTACTCTAGGTTTATCTAACGTCAATCACCTAGAACGACTTTATGATGGTTGGTTCCTCGATTACGCCAGCTATGTGATTTTGGACCGTGCGGTCCCGTATTTTGAAGATGGCCTGAAGCCTGTTCAGCGCCGTATTTTGCACTCCATGTTCGAAAACCACGACGGACGCTACCAGAAGGTGGCTACGATTGTCGGTCGAACGATGGCTTACCACCCGCATGGTGACGCCTCCATCGGCGATGCACTTGTGGGCCTCGGTCAAAAGAATTTGCTCATCGACACCCAGGGTAACTGGGGCAACCCCTACACGGGCGACCGCGCTGCAGCTCCCCGTTATATCGAAGGCCGCCTCACGCCGTTCGCTGTCGATGTCGTGT
>Ga0310696_10006971_pt1 | contig 13341 bp, 12 predicted proteins | sample AusTroGonzalo_MG_4_FD_203885 | JGI IMG/M metagenome (GOLD analysis project Ga0310696, IMG submission 203885) | Bovine rumen microbial communities from tropical cattle in Woodstock, Queensland, Australia - Gonzalo_02 (v2) (version 2) | ecosystem: Host-associated > Mammals > Digestive system >... | reverse complement strand
ATTTGCTGGATGCGGTGGAGTATCCCCCGAGTAGGAGGGCCTCCACCACGGTCATGTTCAGGCGCATGATGGGCCGCGCGATCCCCACGAAGAACGAGTACAACACGATCATGGGCGTGTTTGGGGACGCTGCTAAGTTCATAAAGTACGGGAAACCCTGGAAGAAGGATCAGCGATCGCACCCTCAGGTCCTTGACCGAGGCGAAGACCAGCACCTTGGTGTCCTCGGGGTCCCTGCGGTTGATGACCTCCGGCATGATGCCGTTGGCGGATACCACTGCATCCATGACCTGCTCCCTCAGCGCCAGGTCGTATCCCGATCCCACCATCACGATGAGCTTCCCGTCCAGCGGGTCGGTCTTGAACATGGTGGCCTCCAGCGACCTCTCCACGGCGGTGGCCGGGTCCATGTCGCTGACCAGGGCGAATGTGTAGATCTTCTGGGAGAAGGTGCTGAAGAACGGCCCCTCCATCGATTCCCTGATGTTGCTCACCATGAAGGCGATGGTGCGGGCCATGAGGGGCAGGGCGTTCCTTGCCTCGATGTCGGCGATCCTGAACATGACATCGCCGTCCATGATGAACACACGGTCGGACGAATCCGCGATCCCGGGCAGCTGCTCCATGGCGACGGACCTGCGGTCCTCCACCGACAGCGGCACGTTGACCACGGAGACCACCTTGCAGCCGCAGGATCTGGCACATTCAGACAGCGCCTTCATGGTGCCCGTCGCGGTGCCGCCTCCGAGCATCCCGAAGACGATCAGAACACGGCATCCCTGCAGCAGCTTACCGATCGCCTCCCTGTTGGAGCCGATCAGCCCGTAGGCCTCGTCGTAGGTCCAATGGTCCGATCCCGGCAGGTCCTTCAGCTCGATCCCGGAGACCTCCGAGCTGCTGACTATCACTGCGGGAACGTCCAATCTGGCGCCGGCGTCGCGGACCACTGCTCTGGCGCCCCCGCCGCATGCGACGAAGACGACATCGTTCACTGGGATCCCCTGCGCTGGCGGACGTAGTCGCGGATGGCCGCTTCCATGCTCCCGGCCATCGCGGGAGGGCCGTCGACCATGATCGCATCGATCTCCAGGAGGTCGTCCTCCTTGGGCGACGCCAGGATCTCCTCCACGTCCTCCGGAGTCAGGCGGGCGCCGATGAGGTCGTTGACGGCTGTGACCACCGCTTCGGACAGTGAGCTGAACTGGCCCTCGTCCACGAGGGACTGCAGGAGGGTCAGGGTATCGCTGGGCAGTCTCACCGTGACTCTCTCGGTATCCGTCATGTTTCGGGCTTCCTTGATTGTAGATAAGAGAAGGTAAAGGGTTTAGAGGTGTCCGGCGAACTTTGGGTTCATCCGAACAGAGCGGAGAGACCGGCGGCGGCCTCCTCCTCGCTGACTGCTTCCTCTTCGGGCTCCTCGGCGGCTGCGGGTGCAGCAGCAGGGGCGGCTCCGGCGGCGGGAGCGGCGGCGGCAACGGGCGCGGCGACAGCTGCGCTTGCGATGGCCTCCTCGATGTTAACTCCCTCGAGGGATGCAACCAGTGCTTTGATCTTTGCGGCGTCAGCGTCGACTCCGGCGGCAGTGAGGACGGCTTTGACAGAGTCCTCGGTTATCTCCTTGCCTGCAGAGTAGAGCACCATTGCGCTGTAGATATACTCCATATTTTCATCTCCTTTATTTAGCCGAATAATGCACTGAGACCAGCGGCTGCTTCTTCTTCGCTGACCTCTTCTTCTTCATCTTCCTCTACCTGTGCGGGGGCCTCAGCGGCAGCGGCTGCGACAGGTGCCGCAGCTGCAACGCAGCTCAGCTTGGCTGCGATGGCGTCGCTGGTGTATCCGCTCGCGGATGCCACGGAGAGCATCTGGGCGTTGGCCTTCGACAGGAGGATGTCGATGTTCTTCTTGGTCGGTATCGCGGCTTCCACAGAAAGGTTAAGAGCCTCTCTGAACGCCTTGGCGAGCAGCGGCATGATCGTCTCCTCGGTCGGGAACGCGATCGAGACACCGAGTGCCAGAGCGTTGTGGGCAGCCGTAGCGAACATTGATGTGTAGTAGTCGTCGGGAACGGCGAGAACATCCTTGCCGTAGACGACCCCATCCTCGTAGACGGACCTGACGTCCAGTCCAACGATCATGGGGAGGATCCCCAGCTTAGGAAGCATAGCGGCTACGGGTCCGGGGATAGGCTCCCCTTCCTTCACCAGCGTCGTATCCTTCTTGACTGCGATCTTTCCTGCCTCGATAGCGGCAGGGAGCCCTATTTTCTGAAGTTCACCGATGATCGGGCCGGGTCCGAACGGGGTCGGTCCCTTGGGTACAACGATGTCGAAAGGCGCGAGCTGCCCCTCTTTTGCGGGGGCGGCGGTCATCGTGGCCTCAAGCTTCTTGTAGAGCTTGAAGGGGTTGATGTCCGTCGTGACGATCGCGCACTGTCCGTGGATCGCGTCCTTGAGGGAGTCGAGTCCGGGCTTGTCTTTGGACGCCTCCTCGATGGCCAGGAGCATAAGGTTGTTCTTGGTCATCTTGAGCTTGGCGTGCTCTCTGAGCCCTGCCCTCATGGACTGGATCTGCTGTCCGGGGATGCTCGCCATGTCGACAACTGCGACGACGGGCGCCTCGCGCATATCCTGTACCAGCTCGTTCACCATGTCCTTCTTCCAAGCTGCGACGTGTGCCATCTTCAAACCTCCTTACAGCACCTTCTCAGACGGTCCCATGGTGGTCTTGACATAGGCGGAAGCGATGTTGTGCTTCCCCTTCTCGAGGTGTCCCTCGACACGCTTGAGGATGAGATCGACGTTCTCGGCGATCTCCTCAGCGCTCATGTCGACCGTTCCCACGGGTGCGTGGAAGGTCTTCCTGTCTTTCGTCCTGATGGTCACAGACTTGCGGAGGCTGTCGATGACCGGTGCCGGGTCCGCTCCGGGAGCGATCGGCTTGGGCATCTTTCCGCGAGGACCGAGCACGGTACCGAGTCTCTTACCGACGACCGCCATCAGAGGCGCCTCGGCGATGAAGTAATCGGTGCTGTTCGCGATCTTCTTAGCCTGCTTCTTGTCGTCCGCGATCGCTCCCAATTCCTCGGGGGTGATGACGCGGTCGGCCACGTCCTTGGCTTTCAAGGCAAGTTCGCCACCACCAATCACACAGACTTTGACCTTCTTCCCGCGTCCGGACGGGAGGATGATATCCTCCGTGATACGGTTCTTGGGGAGCGTCAGGTCGACGTCCTTGAGATTGATGGCCAACTCAACCGTCTCAGTAAAGTTGCGCTTCTTCGCACCATCGAGTGCTTTCTGCACGGCCATTACGGTTGGTTTTTCTGCCAATACAATTCCTCCTCGTAGTGCTTGCGAACCCTTGCGGGTTCTCCTACAAGTGAACGGTGCTATAATCATGTCATATTTAAATGTTACATTTTTTCGCACGACTCTAACGGTTTCATCGGGATGAAATGGTAAGTAAACTCCATCTGGCCGCAGGCCGACGGATGATGATGCCGTACGCCCCTTCCCGGCGGGAATGCCTCCGATTTCCCTCCTCATCGGCAGTTACCCTGCACTATACGCAAAATGTCGCGCGCGTGTTCTTTTATAATAGGTCTAAGATAGGGAGCAACATCAGCCAATAGGCATTACGAGGTAGTTATCTTGAGCAGGATGCTTTACACGGTCGGTCCGGTCCATGTGGAGGCGGAAACCCTCCAGGCCATGACCAAACCCATGATCACGCACAGGTCCAAGGAATACAAGGAGCTCCACGGGAACATCGTCGAGAAGATCAAGAAGACGCTGGACACCGACATGGACGTCTTCCTGGTCGGAGGATCAGCGACCATCATGCTGGAGGCCGCGATCAGGAACGGCGCCCAGAGCAAGACCCTAGGCATCACCAACGGATCCTTCGGTAACAGGTCCATCGAGATCGCCGAGCTGAACGGGAAGACCGTCGACAAGGTCGAGGTCCCCTGGGGCATCGCCATGAAGCCCGAGCACATCGCCGGCAAGGTCTGCAAGGACACCGAGCTTGTCCACTGGGTGAGCAACGAGTCCTCCACCGGGGTCTTCAGCGACTCCGTCGCCCTGGCCAAGGAGGTCCGCGCCCAGAACCCCGATTCCCTGATCATGGTCGACGCGGTCACATCCGCCTACGCCATGGACATCAAGGTCAAGGACATGGACGCCGACGCGATCATCTTCGGAACCCAGAAGGCCCTGGCCCTGCCCCCCGGGCTCGCCATCATGCTCTGCTCCGAGAGGCTCCTCGAGAAGGCCAAGACCGTCAAGGACAAGGGATTCTACACCGACCTGCTCAAGATCAAGAAGCAGAACGACGTCAACTACGCCCTCACCACTCCCCCCGTCTCCCTCATGTACGCCCTGGACTACCAGCTGGACCGCATCGTGAAGGAGGGCATGCCCGGCAGGTTCGCCAGGCACCAGGAGATGGCCGACCTCGTCCGCAGCTGGGCGGACAGGAAGATGCAGGGCATCTTCCCCGAGAAGGGCTACCAGTCCAACTCCCTCGGGGTCATAAACCGCGGCGATCTGGACTTCGACGCTTTCCATTCGAAGCTGAAATCCAGGGGATACGAGATCTCCAACGGATACGGCGAAGTCAAAGACAAGACGTTCAGGATCGGACACATGGGTGACACCACCCCGGCAGGCATCAAGCAGCTGCTGTCCGTCATGGACGAGATTCTGGAGGAATGAAAATGACATGCAAGATTCTGGTCTCAGACCCCCTCTCCGAAGAGGGACTCGAAATACTGAAGAAAAGCGGCTTCCCCGTCGATGTCAAACCCGACATGACGGAGGAGCAGCTCTGCGCCGTCATCGGCGACTACGACTGCCTCATCATCAGGTCCGGTACCAAGGTCACCCCCAAGGTCATCGAGGCCGCCAAGAAGCTCCGCGTCATCGGACGCGCCGGAGTCGGTGTGGACAACATCGACGTCCCCTGCGCCACCGACAAGGGTATCCTCGTCATGAACACCCCCTCCGCGAACATCCTGTCCGCGGCCGAGCACTCCTGCGCCATGCTCCTGGCCCTCGCCAGGAACATCCCCTTCGCCCACGAGTCCATGCACAAGGGCGAGTGGAAGAGGTCCAAGTACACCGGCGTCGAGATGAACGGCAAGGTCCTCGGTATCATCGGAGTCGGTCGTGTCGGAGGAGAGGTCGCCAAGAGGATGAAGGCCTTCAACATGACCATGATCGGTTACGACCCCTACCTCCCGCAGGACGTCGCCGACAGCCTGGGCGTCAGGCTCACCACCCTCGAGGAGGTCATCACCAAGGCCGACTTCATGACCATCCACACCCCGCTCCTGCCCGAGACCAGGAACATGATCTCCCTGCCCCAGTTCAAGATGATGAAGCCCAACGCGAGGATCGCCAACGTGGCCCGCGGAGGCATCGTCAACGAGGACGACCTCTACACCGCCCTCAAGGAGAAGATCATCGCCGGAGCCGCGTTCGACGTCTGGTGCAACGAGCCCCTGACCGAGGACGAGAAGAAGCTCCTGGAGCTGGACAACCTGGTCACCACCCCCCACCTGGGAGCCTCCACCGTCGAGGCGCAGGAGAGGGTCGCCATCGAGGTCGCGGAGCACGCCGTCATGTACCTCAAGGACGGGATCATCTCCAACGCCATCAACGCGCCCCGCGGAAAGCTGGACGCGGACACCGAGGCATACGTCCCGCTGATGGAGAAGATGGGAAGGATGATCCAGCAGATGGTCGGCAACCACCCCCTGGACAAGCTGGAGATCTCCTACTGCGGAGCCCTTGCCCAGAAGCAGACCAAGATGCTCACCATCCAGGCCGTCATCGGATACCTCAAGGGCGTCATCGGCGAGGCCAACATCATCAACGCACTGCCCGTGGCCAAGGCCAAGGGGATCGAGATCTCCGAGACCAGCACGGACGTCGCCAAGGACTACGCCAGCATCGTGGAGGCCAAGTTCACCTCCCAGGGCAAGACCACCGTCCTCCGCGGAACCGTCATGGGCGGACAGGCCAGGTTCGTCGGCTACGACCAGTACGTGTTCGACATCGTCATGTCCGGCGACCTCATGCTGCTGTCCTACAAGGACGCCCCCGGCATGATCGGTACCGTGGGCAACGCCCTCGGAGCCGCCAACGTCAACGTCGGTCAGATGACCGTCGGCAGGACCGGCGGCAGCGCGTTCATGGTCCTCACCGTGGACCAGTTCGTGCCCCAGGACGTCGTCGACCAGATCAACAAGGCCGTGGGCGGTTCCGTCCAGTTCATCGATCTGACGGAGTGATCCCATGGGAATCATCACTGTGGACCGCCTCTCCCTCGCCATCAGGAACGGTATCGACAAGAACCGCGACATGGCGGAAGAGGAGGCCTACATGCTCGCCCACCATGTGCTCAACTTCTTCGGGTACTCCGACAGGATCATAGACAATGTCCTGGAGCCCGAGGACAGGGATGCCTTCTACATGCTGGAGGATGCCGGGATCCTGACCACCGAGAGGGAGGAGACCACCCTCTACGACGGGAGGGAGTGGAGGATCCACTACTGGCTGTTCAGGAGGGAGCGCATCGCCATGCTCCTGGAGGAGAAGGAGGAGCAGGACGAGGCGCCGATGGAGGAGGCCTCGGTCTACGACGACCTGCCCGACGACATCTGGCGCAGGGGCGGGGATTCCGAATAAGCATGGAACTGTTCCCTTACGAGTACCGGCCCGGCCAGCGCGAGCTGGTCGGCTTTCTGGACCGCTGCGTCCGCGACGGCAGGTGCGCCGTCGTGGAGGCCGGGACCGGTACCGGCAAGACCGTCACATCGCTGTGCGGGACGCTCCCCTACGCGATGGAGAACGGTCTTAAGGTAATCTATCTCACACGCACCAAATCGCAGCAGAAGCAGATCATCAGGGAATGCTCCGGCCTGAAGGGCGGCGTCATGTGCGTCGCCATCCAGGGCAGGTCGTCGGCGTCCTGCCCGATGATGAGGGACGATCCGGAGCTCTCATCAGGAACCTCTGAGGAGATATCGAAGCTCTGCTCCGTGTACAAGAAGCGCGGGCCGGACGGCACCCGCATCTGCGGATACTACGATGCCGTCGAGACCGCCGACCTGGACATGTGGGAGGAGACCGTGAGGCATCAGCACCCGGAGCCGGAGGAGTTCGCGGACATGTGCGAGGCCGCGGGGATTTGCCCCTACGAGCTCCAGAAGCTCCTCCTTCCAAGGGCGGATGTGGTCTCCGCGCCGTATCCATTCGTATTCATCCCCCCGATTCTGGAGCGCTTCCTCTCCTGGACAGGGGTCATGCTGAACCGCACCGTGATGGTGGTGGACGAGGCCCATAACCTCCCGGACTACCTCAGGGAGGTCCAGACCGCCGAGCTGAGCCTCAGGGCGCTGGCCCTGGCGGACAAGGAGGCCCGGGACCACGGGGATCCACCGGTCCATGAGGACCTGAAGGTCACCGACATAGTTTCCGTCATGGAGGAGATCATCCGCAACGCCGCGGGGGAGTACCTGATCGACGAGGACGGGCTGCTCCCGCCATACTATCTCGAGGACGAGCTCATGTCCCGCCTTGGGGTATCCTCGGTCACCATCCGCAGGATCCTGAAGGCCATGGAGGACATAGGGGATATCGTCGAGGAGAAGCGCAAGACGAGGAGGAAGCTCCCCAGGACCTACATCGGCAGCCTGGCCAGGTTCATCGGGTTCTGGATGGATGCAGACGAGCTGATCTACGCCAGGCTGGTCATAGCCGGCGACAACCTGAGGATACAGTCGTACTGCATGGACCCGTCCGGGGCTGCGGAGCCTCTCAGGGGATGCAGGTCCGCTGTGATGATGTCCGGCACGCTGGCGCCGCTCGACGCCTTCGTGAAGGAGATGGGGTTGGAGGACCCGGCGACGCTCATGCTCGGCAACCAGTTCCCTGCGGAGAACCTCCTGAAGCTTTATTCCGACACGGTCACAATGAAGTTCGACGAGAGGTTCGTCGCCGACAACTACACCCGCCTGATGGACGGGGTCGTATCCGCCATATCGGCGGCGGATGTGAACACCGCCGTTTTCTTCCCTTCCTATCAGTTCATGCAGAGGATGGAGGCCGACGGGCTCGTCGAGAGGCTGGGCCGCGAGGTGTTCCATGAGGCCAGGGGGATGCCCCAGTCGGAGCTCATGGACACCTTCGAGAGGTTCAGGATGTCGGAGGGAGGCGTCCTGTTCTGCGTCACCGGTGGCAGGATAAGCGAGGGCCTGGACTTCCCGGATAGGACACTGGAGCTCGCGGTCCTGATCGGCATCCCGTTCCCGAAGCCCACGGCGAAGGCCAGGGCCATACAGAGATACTACGACCATCTGCTCGGAGACGGCAGGATGTACACGGTCACGATCCCGGCATCGCGCAAGATGCGCCAGGCCATCGGAAGGCTGATCCGCTCCGGGACCGACCGCGGGGTCGCCGTGATATTCGACCGCAGGACGGCGTCGCTCCCCGACATCGGCGCCGAGAAGTGCGACGACATCCCGGCGGCAATAAGAGATTTCTTCGCCCGAGCTCAGAACTCGCCAGGCCACCATACCGGCGTCAGTTGCTTCGTGATCATGTAATCGGGCTCTATGCGCCCCACCAGGCAGTACCTCGGCCTCCTCTCGGACTCCGACATGCCGGACCAGATCTCATGCGCCCTGAGCTTGGCCTCATCTTCGGTCTCGAAGCATTCCGATATCTCGACCCCGTCCAAGTCCCCGATGGCCATGGCCCATCCGTAGGGCTCCCCGTCCGCGCCGAAGGGCACGGCGTTGTCGTAGCAGATCCTGTTCCCGGATTCGTCCCGCCACCTGCCTTCGGGGGATTCGCCGGAATCCAGCAGCGAGGCCATGACGTCGGGTCTCCTGACGGTGAAGATCTGCACCCTGTCGCGCATGTAGACCCTGAACTCGTAACGGTCCATGACAACACGGCATCCGTCGACCGTCCACTCGCGCGAGGCAGGCCCGGAATATGCGGGTGCCTTCCACTGCTCCACCTTCCTTATGATGTCCATCGTCACTGCCATATTCGTCACCTGTTGAACATCTTGGCTTCACCTCAAAAAACTATCTAAAGATGGATTTCCAAGCCAACTCTGTTCCTCTACAATAAGGGTGAATCATCCTGTCGTCTGCAGGGGAGGGATGCTCCAACCTCTGCCTATTATTGATATTATATAATATAGGGAAGCCGCGGAGGATGCTTGTGAACGCACATGCATTCCATTACTATTACGATCGGAGGACGGAACAGATATCAGAAGATCGTGCACCACGCCGGCCTCTCCGTCGAAGAAGAGAGGCTCTGACCGTTACGTCCTTATTGGATAATCAGAAGGAAGGCGGCCGTGCCGATGCACGGCCGGTTTGTAAGATCACTTCTTCTCGTGATGCTTGGTGCGCATCGAGGATTTGAAGAAGTTCTTCACCAGGAACTTGAAGGACGTGTCCTTCTCGAAGTCTGCCTTGTCATCGATCATGTCGTCGTCATCCATCAGTGCCCCGCCGAACACCAGCAGGGGGTATCCGTCGTGGTCGTGGACCTCGCACGAGATGCCGTAGACCTTCTCCACGTTCTCCTTGGTCATGACCTCCTGGGGGGTTCCGACCTTGAAGACGCGCCCAGGCCTCTCCAGCATGATGATCTTGTGGGCGTATTTCGCGGTGATGTTGAGGTCGTGGCTGATGGTCAGCACTGCGACGCCCTTCTTCTCCGCGAAGGCCCTGAGCAGCTCGGTGACGTACACCTGATACTTCACATCCAGGTTCGCGGTGGGCTCATCGAGGATGAGCACCGGGGTCTCCTGGACTATACCCCTGGCGATGGATACCTTCTGGTGCTGTCCTGCCGACAGGGCGTTGAAGTTCCTGTTGGCCAGGTTCCTGATCCTCAGCAGCTTCATCGCACGGTAGACCATCTCGAGGTCGACGCTCTCGGATCCCCATCTGCGGTGGTTGTACCTCCCGACCATGATGGTGTCCAGAACGGACATGGCGAACGCCTCGTTGGAGGCCACGGGCACGTATCCGATGTACTTCGAGATCTCGGCATGCGTCATCTCCGCGATGTCCATTCCGTCGATGGTCACCCTGCCCGAGGTGGGCACGAGGATCTTGTTCACGCATTTCACCAGGGTGGATTTACCGACCCCGTTGGGTCCGAGGATGCAGTACAGCCCGGGCTCGTCTATCTTCAGGTTGATGTCCTGGATGATGGGATGGCCCTCGGTGTATCCGAAGGTCACGTTCTCCAATACGATCTCGGTCATTGTATCACCACATCTGCCTCTTGGATCCAAGCAGGAGCATGAGGAACACGGGTCCTCCGATGAAGGACATGATGACTCCGACCTGGATGACCTCCGGGAACAGGATGATCCTTCCCACGGCATCCGCGACGATCATGAGCATTCCGCCGAACACTGCGGACGCGGGCAGCAGGAACTTGTTGTCCGATCCGATGAACAGCCTGGTGATGTGGGGCGCGACCAATCCGACGAATCCGATGAGACCGGTGAAGGCGACGACCGCGGCCGAGACGATTCCGACGAGGATCAGGCACCATATGCGCAGCTTCTCCGCATCGATACCCATGGCCTTGGCGCTCTCGTCACCCGTTGCCAGGACGTTGAGCTTGCCGGACACCAGCATGCTGATGACGATACCGGCGATGACCACGATCGCCATTACCGGGAGCTGCTCCCACTTCAGCAGGTCGAGGGTTCCGACCTGCCAGTTGTAGATGGCCTGCATGGTCTGCGCCTCGGCAGACAGCATCATCATCGTGGTTATGGCGTTGAAGATGTACATGATACCGATTCCCGCCATGATCATGGTGGTGGGCGAGGCATCCTTCATCTTCGTGATGAGGATCATGATCCCGACGGGGATCATGGCGAAAACGAACGCACCGATGGTCCCCCAGGTGGACCCGAGGCCGAGGCCGAACACGGTCATCAGCAGGGTGGCTCCGAGGGAGGCTCCGGACGATACTCCGGTGGTATAGGGGTCTGCGAGCGGGTTCTTCAGGGTGTTCTGCATGACCACTCCGCAGATGGCCAGACCGGCTCCTGCGAAGATTCCTCCGATCACACGGGGCATACGGAGGGTCCACACGACATAATCCGCTCTCGTGTCGATGATGTTCCCAGTCAGGTGGTTCCAGATCGTCTGGTATGCCTCCATGAAACCGATGTTCACGCTACCTATGGTCACCGTGTATCCTGCGACGAATATGATCGCTATGAAACAGGCTACCACGAAGATATATTTCCACGCACGGTTGTGCATGTAGAACTGGATCGTGGCATGGAGCGCATTATCGCTGTCCAACGGGTCGTCCCAGCTGTTGACAGCATCGACGACCGACCTGCTGAGAAGTCTGTCCTCCGAGAGATCGAACTTCTCTGACATGTTAATACCTCAAAGGGGGTTTGACCCCTCCGCGTCTGCGGAGGGGTCGAGGGAGGTCATCACTCGATGTCCTTCTGCACCAGGGGCAGAAGTCCGGTGACGGTCTTGACATCGGTTCCGGAGATCTTCGTGAACTTGTCGAAGTACTCCTGGATGTACTCGAGTCCCTGCTTCTCGTCGAAGAGGTCGGGCCAGATCTGGGATCCGAGGTAGATGAGTCCGGCGATTCCGGGCAGAGTTCCGTACACCTCGTAGGAGATGGAGTAGCACTGGTTGGTCTTGTAGGCCGTGCTCTCTTTCAGGTAGTCCAGCTTCTCGTGGACGAGAGCCTTGTACTCATCGATGGTGTAGTTCTCCATGAAGGGTCCCCATGTGGAGAAGATGATGACATCGGGGTCCAGGGCGAGGATGTTCTCGACGCTGGTCTGGATGTAACCGTCTCCCTGGGGCGCCATGGCGCTCTTCAGGGGCAGCTTCTCGCAGGTGACGACGTCTCCGTAGAGTTCAGGGTCGGTTCCCCTGATGTCCACGTACCAGCCGGGCTCGTAGGGGTCGCAGTAGACCAGCAGGTAGGTCTTGGTCTCCTGGGATTTGGTCGCCTCCTTGACGGCGCTCTCGATCTTTCCGGAGACCTCCTCGATGTACTTGATGTACTCCTTGGTGTTGTCCTGCTTGTTCATCATGACCCCGAGGGTGATGACGGAGTTGGACCAGTTGAGTCCGTTGTGCTCCCTGTTCTCGGGGAGCAGGATGGGTGTGATGGAGGGGTAGGACTTGACCTTGGAGATGAAGTTGTCCGTCAGAGCGTTGGTGTCTCCGAGACAGACGGAGATGTTGGCCGCGATGAGCCTCTCGAGGTCGAACTCGTACCTCTGTGTTCCGCCCTGGGCCTCGATCCTCTCGGCCGCTCCGGGGAACATGTCCTCTCTCAGGCCGTCGACGAATCCCTGGGGACGGGACATGTAGGTGACATCCTCGTAGAATCCGACGATCTGTCCGATCCAGAGGGAGGAGTCGTAAGCGACAGCGAATTTGCCGGTGAGGGGGTAGGGGACGCTGCTGACTTCGAGGTTCCAATCCATGTAGTACATGGTTCCCTTCTTTCCGTCCAGGAAGTTCTGGACGGTGTCGGCGTCTGCCGAGGTGACCTTTCCATCTTGGTTGGCGTCGGCGAAGGGGTATTTCTTCTTGTCCCACTCTCCGTTTTTGACGATATCGTTGATGAATTTGATGTCGTCTTTGTCCAGGTAGTTGTTGTTGTCGGCGTTCCCGTAGACGAGAAGCCTGTTGGTGTCGCTGTTCGTGACGAACGGGTCGGGGTCGCTTCCCCCGTGGTTCCCGTTCATCAGGAAGAACGCACCGACGCCGGCGATCGCCACGATGACGATCACGGCTGCTCCGATCAGTATTTTGCTGTCCATTTTTTCACCTTTAAGTGAACAAGATTGGATTAATAATCCAACTGACAGACCATCTGCTATTGTTATTATAATAATTTGCATGTTGTCGTTATATATCAACGACATTTTTTGTAGATTATATTTTTAATTTTAGGATTCTAGAAATATGATACAAAAGCGGTTCTTTCTACGTTTTCTATGTATGTTTATGTATGAATGTTGCTGTTTAATCGGAAAGTATTACCATGCACATCGGCCGGTGTTTTTCTCCTCCGGTACGACATGTTTATAATAGCCCCCACGATGGAGGCATCATGGAGATCGCCGTCGACGACGATGTGAAGGAGATGATCATGCGCGAGGGATGCGACTACCGTATCTGCACAGCCTGCTTGGGCCCCGCTCTGGTCCCGACATCCGTCAAGGAGCCGAAGGAGAGCGACATACAGATCCCGATCGGGGACCACATCCTGTACATCTCGCGCGTCC
>Ga0310696_10006970_pt1 | contig 13343 bp, 10 predicted proteins | sample AusTroGonzalo_MG_4_FD_203885 | JGI IMG/M metagenome (GOLD analysis project Ga0310696, IMG submission 203885) | Bovine rumen microbial communities from tropical cattle in Woodstock, Queensland, Australia - Gonzalo_02 (v2) (version 2) | ecosystem: Host-associated > Mammals > Digestive system >... | reverse complement strand
CATCATCGGAATCGAGGACGTTTCGCGAAATATAGTCGGAATTCCGAGAGACAGGGTCTTCTCGGAGATGGACGCGATCGTAAACATGAAAGATGTAGAGGGCTGGGGCGGTGGCGTGTCGCGCTACTTTGAAAAGTGCGCCGAACTTGGCCTGCCGCCGCCGAAGGTCGAGGAGATTGACGGCGGTTTCTTCCGCGTGACGTTCTACAGGGATGCCCGTTCGGTTGTGGCTGTCCATGATGGTAACGAAGACAAACGAGATGGTAAAAGTGAGGGAAAGAGTGAGGGTAAGAGTAAGGGTAAAAGTAAGGGTAAAAGTATGGTAAAAAGTGCAGACAGGATTGTCGCGCTTCTTGCGGAAGATCCAACCTTGAGGCAGAGTGCGATTGCCGAGAAGGTCGGATTGTCTATTCCCGGAGTTGAGAAGATTATGCGGCATCTGCGTGTCGAAGGCAGACTGATCCGTGAGGGTTCATCGCGTAATGGCCGTTGGAAGGTTGTCTGACGAGAGGGTTGCGACATGAAGCGAAAAAGAGGATATGTCTTCGTCGGCGAATTTACGAGGAAGGTGCAGCGCGGCGGTTGGGTGCGGTTCCCGAAGGATTGGCTGACGCTGCTCGGCGACAGCCGGGAAGTGTTCATCTCGCCTGATCCCGGTGGCGGCAAGTCGCTGTCGATCGTGGCGGCAGATGACTTTCGCAAGGAGTTGAAGCGAATGTCGGTTAAAGAATCGTCGAACGGCGCTTGCAGGGCTCTAGCTGAATTTGCGACGTTGGTGAAAATCGCGGCATATGGCCGCATGCGAATCCCGGCAAGTTTACTCGTCCACGCCGGAATCCAAGATGGCGTGTGTTTTGCGGGCAATGTAAGAACAATCGTCGTGACGCAAGTTTCCCGCCGCAGTGTTCGACGCCGAAAGGTGTCTCCGCCTTTAGGCCGAGGTAATTGCAAGAGGGTGGGCATCCCCCCCGCCCGCCGCATATCCCACGAGCGCTGCAGGCCATTGAAAAATCGCGAATTGAAAATTTGATTCCAAGGGGGGTTGACTGCGCGAGGGCAGTTTTGCTATACTATCCACTCGTGAGCACCTGTGGTGAAATTGGCACACACGCTAGATTCAGGTTCTAGTGCCGCAAGGCTTGTGGGTTCAAGTCCCACCAGGTGCACCAAAAGAGGCCCCTTCGTCTATCGGCTAGGACATCTGGTTCTCATCCAGGCAAGAGGAGTTCGACTCTCCTAGGGGCTGCCAGTGGCAAAAGGGCGTGGCGCTGCGGTGAAGAAGCTCGTGAGAATTCTGGTGAAGACGGTGAAGTGGGGCTTCATCGTTTTCTGCGTTTTTCTGGGCAGCCTGTTTTTCCGCGACCAGAGGATTCCCTCCGAATGGGTTGTCTCCGCGGTCAGCTCCAGGATTCCGGACAGCATAGTGTTCAAGTGCGACTCGGCCTCGTTCGGCTTCCGCCACGGGGCCAGGGTCGTCGGGGTGCGGCTCTACGACCGCGGCATGAACGAGCCGCTCAAGCCGGTCGTCAGCATCGACACCCTTTCAGTGGACTTCATCCTCCGCAGGGTGCGCATGGTCGCGCTGAAGGTCCCCCGCCTGCACGACGGGTACTACGAGCCGGGCAACGTCGAGCGGAACGCGAGGATCGACGTGGAGCTGCCGCGCGTGCCGCCGTTCACGCTCGAGCTTGTCCGCCCCGAGATACTCGGCGTCGCGCCGGACAGGGTCCGCGCCTCCGTAAAGACCAGGCGCAGGAGGGTCGACGTCACCGACTTCAGCCTCGTCTGGCCCGACATAGACAGGCGGATGGTGCTCGACGGGCGCTGCTGCGTCGACTTCGAGTCCCAGCGCCTGTACGGCGAGGTGAGCGGGGAGGCGCGCCAGGCGCACATCCGCCCCATGATCGTCGCGCTCGACCTTCCGGTCGCGCTCCCCTACATGGACGCGTTCACGGGGGTGACGGAGCCGGTGCGCGCATCCTGCGCCTGGGACGTGGACCTCGTAAACAGCGACCTGAAGCTGCACCTTGACCTGCATCCGCTGCTCGGGCGCTACAACGGCGTCCCGATGCGCCAGGTGGACGGGGAGATCGGCGTGTACGCCTACACGCGGGGCACCAACCTGAACTACGTGACGACGATCGGTCCGCTCGTGGCGAGGGATCCCAGGGGGCGCGCGCTGGAGGGGAAGCTGTCGATCCGCGGGACGAACGACGTAGTCACGCTGGACTTCGACGCGAAGTCGACCCTCGAGAAGGGGAATCTGCTGTCGATCATCGACTACCTCAACGACGGGACGCTCGACTGCGTCAGGTGCGACACGCCGCCCGAGGTGACGGTCTCGGGTACGCTTGCGCCGGACCCTTCGCGCATAGAGGAGAACGACATGCGCGGGACCATCGCGATCAGGAAGGGTTTGCTTTTCGGCATGCACCTTGACGACGTGTCGCTCGGCTACTCGTGCAAGGGCAGCTCCGTGTTCTTCGACGACATCCGGGCGAAGGGCCGCGACGGAGGCCAGTACACGGGGCGGGCCGCGCTTAGGTTCGTGCCGGGCGACATGGAGGCCTCCACGTTCTACGTCGAGTCCGACTGCCGCGACGGCTCGCTGGACGAGCTCGCCGAGGCGCTGCACACGAACTTCGGCGGACGGCGCGGCGTGGTCAACGCGCACTCCGAGGTGATAGGCCCGCTGTCCACGAACCTGTACCCTCGCCTCAACGGACGCGGCCGGATTCGCGTCACCGACGAATGCCTGTCGCAGATGAAGCTCTTCATGGGGCTCACCGACTACCTCGCGAGCAACGTGCCGGGCGTCGCGGGCCTCGTCAACCAGTCACAGGCGTCGGCCGACTACACGATAACAAACGGGGTCATCGCCTCGGACAACATCTACATAGAGGGCGACGTGTTCACGATAAAGGCCTGGGGCAAGTACGACATACCGGCCGACGCCCTCGACTTCACGGTCAGGCTGCAGCTCCTGCGGAACGACTCGCTCCTCTCCAAGCTCGTTAGGCCCGTCACGTTCCCCTTCACGAAGCTCCTGCTGGAGTTCAAGGTGACGGGCTCCGTGGAGGAGCCGAAATGGGAGTACATCAGCGTCCTCGACAGGATACTTTGAAGGTTTGATGGTTTGAAAGTCTGAAAGTTCGAGCGATGGTGGAGAAGGGATGAATCTTACGAGTCCAAGCCAGGTGAAGTCGTGGTGCATGGAGAACGGCTTCCATCCCAACAAGGTGCTGGGCCAGAACTTCCTCATCGACCGCAACGCCCTTGTCTCGATTGTTGACGCGGGTCTTTGCGGGTGCGACGCCAATGGGGCGGACGTCCTCGAGATCGGACCGGGGCTCGGCGTCCTGACGGAGGAACTGCTCGCCCGCGGGTGCTCCGTGACGGCCGTCGAGAAGGACCCCGTCTTGGCGGGCCGACTCGCGCAGGCGCTTGGGAATCCGCAAAAGCTCACCGTCGTCGCCGGCGACGCCCTCGACCTCGTCTCGTCGAAGACTTCCGATTTCGATCCTTCAATTCATAATTCATCATTCATAATTCATAATTTCTCCCACATGGTCTCGAACCTGCCGTACCAGGCGGGGACGCGCATACTGCTGGAGCTTGTCCAGACGAGGGCGATTCCGTCAATGACGGTACTCGTGCAGAACGAGGTCGCCGAGCGCCTCGCGGCGAAGGAGGGGTCAAAGACGCGGGGACTTGCGGGCGTTTGGACGCAGCTCGACTATGACGTGAAAATAGTGCGCAAGGTTGCGGCGAGCTGCTTCTGGCCGCGCCCCGAGGTCGGGTCGGCCGTCGTCACTCTGACCCGTCATGACAGAAATATTGCATTTTCTGCGAAAGAACGCGATATTTTTCGCAGATTGACAAAAAAAGCCTTTGAACATCGTCGCAAGCAGCTTGGCAGTATTTTCAGAGATTTGATACAATCACAGCTACGGGCGGAACAGCTCGCAAACGAAGAGTGGATAAACCTATCGAAAGGAATAGCAGAAAATGAAGACAGTTGAGGAATTTCTCAGGGGCAGCGGATTCGTCACGGCGGCCGAGCTGGACAGGCAGGCGCTGCTGGCGTCGTTCATCTCCGAGATGGAGAAGGGCCTCAGGGGCGAGCCGTCGTCGCTCATGATGATACCGACGTTCGTCGGCGTCGGCGGCAAGATACCCGAAGGCGCGTCTGCCGCGGTGCTCGACGCTGGCGGGACGAACTTCCGCGGTGCGGTCGTGTCGATTCCCCCGACGATCTCCGACAAGCAGAACCAGCCTATGCCGGGCACGAAGGGCGAGGTGGACGAGGAGGCGTTCTACAACGCGTTCGCCTCCGAGCTCAAGCGCCTTGAGGGCAAGGCGACGTGCAGGAAGTTCGGCTGGTGCTTCTCGTATCCGGCCGAGGCGACCGAGGACCTCGACGCGAAGCTCGTCAGGTGGACGAAGGGCATCCAGGCGCCGGCCATTGTCGGACAGTACGTCGGCAAGGAGCTCATGAAGAGGCTCGGCGGCGGCGAGATCGCGATCGTGAACGACACGGTGGCGACGCTCCTCGCGGCGAAGGCCACGGAGGGCGACAAGACCTACAGCTCATACGTCGGCTTCATCCTCGGCACCGGCACCAACGCGGCCTACGTCGAGAAGAACCGCAACATCGCCAAGCTCCCCGGCGCCGGACAGGACGGCTCGATGATCATCAACGCGGAGTCCGGCGGGTTCAACAAGATCGAGCAGAGCGCGTTCGACAAGGCCATGGACGCGAAGTCGTCAAACGCCGGCTTCCAGCGCTTCGAGAAGATGATCGCGGGCGCGTACCTCGGCGGCATCGGCCTCGAGATCTACAAGGCGGCCGCGAAGGAGGGGCTCTTCTCCAGGAAGGCGGCGGACGCGATAGCCGGCCTTGGCGCGCTCGAGACGATGGACTTCGACAACTTCTGCGCCGGCTTCAGGAAGGAGGGCCGCGACAACGTGCTCGACTCGATCTTCGCGGACGCGGACGACGCCAAGATGGCGCGCCGCCTCGGCATCCCCGTGTTCGAGCGCGCGGCGGTCCTCACCGCGGTCCACCTCGCAGCGTTCGTCATCAAGTCGGGCGAGGGGGCGGATCCGTCCGCGCCCGTCGCGATCAACGCCGACGGCTCCACCTACTACAAGACGCGCGCGATTCCGTTCGACGCGACTGTGCGCCGCGAGCTCGACGAGATGCTCGTCCAGCGCAGGAACATACACTATGCGATCACGCCGCAGGTCGACGACGCGCCGATGGTCGGCGCCGCGATCGCCGCGATGCTGTGACGCGCCCGCGGCGGCGCTTGGTGTCTTTGCAACGGTACACTGAAGGGTAGAATGATGCACGCAAGAACGGTACTGGCGGCGGCGCTCCTCGGGGCGTGCGCCGCCTTCGCAGACGAAGTCGACGGCGTCGCCGCCAGGGTCGGGTCGGCCGTGATCCTCAGGAGCGACGTCGAGAGCGAGATGCGCCGCGCCGGGTTCGCCGACGACAGGTTCGACGAGGTCCGGGACGCCATGATAGAGCGGGAGCTGGTGCTCCAGGCGGCGACCGAGGCCAAGATGCAGATGCAGGACTGGGTCGTCGAGAACAGGATCCGAGAGATAGTCGACCGCGCCTTCGGTGGCGACCGCAACAAGCTCATGGAGGTCCTTGCGAAGGACAAGATATCCTACCCGGAGTGGCGGCAGCGCATAAAGGACGACATGGTCGTCGCTGCGATGCGCTGGCAGGTCGTCGACAAGAACATCCAGGCGACCCCGTCCGCCATGCGCGAGGAGTACGCCGCGCACCCGGAGCGCTACGTGGCGGACCGCCGCGTGACGGTCTCGACGATCCTGCTCCTGCCCGGCGACGCCGAGAAGTCGGCCGAGATCGACGCCGCCCTGGCGAAGGGCGTCCCGTTCGCGGAACTGGCCAAGAAGCACTCCGCCGACTCGAAGGCGTCCGAAGGCGGACGCTGGGAGGACATAAAGCCCGAGGAGGTGTTCCGCCCCGAGATATGCTCCGAGATCGCGAAGCTGCCCAAGGACGCGCTTTCGGGGTGGATCGAGCTCGACGGATGGAAGACGCTGCTGCGCAAGGACGGCGAGTCGGGCGGCGACAGGATGCCGTTTGCCGAGGCGTACGACGCCGTGGCCGCGAACGTCAGGGACGCGGAGTCCAGGCGGCTCTACGACGACTGGATCAAGCGGCTCAAGCGCGAGGCATACATCAAACTGTACTGATCATGGAGCGGACAAATGTTTAAGCCTGCATCGAACAAGGTGGCCTTTCCGCAGATGGAGGAGGCCATCCTCGGGGTCTGGGAGGAGCGCGGCACGTTCAGGAAGTCCCTGGAGAGGAACGAGGGAGGGGAGCGCTACACGTTCTACGACGGGCCTCCCTTCGCGACCGGCCTCCCGCACTACGGGCACCTGCTTGCGGGCACGATCAAGGACATAGTCCCCCGCTACCAGACGATGAGGGGCAAGTACGTCGAGCGCCGCTTCGGATGGGACACGCACGGCCTCCCGATCGAGGCGCTCGCCCAGGAGGCGCTCGGCGTTGCGGGCGCGCCGGAGATCAAGAAGATCGGCGTCGACAAGTTCAACGAGCAGTGCCGGTCGATGGTGCTCAAGTACGTCGGCGAGTGGCGCAGGACCGTGACCCGCATGGGCCGCTGGGTCGACTTCGACAACGACTACAAGACGATGGACTTCGGCTTCATGGAGTCCGTATGGTGGGTCTTCAAGCAGCTCTGGGACCAGGGCCGCGTCTACAGGTCGCACCGCATCATGCCGTACAGCTGGAAGCTCTCCACCCCGCTGTCGAACTTCGAGGCGGGGAGCAACTACAAGGACGTCCAGGACCCGACCGTGACGTGTCGCGTGCGCGCCACGTCGGTCAGGAGCGAAGGGCTGAGGGCGAAGAGCGGGGGGAGCACGGTCTATTTCCTCATCTGGACCACCACTCCGTGGACGCTTCCGGAGAACCTCGCGATCTGCACCGGCGCGAAAATAGACTATGTCGCAGTGCGCGACGAGACGGACGATGCGCGTCCCATCTACGTCATGGCGAAGGCGCGCCTCCCGTTCATCTTCAAGAAGCAGGAGCAGTACGAGCTCGTGTGGGAGGGGAAGGGCGACGAACTGAAGGACTCCGAGTACGAGCCGCTTTTCCCGTACTTCGCCGACAAGAGGGCCGAGGGCGCGTTCCGCGTCCTCAACGACGACTACGTCACGACCGACGACGGCGTCGGCATCGTGCACATCGCGCCCGCCTACGGCGAGGACGACTTCCGGGTCTGCAGGGAGGCCGGGATCGCCGCCTTCGCCGACCCGCTCGACGACGCGTGCGCGTTCACGGACGCGGTCCCGGAGTACAAGGGGCGCTTCTGCAAGGACTGCGACAGGGACATCATCAAGCGACTCAAGGCCGAGGGAAAGCTCGTCCACCAGGCGACGATCGTCCACTCGTATCCGTTCTGCGACCGCACCGACACGCCTCTCATATACCGCGCCATCGACGCATGGTACGTGCGCGTCGAGGACCTCCACGAGCGCCTCGCGAAGAACAACGCGGCGGTCCACTGGACGCCCGACTACGTCGGCGAGAAGCGCTTCGGCAACTGGCTCGGCGAGGCGCGCGACTGGAACATATCGCGCAACCGGTTCTGGGGGAGCTGCATCCCCGTGTGGGTGAACGACGACGACCCCTCGGACATGATCTGCGTCGGCTCCGCGAAGGAGCTCGAGGAGCTGTCGGGCGAGAAGGTGACGGACCTCCACAAGCACTTCATCGACAAGATCGTCATCAGGAGGGACGGCAAGACCTACCACCGCACGCCGGAGGTCCTGGACTGCTGGTTCGAGTCCGGCTCGATGCCGTACGCGCAGCAGCACTATATGGGTGAGAGCGGGCTGAAGCCCGCCGCCCCGGACGGGAAGAAGTCGTCCATCGACGACTTCTTCCCCGCCGACTTCATCGCCGAGGGCCTCGACCAGACGCGCGGCTGGTTCTACACGCTCATGGTGCTCGGCACCTGCCTCTTCGACAAGTCGCCGTACAGGAACGTCGTCGTCAACGGCCTCGTCCTCGCCGAGGACGGCAAGAAGATGTCGAAGCGCCTCAGGAACTACCCCGACCCCGCCAAGATGCTCGACACCTACGGGGCGGACGCGATCCGGCTCTACATGATCTACTCGCCCGTCGTCCGCGCCGAGAACCTGAAGTTCTCCGAAAGCGGCGTCAAGCAGCTCATGCGCGACCTCCTGATTCCGTGGTGGAACGCCTACAGCTTCTTCGTCACGTACGCGAACGTCGACGGCTTCGGCGACGCGGAGGTCGTCTATCCCGAGAGCGACAATGTGCTCGACCGATGGATCGTCTCCTCGATGGAGACCCTGATCGCCGACGTGACCGCCGCGATGGACGCCTACGACCTCCAGCGCTCCGTGCGGCCGTTCGTGAAGTTCGTCGAGGACCTCACGAACTGGTACATCCGCCGTTCGCGCCGGCGCTTCTGGAAGTCCACGAACGACGGAGACAAGCTCTGCGCCTACCGCACGCTCCGCTACGTGCTCGTGCAGCTCTCGAAGGTCGCGGCGCCGTTCACGCCGTTCATAGCCGAGGAGATATACACGAACCTGAAGGGGGAGGGCGACCCGGAGTCGGTGCACCTCTGCGACTTCCCGACAGCCAACGCCGCCGCGCGCGACCTCGCGCTGGAAGGGCGCATGGCCGCGGTACAGACCGTCGTCGAGCTGGGCCGGCGCCTGAGGGCCGACAACGACCTCAAGGTGCGCCAGCCGCTCTCCGCGATACGCATCGCAGGCGCGGACGTGAAGGGGCTCGAGGACCTCATAGAGGACGAGCTCAACGTCAAGTCCGTGCAGTTCGTCGCGGACGAGACGGAGCTCTGCGACGTGAGCTACAAGGCGAATTTCAAGACGCTTGGCAGGAAGTGCGGCCCGAAGATGAAGGCCGTCGCCGCCGCGATCGCCGGGAACGCGCCCGGCCTCGCCGGGCTCTTTGGGCGGGGTTCGGGGACGCCGTATCCCCCAGCCGAAGGCTGTCCGCGAAGCGGATGCCCTAGCAGGGGTGAGTCCCCGTCCGTTGTCGTCGAGGGCATTGAGATAGCCCCCGAGGATGTCTTGATTACCCGCTCGCCCAGGGCCGGGCTCGTCGTCGCTTCGGAGGGCGCGGCGGTCGTCGCGCTCGAGACCGCGCTCACCCCCGCGCTCGTGGCCGAGGGGCTCGCCCGCGAGTTCGTGAGCCGCGTGCAGGCCATGCGCAAGGACGCCGACTTCGAGGTGACCCAGCGCATTGACGTCACCGTGGAGACCGACGGCGAGATGCGCGCCGCGCTCGAGGCGCACCTCGGATACGTGAAGGGCGAGACCCTCGCGCTTTCGCTCGGCTTCGGCGAGGTGGCGGCCGATGCGGTCGACCTCAACGGACACACGGCCAAGATCGCCGTCTCGGCGCGGGAGGCGAAGTGAGCCGTCCGAGCGGGAACGGTTTTTGGTATAATACCGCCCTAGGGCAGGCCTCCCGCGCGGAAGGCGGCCCGAAGGCACCAAGGAGAATAGATCAATGAGACCAGTCGTGTTCATCATCCGCGACGGATGGGGCGTCAACCCCCGCCGCGACGGCAACTCTGTCTACGGCGCGAGGACGCCCGTGATCGACCAGATAAGGGCGAGGTACCCGCACTGCCTGCTGGACTGCTGCGGCGAGGCCGTGGGGCTTCCCGACGGATACCAGGGCAGTTCCGAGGTCGGCCACCTCAACATGGGCGCGGGGCGCATAGTCGTCCAGGAGCTGAAGCGCATCGACGACGGACTTTCCAGCGGCGAGCTCTTCAAGAGCCCGAAGTGGCAGGACCTGGTCGCGCAGTGGAGGCGGAACAACTCCACCTTCCACTTCTTCGGCCTTCTCCAGGACGAGGGGGTCCACGCCCACCAGGAGCACCTCTTCAAGCTGATGAAGCGCGCCCGCGCCGAGTTCCCGGAGGGGAGGATCGTCGTGCATCCGTTCCTCGACGGACGCGACACGCCGCCCAGGTCGACGCTGGAGTACGTCGCGCGCCTGAAGACGGAGCTCGCCGCCGTCGGAAACGCGACCATCGGCACCGCGATGGGCCGCTACTACGGCATGGACCGCGTCAAGAACTGGAAGCTCACGAGCGAGGCGTACGAGTGCATCGTCGCCGCGAAGGGAAAGAGGGCGGCGACGATCGAGGAGGCCGTCAAGGCGGAGTACGAGACCGGCAAGACCCCCGACGGGACCCCGATGACCGACGAGTACGTCCCGTGCTACGCCATCGGCGGATACGAGGGCATGAAGGACGGCGACGTCGTGATGCACACGAACTACCGCCAGGACCGCGCGATCCAGCTCACGCAGGCGTTCGTCTGCGACGACTACCCGGGCGAGCGTTCCGCGCGCCCGAAGGTCGCGTACCTCGGCTTCACGCGCTACTGGGACGAGTTCGAGGACTACCTCCTCGGCGCGATGGGAGCCGGCGGCGGAATGGACAACCTCCTCGGCGAGGTCGTCTCGAAGGCCGGCATAAGGCAGCTCCGTCTCGCGGAAACGCAGAAGTTCCGCCACGTCACGAGCTTCTTCAACGGAAAGTCCACCACGCCTTCCCAGGGCGAGGACCAGGTGGAGGTCAAGTCCCGCTTCGACCCCGCGACGTTCGCGTCGCATCCCGAGATGGACGCCTACAACGTCACCGACGAGCTCCTGAGGCGCCTTGAGAACAACCCCTACGGATTCATCGTCGTCAACTACGCGAACTGCGACATGGTCGGCCATACCGGCGACCAGGCCGCTGCGACGAAGGCCGTCGAGGTCACCGACGAGTGCATCGGGAAGATACTCCCGCGCCTCATGGAACTGGACGCCCACGTGCTGATCTTCGCGGACCACGGCAACGCCGAGCAGATGGTCGACTACAAGTCGGGCCTCACGAAGACGTCGCACACGCTCAACCTCGTCGACTGCTTCTACGTCGCGAACGACGCCGCCGGCGTCAGGCTCACGCCCCTCGCGAAGCTCTCGGCCGTCGCGCCGACCGCGCTGCAGATGCTCGGGCTCCCCGTCCCGGGCGAGATGACGACTCCTTCGCTCCTCGCGGGCAAGGAGCCGTGGAGCGCGACGGCGCTCGCCGTGTGAGGCCCTGCCCCGGCAACGGAACCGCCAAGTCAAGGTGAACATCGACTTCCTATGAACATCGACCAGCTCAACTCGCGGTACGGCGCCCCCGGGCGCATATCGTTCCGCCAGGGCCACTGCGGCTACCCGAACGTCGTACTGGCATGCAAGTACGGAACGGCCGAGGTCGCGCTCCTCGGCGCGAACGTCCTCTCGTACCGCCCCACGGGGCACTCCGAGGTGATCTTCCGTCCGTCGAAGCGGGACTACAACCGCGGCGAATCGTTCCACGGCGGGATACCGGTCTGCTTCCCGCAGTTCGGCAACCGCTTCTCGAAGGAGCTGCCGCAGCACGGCTTCGCCCGCGTGATGCCGTTCTCGGTCGCCGCGACGGAGTATTCGGACGAGATGACGGAGGCGACGCTCGTCCTCCGCTCCGACGCCGCGACCCGCTCGCTCTGGCCGCACGACTTCGAGCTGGCGCTCAAGGTGTCGGTGTCGATGAAGCTCAACCTTGCGCTCACCGTGACGAACGCCGGCGCGGAGCCGTTCGAGTTCAACTGCGGACTGCACCCGTACTTCCTGCTGCGCGACCGCGACAGGGCCGTCGTGAAGGGCCTGGACGCCCTTTCCTACTTCGACGGCGTCGGGGGCTCCGACTGCCGCCAGGAGGGCGACCTCGCGGTGGACCGGTCGGTCGACTACATCTTCTCGCTGCCCCGGGCCCCGCGGCACGAGTTCGCGGTCCTCGACCCCGCCCTCAGGAGAGCGATCGCGCTCGCCTCTGCCGGCAACGACAGGGCCGTCGTGTGGAACCCGGGGACGGACTACACGCTGCCGGACTTCGACGAGGACTCCTGGCGCAGGTTCGTGTGCGTCGAGCCTGTGTCGGACTGGCCGGGCGGACGCGCGCTCGCGCCCGGCGGCAAGTACACGCTGACTGCCGCCGTGCAGTCCACGATGGAGGGCGCCGGTGAAACGGCTTAGGGTCAACCCGGAGTTCTTCCGCCGGCACCTGGCCGTGTGCATTCTCATGTTCGGCGTCGGCTGCTGGTTCGGGTACGACGGGCTCGTCGCCTACCCCGCGACGCCTGCTGCGGAGCTCTACGAGAAGATCGAGAGGTCCAAGCCCCCGGAGGGGTTCCCGCTGGACGCCTTCAAGCGCCAGAAGATACATTCGCAGTACGGCTTCGCCGTGCTGTGTTTCGTGGCTTCGGCCCTGATCGGCGTGAACCTCGCGTCGGCCGCGTCCTTCAGGTTCGAGTTCGACGAAAAGTCCTTCGTGTGGAGGGGCAGGCCGTACGCCGTCTCGGACGTGGAGTCCGTAGACCGGTCCAAGTGGAAGGGGAAGGGAATCGTCAGGCTGCGCCTACGGGACGGATCGCGCGTGACGCTCGACGCCTGGCACCACCTGGGTGTCCGGGACTTCGAAAAAATGGTATAATCTAGGACATGGAAGCAGCAGAAGAAGCCAAGGTAATCGCCCGCGCCCTGGAGGAGTCCAAGGCGGAGGACGTGAAGGTCTACGACGTGCGCGGCAGGAGCTCGCTCACCGATTTCTTCGTCGTCGCCACAGGATCGGCCGCGCCGCACCTGAAGGCGCTCGTGGCCGCCGCCCGGCAGTCGATGATCGACGCCGGCGTAAGGCGAAGCCGCATGACGGGCGACCCGGAGTGCGGCTGGATCGTCGCCGACTTCATAGACGTCGTCGTACACGTGTTCTCGCGCGAGGCGCGGGCGTACTACGCAGTCGAAAAGCTCTGGGAGTGACGGGGGTGGACATGGAGACAAACGAATACCGCGAGCAGCGCCTCGCCTCGATGCGGGCGCTCAGGGAGATGGGCTACGAGCCCTACGGGCGCAGGTACGACCACGTCGACCTCAGCGTCGCGAGGGAGACCTTCGAGGAGGGGAAGCCGGTGCGGGTCGCAGGGCGCCTTCTGATGATCCGCCGAATGGGCAAGATGAACTTCTGCACCATGAACGACGGAACGGACCGCTTCCAGCTCATATTCAAGCGCGACGAGCTTTCCGAGTCCGCCTTCGCCGCGTTCAAGCAGCTCAACCTCGGCGACATCATAGGCGCGGAAGGCGTGTTCTTCACGACGCAGAAGGGCGAGAAGTCCGTCGTCGTCAGGGAGTGGACGATGCTCGCGAAGGCCCTGGAGCAGCCGCCGGAGAAGTTCCACGG
>Ga0310696_10006969_pt1 | contig 13344 bp, 11 predicted proteins | sample AusTroGonzalo_MG_4_FD_203885 | JGI IMG/M metagenome (GOLD analysis project Ga0310696, IMG submission 203885) | Bovine rumen microbial communities from tropical cattle in Woodstock, Queensland, Australia - Gonzalo_02 (v2) (version 2) | ecosystem: Host-associated > Mammals > Digestive system >... | reverse complement strand
AACCGCCGTTCCATTCGCTGTCGGGATCGACTTGGGCGAAATTCTCGCCGAAAAGCGCGTCCTTGATCGTGACCTCGGCTGCTCCCGTGACGTAGAGCGCACCGCCCATGCCGCCGAGTTTTCTGGCGGTGTCGAAATACGCGCTGTTGGCGGTGAAGGATCCGCCGGAAATGACCGTCCCGCCGGAACCGTCGGCGAAGATCGCGCCGCCGGAGAGCGCGGAGTTGCCCGCGAAAGCGCCGCTCGAGACGAGCATAACGCCGTCGTTTCGAATCGCGCCGCCCTCATCGGCGGCATTCCCTGAGAAGACGGCCCCCGAGATGGTAAGGAAGGATTTCTGCTGTGAGTAAGTATCGACCATCACTGCGCCGCCGGAACCGGCGGTGTTTCCCGAGAACACGGCGCTTTCGATCAGAGCCGAAGCGCCTTGATGCACTTCGACGGCGCCGCCGAATCCCGCGCTGTTGCCGCTGAACGATCCGCCGGAAACGACAGCCGTGCCGCCGTCCTGGGACACCTCGAATGCGCCGCCGTAGGTCGCGGAGTTGCCGGAGAACGAGGCTCCCGATATCTCCGTCGTGCCGCCGATGGCGAGGATCGCGCCTCCTCCTCCGGTCGCCGTATTGGATGTGAAGATGCCGCCGGAGATGCTGATGGTACCGCAGTAACCCTCTATTGCGCCGCCCTGTCCGAGATAGGTGCCGGAGGTCGTCGCCCGGTTCGCGGTGAAGGTGCCGCCCGAAAGAACGACGCCGCCGAAGGTCGCGCAGATCGCGGGACCGTACCACTTTTCGGCGCCGGAGCAGACGATGTCCGTTCCGGAAAAGACCGCGCCTTCGTCGTTGACATTGATGCCGCTCGCCACCGCACCGGATCCGGCGCTGACGACCGTGCCCGCCCCCATGGAGGTTTCGGCGACGGTTCCGCCGGACGTGACGACGATCCTGTCATTTCCGCCCGCTTCGAGAACGGCCGCATACGAGGAGCTGCCTTCAAAAGTTACCGTGCCGGAGGAGTAGACCGTTACCGGATATTGCACACTGGCCATGTTGAAGATCCTTTCTTTTTGCCGCGACGGCAGTGCCGTCTGATGTTTTCGATCCGGCGTCCGAAAACGGGCAGAAAAGGAGGACCTGCCGGACTTGCCCGGCGGGCGTGATGCCGGAGAGAGCTCCGGAAAACGGACATAATCGTCCCTGTCATCTTTACCTTTCTTGCGTTACGGGCGCAATCCCGGAGCCGTCAGACTCCGGAGCAGATAAATTCAGACCCCCGCGGGACCCGGCTTGCCGTTTTTCCGGCTCACGGTTGCTCGACAGTTCGTGACTTTCACACGATTCACCGCGCAGGATCCACCGTCAAAAATGACTTTTCCTCTAATATAACACATCCGCAAAACTTTGCAAACGGGATCCGGTGCCCGCCGCTGGAAATCTGCGCCGAAAAGTCGTTCCTGACCTTGAAAAAAACGCCTTGGAATGGCATATTATACGGATGTCTTCCCGGATAAAGATTTCATCAACGCAGTAAGGACGCGGGAAAGGAGGGGCCATCATGAGTGCGGAACCAAGTGAATTTGCGACATTGAAGTTCAGGGACAAGGAAGTCGTTCTGCCGGTCGTCACCGGGACCGAGGGCGAAAAAGGACTGGATATCACCGGTCTGCGAAAGTCCACGGGTCTGGTCGCTCTGGATCCCGGATTCGTGAACACGGCCTCCTGTTACAGTCAGATCACCTACATCGACGGTGAAAAGGGCATTCTGCGTTACAGGGGGATCCCCATCGAGGAGCTGGTGCAGAAGGTCATGTTCATCGACGTGGCCTATCTGCTGGTCCACGGCGAGCTCCCCGACGAGGAGACCCGGAGAGAATTTTCCAGTCTGCTCAATACCAGCTCCCTGATCCACGAGGACATGCGTCACTTCTTCGATCATTTCCCCAAGGGATCCCACCCGATGCACATCCTCGCCACCATGATCAACGCCATGGCGGCTTTTTATCCCAACGTGGACATCAAATCCATGGCGGACAACATCGACCAGTCCTGCGCCCGGGTGATCTCCATCGTCCGCACCATGGCGGCTTTTGCGTACAAGAAATCCATCGGGGAACCCGTGGTCTACCCCCGTTATGATCTCTCCTACTGCGCGAACTTTCTCAACATGATGTTCGACTCGCCGGTCAAGCCCTACCAGACCCGGCCGGAGATCGTGCGGCTGCTCAATATTCTCTTCATCATCCACGCCGACCATGAACAGAACTGCTCCACGTCGGCCGTGCGGGTCATCGGCAGCGCCCAGGTCAACCTCTACGCGACGATCTCCGCGGGCATCTCCGCGCTTTCCGGACCGCTTCACGGCGGCGCCAATCAGGCCGTCATCGAGATGCTGCGCACCATCCAGGAGGACGGCGACATCAACAAGTTCATCCGCATGGCCAAGGATAAGAACAATCCTTTCCGGCTCATGGGGTTCGGACATCGCGTCTACAAGACCTACGATCCCCGGGCGGCCATCGTCCGCGGCGAATGCGAGAAATTTTTCCATCAGTACAAGTACTCCGATCCGCTGCTGGATGTCGCCCGCAAGGTGGAGGAGATCGCCCTGACCGATCCCTACTTCATCGAACGTCATCTCTACCCCAATGTGGACTTTTACACAGGCATCCTCTACCGGGCCATCGGCATCCCCGAAAACATGTTCACCGTGATGTTCGCTCTGGCGCGTTTGCCCGGATGGGTGGCGCACTGGCGGGAAATGATCGGCGACTCCACCAAACTGGTGCGTCCCCGTCAGATCTACAGCGGCCGCGGACTGCGCCATATTTCCCCTCCGGACGCGGGCGACTGACATCGGCCGCCGGTCCGGGAAAAACAAGGAGGAGCCCGTTATGAAAATTCTGTATTCGCAGGAAAAGATCGCGGCCCGCGTCCGGGAGATCGCGGCGGAGGTCACGCGTTTCTACGAGGGCAAACCGCTCACCGTCATCATCATCGCCTCGGGCGGCGTTTTCTTCGGCGCCGATCTCATCCGCGAGATCAAACTGCCGCTGTGGGTGGACTCCATCGGCGCGGCAAGCTACATCGACGACCGGAGCTGCGGACGGGTATCCGTCCGTTCCAAGCTCAAGTTGAGCTGTGCCGGGCGGCACATCCTGCTGGTGGACGAGATCCTCGACACGGGGTTGACGCTGGCGGAGCTCCGGCATTACGTCCTCGGGCAGGGGGCCTTGAGCGTGCGGAGCGCGGTCATCGTCGCCAAGGATATCGCCCGCTCCCAGGCCAACGGGCTGGCCGACTGGACCGGTTTCGTCGCGCCCAACCGTTTCCTCGTCGGCTACGGATTGGACTTCAGGGAAGAATACCGCAATCTGCCGTATATCGCCATTCTGGACTGATCCCGGAGGGACGATGAAAAAAGCGGGTGTGCTTCTGGCCGTTCTGGCGCTCCTGCCGCTCGCGGGGAGTCCCGCGGCTCTCTTCGAAAAACCGGAACCCGGGGCGCGCCGCATGGTCGTTGACTCCGCGCTGCTGGTCCCGTCCGGAAAAACCGTCCGCAAGTTCGTCCCGTTCCATCCTCTTGCCCGCATGTATACCTTTGCGGAGGCGAAGTTCGGTCCCGTGACGGGATATCTCCGCGAGGGGGTTCATGTCAAGAGCGACGGGCGCGGTCTCAGATACGATCCGCCCTTTCCCGCGAAACACGCCGCTCTCGCCGTTGTGGCCTCGGGGGCCCTTCTTTTTCTGCTGTACCGCGGGCGGAAAAAAGGATTTTCCGACTCCGCTGCGCTGCTGATCCCCGTCGTGGTGCGCCAGATATTGGTCCTGAGCGTCACGGGACGCTGGCCGGAGATCGTCACGGCCGCAGCGGACGAGCCGGGATATTTTGCCGTGATCCGGAACATGCTCGACGGCGTCTGGTGTTCCCCCTGGAGTTTCACCGTCGGTCTGGGATTCCTCTATCTGCCCTTCGTCCTGCTCACCGGCGCGGGGGAGTTTTATGACATCGTTCCGGCTTTCAACTATTTTTCCGCGCTGGTTTTCGGTCCCGGTATCCTGCTCCTTTTCGGTCTTGTTCTGCGCCGTCTGGGGGTCTCCGGCAGGAAGACGTGCATCGCCATGCTGTGTTACGCCGTCTGGCCCGCCGTCGCCTTCCACTTCGAGGATTGGACGAACGGATATATCCAGTCTTTCTTTCAACTGCCCTTGTGGAGCGGTCATTTCAACGGCTGGTTTTTTTATGCGTTCTGCATCAATTCGGGGTTCAACGCCATGAGCGACACGCCCTGTCTTCTGGTCGCCGCGGCATGTTTGTACTTCGCCCTTGCCATGCCTCCGCGGACGGGGTATGCCGCTCTTTTCGGCGCCCTGTACGGTTTTGCCTGTCTCGTGCGGATCAACAGCATTCTGCTTGCACCGCTTTTCGCCTTTCTCCTCTTCTGCAAATTCCGGGAAAGCCGGCGGCTTCTGGCCGCCGCGGCTCTCGGGAGCACGGGGACGTTTCTCGCCGTTTTCGCCGTCCAGTTCGTCTGCAACACCCTGCAGTTCGGTTCGCCGCTGACCTTCGGATACGTCCTGCATTACGCCTCCAATGCGCCCGCGGACCGGCCTGCGGCGGGATTTACCTGGCATACCTTTTCGCAGCTTGCCGCCCTCCGCGGTCTCATGCGGGGCAATCTGCCCGTTTTTGCCGTCGGAACGGCGGCGCTGTGGGTGATGCGCGACCGTTTCCGTCAGGCTGTCCTCGTTCTGCTGAGCGTTCCCGTCGTCCTGTTCTTCTGCGGCTACAGCCACACGTACTGCGATCTCAGGCGGTTCGTCTTTCCCGCCTTCGCGGGATTTCTCATGGCGATCGCGGCTGTGGAGATATGGGACTCTTTGAAAAAACGGGAGAAGGTGATCACGTTTTTGCTTCTCGCGGGCATGGTCGTGCTGACTTTGCCTTACCGCGCCCACTGGCGGGGCGTGCCGCTGGCGTTGGGTGACGGCCTGTTTCTGCGGCTGGTCTGCGTCGTTATCCCCGTTGCGCTCGCCTTTGCGGTCTTCCGGCTGATCCGCCGGAAAAATTATGCCGCATCAGGATTCGTTTTTCTCGCGGCGTGTTTTTATTATTCACCGCCTGAAGTTCTGGCGGCGGGGATGTTTCTGCTCCTGCTGTGGATCGCGGTGCGGCCTTTTTTACCGCAGATCGAGCGCATGCTCGAGTTTTCCCCGGGCGGAAAGGATCTCTCCTGCGAGGAAAAGGGAGCCTGAGACCAGCACGCGCCGGGGACTGATCGCCAGAGCAAGTTCCACGGCCTCCTTTCCCGAAGAGGCCGTCCGGGCTGTGAACCCGAGGTCCCGCGCCATGGCGGCGAGTTCCTCCGGCGTATGGCAGGCCCGTCCCGCTTCCGCATTGGGGACCATGATGAATCCCTCCGCGATGTCCCGGTAGAGGGGAAGACACCGGGAGGCGTCCTTGTCCTTGAACGCGCCGTAAACGACGGTGAATCTCTCTTCCGGCAGCAGTTCCCTGACGGACTCCGTCAGCGCCCTGACGCCGTCGGGATTGTGCCCTCCGTCGACGAAAAGACGTTCCTCGATCTTGTCCAGCCGCGCCGGCCAGCGGACCTCGGCCAGTCCGGCCAATGCGGTATCGAGGTCAAACCCAAGTCTCCGCGAGAGATATTCCAGCGTGCTGAAGACGATGCGGAAATTTTCCCTCTGCATGCGCCCCGGAAGGCTCAGCGTGATGGTCCTGCCGCGCCATGAAAATTTCTGGATGAAGCCGGTTGAATGTTCCGCAACTTCGAGACAGGGGGGGACCTCTTCGCCCGGCCCCGTCGCGGGGATGCCAAGCTCCGCGGCTCTCCCGAGAATGACTTGTTTTGCTTCCGGGCCCAGTTCTCCGTAAAACAGCGGGACGTCCGGCTTCAGGATCCCCGCCTTTTCTCCCGCGATCTCCGCGAGGGTGTTTCCCAGGTGGTTCTGATGGTCCAGCGCGATATTGGTGATGACCGAAACTTCCGGCGTCACGGCGTTGGTGGCGTCCAGCCGGCCGCCCATGCCCGTCTCCCAGACGACGATATCGCAGTGCGCCTGTTCGAAGATCATGGCGGCCAGGACCGTGGCGAACTCGAAATAAGTCGCATCGACATCCCGGTTCAGCGCCGCAAGTTTCTCGGCTGCGGCGTCGAAGGTTTCACGGTCAACGGCCCGGCCGTCGATGCGGAACCGCTCCCTGACGTCGATCAGGTGAGGAGATGAATAGAAGCCCGTTTTCAGCCCCGCCTTGCGCAGAGCGCACTCCAGCATGGCTCCCGTGGAGCCTTTTCCGTTGGTCCCGGCGATGTGGATAAACTTCAGCCTTTTCTGCGGATCGCCGGCGGCGGAGAAAAGCTTTTTAACGTTGTCCAGCCCGAGACGGATGCCGAACATGTTGAGACGCGCCATGCAGGCGTCGCCGTCGAAGCGGCGGGGGAGCGGCGTTTTCATTTCGTCACTGTCTGACAGGGCACGGCGACCAGACCGGCATGGAAAGCGGGTAGCTGGTGGAGAGGAGCCGCCGGACTTTTCCGGTCCACGTGTCGATCACGCACAGCTCAGACTGCCGTCCGCTGCTGCGTTTGCAGACGATCTGGCGGTTGTCCGCGGCCCAGGTCGGAGACTCGTAGTTGCCGGGGACCTCCGTGGCCCGGGTGTTTTTGCCAGTCTTGAGGTCGAGAACGGCGATGGTGTAGCTGCCGTTGATCCGTGTCGCGTAGACGATTTTGTCGTCGGCGGACCAGTCGGGCGTGACGGCGTCCGTCCCGAGGGCGGGCAGACGCTGCCGGCCCGTGCCGTCGCCGTTGATGATGTAGAGCAGCGGGCGTCCGGATTCGTCACTCACGTAAACGATGCGGCTGCCGTCGGGACTCCACGCGGGCGATGCTTCGACCGCGATGCCGCGGGTCAGGCGCCTGGGAATGCGGTTGCCGAAGGTGATGACGTAGAGATCGACCTTGTGATCGGGACTGAGGATCACGGCGAGTTTTTTTCCGTCGGGGGAGGGGGCGGCTCCCGTGTTGATGCCCCTGAATCCGCACAGGATCCGGCTCCGGCGGGGCTTGGCGATAGTCGTTTCCACCACGTCGATCCCGGCCTTGTTGTATTTCGAGAAGATCACGGAACGGCCCGTCGACGACCAGGCCGGCTCGACGCAGAAGGTGTTGTAGTTGGTCAGCTGCTCCACGTTCCCGCCGTCGATATCGCAGGCGTACAGATTGCGCACTCCCGGTGCGGTGGCGGCACAGAAAACGATCCTCGAACGGCAGAACCCTCTGACTTTCAGCGCCTTGAAGCATTTTTCGATGATCGCGTCGGCCGTCTTGGCCGCCAGCACACGGGGAGGCTCCCTGTCGAAGGCGATGTTCCACGTTCCCGTCGGGACTCCGCCCAGTTCGATGGTGAGGGTCATCCGGCTCCCGGAGGTGCTTCCTTTGAGGACATAGTCCGCGCGCGGCGTTCCGGTCAGGTCGAACCAGCCGCAGGCGCCCAAATAGGATCTCAGGGCGTTGACGAATGCGGGAGGTCCGCTGATCTCCCCCGCGTAGAGGGTCGGGTTGTCGCGGACGGTTTTTATCACCTGCACCGGGGCTCCGGAAAGCGGTGAAACGGAACAAAAGGCAAGGGCCAGCAAGAGGATCGGTAAGAAACGTCGCATCTGCTCAAATTCTCCGTACTGTTTTTTTGTGAAAGACTCCGGTATAGAATGTATCATGCCTCAGTATTTTTTCAATACCTTTTCCAGAGAAGAAAGAAGATTTTTCACATCTTCCGTGCTTGTGTCGAACCCGAAGGAGATCCTCAGTCCGGAGAAGGCGTCCCGCGGGCCGTATCCCAGGGCCGTGAGGGCGGGGGAGGGGGTCCTTGTTTCGGAGGCGCATGCGCTGCCGCTGGCGATGACGACTCCCTCTTCCGACAGCATCCGGACGAGGACCGCGCCCTGATATCCGGGCGCGAGCAAGTGGAGGATGAAGGGGGAAGCGTTCTCCCCGGGGATCGTCGGACGCAGACCCAGCACAAGGCATTTTTCGCGCAATTCCCGGTTGAGTTCCGTCGTCCGCCGCAGGCAGGCGTCCCGGTCGGCCCGCCGTTTTTCCGCCGCCGCCGCGCAGGTGAGGATCGCTGCCGGGATCATCCGGCCCGCGAGATACTGTTCCTTCCGCATCTTTTCTGCGCGTTCGCAGAACGCCTCGGCGCCTTTCCATCGGGGATCGACCAGCAGGGCTCCGCAGCCGGGGGAACCGAACTTGTTGCCCGAGACGGCGATGATGTCCGCGCAGCCGGGCAGGGGCATCTTGCCAGCGGCCTGAACGGCGTCGAGAAACCGCACCGCGCCGGGGACTGCCGGGAAAAGGCCCGCCGGATCCTGAATGATCCCCGTTTCGCTCTGCACCAGATGAAATGCCGCGATGTCCCAGTTGCCCTCTTCGGAAATGAGCCGCCCGCTTCGTCTGTCGCAACCGAGGGTGTGGAAAGCCGGATCCAGCCGCTTCAGCGCGGCTGTGAGCGCCGGATGCTCGAGGCGGCTCGAAACGATTCTGCCGCGGCCGATGCACGTACTGAAAATGTGAAAGGCTTCCGTCCCGCTGCCGCACCACAGAACGCGATAGTCCGGCGAGTCCGTGAGCGCACGGGAGAGACGGATCTCCGCATCGGCGATCAGCTGCCGGAGCCGGCGGCCTTCCTTGTGGCCGGCTTCCTGATTGGCGCCGCATTCGACCAGCATGCGGGCAAAGTATTCCGCCGTTTCCCTGTCGGTTTCGGCCGCGGCGGCATTGTCCAGATAGATCATTTTCAAGGGGCTCCTCGTGTTCTGTGATAAAAGATAGCAGTTCCCGGCCGGATAATCAACCTCCGCCGTTTGACTTTTTTGTGAAAAGATGGTTTATTAATAGAAGAGAGGACCCTGCGGACGCGTCCGGTTCCGGGCGCGCGGGGGCCCGGATTTTTGCTGAGGAGTCTTCAAAACAAGAATATGGATCAGGCTGTCATCTACTTCGACAACAACGCCACGACCAGGGTCGCCCCGGAAGTGCTTGAGGCGATGCTTCCCTTTTTCTGCGACCGCTACGGCAACCCCTCCAGTATCCACACCTTCGGCGGCAGCGTCGCCGACGACATCGAAAAGGCCCGGTGCCGCGTCGCCGATCTTTTCGGCGCTTCCTTCCGCGACAGGGAGGGAACTGCCGCGGAGATCATCTTCACGAGTTGCGGGACCGAAGGGGACAACGCCGCGCTCAACGCCGCTTTCGCCGCGCGTCCCGGACGGAACAAACTTGTTACCACCGCGGTGGAACACCCCGCGGTCCTCTCCTGCGCCCGGGAGCTGGAGAGGCGCGGACGTGAAGTCGTCATCATCCCCGTCGACGGACGCGGGAGACTGGACATGGCGGCCCTGAAGGCGGCCGTGGATGAAAATACGGCGATCGTTTCCGTCATGTGGGCCAACAATGAGACGGGGACCATCTTCCCCGTGAAGGAGGCCGCTGAAATCGCCCACACCTCCGGGGCGCTCTTTCACACCGATGCCGTTCAGGCGGCGGGAAAGGTCCCGCTGGAGGTCGACGACTCCTGTATCGATTTCCTGAGCATCTCCGGGCACAAACTGCATGCGCCCAAGGGGGTCGGGGCTCTCTATGTCAGGCGCGGCGTCCGGTTTTCGCCGTTTCTTTTCGGCGGACACCAGGAACGCGGCCGCCGGGGCGGGACGGAGAACGTCACCTCCGTCATCGGTCTGGGCAAGGCCTGCGAAATGGCCCTTGCCGGGCTGGACAGGGAAGCTGCGCGTCTGGCGGCTCTGCGGGACAGTCTCGAGCAAAAGATCCTTGCCTCGATCCCCGGCGTCCATGTGAACGGAGACCTCGACAGCCGGCTGCCCAATACCAGTTCCGTGAGTTTCGACGGGATCGAGGGCGAGTCCATTCTCATGATGCTCAATATGTACAACATCTGCGCCTCCAGCGGTTCCGCGTGCACCACGGGCAGTCTCGAACCGTCCCACGTGATGCGGGCCATGGGGATCCCCTATACCTCCGCCCACGGAACGGTGCGCTTCAGCCTCTCGGGATACAACACGCAGGAAGAGGTCGACAAAGTCGCCGAGGTCCTGCCGCCGATCATCGCCCGGCTCCGCGAGATCTCCCCCTATTGGAAGGACGGCAAATGACCGCTCCCGAAAAAGGACGCATCGAATTTCCCTGCCCCTGGGAGATGCGGATCATCGCTTTCGGCGACAGGGCTTCTTCCGTGCGGCGGGACCTGGCCGCGCTTCTCGAGGAGGACGGGCAGGCGCCCTGTGTCGCCGACGGAGCCGCCTCCGCGGGCGGAAAGTACGTCGCCTTCCGGCTCACGTTCACGGCCCGCGACAGGGACCATCTCGAGCATCTCGGCCGCGCCGTCGCCTCCATTCCCGGGGTAAAGATGCTGATTTAGCCGAAAAATGCGGAATTTTCGATGTTTTTTCAAAAAAATAAGGCATATGGATTTGAAAAAAAGCGCATCGCATGCTATAATTTACCTGTAAACTTTTGTATACGGGGTGAAAAAATATTTTTCCGGAGTTGACGATGAAAATAGCGAATATCGTTCTGAGTGTTCTGATCCTTTTGCTTGCGGCTGCCTGTGCCGTGTTTTCCTATTTCCTCTTCGAGAAGCGGAGTCAGTTCGTTTCCGGCTGGGCCAAGATGGCTCAGGCCATCAATGCCAGCGCCGTCGAACTCGACAAGGACAGCGGCCTCAAGCCGCTGGCCGAGGAGCTTTCCGTTTCGGCCCTGTCTCACGAAGCCTATTCCTCTCTTGATCAGAAGCTGCCGAAGCTGGCCGAGCGCAGCAAGCAGATCGTCAACGTCCGCAACGACTTGGCCGATGCCCTGCGGCGTGTCGGTTCGGCCGTCAGCATGAAGGGACTTGCCGACGAGAAATCGATGCGCGGCATCGATACCCATGAGAGCGGGCAGAATGCTGTGGTGAACGCCGTGCGGGATACGGTCGCCAAGCGCGACCGCATGTACGGTTACGTTGCCGCTCTTGCCCGCAGCCAGTTCCGTCAGAACATCTCCATCGAAAAGATGAAAAATGCCGACCGGAGCGCGCTCAAGCCCTTCGAGGACGGTCTCGTTGCCGTCAACCGCCGCAAAGGTGTTTATGAGAATACCCTCCGGACGATCGGCAGGACGGTCGGTGTCTCCGGTTTTGACGTTTCCGACAGCGGGTACGGCAAGTCGTCCGAGAAGGTCGCAGCCGGTGTCCGCGATCTTCAGAACCGCATCCGCCGCACCCAGTCCGAACTGGATCAGGCGAAGCGCACGATCAAGAGTCATGAGCAGACCATCTCCCGCCGTGTCAAGGAGATCGCCATGCAGAAGAATGTGATCGAAGAGAAAAACCGCCAGATCAGCAGTTACAAGCGTGCGCTGGGCCGTCCCGCCGACGACTCCGGCATCGTCCCCTGGCAGGACGGTTCCAATGAAGCCCGCAGCCGGCTTGTCGGCAAGGTCATCGAGGTGCACGACAAGTACGGTTACATCGCTATCGATATCGGCAAGGGGTCCACTGTCGTTCAGGAGATCGGCAACCGCAAACTGGAAGTCAACGCCGGTGTCCGGAAAGGCCAGGATTTCATCGTTGCCCGCGGAGAGCTTGCCGGCAAGTCCGATTTCGTTGCGCGGGTGGTCATTGACGAGGTCGGCGATTTCTGCTCGACCGCCAACGTCGCCGCCGGATCCCAGCCGATTCAGGTCGGCGATATCGTCTACTGGACTCCCGGAAAATAGGTTTTCAGAGGGCGGGTCATGTTCAACTCCAAGTTCTTCACGGTCATAATCGTCGTCACGTTTCTCGCACTGGGGGCCGCCGTGGCTTTCCAGGCGCTTGAGATGCAGGAGTACAACCTTTGGAACTCGCTTCAGGCGCGTTTCTTCCCGTCCAAATGAAGCGGGCGCTTCTGCTGTTCCTTGCGGCGTTTGCCGCGGGCGTCGCCTTGGGCGGGTGCACCGAACGGGAGCGTGCGGGCTACAGCGCGATACCGCAGAATTCCCCCGGCGCGTGGGAGATGCAGCCCTTCGGCGAGCTGCGAAATTGAACTTTGTCCGCGGGCACATGATGTGAACGCGGACTTTTTTTGAGGATGATCCGCGGAACGGCGTTTCTTTTTTTCTGTTTTTCCCGTTGAGGTTCCCATGTTAGAAAATATCGTCATCAGGGGCGCGTCCCAGCACAATCTCAAAAATCTGGATGTGACGATCCCGCGCAACAAGCTTGTCGTCATCACGGGGCTTTCCGGTTCCGGCAAGAGCTCACTGGCCTTCGATACGCTTTATGCCGAGGGGCAGCGGCGTTACGTGGAGAGTCTGTCCTCCTACGCCCGTCAGTTTCTCGACCGGCTCCAGAAACCCCGGGTCGAGCACATAGAGGGCCTCTCGCCCGCCATCGCCATCGAACAGCGCAGTGCGGGGGGAACGCCCCGATCGACGGTCGCCACAGTGACGGAGATCTATGATTATCTGCGGCTTCTTTACGCCCATGTCGGACTGCCCCACTGTCCGCACTGCGGCAAGACGCTGGTCTCCCAGTCGGCGGAGTCCGTCGTCCATCGTCTGGAGGCCTTGCCGGCGGGGCGGAAACTGACGATCCTCGCGCCTGTCGTTTCCGGCCGCAAGGGCGAGCACCGGGAGATTTTCGAGGACTTGAAAAACGATGGTTTCATCCGGGTCAGGATCGACGGCAAGATCGTCATGCTGGAGGACGATTTCCCTCTGCCTGACAAGAAGCTGCGGCACACCATCGAAGCGGTCATAGACCGTCTTGTCACAGGGAAGACCGACCGGGCGCGGTTGACCGATTCCGTCGAAACGGCTTTGCGCAAGGGCGACGGCGTCTTGACCGCGCTCATCGAGTCGGACGGAGAGGTGCGCGAGGAGAAGTTCTGCGAACATCTGGCCTGTTTGGACTGCGGGGTGTCGTTCGGCAAACTCCAGCCGCGGAATTTTTCGTTCAATTCCCCTTACGGCGCCTGTCCTGTCTGCAACGGTCTGGGGATCCAGCAGTACATGGATCCCGAAAAAGTCGTTCCCGACCGGTCAAAATCCATCAGGAACGGAGCGATCCCGAACTGGCGGAGGGGCCCCCGGCACCTTATCATCTACTACAATCTGCTCCTGCGGAAACTTGCGGAGCATCTGAACCAGCCGGATATGCTCACGACGCCTTTCGGAAAGCTCTCCGCCGAAACGCAGAGGGTCATCCTTGAAGGGACCGGAGACGAACCCATGGAGTTCGATTACTACATGCACGGGCGCAAGTACCACTGGAGCAAACCTTTCGA
>Ga0310696_10006968_pt1 | contig 13344 bp, 15 predicted proteins | sample AusTroGonzalo_MG_4_FD_203885 | JGI IMG/M metagenome (GOLD analysis project Ga0310696, IMG submission 203885) | Bovine rumen microbial communities from tropical cattle in Woodstock, Queensland, Australia - Gonzalo_02 (v2) (version 2) | ecosystem: Host-associated > Mammals > Digestive system >... | reverse complement strand
GGTTGGCTCTGGCAGTTTCTCGCGAATCGGTTTTGCCGATGATGATTTTACCCCTTGCAACTATGGTGTCGGCGGCAAGGATATTTTCACCGGCGGCGGCAGGGTCTTTGGCAACGGCGGCAGCTTTGGCTTTTGCCATACGCTTGACATAGCAAAGGACGGTTTCACCCGCCTGCCGCTCTTCACTAATGTCCGCGGGAATAATTTTCTTTGGCGTAAGTCCGAGAGTTTTCAAAAGTTCCAATCTTCGGGGTGAAGCCGAAGCAAGTATAAAATCCTTTATCATTATTTTTCGTTATTCTTTCGCTTTTTGTTGGTTTTTTTATGGCTTTTCCTGCTCTATCAAATCGTCGTTATAGGTTCTTTCCATGCGCTCGTGGCGTTCCTGAGCCTCGATGCTTAAGGTGGCAATGGGGCGCGCGATAAGACGTTCAAGCCCGATGGGGTCGCCGGTTTCCTCGCAATAGCCGTAAGTTCCTTCCTCTATCCTGTAAAGTGCCGCATTGATTTTGGATATAAGCTTGCGGGCGCGGTCACGAGTGCGAAGTTCCAAAGCTTTATCCGCCTCGGCGGTGGCGCGGTCCGAAACATCGGGAACGGCAAGCCCGCCTTCCTTTAAAGAATCAATGGTTTCCTCCGTTTCTTTTAACAATTGCTCGCGCCATTGCAAAAGTTTCTGGCGGAAGAACTCCTTTTGATTTTCGTTCATAAAGGGTTCATCGGCGGACGGACGATAATTTTTAGGCAATTTAACCATCTATATTCTCCCCTGTTTCTAAGTGTTTGGATTGATAATCCATATTTTATACCTTGTCAAACTTTATTGAATTGCGCACCCTTGATGATAAGGATATTTTAACCTTAACAAGGTTAGGCTCTTGAAATTAAAAGAGGTGTGATTATGAAGGTATTTTCAAAATTATTCGTTTCGGGCTGTTTAGGCCTTTTGACCTTGGGATTTGCTTTTTCCGCTTTTGCTCGTGAAGATGACGATTTGCAAAAGTTGATAGATTCCTGCACCAACGGAGGCAACCTCTTCACTGTTGTGGTGTTGGAAGATAATCCGCCTTTTTCGTGGGTAACATATACCGAAGGTTCGGCTAATAAAGGCGTGAATGCTTATGGTATGGGACCCTTGATAATGGACGAACTTTTAAAAGACGCAAAGATTGAGAGGTTTCGCTATTTAAAAGAAGAAAGGCGAGCGGATATTGAAAATCTTGCGCTTGGCGACGGCGAAACAGATGCCACCATCGGGATTCAATACACGCCTAGGCTTGACCCGCAAATCCAGCGCGATTTTATCAAGCCGTCGTTTATGGCTAATCCTATTGTCGCGGTTATGGCCAAAGGCAGAGAAAAGAAAATCGATGGGGTAAAGGATTTATACGGGCTTAGAGGCGGAATGCTTGTGAGAGACGATTTGCAAAAGGTGTTCCCTTCGGACTTGGCGCTGGCTAAGCTTAAGTCCACCAAGGAAGCGTTTTTAAGGCTTAGAAACGGAGAACTCGACTATGTCTTAATGGGCTACTATACCGCTAAAATGGATGCGAAAAAGTTTCAAGTCGAGGACGAAGTCATCATATCGGAAAAGATACTGCGCTCGACCAACCTTTTTATTACGCTTTCCGAAAAATCCACTTGTCGCATTCTGCGCGAAAAGTTTAATACAAAGTTGAAAGAGATAACTGCGGATAAAAATAAAATGGGCGGATTGCTTTATCGCGTCTACGAGGAATATGAGAAGCAAAACGAGGGCTTTCCCGCTTTGCAATAATCCTTTTTCTTTAACTAAATGTTCACTTTATCCGGCTTAAGATTCCGTAGGTTTTTTGTAGTCTTTTGACGGTTAATGTTAGATAAAGGGTAAAAGGTGCTTAAAAACTTCCTTAAAGGGTCATCAAGTTTTATCAGAAAGGCAAGGATATTTGCCGGCGCGGTGGCTTTGTGTCTGTTCGGAATTGCCCTTTACTATATGACGGCGGGAAGCGGCGCGCCTTCTTCGGTTGCGGCAAGCGGCGGGGCTTATGAAAATGCACAAATCACAGTTAGTGAAGCGACGGCGTTATCCCTTAACGAGCGAGCAAAGAAAGATGCCGAAGAGCGGCTCAATCTGATTATAGAGGATATCTTAGAAAAGACTTTGGGTGCCGGGAAGGCCAAGGCAAATGTGTCCCTTGATATGAGCTTTGATAAAGTCGTTACCAGCAAGGAAACTTTTAATCCTAATTCGGGCGTGGTTGTTTCGCAAAAGACGGTAGTCGGAGATGCGGCGGATGAGGAAAGTGTTACATACGCCTTTTCCAAAGAAACCGTAAACCGCGAAACGGGTGCGGGAGTAATTAAAAGGCTAAGCGCCGCAGTGCTTATTGACGGAGAGTATAAAGGCGGCGTGTATCGCCCGCGCAGTGTAGAGGAAATGGAAGCTTTTAAAGCTATAATCGCGTCGGCAATCGGCTATGATGCAGCGCGCGGAGATACTTTGGAAGTCGTCAATGTGCGCTTTACCGAGCCTGCGATTCGGGCAAACGGTAACGGCAAAGGAGAAAGTATCCTTAAGAATCTTTTGGCAAAGGTGGAAATTACCAGCCCCAATGCCTTGTTCCTTACCGAAGGGATTGCCTTTTTCCTGGTGCTTATTTTGGTTGTTTTGCTGGTAGTAAAGCCTTTGCTTAACGATGCTGCCGGAGGGCAAAGCGGCAGAGATAAAGGCGCGGGAAGCGAGGATGGTGCTGCTTCGTCCGAATTCGGCAGCGGTAAAGTTTCTCCTGCCAACATTAATAAGGCGGTGAAAAATAATGCCGAGAGTGCGCTGGCAGTTTTGCGCTTTTGGCTTAAAGGCGGTGATGTTAAAAAGGCGGCAATTATCGCTTTGTCCTTGTCCGAAGTGCAGACGGCAAAGCTTTTTGCTCTTATGAGTGATGAGGAAATCCGTAAAATCTGTGACGAGCTGACAAAGCTTGACACTCTGCCTTTTGAAGAGCGCGAAGATGTTTATGCCGAGTTCGCCTTAAAAAATGCCGAGTTCGCCGAATTCGCCGGAGGATATCGCAATGCGGAGAAGCTGCTATTTAAAACCTTGCCCGAGGACAGAGCGCTCAGCATTATGGAAAAGGTCGGCAATGATGAAAATCTTTCCATGTGGGAGCGCCTTTCCAAAACCAACGAGCAGGCGCTTGCCTCTTATCTTAAGAACGAATATCCGCAGACGGTGGCGGTGGTGCTTTCCAAAATAGCGCCCAAGCGGGCGGCAAAAGTGCTGGAGCTTCTGGGCGAGAACTTCGCTATGGAAGTGGTTATGCGAATGCTGAGAATGGACGAAATTGCTCCCGAGGTTATGGAAAGCTTGGAAAAAACTTTGAACGATGAGTTCTTAAGCAATCAGGGCAAGAAAAGCAAAAAGGATTCGCATGATTTGGTCGCTAAAATCTTTAACTCCTTTGACAGCAAGAGCGAAGAAAAGTTTATGCACGCTCTCGAGTCTCGCAATAAAGAAGCTGCCGGCAGAGTTATGGAAAAGATGTTCACCTTTGACGACATCATCAAACTTGATACGGACGGAATTATCGCGCTTTTGCGTCATGCACCCAAGGATAAGCTGAACTTGGCTCTTATCGGGGCGAAAGAAGCGGTAAAGGATATTATCTTTGCCAATATGTCCGAGAGAGCCTATAAAATGATGATTGACGATATGAACGCCATGGGGAAAAAGAGCTTCGCCGATGTTAAGGCAGCGCAAGGAGAGATTGCCGCTCTTATCAGGGAGTTAATCCGCAGCGGCGAAATTACTTTTGCTTTCGGTGACGATGATGGAAAGTAAGAACAATAAGAAAAGCAATAACAGTAAAAGCGATAAGTTCATCATTACGCGCAGGTTCGATTTGCCGGACGGTGCGGTTTCTTCCAACGTTGATGAAGTCATTAATGCCGTGTTTGATGAAATGCGCAAGGAAGGGGACAAGCTTTCCAGGCTGATTATCAAAGTAGCACCGGCGCGCAAAGCAAAAATAGGGGCTTATATAAAAGAGTTTATCAAGGCAACAGAGTATGATAAAATCGCCGTCGTGGCCGATGAAACGCTGAAAGGCTTTGAAGCCTCCATAAAATGGCAGGACGAAAGCGAAGGCGAAGGCGGAGACTACGGCAATTACGGTGGCTATGATGACTATAGCTACAGCAAGGGCGAGAGGGGATAAGATGACCGAGAAAAAATTACAACCTGATGAACTGGCAGACGATGCACCTCTTGCCGCTGAAGGCAAAGGCCAAAGCAAAGCCAAGGGCGAAAATATAAATCTTGAAGCCGTGTATGATGTTCCGGTGCAAGTTTCCGCCGTGCTGGGCAAGACTCGCCTGCCCATAAACAAGCTTTTAGCTTTAAAGCGCGGCGATGTGGTCGAACTGGACCATAAAGTCGGCGAAGCGGTGGAGATATTCGTAAACGATAAGCTGGTTGCCAAGGGCGAAGTGGTTATATCGGGCGACAAGCTGGCTGTCACTATGACTGACATTATAAAATCCTGATTATGGACAGGCTTAAGCATATTACCTTTATCAAAGATGTAAGGGGCGATAATACCGAAAGCTCGGCTTTGGCACTTGATATGGCTATGGCAATAGCCGCAGGCGGCGGAAAGGGGAAAACTTTGCTTATTGAAGCCGGCCTTAATATGAGCGAGATGGCTTACGGCTCGGGGCTTTTAGAAAGAACGCAAGGGCGACTTTTTGCCGCCGCGAATGTGCTTTTAAATCAGATCACCCTTAACCAAGCCATTACGTCTTTTCGGGGGGTGGATATTATCTTCGGCAATCCTTACAAAGACAATATAGCTGCCATTCCCACGGGGCATTTTAATATATTTAAGGACGACTTTGCCCTGCTTTGCGGCAATTATCGGCGAGTCCTGGTGGCAGCGGGGGATTTCCCCGACAAAGCGGGCGCGATGCTGTATGCAAAGGATGCGGGGCAGGTACTGGTAATAGCGGCGCCCGATACTTTTACCATAACCAAAGCGTATGAGCTTATTCTATCCTTGCCAAAGACCGCCAAGACGTGGATTTTTGTGGCAGAGGCAACGGACGAGAACGAGGCTGCGCGCACTTTTATTTCCTTAAAAAGAGCGGTGCAGGAAGGCACGGGACGCGAGATTTACTTTGCCGCAAGCACAGCGGAAGACCCCGCAGGCTCTTTGGAAAAGATGGCGCGAAAGCTGGCAGAGCAGATGGGCCTATTTGAGAACCTATCAAGCCTCTAAATGCCTTAAAAGGCATAATCCTATCTATGGATTAAATCTTATAAATCTTCCAAGTTGCCAAGCTCGCCGACGGAAGCTAAATCCGCAGGAATAGGCAGCTGTTTCACTTGACGAACGGGAACGTTGTATTCGCGGATAATGGAGTCACCGAGGAACTCGACAACCAGAACCGACGATGCTTTGCGAAGCGTATCCCTTACCTCGGGATGGAGGTAGTCCAAAATGACGGTCTGATCAAGACTGCGATAGAATAACGCGTGCTCACCGCCGCCATAGATTACCTTTGGACGCTCGGGACCACCTTGGCGAGCCTTTATCGAGAATAAAAGCTCTCCTTCCGCGTTTTCAATAATGTCGTAAAAGTCTTCTGTTTCTAGTACGTTTGCCATTTTTTCCGCCTTTATCCTGAAGAGGAACATCTTATATTCATATAGATTACTCTAAATAAAGTAAATATCCTAACAAAAAATTAAAACCGTAAATTAAAACAAAGCGGCAAGGTATGAAATAGATTTTACCCCTTTTTCCCCTGTTTTTCCTCTTGCAAAAAAATGCAAAGGCTTTAACCTTTTTTACATCAAGCAGCATTTCATCAATGGAGGAAAAAATGGAATTAAAAGGATCTAAAACCGAAGTCAATTTGCTTACGGCGTTTGCAGGGGAATCTCAAGCTCGCAACCGCTATACCTACTTTGCTTCCGTCGCGAAAAAGGAAGGATATGAGCAAATGTCTTATATCTTCACCCTTACCGCTGATCAGGAGAAGGAGCACGCCAAGCGCTTGTTCAAGTTCTTGGAAGGTGGCGAAGTGGAAATCACCGCGTCTTTCCCTGCCGGCAAAATCGGCACTACGCTTGAGAATCTGGGCGAAGCGGCAGCAGGTGAAAATTACGAGCACACCGTCATGTATCCCGAATTTGCCAAAGTTGCCGAGGAAGAAGGTTTTACGGAAATTGCCAATGTCTTTAGAAATATCGCCGTTGCGGAAAAGGCTCACGAGGACAGATATCGCGCCTTGGCCGAGAATATCGAAGGCGGCAGGGTATTTAAGCGTGACGGTAAAGTTTGGTGGCAATGCCGTAATTGCGGTTTTACCGTTGAGGCATCAAGTGCTCCGGAGAAATGTCCGGCTTGCGCTCATCCCAAGGCTTATTTTGAATTGAAAATGGCTAACTGGTAAAAGCGACCGTATAGCTCAGAAAATTATAAAGTGACAAGTCCTTAAAGCCGATGGCGAACCGACTTGTCATTTTATTTTTATATCCTTGTTTCCGCCTCAAAAAAGCGGACATACTCGTCCGTGGCGGCGGCGTCCGTAAGCGATGCGATATAGTCCGCGATGATAAACGCCCTTTCCTTTTCGTTTTTGCCTTTAAGCGTGGCTTTCTCCGAATAGAAAAGTTCGGGGCTGTCCATGTATAGCTTAAAAAGCGCGCCGATGATACGCCTTCCCTTATCCGTGGCTCGGCACACTTTGTAATGACGATACATGTGCGGCATCATGAACCGCTTTATCTCCTCTTCAATTTTTGTCATAGCGGGTGAGAAAGCGGCGGTCATAGTCTTAGCACCTCGGATATCGTCTGCACACTTAGGGACAAAAGCGGCGAGGTTTGCTCTGGTCGTAGCTACGACATCGTTGACCATAGCGTTAATAATCCGCCGCACTCCCTCGTGTATGGTGCGATAAGGCGAAAGGTCGGGATATGCTTCTTTTACTTCGTTAAAAATATCCCTGATAAACGGTATAGCCGCGCAAATGTCGTCTATGGTGAAAAGCCCCGCGTGCAAGCCGTCGTAAATATCGTGGCTATCGTATGCTATGTCATCGCAAAGTGAAGCAATTTGCGCTTCCAGCGAGGGATAGGTATCAAGCCCCAAATCAAATTGCTTGTTAAACTCTTTGATATAAGCGGGCATATTCTTTCGCTTTATAGGGCCGTTGTGCTTGGCAAGACCTTCCAAGGTTTCCCATGTAAGGTTAAGCCCGTCAAAGGCGGCATACGAGCGCTCCAAAAAAGTGACAACTTTCAGTGATTGTGCATTGTGGTCAAAGGAAAGTTTATACTTGGCAAGGCACCTTGAAAGCTCTCTTTCTCCGGCGTGCCCGAAAGGCGAATGCCCCAAGTCATGCGCCAGCGCCAAGGCTTCTGCTAAATCCTCGTTAAGGTGCAATTCGCGCGCGATTGAACGAGTTATTTGCGAAACTTCCAAAGTATGCGTAAGGCGGGTTCGGTAGTCCTCGTCCTCGTGCACGACAAAGACCTGCGTCTTACCCTTTAAGCGGCGGAAGGCGGACGAGTGCAGGATTCTGTCCCTGTCCCGCTGGAAAGGTGTTCTACCCACCGCATTCAGCTCTTTTAATTTACGCCCGCGGCTTTCATTCTGATGCACGGCATAGACTGCCAGCCCTACCCCGTCATGAGGCTCTATATTTGAACTCGGATTTACTTTTACTTTTGTCATTTTCCTTAACTCCTAAATCCTAAATTTTCCTACCATCTTTCGCACATGTTGGTTGTCGCGCGATAATTTTCCTTGGTATCTATCGCTTGGTTGCGTTCATCTTGCAGCTTTCTAAACTCTGCCATCTCGGGTTTTATCGCCTCTTGCACCTTGGCGAGCATTTCCGACAAAGCCTTTTCGGCTCTGACTTTTGTGTATTCCACACGAGGAGGAATCGAAGCTGCTGCCTCTTGTGCCGTTTGCTTTATTCTGGGAGCGAACTCGGTTAAAACTTGGCGGTTCAGATAGACATGAGTGTCCTCGTGTTCCTTGATAACCTTATATTCGCAAGACTTTTCCTTATACTTTTTATCCACCAGCACGACAATCCGCGAATAGCCGAAAGTTACATCAATATTTGCAAGGCGCACACAATAGCGATTGCCCAGTTTAGTAACTTCCGCATTGCCTTGCAGACCGAAAGCCGCTTCGGCGACCGTAAGGCCTCTGACCGTCTGCGCCAATTTTGCCTTCATATCCATTTCGCGGCGTAAATAGCGGGAAAAGGACGAATGCTTTAAATCGTGTAAATACTCTACTTCGCCATAGTTAACGCTAAGGTTAACGGGAACCGGCGAAGGAGTGTTGGGGCAAAAGTCGTCGTGTCTGTCTGCTTTTGCATAACCGGCGGCAAAGGTAAAAGAAATTAAAACAAGACTAAGCAGAATCTTTTTCATATAATGAAGTTAGCACATAAAAAACCGTATGGCTATAAGGATAAACAAAGATGAAAATTGCGACTTGGAACATTAATTCAATAAACGCGCGCTTGCCCGCACTGATTACATATTTGGATAAGGAAGCGCCGGACTTTTTGTGCCTTCAAGAAATAAAGTGCCAAGATGAAAACTTCCCCCTGCTTGATATAAAGGGGGCGGGATATAATGCCCTTTTTGCAGGGCAAAAGTCCTATAACGGCGTTGCGCTTTTGGCAAAAGAGGCACTGGCAAAACCTTTGTTTTCCCTGCCAAACGCGCCCGATGGCGGTGAGCAGGCGCGCTTTGTTTCGGGGGTGACACAAGCCGGAATAAGGATAATTTCGGTTTATGTTCCTAACGGTAATCCGCCTTTAAAAGACCCGACCAACACCGAAAAGCTAAAGTATAAACTGGCGTGGTTTGATGCCTTGCACAGCTATTTAAAGGGGCATGCCGATGAGCCGTTTATCATCGGCGGCGACTTTAATGTCATCATAAACGACGGTGATGTGTATAACCCCGAAGCCTATCGCACTAACGCTTTGATGTTGCCCGAAGTTAGGGAAAAGCTGGCTGATATGGTAAAGGATTTGCAGCTTACCAACGCGTTTAAGACCCTTCACCCCGAGGCTGGCAATTACAGCTTTTGGGACTATACCATGGGTGCGTGGCAAAGAAATCTGGGCATGCTGATTGATGATATTTTCTTATCCCCTTCGCTTGCCGAGCGTCTTAAATCCGCCGAAGTGCATAAGTATATGAGGGGTATGGACAAAGCGTCCGACCATGCGCCTTTGATGGTTGAGCTGACATAAAACCTTTACGCAAAATAAGTTTATAAGAGAAATAAAAAAGCCGCCCGAAAAGGCAGCTTTTTATTTATTAAATGGCGGGAGTGGCGGGGCTCGAACCCGTGACCTACGGCGTGACAGGCCGTTATTCTAACCAAACTGAACTACACCCCCACTATTGGAGAGTGGTGATTATTAGCAAAACTTGCTTCGCTTTTCAAGCCCCTTTTTTACTTATTTTCCAACATTGCTATAAAAAAGCCGTCAGAAGCGTACTTTGAAGGCAAAATATATTCCGAATCTATAAGCGTAAATGACTTATTTTCGGATAAAAACCAAGCAACTTGATTTTCATTTTCCGCCGGTCGCAAAGAGCAAGTGATGTAAAAGAGCTTTCCCCCCTTTTTTACCATTTGAGCCGCTTTGATAAGAATCGAACGTTGTTCGGATTCGTAAGAAGCAAGAGCCAGCGGAGATGTCCGCCACTTGGCATCAGGAGCGCGCCGCCAAGTTCCCGTACCCGAGCAAGGCGCATCAACCACCACTTCATCAAAAGCGGCAATATGGCAGGATAAAAAAGGTTGATAGTCGGGAGCAAGCGCTTCGGTCTTAATCCCCTTAAACACGGCTAGTTTTGCTCGGCTTTTAAGTTTTTCCAGCCTTTCGGCGGAGATGTCCGTAGCGGTAAAATCGGCACCGCCTTTGCCTGCCACCATGTCAAACAACGCCAAAGTCTTGCCTCCACCGCCAGCGCATAAATCCAGCACCTTGTCGCCTTTATTTATGAAAGGCGCGATTTTGCAAGCGACTAACTGCGAGCCTTCGTCCATAACAGCAACCAAGCCTCGCCTGTAAGCTGTCGTTTCTTCCAAGGGAAAATGCTTTTGCATGCGAAGGCCTACGGGAGAAAAAGGTGTCTTTTCCGCACTTATCCCTTGCATCTTGAACATTTGGATAACCTTATCCCTTGCCATTTTGGAAATGTTAACGCGCAAGTCAAAACTTGCTCGCGCTTGCATCGCCTTTATTTCTTCCTTGGGCATATCGGCAAATAAGAAAGAGGGACAACCATAGAGCACATACTCGGGAGCGCCCGTTAAGTCTTGCGGTTTAAGCGAAAGGTCAAAAAGCTCGCCCGCCTCGGCGTCCTCGCCAAGTTTCCAATGCAAATAGGCCATACTATGAAAGACATTCCACACCATACCGATTACGGTACGGCGGTCGTTTGCGCCCATAAAGCGACGATTCTTTACCTCAAAAGAGATTACTTTGTCGGCAGGCTTTCCCAACTTTACCGCTTCCATGGCAAGGGCGAAAATGTCGCGGGCAACGGCCTTTTGCTCATTCGCGTTCATGAGCGCTTAAACCCTAATGCCACCACATATTCCTCGGGGCTTTCCTTGCGTGAGGCGGCAGGCTTGGCGTGCTTTACCGTCTTAAAGTATTTTTTCATCTCGGCTAAAAGTTTTGCTTCGGTACCGCCTTGGAATACCTTTGCGACAAAGGCACCGCCTTCCTTAAGGATTTCAGTGGCGAACCAAAAAGCCTCTTCAACCAAGTTCATAATGCGAAGATGGTCAAGCGAAGGCGTGCCGGTGGTATTCGCCGCCATGTCCGAAACCACAACATCAACCGCACCTCCTGCTGCTTCTTTAAGGCGCTTTGGAGCTTCGTTTGTCATAAAGTCCATGGTCAGCACCTTTACCCCGTCAATCGGTTCCATGGGAAGTATGTCCAGCGCCACCACGGAGGGATTTTCTTTTTGCGAGCCTGTGAGTTCGGCGATAACTTGGCTCCATCCGCCGGGAGCAGCACCTAAATCCACGACTTTTTTACCGCGAGAGAAAAGATGAAACATCTCGTTAAGCTCAATAATCTTAAAGGCGGAACGCGCACGGTAGCCCTGCTTTTTCGCTTCCAGCACAAAAGGGTCGTGGAGCTGGCGGCTAATCCACCTTGTGGATGAGGCAACGCGACCTTTGGCCGTCTTTACCCTTGTGCGTTTTACCCTAAGTCCAGTCATCAGTTTCGGTTGCATTACAGGCTCCTTTTTTGTCTTATACGCTTCGCATTAAATCAATAAGGATACCTTCGCGTATGCCACGGTCGGCAATCATGAGTTCGTCCATTTGCCAAAAGTCACATATCGCTCCTAAAATCGCACAGCCAGCCAAGGTCAAATCCGCCCGTTGCGGCCCGATGCAGGAATGCATAATGCGCTCTTGATTGCTCATCTTTTCAAGTTTTTCACGCGCCGATTGTATTTCGTCAAAACTGAGGCAAAGCCCATCTACCGCGCTACGGTTATAGTGGCTTAGATTAAGATGAAAAGCTCCCAGCGAAGTTACCGTCCCCGATGTCCCGATAATCTGCATTTCTCCATTTGCTATCTTTTGGGAAAGCCCGTACATAGAGTCAAACTCGTCCAAGGCGTTATCTATTTTGTCGGCAATAGTCTGCCGCGCCCTGCCCGATAAGTCCGTGCCCGTAAAACCTTCGGATACAGTCAGCACGCCCATGGGCACGGATAGTGATGCTTTAAGATGCACACTGCCGGCGGCGTCAATTTCGGAAAAGGCGATGTCGGAAGAACCACCACCTATGTCAAACACCATAAGGTACTTAACACCTTTTTTAAGCAAGGGAGTACAGCCCGTAATCGCCAGCCTTGATTCCTCGGTAGGGGATATAATCTCAAAAGAAAGTCCCAAGCGCTCCTTTACCAAGGCGATAAAGTCCGCGCCGTTTTCCGCACGCCGACAAGCCTCGGTGGCGACAAAGCGAGTCTTTTTTACCTGATACTGTGAAAGGCGCTCGGCGCATATTTTCAAAGCGTTAAGCGTCCTTTCCATAGCCTTTTGCGATAAGCGGTTATTAGAAACCATGCCCTCGCCCAAACGTGTGATTTTGGAAAAAGAATCCACGACGCAAAACCCGTTTTTTGAGGGTCTGGCAATCATTAAACGACAATTATTAGTCCCAAGATCAATCGAGGCAAATATCTCGCCCTTTCTCTGCTTCAAATTGGCAACCATATATAAATCCTTTACTTAAGGATATCTTATACGAGTTTTAAGCGCTTGTATAGACTAAGAAAGGTTTTCATAGCGTCCTCGGACGACAGCGTGTCCAAAAAAGCGTGGTCCTTCAAAGGCGTGCGAATACCGAAAAACTGTTCGGCTTCGTCGGGTGTAAAACCTACGATAAGCACTGCTTCGGCATAGGCGGATGCGCGGTCGGCGTACTTCATTACCTTGCGCAAATCGTCCGGTAATTCGGCAGGCAATCCCGCACGGATAAATATCGCCTTTTCCAAGGCGTCTTCCATATTACGGTAAGCGGCATCATCCATATTTGCCTTTGCCGGTCCGCACAAATCGCCGCCAAGATACGCTTCGGCGCCATCATGTAGCAATGCCGCTAAAAGCCAATGCTTTTTAGAAAGCCCGCTTTTCTTAATCATGGTCTTGAAGGAAGGTGTAGTATCAAGCATCCACTCCATAATCTTTACAACCAAGACAGAGTGTTGTGCCACCGAAAAACCGTAAGGCGTGGCGGTCATCCCCGCCCATCTGCTTATGCGCGAAAGAGAAAGAGCTATATCGGTAATCTCAATATCCAAGGGTGAAGGTTCCAGCAAATCCACGCGCCGGCCCGAAGGACAGCGTATCCACGCACGGGATAGGCCTTGATTCTTTTTGGTCTCTGAAGGCTTACCCAGTGATAACTTTTTAGAAAATAAATCTTCCGGCTTCATATTTTCCCCCTTAAAACTTTAAGAGTCATACTAGCCTATCCGTTTATATCAATCCACAAAAAAGTGCCGGCTTTTTATGCTCTAATCGGAAGCGGAAAAAGTAGAGAGGAAGAAAGGGAAATTAACTAACTCGGATACAGGTATATCTCGCCGTTAAAGTCCTCTATCTTGAGCAGTCCGTCATTTGTTTCGCCTTTTATCCTGTTCGGCAAAACGGCGATTTTGCCAGTGTGGTTGGGAATATCAATGGCATAGGTCGGAATGGCATAGCCGCTTGCACTTTTGCGCAACTCGTCCATAATCTCCAGCCCCTTTGCTACCGGCACGCGGAAGTGGCT
>Ga0310696_10006967_pt1 | contig 13344 bp, 11 predicted proteins | sample AusTroGonzalo_MG_4_FD_203885 | JGI IMG/M metagenome (GOLD analysis project Ga0310696, IMG submission 203885) | Bovine rumen microbial communities from tropical cattle in Woodstock, Queensland, Australia - Gonzalo_02 (v2) (version 2) | ecosystem: Host-associated > Mammals > Digestive system >... | reverse complement strand
ATCCCCGTCATCTACGGACTACTCACCACCAACGACATGCAGCAGGCTCGCGACCGTGCTGGCGGTCGTTTGGGAAACAAAGGCGACGAGTGCGCCATCGTAGCCATTAAGATGGCAAAATTCTAGAACTTAGCTATTAGAGATTGGAAATCACCATCTCACCGCAACATCGAACTGGAAGCCATTGAAGCTGACATCGATGTTGCGGTTCTTTATGAACTTACGTTTCAGCCAGTAGGTCAGCTCGGTAGCGCCGATGCCGATGGCAGCACCAGCACACACATCGTGCACATAATGACGGTCCAGACGCACACGGTCGGCTGAGACAAGCGTGGCGAGCGTATAGCCTCCAACAGTAATCCAGGGCGACAGGTGCCCGTATTCATGCATCAGCACGGTGGCACCTGCAAAGGCAAAAGTGGCGTGTCCTGAAGGCAGCGATCGACGATTGCTCTTGTCAGGACGCAACTCGTTGCATGAATGTTTGAGCACATACGCTGTACCGGCACTCAAGATATAGGCAGAGGCCGATGTGGCCAGAAACTCCGTCCACGACTGTGAGTCGCTCTGCACGCCACATACCCTCAATCCATAAACGGCAGCCATAGGCACATGCTGCAACACATCGTCCACAGCATCGCTGTGCTGCTGTTGCGCGCTGACATTCAACGTCGTCAGCAGACAAAACAAAAAAATAATCTTCTTCATCATTTCGGCAGCAAAGTTACACCTTTTTTCACAAACAGCCGTCAGTTTCCCACGGAACTTTGATATTTTTTTGGAAGGGAAGCCGCGTTTTTCGGAAAAATATTGTAACTTTGCACTTTGTTTTACGAGAGGACGTCCTCACGCGTACATTATTTAAATTATGCAGAAGATAGGATTCGACAACGAGAAGTATCTGAAGATACAGTCAGAGCACATCCGCGAGCGCATCGCACAGTTTGACGGCAAGCTATACATGGAGCTAGGCGGCAAGCTCTTCGACGACCACCATGCCTCCCGAGTCTTGCCAGGTTTCAAGCCCGACTCAAAGCTGCGGATGCTAGCCCAGCTGCGCGACAGCATCGAGATTGTGATTGTGGTCAACGCTGAGGACATCGAGAAAAATAAGATTCGCGCCGACCTCGGCATCACCTACGACGAAGACGTGCTCCGCCTGCGTGAGGAGTTTATGAATCGACAGTTTATGGTGGGCTCGGTCGTCATCACCCATTACAACGGCCAGCACGCCGCCGACCAATTCCGCCATCGTCTGGAGCGTCTCGGCATCCGTTCCTACGTACACTATCTGATCGACGGCTATCCTCACAATGTTGAACTGATAGCCAGCGACGAGGGCTTCGGCAAGAACGACTATGTGGAAACCTCTCGCGAGCTCGTCATCGTGACTGCCCCAGGCCCTGGAAGTGGCAAGATGGCCGTCTGCCTCAGTCAGCTCTACAACGAGAACAAGCGCGGCATTCGTGCCGGCTATGCCAAGTTCGAGACCTTCCCCGTGTGGAACCTGCCGCTGAAGCATCCCGTGAACATTGCCTACGAAGCCGCCACCGCCGACCTCAACGACGTCAACATGATTGACCCGTTCCATCTGGAGGCCTACGACAAGATAGCCGTCAACTACAACCGCGACATCGAAATCTTCCCCGTGCTCAACGCGCTCTTCGAGGGCATCTATGGCGGCAGCCCCTATAAGTCGCCTACCGATATGGGGGTTAACATGGTGGGGTTCTGCATCAGCAACGACGAGGTGTGCTGCAACGCCTCACGCGAAGAAATCATCCGCCGCTACTACGATGCGACGAACAAGATGGCCGAGGGCGCCGACAACGAGAGCGAGGTGAACAAGATCCTGATGCTTTTCAATCAGGCTAAGATCACCACCGCCTACCGCCGTGTTACCGTAGCTGCTGCTGCCAAGAAAGAGCTGAGCGGACACACCGCCGCCGCCATGGAGCTCGACGACGGCACCATTATCACGGCCAAGTCGTCGCCCCTGCTAGGCTGTTCAGCCGCCTTGCTGCTCAATGTCACCAAGCATCTCGCTGGCATCGACCACGATGCCAAGCTCATCCCGCAGAGCCTCATCGAGCCCGTTCAGAAGACGAAGACCGAATATCTGGGCGCCAGAAATCCGCGTCTGCACACCGACGAGGTGCTGGTAGCCCTCAGCGTGCTCTCCAACGATGACGAGCAATGCCGCCACGCCCTGGAGCAGCTACCCCGTCTGCGCCATTGCCAGGTGCACAGCACCGTGATGCTCAGCGAGGTAGACCGCAAGATATTCAAGAAGCTGGGCTGCGGCCTCACATGCGATCCAGTCAAAAAGAAATAGGAAGATAACCTCTAAAATTTTCTGTGGAGCCTCCAAATTTTTCTGTGGAGCCTCCAAATTTTTCTGTGGAGCCTCCAAATTTTTCTCCGGAGCCTCCATAAATTGTTGCGGAGCTCAACGGAAAGGATGTCAAGTGGAATGTGTTTAAAGCGTGACAGCCTCTAAAGGGGCGTGGGTGGACTTGATGGCCCACTCCTTGGGATAGAGATTGTTGGCACGGGGGCCGAGATTCTTCACCATTCCAAGCGGATGACCCTGATAGCACACCTGCACAAGCCCGAGCGGCGTGTCGGGAGGAAGCTGGAGGGCCTGACGCTGTAGATAGCTGATGGCCTGCTGGTAGGAAAGGTTTATTTGAGGTGTGAGGTGAGAGGTGTGAGGTGAGACATCCTTGGTGGAGGGTGGAGTGAGGATTCTCAATCCATTCTCTTTCCTCTTTCCACTTTCCTCTTTCCTCTTTCCTCTTTTTTCTTTCCTCTTTCCTCTTTCCTCTCTCCTCTTTCCACTCTCCTCTTTCCTTATCACCGCCATGAAGAGGCCCTCGCTGCGGGTGATGCCCGGAATGAAGCGATAGACGGGCCCGTGGAAGCCAGGCAGCAAGGAGCCGATGATGCCCCAGTCAGCCTCAGTGTCTACGGGCAGCAGCTCAGCATCGAAGGTGTCGAGTATCCAACGGATATTCTCCTCGTTTTCTTTTGTATTGAAGGTACACGTGCTGTAGATGAGCAAGCCGCCGTCGTTGAGGCAGGTCCACGCGTCGCTGACGATGTCGCGCTGCAGTCGCCAGCATTTCTCTACGTTCTGCGAACTCCACTCGCCGATGATCTGCGGGTCCTTGCGGAACATGCCCTCGCCAGAGCAGGGCACATCGCAGAGGATGATGTCGAACTTCAGGCCAGAGCGCACATAGTCGCGGGGATAGTTGTTGGTGACGAGGCAATCGGGCCAGCCCCACTTCGTGATGTTCTCCAACAGGATACTGGCACGCTTGGGCACAGGCTCGTTGCTGTAGAGCACACTTCCCTCGGGCAGGGCACTCCTCAACAGCGTGGACTTGCCGCCAGGGGCTGCGCAGAGGTCAAGGGCGGTGAGAGGTGAGGGGTATGAGGTAAGAGGTGTGAGGTGCTGGTGCAACACGGTGTCGAGAAACATCGAGGCGGCCTCCTGCACATAGTAGCAGCCGGCGTGCAGCAGCGGGTCGAAAGTGAAGTTGGGACGCTCGGAGAGATAGTAGGCATTGCGGCACCAAGGGACGGTCTGGGTCAATGAGGCCAATGGGGCCAATGAGTCCAATGAGACCTTCATGGGATTGAGGCGGATGCTAACGGGCGGCTGCTCGTCGAAAGCGGAGAGATAGCGGCTGAAGCGTTCCTCGCCCATCAGCTGGCGCGTCGTTCTGACGAACTCATCGGGCAATGCTACCATAGGTCCTCCTGTTCTTGCGGTTCCTCTTTCTGCTGCCTGGCAGGCTGCTGCTTCACCTTGCCCTCGGCATCATACATGCCGTAGGTGGTGCGCAGGACTATGAACTCGGTGCGACGGTTGAGCTGGTGGCAGATCTCCTTCTTCTCCTCGTCGCCCAGAGCCTCGATGAACTCTGGCGTGAGCACATCGTCGGCTTTCAGCCAGTCGTATTTCTCGGTCAGCTTCTTCTTGATCGTCTTCGGCTTCGTCTCACCATAACCCTTAGGCGAGAGGCGGTCGGCAGCGATGCCATGCTCAATGAGGTAGTTCACCACGCTCTCTGCACGCCGCTGGCTGAGACGCTCGTTATACTGGTCGGAGCCACGGTTGTCGGTATGCGAGCTGAGCTCGATGGTGACGTTGGCATTCTCGTTCAGCAGCTCCACAAGCTTGTCGAGGGCCTCCGTCGACTCAGGCCTGAGCCTGGCCTTGTCGAAGTCGAAGAAGATGTTGTCGATGAGCACAGGCGCGGTGATGGAGGCCAACGGAAACTGCAGCACATACTCCTCGCTCTCCAGGACAGGCTCCACACGCAGCTCCTCCTTATGGTTGAGGAAGCCGCGACAGGTGCCGAGGAAGACATAGCTGACGTTGGGCTTGATCTCCTCCTCGAAGGAGCCGTCGCCACGCACAGATATCTTCTTGTTCGTGCCGTCGTTGCCCACCATATAGACAAGACCCTGCGGCAACTCATAGCCGTCCTGCTCGTAGACCCAGCCCTTCACGGTCTGTATCACCTCGCTCTTTTCGAAGGAATAGATGTGGTCCCAGCCACGGGCATCGCCACGATTGCTGGAGAAATAGCCGCGGTTGTGCAGGCCTTCGAAGGTCATGCCGAAGTCATCGCCGGCAGAGTTGAGAGGGAAGCCGGGATGTTCAATTTCAGGGGTGAGAGGTGAGAGGTGAGTGGTGAGAGAATTGTCTAGCTGGTTTGAGTCGACAGGTAATCTCTCACCTCTCACCTCTAACTTCTCACCACTAACAATATATATATCCAACCCTCCAAAGCCAGGATGGCCGTTGCTGCTGAAATAGAGGTCGCCATTGGGACGGAAGGTGGGGAACATTTCATCGCCCGGAGTGTTGATAGGAGCGCCCACATTTTCGACGCTGGCGATGCTGTTGCCAGTGAGCTCAGCCCGCCAGATATCGTAGCCACCCAAGCCGCCAGGCATATCGCTGACGAAATAGAGCCAGCGGCCATCGGGCGAGGGAGCAGGATGGGCGAATGTGGAAAGCGTGTCACGGCTGATATCGAGCACGGTAGCCTTTCCCCACGAGGCATCGCTGCGCTGCGCCGTAGCTATCTGAGCATAGCGCGGATAGCTGGGATCGGTCTTGCAGACGGTGAGGAACATTGTCTTGAAGTCGGCCGAGAAGGTGCAGGCCCCCTCGTCCTCCTCGCTGTTCAGGTCGCTCTCGATAGGCTCCGGCTTACTCCATTTACCTTTGTCGTCTTTCTGCGAGAAGAAGATATCGGCATTCTTCATGCCGGTGATGCCACTCACCTCGTCGCCCTTGGCCTGATTGCGTGTCGAAGAGAAATAGAGTTGGTCGCTGTCGTCGCCAACCAGCGCAGGTGAATATTCCGCACGGCGGGAGTTGAAGATGTCCTGCTTCTTCACCGTATAGCCAGAATAGTCGGCCTCGGCCTTCCATTGCGGTGCCATACGGGCCGACTGGAGGCCGGTGATAGTCATGGAAGTGAGAGGTGAGAGGTGTGAGGTGTGAGAATTAACAAGAAAGGTGAGTTTTCTTTCCGTGGTGCCCAAGCTATCGATAAGTAGCAGGAAAGTCTTCTCGGCATCCTTATAGCTGCCGTTCTTCAGCTGCAGCTGAGCCAGACTGAAGAGGGCGGTGGTGTCGGCCTGCTTGTAGCGAACGGCATTGTTGTAGGCAGCGATGGCTTTCTGGGTGAAGTTGATGCGACGATAGCAGTCGGCCATCTTCAGGGCACGCTGACCACGCAGGGGTTTCTCCTTGGCTTTGGTCTGCGAGTAGGCTTTCTTGTAACAGCTGGCTGCATCATAATACTCGCCTATGGCGAAAAACTTGTCACCTTTCTTCATGGCGGTGTCGGCCCCGCAAGCAGCCAGAGCCAACACCGCTATGGTGATCAATATGATTCTACAGCAGCGCATACATTATCAATAACGCATGAGTTGCCGAATTATTGCATGGATGAAGGAAGCGAAGAGAAAATGCTCAGTAGGCGGCACGATACTTGCCTTCGTCCTTGTCCTGCAGCATCGAGAGATAGGACTGGTAGCGGCTCTGAGCGATGTAGTGGTCTTCCAAAGCCTGCAGCACGGCACAGCCCGGCTCGTGGGTGTGAGTGCAGTTATTGAAACGGCAGTCCTTGGAGAAGCGGAAGATTTCCTTGAAATAGCCGGAAATCTCCTCGGGCTCCATATCGAAAGAGCCGAAGCCCTTGATGCCCGGAGTGTCAATTAAATAAGAGGTGAGAGGTGAGAGGTGAGAAGTAAGAGGTATCATCTCGCTGAACGTGGTGGTGTGCATACCCATGTTGTGGGCATCGCTGAGATCAGCAGTACGCAGGTTTGCACCTGGCACGAGGCGATTGATGAGGGTGGACTTCCCCACCCCACTGTTGCCGCTGAGCAGGGTTATCTTGCCCTCTAAGAGAGGAGTCAGCTGGTCGAAGCCCTCACCCGTGGCAGCAGATACCTGCAGGCATTGGTATCCGATGGTCTCATAGAGCTGCACCATCATCTGCTGATAGCGGCGCTGGTCATCGTCGAGCAGGTCAGTCTTGTTGAGAACGAGGATGACAGGCACACGATAGGCTTCGGCAGAAGCCAGAAAACGGTCGATGAAGGTGGTGCTGGTCTCAGGATTGGCCACCGTGACGATGAGCAGGGCCTGGTCGACGTTGGCTGCGATGATGTGGCTCTGCTTCGACAGGTTGATGCTCTTGCGGATGATGTAGTTTTTCCGATCCTCAATTCCCGTGATCAGGCCATCCTCGGTCTCTGCCTGTGGCATACGCACCTCCACCCTGTCGCCCACAGCCACAGGATTCGTGCTTCGTATGCCTTTGATACGAAAGTTTCCCTTTATCTTACAATCAAGCAGCTGACCATCGTCTGTGCGGACGGTGTACCAGCTGCCTGTGTTCTTAATGACGAGTCCATTCATTTAGACCGTCATGATCTCCTTGTTCTTGGCCTCGATAAGGGCGTCGAGCTTCTTGATCCACTTGTCGTGCAGCTTCTGCAGCTCGTCCTCGGCATCCTTCTCGTTGTCCTCTGAGAGACCGTCCTTGATGGCTTTCTTCAGTTTGTCCTTGATGTCGGCACGAACATTGCGCACCTCCACCTTGGCCTTCTCGGCAATCTTGTTGCATTGTTTCACCAAGTCGCGGCGGCGCTCCTCCGTAGGCTGAGGAATGGTAAGGCGGATCATCTCGCCATTGTTCTCAGGGGTGATGCCTACATCGCTGTCCATGATAGCCTTCTCAATGTCCTTGATCTGCTTGCGGTCCCAAGGCTTGATGGCGATGGTGCGGGCATCGGGGCAGTTGACGGTGGCCACCTGGTTGAGGGGAACTTTCGAGCCGTAGCTCACTACTCTCACTCCGTCGAGGATGGCCACATTGGCGCGGCCGGCACGGATGCGGTTCAGCTCGTCCTCCAAGAACATGGCTGCCATCTCCATGCGCTCCTCGCTTTTCTTCAATGTTTCTTTAACGTCTATCATAATCGTATCTTTGTTAGTTTTTCCGCTGACAAAATTAGGTATTTTCTTTGTCACTTGCAACATTTTAAGGAAAAAAAACACGAAAGAAGCGCGTTTTTCTAAAATAATGCCTACCTTTGCACCAAATTTTTAAGTATGATGAAGACGTTTCGCACCCTTATCGCTGCGCTGCTTCTTGCAACAGGCAGTATCACGGCTTTGGCCGACGACTATCAGTACTTGACCATCTCGGGGTCAGGCAGTGAGAACAGTTTCAGCGTGAGTAAGATTCAGAAGATTACTTTTGAAGCTTCCAATATGGTGCTCGTGATGACAGACGGCACCGAGCAGCGTCTGCCGCTGGCCGGACTGGAGAAGATGTTCTTCGCCACCTCGCCGTCAGGCATCGCCACGGTGAGCACCACACAGTCGAAGATGCAGTTCAGCAACGGTGTCCTCCGCGCTACGGTGGCTGCAGGCGAGACCATAGCCGTCTACAACATGAAGGGCGAAAAGGTGTTCAGCGCCAATGAGAGCGGCAGCTATGACCTGTCAAACCTGCAGCGCGGCGTCTACATCGTGAAGGTGGGCTCGGAAACCCGCAAGGTAGTGAACAAATAGCCCCCCTCAATCCCCCTGAGGGAGAGGATTAAAAAGAGCATTTTTTTAATATAATGTACGTGTAAATATTTTATGGCACAACAAGAAGACGTTTTCAAGAAAATCGTATCTCATTGCAAGGAATATGGCTTTGTATTCCCTTCAAGCGAAATCTATGACGGTCTGGGCGCAGTATACGACTACGGTCAGATGGGTGTGGAACTGAAGAACAATATCAAGCAATACTGGTGGAAGGCTATGACCATGCTGCACGAGAACATCGTGGGCATCGACAGCGCCATCTTCATGCATCCCACCATCTGGAAGGCCTCGGGCCACGTGGATGCATTTAACGATCCCCTTATCGACAACCGAGACTCGAAGAAGCGCTATCGCGCCGATGTGCTTATCGAAGACCAGATAGCCAAGTACGACGATAAGATTCAGAAGGAAGTGGAGAAGGCTCGCAAGCGTTTTGGCGAGAGCTTCGACGAGGCGAAATACTTAGAGACCAGCGAGCGTGTGAAGGAGACAAAGGCCAAGCGCGATGCCCTGCACACCCGCTATGCCGCGGCCATGCAAGGTCCCGACCTGGAGGAGCTGCGCCAGATTATCCTGGATGAGGAAATCGTCTGCCCCATCAGCGGCACGAAAAACTGGACCGACGTGCGCCAGTTCAATCTGATGTTCTCTACCGAGATGGGCTCTACCGCCGACGGTTCGATGAAAATCTACCTGCGTCCTGAGACGGCTCAGGGTATCTTTGTGAACTACCTGAACGTGCAGAAGACGGGCCGCATGAAGATTCCTTTCGGCATCGCCCAGATTGGCAAGGCTTTCCGCAACGAGATTGTAGCCCGTCAGTTCATTTTCCGTATGAGGGAGTTTGAGCAGATGGAGATGCAGTTCTTCGTGAAGCCCGGCACCGAGCTGGAGTGGTTTGCCAAGTGGAAGGAGACGCGCATGAAATGGCACCAGAACCTGGGCTTCGGCGCTGAGAACTATCGTTTCCACGACCACGACAAGCTGGCTCACTATGCCAATGCTGCTACCGACATCGAGTTCCACATGCCCTTTGGCTTCAAGGAGGTGGAAGGCATTCACAGCCGCACCAACTTCGACCTGTCGCAGCATGAGAAATACTCGGGCAAGCAGATCAAATACTTCGACCCGCAGACCAACGAGAGCTATACACCGTTTGTCATCGAGACCTCTATCGGTGTGGACCGCATGTTCCTCAGCATCATGTGCCACGCCTTCGACGAGGAGAAGCTTGAGAATGGCGAGACACGCGTAGTCCTGAAGCTGCCCGCAGCTCTGGCTCCTGTGAAGCTGGCTGTGCTGCCGCTGGTGAAGAAAGACGGTCTGCCCGAGAAGGCCCGCGAGATTGTCGACGACCTGAAGTATCACTTCACCTGCCAGTACGACGAGAAGGACAGCATCGGCAAGCGCTACCGTCGCCAGGATGCCATTGGCACTCCGTATTGCGTCACCGTCGACCACGACACCTTGAATGACGGATGCGTCACCCTCCGTTTCCGCGACACGATGGAGCAGGAGCGTGTGAAGATCAGCGACCTGAACGGCATCATCGAGGACAAGGTAAGCATCACGTCATTGCTTAAGAAACTGTAATACAGGTAGAAAGACAATGAAGCTTATATCTTTAAGGCAACTTAAACAACAAGGACAACTTTTCATCATAGGTTGTCTGAGTTGTATAAGTTGTCTTTTTGCCTCCTGCACCAAGGAAGAGACGGAGGCAGGCGAATGGGACAACTGGCAAGAGCGCAATGAAGCCTACTTTGCCTCGCTGGCCGATTCGCTCGACGCCAATCCCAACCAGTGGCAGCGCATCCTAAGCTTTTCGCAGAGTGCCGCCACTACCCACGACATCGACAAATACATCTATGTGAAGAAGCTGGAAAATGGCGAAGGCGGCGAAAGTCCTGCCTATACCGACTCCGTGCGTGTCATCTATCAGGGACGGCTCATTCCCAGTGCTACCTTCACAGAGGGCTACGTATTTGACGGCACCGTCTATGGGAAATTCTCTACCACTACCAGCTCTACGACCAAGTTGTTGGTGTCGGGCACCGTCGACGGCTTCAGCACGGCTTTGCAGCACATGCATCGCGGCGATCACTGGCGTGTTTATATCCCCAGCACGCTGGGCTATGGCGAGGATGGCAGCAGCACTGGCACTATTCCCGGATATAGCGTCATCATCTTTGAATTGCAGCTCATAGACTTCAGCCACGCTGGCGAGACAATGCCTGCATGGAGCAGCAGGAGAACGTTGAAAATTGATAATTGATAATTAACCCTTCACAAAAATGATGAAGAGAACCATTTTGAGCTTTACGCTCGCTATCGTCGCCGTGTGCGGATATTCAGCTTGCGGCAACAAAGAGAAAAAAGTAGAGAAAAACGATGGCACCACAGAGGCCACGCAGGTACAGGTAAAGGAAGAGGAAGACAATGCAGAGGGTCTGACAGGTCAGGCTCCCGACTTCACGCTGGAAGATATCAACGGCAATGCCCTCAGCCTCTCGTCGCTTAAGGGCAAATATGTGATCCTCGACTTCTGGGGCTCATGGTGCGGATGGTGCATCAGAGGCATCCCTTCGATGAAAGAATACTATGCCAAGTATGCCGGTAAGTTCGAAATTCTGGGCATCGATTGCAATGAAACGCAAGAGAAGTGGAAGGCTGCCGTGAAGAAATACGAGCTGCCTTGGCTGCATGTGTATTGCACACGCGAGTCCAATGTGCTTATAGACTACGCCATTGAGGGTTTCCCCACAAAAATCGTCGTAGGCCCTGATGGCAATATTGTCAAGACTATTATTGGCGAAGATCCCGCATTCTATGAGTTCCTTGACGAACTCTTCGGAAAATAATCCTTTCATTCTTTACCCCTCCACCTTTAACCATTAACCTCTAGCCTTGATTGAGTATATTCGCGGCGAGCTTACCGACCTCACACCAGCCTTAGCCACCATCGAGGCAGCTGGTGTGGGCTATGGGCTGAACATTTCGCTGAACACCTACACCTCCATACAGGGAAAAAAAGAGTGCAAACTGTATGTCTACGAGGCCATCCGCGAGGATGCCTATGTGCTTTACGGCTTTGCATCAAAACGCGAGCGCGAGATGTTCGAGCTCCTTATTACCGTTTCTGGCGTTGGAACAAACACAGCCCGCATGATGCTGTCGTCAATGAGTGTTCCTGAGCTGTGCAACGCCATCAGCACAGGCAACGCCCGCCTTATCCAAAGCATCAAGGGCATCGGCAAAATGTCTGCACAGCGTATTATCGTCGACCTGCGCGACAAGATTGTGGCGCTGGGTCTTACCGATGAGATTCCTGCTGGCGGCACAATCACTGCGCCTGTGAACAACGCTGTGCGCGACGAGGCCGTTGCCGCACTCACTATGCTTGGTTTCTCGCCGGCTCCCACGCAGAAGGTGGTTGTCACCATCCTGCAGGAACAGCCCACCCTACCCGTGGAACAAGTGGTGAAACTAGCTCTGAAACAAATCAAATAACAACGCATCTCTATGCAATTCAACGCCGAGCAGCAGCGCGTCATCGAGGCTACAGGCGGGCATCACCTTGTGTTGGCGCCGCCGGGCTGTGGCAAGACTGCTGTGCTGGCTGAGCGTATCGTATGGGCATATCAGCATGGTGTGCCCTTTAGTGAAATGGCTTGCCTCACCTTCACCAACCGCGCTGCACGCAGCATGAAGGAGCGTATTGAGCAACGACTGCCCGAGGCCTCCATCGACAATGGGCTCTTCGTGGGCAACGTGCATCGTTTCTGCCTGCATTTCCTTTTCGACAATAAGATTGTAGCGGAGCATACCGCTGTTGTTGACACCGATACCAGCATCAGTATCATCAGCGACTATATGGGTGAGGACGAGTTGCAGGTGCTCGACGACAACCGCAGCCGCCAGCGCTATTCCCAGATCATCAACCTGCAGCACCTTATGTACCAGTGCTGCCACGAATACCCCAGCCAGCTAATGGTGCATCGCGATGCCCTGAAGCCCGTGCTGCTGAAGGAGCTCTGTGCCCATTTCGCCCTACCCTACACACAGGCGGCCACCATCCAGCTCTATATGCAGTCCGACGACTATCGTGACGAGGCAACAGGCCTGAGCCGCGATGCTTGTCAGCTTATGGAGATGCTCTACGCAGCCCGCCAATATGAGCTGTACAAGAAACAAAATGACCTGCTGGATTTCGAAGACCTGCTACTCGTCACGTATGATGCATTGGCAAAACATCAGACTGAACGCCGCTTCAGCTGGCTACAGATTGACGAGGTACAGGATCTCAACCCCTTGCAGATGGCACTTGTCGACAGTTTCACCACACCCGATGCTACCGTTGTCTATCTGGGCGACGCCCAACAGGCTATTTTCTCTTTTATGGGGGCGAAGACCGATACGCTGACCATGTTGCGACAGCGATGTGGCGACGAACATTTCTACAACTTCTACCAAAACTACCGCTCTCCGCAGTATCTCCTCAACATCTTCAACCGCTACGCCCAATGCCAGCTCGGCATCGACCCGTCGCTGCTACCCACCACCACTAACGAATCGCCACGACAAAGCGGCGACATCATGCTGATGGAAGCACCCACCAACGTAGACGAGGCCAACATGGTGGCACGCCTGGTGAAGAAGCTCTACGACGATCATCCCGAGCAGACCGTCGCTGTGGTGGTGGCCTTCAACAGCGATGCCGACGAGGTGAGCAGCGCACTCGGAAAGCTGCCCCACTTCAAAATCTCGGGTACCGACTTCTTCTCTACGCTACCCATGCGCCTGTTGATGGCTCACTTAGGTGTCATCCATATGGAGCACGACTTCATCGCATGGTCGCATCTGCTCTATGGATTGCAGGTCTACGCCTCGTGCAGCGCCGCCCGTCAGGCCGTTCGAAAAATGATGCAACTGGCCATCACGCCTGCCGACCTGCTGCAGTATGACAGAACAACCTATGTAGCGGAATATGTCAGGACCTACGAGCAACAAGATCTTGTCATCTTCGACACAGAGACAACCGGCCTCGACGTGTTCAACGACGATGTGGTACAGATAGCCGCCATCCGCGTCAGGCAGGGAAAAGTTGTGGATTCACTTAACCTTTTCATCGAGACCGAGAAGCCCATCCCGCCTATGCTGGGCGATGTGGTCAATCCGCTCATAGAGGAATACGGGCGTCACCC
>Ga0310696_10006966_pt1 | contig 13344 bp, 10 predicted proteins | sample AusTroGonzalo_MG_4_FD_203885 | JGI IMG/M metagenome (GOLD analysis project Ga0310696, IMG submission 203885) | Bovine rumen microbial communities from tropical cattle in Woodstock, Queensland, Australia - Gonzalo_02 (v2) (version 2) | ecosystem: Host-associated > Mammals > Digestive system >... | reverse complement strand
GATGTTGCCTGCACCGGGAGCGAGATAAACGCGAGCGACAGCTGCTTTACGTCTTCCAAGGGCGTGTGTCTGTTCCATTTGCTCTGTTTAAATTTCGTCCAACTTGATTTCTGTAGGGTTCTGTGCCTGGTGCGGATGCTCCGGACCTGCGTAGATGAACAGGTTGTTGAGGAGATCGTCACCAAGACGGGTCTTGGGGAGCATACCCTTCACTGCTCTCCTGACGAGTTCGGTGGGCCTCTTCTCGAGGATCTCCTTCGGGGTCGTGAACCGCTGTCCGCCGGGATATCCGGTGTAGCGGGTGTAAACCCGGTCGGTCATCTTCTTGCCGCTGAGGGCGACCTTCTCCGCATTCACCACGATGACGTTGTCACCGCAGTCGACGTGCGGGGTGTAACCCGGCTTGGTCTTGCCACGAAGGACAAGCGCCACGCGGGAAGCGAGACGACCAAGAGCGAGATCAGTCGCGTCAATGACAACCCACTTCTTGTCAACAGTCGCTTTGTTAAGCGAAACAGTCTTGTAGCTTTGTGTGTCCACTGTCTTGATCTTTAATTAGTTAATAAAAATTGCGATCCCTACACAAAATAGGGACCGCAAAGGTAGTCATTTATTCTGAAAAAACAAACACTAGCCCATCTTCGCCATGATGAAGGCGAGGATGGCCGTGGCGGTCAGCATCAGGCAGATCAGGGTGGCGACGATCACGCCGATCACCTTGACGCGCTTGATCCAGGTCTGCCCGTTCCAGCCCACGGTCTGGAACATGCTCCAGAAGCCGTGCACCATGTGGTACCACAGGGCCACGAACCAGATCAGGTACAGGGCCAGGCGCCACCAGCTGCCGAAAGTCGTGGTCAGCAGGAGGTAGGGGTTGTTCTCGAAATTGCCGATGCCGAACATCTCCGGGAGCTGCATCTTCGCCCAGAAATGGGTCAGGTGGAAGAAGATGAAGCCGAGCACGACGATGCCAAGCACGAACATGTTCTTGGCCGACCAGGAATCGGTCGCTGCCTTGCTGGCCACCTCATAGCGCTTCCAGCCGCCACGCGCCTGGATGTTCTGCCAGGTCAGCCAGCAGCCGTAGCCGATGTGGACCACGAAGCCGAGGGCGAGGATCGGGACCATGATGTCGATGAACGGCGTGGACATGAAGTCGCAGCCCAGCTTGAAGAGGCCGTCGCCTTTGCTGAACAGCACATCGTCATTCGCCACGTGGCCGTATTTGCCCAGGAACAGGTCGATGACGGAGAAGAAATTGATCGTGGAGTGCAGGAGCATGAAGATGATCAGGAACGCACCGCTCACCGCCTGGATGAATTTCTTGCCGATGGAAGAATTGAATATAAACATCTTTGTTGCAATTAATCCGGTATGGACTGCAAATATAACCCGAATCTTGCAAGTTTCATAATTTTCCAATATTTTTGTTTTTCACAAAACGGAGATTCCGGGTCAAGCCCGGAATGACAGAAAGTAAACTATTCTTATGAGAGTATTGTTGAAGTTGAGCGGAGAGAGTCTGGGCGGCCCCGCAGGCAAAGGAATCGACGAGAAATACCTCGTCCGTTATGCCCGGGAAATCGTGGACGCCGTGAAGGCCGGCCACCAGGTGGCCATCGTCAACGGCGGCGGCAATTTCTTCCGCGGCCTGCAGGGTGTCGGCCGGGGCTTCGACCGCATCACCGGCGACCGGATGGGCATGCTCGCCACGGTGATGAACTCCCTCGCGATCGCCGGCGCCATCCGCAGCCTCGGCGTCGAAGCGGAGGTCTTCACCGCCACCCCGATGCAGCCCGTGGCCCGCTACTACCGCAAGGAGGACGCGGTCGAGGTGCTGGAGCGCGGGGGCGTGGCCCTCATCGCCGGCGGCACCGGCAACCCCTATTTCACCACCGACTCCGGTGCGGCCCTGCGCGCCCTTGAGATCGGCGCGGACGCCTTATTGAAAGGTACCCGCGTGGACGGTGTCTACACCGCCGATCCGGAGAAGGACCCCACGGCCACCCGCTACGAAGAACTCACCTTCGCCAAGGCCCTCGCCGACAAGCTCAAGGTGATGGACCTCACCGCCTACGCCCTCTGCGAGCAGGGGCCCGTCCCCATCATCGTCTTCAACGTCGAGCAGGACGGCAACCTGGCACGCCTGTTGAATGGGGAGAAGATCGGCACCATTGTACACGCATAATTAAAAAGAACACATACTATGTTGACTGACAGAGCCAAGGAGATCCTCAACCAGACCGACTCCAAAATGCAGGAAGCCCTGAACTTCCTCGAAGAAGACCTCAAGACCTACCGCGTCGGCAAGGCCAACCCCGCCATATTCAACGGTGTCACGATCGACTACTACGGCACCCCCACCCCGCTCCACCAGGTGGCGTCCATTTCCGCACCGGACGTCAAGACCCTCGCGCTGCAGCCGTGGGAGCGCAACCTGATCTCCAAGATCGAGAAGGCCATCATCGACGCCAACCTCGGCCTCACCCCGCAGAACAACGGCGAGATCATCCGCTGCACCGTCCCGGCCCTGACCGAGGAGCGCCGCAAGGACCTCATCAAGAAAGCCAAGGTCGCCGGCGAGAACGCCAAGGTCGTGGTCCGCAACGCCCGCCGCGACGGCATCGAGCTCCTCAAGAAGGCCCAAAAGAACGAGGGCATGTCCGAGGACACCGAGAAGGAAGCCGAAGCCGAGGTCCAGAAGATCACCGACAAGAACGTCAAGCGGGTCGACGAGATCGTCGCCGCCAAGGAAAAGGAGATCATGACGGTCTAGTCCCCCGTGGCAGAAAAAATCGAGATGCTGCGCACCCTGATGCGCGCAAAGGGCTGGGACGCCGTCGTCGTCACCGGCTCGGATCCCCATAGCAGCGAATACCCCGCCGAGCGCTGGAAGCAGGTGGAGTGGCTGTCCGGCTTCACCGGCGAAGCGGGCGACCTGGTCGTCACCCTGGACCACGCCGGCCTCTGGACGGACACGCGCTACTTCATCCAGGCGGAGCAGCAGCTCGCCGGGACCGGCATCGAACTTCACAAGACGCGGGTTCCCGAGCAGGTCCTGATCCCCGAATGGCTGGAGCGCCAGCTGGGCGACGAAGGGCTCGTTGCGGTGGACGGGCTATGCGTGGGAGCTGATTTCGCGCTGTCGCTGCCGGGCACCGTGATCAGCGTCCCGGACCTGCTGAGCCGTTTCTGGACGGACCGTCCCGCCATCCCGCAGACCCCCGTCTTCACCGTCAATCCCGGCGAGAGCCGCCGGGAGAAACTCGACTGGATCCGCGCTTTCCTGCAGGAGCGGGAGTGCGACGGGATCCTGCTCTCCGCGCTCGACGAGATCGCCTGGATGCTCAACGTGCGCGCCTCGGACATCGAATACAATCCGCTCGTGATCAGCTACCTGCTCATCACGCAGACGGAGGTCTGCTGGTACGTCGTCAAGGACGAGGTCGAAGACCCCGAGACCCGGGCTACCTTCAGCATCCTGGAGGCCGACGGCGTCCGGCTGCTGCCCTATGCCGATATCGACTACCTGCCCGGTGAGATCCGCGGCCGCCTCTTCGTGGACGCCGCCACGCTCAACTACCAGCTCTACACGGACCTGATCGCCGCCGGCGTGCCCCTTGAAGAGGGGACGAGCCCCGTGGGGCTGCGCAAGGCCGTCAAGAACGCCACGGAGGTGGCCGGGATGCGTGAGGCGCACGTGCAGGACGGCCTCGCGGTGGAGCGTTTCCTGTACTGGCTCGAGCGATCGGTCGACGCCGGCCGGGAGATCAGCGAATGGGACGCCGCCGTCAAGCTCGGCCAACTTCGCGCCGACTTGCCCGGCTACCGCGGCGACAGCTTCCAGACCATCTCCGCCTGGGGCCCCGGCGCCGCCCTGCCGCACTACGTCACCCCGCACAACTACGCCCCGGTGATCCGCGAGGATGGGCTCTACCTCTGCGATTCCGGCGGGCAGTACGACAACGGCACGACCGACATCACCCGCACCGTCCCCCTCGGACGCATCAGCGCACTGGAGCGCGAAGACTACACGCTCGTGCTCAAGGGCCACATCGCCCTCGCGATGGCAGTCTTCCCCGAAGGGACGCCCGGCTGCCGCCTGGACGTGCTCGCACGCGAGCCGCTCTGGCGCAGCAAACGCAACTTCGGCCACGGCACCGGCCACGGCATCGGCTGGTTCCTCGGGGTACACGAAGGCCCGCACGACGTGCGGCAGAACCTCAACCCCGTCCCCCTGCAGCCGGGGATGATCCTCTCCGACGAGCCCGGCATCTACCGCGAAGGCAAGCACGGCGTCCGCCACGAGAACCTGCTGCTGGTCGTGGAAGCGGGACAGAGCGAATTCGGCCGCTGGCTCGCCTTCGAGCCGCTCACCCTCTGCCACTTCGATACGGATGCGCTCGACCTCTCGCTGCTGGACCGCAGCGAAATCGACTGGCTCAACGCCTACCACGAGCGCGTGTACCGGACGCTCTCGCCGCAGCTCCCGCCGGAGATCGCCGACTGGCTCCGGGAGAAGACCCGCGCGGTCTAGATTTATCTCCGAGAGGCGTAAGACTCAGACTTTCAGCCAACTATGTAATTGCTCCGGGGAGATTTCCCCGGAGCAATTCTGTAAGTACCTAGCAATCAGCTAAATTCGAAAACGCCGCAATCGCTTACGAAGGTTACTCGACGCTGATCACCGTGGCATCAACCAGTTCAACCTGGTTATTGTACGTCATCTTCGGGCCTTCGATGGTGACGATATCACCCACCTCGATCCCGAAGGAAGCCCAGTCATATACGCCAGAACTCTTGATGGTACCGTAGACATAAATCTCGCCGGTCTCATCCTGGAGGTACCAGTTGCCGTAATTGGTGTTCGAAATGCTGGTGCAGACACCGGTAACACGGAAAATCTGTTCTTCCGCGCCGGCGATGATCTGCGCACAAGTAGCCGTCACCGGTTGATTCCGGATGCGGTTCTTGAAGGAGGACCAGTTCGTTGCGTTCCGATACGCGCTCAAGGAAGCATCCGGCACATAGACAACGGGGGCCGTCCAGAACAACTGCCCCCGGAGGGTCGGCGGCGTCGTCGGAAGCATGGTCACTTTCTGGAGGACTCCCTCCACCATCTGTAGAGCGCCCTGACCTATCGAAGTCACCGTAGACGGAATGACGATTTCAGGGATGCCGCCCACGGAATTGTGACCACAAAGGTAGAAAGCGTTGTCGCCAAGAGTCTGAAGACCTTCGTTGAGCGTAATGGAATTCAGATTCGAGCAGAAATAGAATGCATTATTACCGATAGTAGTCACACTGCCAGGGATATTGATAGCCGCCAGCTGCGTACAGAAATAGAACGCTAGTTCCCCTATTTCCTTCAACCCATCATTGAATGTGACAGAAGATACCAGGCTGTTCATGAAAGCGTTGTTGCCAATTTTGGTCACACCTGCAGGAACTTCAAAATCGGTCACACTCGGCGCGACAGCAAGTAGAACGCCCCCGCTTATCAGGCATTTACCGTCTCCTCCGGCCATCGGACCGCTGAATTTGGCCAGCTTGGTACAATTCCTGAACGGTGTGATTCCAAGGGTCACGTTCCCCTGAATATCAACCTCTTCCAGGTTCGTGCAGGAAATAAACGCATTGTCGCCGATGGATTCTACTCCGGCCGACACGGTTACCGATGTCAATCCGGAAAGGTAAGCAAACGCCGCGGGGCCGATCGCCTTGACCGATGAAGGGACGGTGAATGTGGTTTTGTCACCCAGGGCAACCGCCTTGATCTCTCCATCAAAAACCAGCAGGCTGGGATCCTCAATCAGAGAGCCGGAGAAGGCCTGGAGCAGCTCATCACCAGCAAACACGCAGTCACCCAATTTCTGAATGCTCTTCGGAAGACTGGCCGTTTCCAGTCCGTTAATAGGAACCGGATTCTCGCCCGAATTATCATATAACGTGCAATGGGCAAAGGCATAGTCTCCAATCGACACGACACCTTCCTCAATCATGACCGTCTTCATTTTCCGGCACGCAGAGAAGGAGTAGGTTCCAATGCTTTCCACACCCGCCGGAACCGTCAGGGAAATCAAGGTCGTATCATCCCGGAAGACATAATCGTCCACCGCCTTCACTCCCGGTGGAATGGTAAAGTCTCCCTTTTCGGCAGCCGGAGCAGCACCGATCAGCTTACCGTCGCGAACCAGACAAACTCCGTCCTCCGTGGCCAGCGGACCCTCAAAGCAGTCAATCGAGCTGAAGCGGAAAGCGTTGTCCAACGTCATGACCGTCTCCGGGACCGACAGTTTCTTCAAGGCCGGGCAATAAGAGAAGGCTTCGTTATAAATATTCATCAATCCTTCATTCAGTTGGACGGTCTCAAGGCTTTCACTATACCGGAAAGCACTGTTATCCACCGTATGCACGGTGCCCGGCAGGATGATGCTCTTCAGCGTCGGCCGATTGGCAAATGCATTGTAAGGAATGACCGTAACCGCCTTGTTGAAACGCATGATGCCCTGACCGTTCTCATACGTGTTCTCAACAAGTACGGCATTGCCGGTTTCACTATTGAAGGATGAGATATTCTGGGGCGTGATGGTGGCCTCGTCCGTAGTCGTATACCGGATTACGTTATACCAGATCGCATTGTCGGCCGCTTCGAAGGTGACATTCGCATCGGGATTCTCCAGAACGCCCCAGGTCGAGCGCTTCACCTCCACCGCGGCGGGATGCCTGTAGATTCCCGTCTCGGTGGTGGAACGGAAGGTCAAGGTAAAGCCTTGCGCGAGCGCGGCAGGCAGGCAGGGCAGGTAGTACCACGTACCCGGCTTGAAACTCTCGCCATAAGCCGCCGTCAGGATGACGGACGACGCGGGGCCGGTTACCTGGTCCACCACAGGGTAGCCCAGAGCGTCCATCTTAACCGACACCAGGCCCGCCAGGGCCTCCCCGCCGTTGGCCTTGAATTCGACCTGTTGGATGCCTTCCTTGGCGACCTTGAACTTCAATCCGCCACAGACATTGTAGAAAGCCAGGGACAGGTCGTGGCTGTGCGCGACGGAAACCAGCGCCCGGGGATCGAAGGTCCCCGTGGTCAGGTTCTGCGCATAGGGCACGTAGGCCGAGACTCTTTCCGCCTCGACATCCAGCTCCTCATAATTGTAATTACATGGATAAACCGCCCAGAAGCCCTCGTGCTCGGCCTGGCTCTCAATAGAACCCGTAAAGCCACTCAGATAGCCCTGGAACTCCGCCCGGGCAGCCGGTTCCGTATTGGTCGAAGTGAAAGAGTCCCGGTAGTTTTCGCCGGAGAAAACATAGATCCGGTCGCCGGGAGACCACAGGATCTCCGGACCTTCGGCTGACACTTCCGTCTTGGTCCCGGCATCTGCGCCCGGGGCCGTCGCCGTGAGGATGAACGTCTCGCCCTCCTTCAAGGCCTTTACCGGCTCTTCGAGCGGGTTCAGTGCACAGGAGGCCGCCATGGCCACCATAGCCAGACCCGTCAGTATGTATTGTATCTTTTTCATATTCGTGTCCTCCTTATCTTAGTCCCACTTCTCTTCTCCCATACCTTCGGTACCACCGGCGGGTACGGGTACCTTCACGTCGCAAGTCGCGGCAGCATTGCCGGCCTTGGCCGTGATCACGGCGTGGCCGGTCTTGACAGCCGTCACCTTGCCGTTCGAGTCCACCGTTGCTACGGACGGGTCGCTGCTGCTCCAGCTCACGGTCTTGTCCGTCGCATTGGCCGGACCCACCGTCGCAGTCAGGGTAACGCTCTCGCCGACCTTGACTTCAATCAACGTCTGATCGAGCGTGACCGATGCGACCAGGACAGGCTTCACGGTCACCTTGCACTTAGCGGTTTTCTCGCCCGCCTTCGCCGTGATGACCGCTTCGCCGACGCTCACCGTCGTCACTTTGCCGCTCGCATCCACCTTCGCCACCTGCTCGTTGCTGCTGCTCCAGGTGACGGTCTTGTCGCTCGCATTGTCCGGGGAGACCGTCGCCGTCAGCGTCGCGCTCTCGCCCAGCAGGAGCTCCAGGCTCTCCTTGTCCAGCTTCACCGAAGCCACGGCGACCGCGGTCACCTTTACCTTGCACTCGGCGGTCTTCTCGCCCGCCTTCGCCGTGATGGTGGCCTCTCCGGCCTTGACGGCCGTCACCTTGCCTTCCTTGTCCACGGTCGCGATTTTCTCGTCGCTGCTGGTCCAGGTCACCGTCTTGTTCGTGGCGTTGTCCGGTGCAACCGTCGCCTTCAACGTCACGCTCTCGCCTTCGGAGAGCGCGAGCTCGGTCTTGTCGAGCTTCACTTCCGTCACCTCGACCGGGCGCGGCTTGCCTTTTTGCTCTACCGTGAAGGAGGCCGTCGCATCGCCCGACTTGATCGTCACCGTGGCCGCACGGTCCTCATAGCTGTCGTTCGGCTGGGCCGTGACCGTCATCTTCACGGCACCTGCGGCGCCCGAGCTGGGCTCCACCTTCAGCCAGTCTCCCACGGCCTTGGTCTCCGTGAGGGTCGCAGTCCAGGCCGCCGGGGCCGTGAAGTTCACGACTTTCACCTGTGGCTGCGGTTCGGGGGTGCTGCCCCCACCGCTGCCACTGCCTGGATCACTTCCTCCGCCTCCCCCGCTGCCGGGGTCGCTCCCACCTCCGCTGCCGGGATCGGTCGCTTCTTCACCGGAATCAAAGCTGATGCCGCTTGTGAATATCTGCTGGCTCTCCTGCGGAACCTCAATCTTTTGGGTCGGTTGCGGCTGCGGCTGGGGTTGCGGCTGCGGCTCGGGCTGCGGCTGCGGCGTCTTGCCGCAGGCGGCAAGCACCAGCAAGGCGCCCACCATTAACATGCCTAGTATATTTCTCTTTTTCATGGCTTTACTAGTTTGTTGTGATTCTAAATTACTCCGCAATGGCCTGGTAATTCGACTGATATCTCCATCCTTTTGCACTCTGATAGGCTTCCAACGAACCCGCGGGCACACAAATGGGAGGATAGGCGCTAAGCCAACCGAGCGGGTACTCGTCTGTCGTCATTGTCGGCGGAATAATAGGCCGAACTGTAATAGAAGTCAGCGCATTGCAATTCTGAAGGATGTTGGTCCCAATCTTTGTCACGCTGGCAGGAATGGTAATGCTGGTCAAGCCGTAAAGGCTCCAGAATGCCTGGTCGCAAATCTCATTAATGCCCTCCGGAATAATCAGCTCAGCCAACCCATCAGAAGGGCACCAAAAACCTCTGATTCTACGTACTTCATTCGGAATCGTGCAAGAGGTCTGAACCACTCCTCCATAGCGGGCTGCGAATGCGATAAGGTCTCCATCCACAATCAGGAAACGGCCATCCTCGCTGGCAAATTTACCATAAAACCGTTTGATCATGCCATCATAGCGGAACGGAGAGAGACCTACAGTCGTGAGACTCTCCGGCAAATACACTTCTTCAATACTTTGGGAATTCTCAAAAGCACAATCTCCTATAGTTGTGATTCCTTCAGAGAGCGTAAGCCTTTCTATCTCGCGACATCCTCCGACAGATTTCGGGGCTATAACTTTGACCGACCCCGGGATAATGACGTCGGTTTCTCCACTGAGAGCCGCTGCAAGAAGCGTATCACCTTTGATCAGGAAATGACCGTCATCACTGGCGAACTTACCATGGAATGCTTCGAGCCTGTTACACCAGTGAAATGCGCCTATACCAACTTCTTCTAGACTCTCCGGAAGCGTAACTTCTTTGAAGAAACGGCACCAATCAAACACGCCGTCTGCCAGACTGATAACCCCGTCTTCCACTTCATACGACACCGGATAAGACAGCCCGCCCTCGGCGAATGCTACAAGTTTTCCGCAAATGATTAGGCAACGGCCATCTATACTGGCCCATGGCCCCTTGAACCGGACAAGATTATCGCACGAATAAAAAGCGTTATAACCAACTTTACGCACTGTTATCGGTATCGTCATCTCAGTAAGCGTAGAGGCGCCCTGAAAAGCGACGTCATTGATGCTGGTTACCGGACCGTCGAACACGATGACTCCTTCCCCGTCCGCGTAAGTATTGCTGACAATCTCTGCCCCAAATACTTCCGTGTATGTGGAAACATATTCGCTTCCGTTCCAACGACCATAATAGGTGGTGGGAACAATGATATTCTCATCCGATGTCTTATAACGGATCTCGTTCCGGAAGATATTTGTTTCCGCCTTGATCACAGCATTGGCGTCCGCGGCCACGTCGTCTTTCAAGCTGGCCCAAACCGCCCGCTTGATTTCGCGCGCGTCGCTGACGACCACCTTGCCCGTCTGCGTCTCCGAGCGGAAGAACATCGTGTAGCCTTTCTCCAGGACGGCAGGCAGCATATTCATGTAGTACCAGGTGTCCGGTTTGAAGCACTCGGAGCCCGGCATCGTCATCGTAATGCTATTGACACCTTCTTCGACCTTTGTCACCACCGGACGGCCCGCGCCATCCATCTTCAACACCACCCGTCCGGCCAGGGGCGTCCCGTCGTTGGAGCGGAACTCCACCTGCCGGATCCAGTTGCCGGACACCTTGAACTTGAATCCGCCACCCACGTGGTAGAACGCCAGTTCACGCGTGGTGGTCTGCGCCAACATCAGCAGGGATTGGGGATCAAACGACCCTTCCACGGGATTCTGGATGAAGTGCATCGGCACGATCAAGCTGTCCGGGAAGAACGAAACATTCTCGTTTTGAATCCTGGGGTACAGCGCCCAGATTTTGTGCTTGGCATCGATTTCTCCCGCCGCACCATAGACGCTACCGGAAAAAGTGGTGGTCGGGGACGGTTCCGTGTTTTGGGCGGTCAAAGATGACCAACCCCAATCTCCGCGATAAACATAAACCCGGTCCCCCGGGGACCAATAGACTTCCGGTCCGGATTCCCCTTCGTGCACAACCGCCTTGGTGTCGGCCTGGGGGACCGTCGCCGTGAAGGACACGATCGTCCCTTCGGCGCCGCCCTGTACCGGCTGCTCCAGCTTGTTGAGCGTACAGGAGGCTGCCATTGCCAGTCCGGCAAGGGCAGTCAAACAACAGAATACCTTTCTCATATAGTATAATCGGTTAATAGTCAATAACTTAATTGCCCCACCCCGAATCACGGGGAGGGCAATCAAACTATGCTATGATATTATGCTTGCAAATGCAAATTATGTGGTCGTTTGCAAATTTAAAAAAACTGCGGAATAAATGCTACGTCCCGAAAAAAAAATGATCACTTCGCCTCTTGCGACAGAAGGAAATCTTTGAGTCTTGGCAAATCCTTTTGAAGTATGGCCCAGACCAATTCCAGATTAACCGTATAATAGTCGTGAACCAATACATGCCGAAGCCCTTCAATCGCATTCCAATCAATAGAAGGATGGATTTGGACATACTCTCGGGACAAACGATAAACGTTTTCTCCGATGCACTGCAAATTGTAGATGACTGCGTGACACAAGAGTTTATTATGAGCAAAGGTTTCGTAAGATGTCGAGTCGACAAGGAACTCTTCAATGTTTCCGATCGATTCAAGCATCAGTTGAAGACGGGCCGGGTCGTTGATTTTATCTCTCATAGATCAAGTATTTGTCTTTCTCGGCTGAAGGAGCAGCAAAGGGCTTGAGATAACCGTTCTCTACCCAATCCACCTCCCGGCCGATGATGGATTCCAAATCCAGTTTAAAGCGTACAACGTCAAGCAGGGACAGGCTTGACTTCGACACATAATCCACCAATAAGTCAAGGTCGCTTTCCGGCGTCTCTTCTCCCCGGGCAAAAGAGCCGAAGACCCACGCCCGGGCTACAGGAACGGTGGAAAGGTATTTCTGGACTCTGGCCATCATTTCCATTCTCGCCTTGTCCAAGCCTTCTACCAGGGTGGACATCTTGTCTTTTATCCCCCTCCTGGCAGCATAACGAAGCAGTCTATCCAGATTGAGAGGATAGGATTCCGCAGCTTTTTGAAAAGAGAGCCGATCCAATGCTATCTCTCCGTCGGAGACACCGTCTACCATTGTCTTTTCCAGAGACGGAACCGATATCCCTTGTTCATCAAGAATCGGGCTTTCGGATACCAGGCGATCCAGGATGATATATCCCTCCAGTCTCCCAGGGAAACGGCCATAGTCTTCTTTTCGGATTACTCTAGGGTATCTGTCCTCCAGAATCCCCTGGACCTTGTCCGTCTCAGATTTGTGGACCTGAACGAAAAGGTTCCCTTCCTTTTCTGAAAGACAAATGTTCATTCCGCAGCAGGCATCAATGAGGGAGTCACTGACCTCCCGCATCCAGGGTGAAACCTCGACCTTGTATTCCGGCTTTGGCGCAGAAATATACTTCCCTTTGCCAACCACTGTGAGTTTGTTTTCCCGCAGCAATTTGTTGATTCGAGAATACACGCCAGGCATCGACATCCCCGGACACGCCTTCGTGATGTCCTCGACCCCGACGAATACGTTGTCCCGCAAGATTGAATCTACTTCAATTTCGTATTTTGCTGCTCTCATAGATTGCAATTTTGCACAATATAAAAATAAATCGGCAAAATAAACAAGATTTTGCCGATTTATTTTAATTAATCTTTCTGGGCGGGCGCTTACTCCCGGAACAGCATCGGGGCGAACTGGTGCAGGGAGCGGCGCCAGGTGAGCCATTCGTGGCCCGTGCCCGGGGACTCGTAGTAGACGTGGTTTACGCCGAGGCTGTCGAGGGCGCAGTGCAGGTCGTAGATGCCCTGGTACATGCCGTTCGGCTCGTCGGTGCCGATGCTGATGTACAGCAGATGGTACTGGTCGTTGATGGAGGTGGGATACATCTCGCTGTCGCGGCGGTCGCCCGGGCCGCGGCCGGAGCCGCTGAAGCCGCCGATCCAGCCGAAGAGTTCCGGATGGTCCAGGCCGATGGTGTAGGACTGGAAGCCGCCGAGGGAGAGGCCGCAGATAGCGCGGTGGTCTCGGTCGGTGAGCGTGCGGAAGCGGGCGTCGATGGTCGGGACGGTCTCCTCGACCATCACCTTCTCGAAGGCATCGAAGTTGAAGAGGTTGAAGCGGCCGCCCTGCTCCTCGCCGGCCAGCGTGGCCACGGCGTGCTCGCAGACGATGATCATCGGCACGCACTCCTTGGCGGCGATCAGGTTGTCCATGATGTTCTGCATCATGCCCTGGGTGGCCCAGCCGGTCTCATCCTCGCCGGCGCCGTGCATCAGGTAGAGCACCGGGAAGCGGCGCTCGGGCTCGGAGGCGTACTGCGGCGGCAGGTAGATATAGTAGGGACGGTCCGCGCCGGTGAGTTCGGAATGGTAGCTTTCGATGCGGATCTCGCCGTGCGGGACCTTCTTCTCG
>Ga0310696_10006965_pt1 | contig 13345 bp, 9 predicted proteins | sample AusTroGonzalo_MG_4_FD_203885 | JGI IMG/M metagenome (GOLD analysis project Ga0310696, IMG submission 203885) | Bovine rumen microbial communities from tropical cattle in Woodstock, Queensland, Australia - Gonzalo_02 (v2) (version 2) | ecosystem: Host-associated > Mammals > Digestive system >... | reverse complement strand
TTGAACTTCGAGCCGTCGGCATAGCGGGCAATGCCCTCGCCGTGAATCTTACCGTCCTTGAACTGGCCTTCAAAGACGTCGCCGTCCTTGGTGGTCAGCTTGCCGCGACCATTGGGCTTGTCGAGCTTCCATTCGCCCTGATAGGTGTCGCCATGCTTCCATACGAGCATGCCCTGTCCCGACTTGTCGCCATTCAGAAACTGTCCGGTATACCTGTCGCCATTGGCATAGCGGAACACACCCTGACCGGTGCGCGAGCCCTCGACATAGTCGCCCTCGTAGATGTCGCCATTCTGGAACTTATAAATGCCCTTTCCGTGCTGAAGGTCGTTCACAAACTGTCCGACATAGGTGTCGCCATTGGAATACTTGTAGGTGCCCTTGCCGTTCTGGTGGTCGTTCAACCACTGACCGTCGTACACCGAGCCGTCGCCCCAGTCGAAGCGCCCTCGCCCACTCTTCTTGTCCTGACGCCACTCACCGTCGTAATAGGCTCCTTCCTTGAACGTGTAGCGACCTTGACCGTGACGCATGTCCTCCTTCCAGTTGCCGTCATACTTGTCGCCATTGAAATAGTACATCACCCCGTGGCCTTCGCGGTCGTCGCGGTACCACAGGCCTTCATACCTATTATTATTGGCATAGTAGTAGGTACCCCTGCCGTGCTGGTGGTCCTGCATCCATTCGCCCTCGTATTTCTCGCCGTCGGCGAAGGTATAGGTACCATAGCCCTGACGCTTGCCCTTCACGTATTCGCCCTCAAACATGTCGCCGTCCTTCCACGTGGTACGGCCCTTGCCATGGGGTTTTCCAGCCTGCATCTCACCCTGATAGGTGCCGCCGTCAGGCATTTTACACGAGCCCAGCGTGATTCTCTGTGCAGAGACCACCACAGCGCACATAGTCATTATCGTGATGATGATATATCTTAATCTTGTCATATTCCGCGTAAACATTAAAAACTTTACAAAGGTAAGCAAAATTTTCGAGACCGCCAAATATTTTGCGGAAACTTATCCGTTTTTTGGATTTATTTTGTAATTTTGCAACGTCATTAAGAAATACGAACGACATGAAATTCATTGCTATCATCCCTGCGCGCTATGCTTCGACGCGCTTTCCGGGCAAACCGCTGGCCGTTCTGGGCGGCAAAACGGTCATCCAGCGAGTATACGAACAGGCTTCTTCCGTGCTCGAAGAGGCTTATGTGGCTACCGACGACGAACGAATTTTCAATGCCGTCGAGTCGTTTGGCGGTCGTGCGGTGATGACACGCGCCGACCACAAAAGCGGTACGGACCGCATTGAGGAAGCAGCCGAAAAAATCGGTACTGATGCCGATGTGATTATCAATATTCAGGGTGACGAGCCCTTCATTCAGAAGTCTCAAATAGAAACTCTAATGCAACTGTTTGAACACACTGAGACACAGATAGGTACACTCGGTAAGCGATTCGAGACTATCGACGCTGCGCTGAACCCAAACTCCCCGAAAATCGTCACCGACCTGCAGGGTTTCGCACTTTATTTCAGCCGTTCGATCATCCCCTTCGTTCGCGGTCAGGAACAGGCTGTTTGGCTCGAAAAATATCCGTTTTTGAAACATTTAGGACTCTATGCCTACCGTCGTGAAGTGCTGCGCGAGGTCACAAAACTACCCCAATCGCCCCTCGAAATTGCCGAAAGTCTGGAACAATTGCGCTGGTTGGAGAACGGATACCGCATCCGCGTGGGCCTCACCGACGTCGAAACGGTAGGTATTGACACCCCCGAAGACCTCCAACGCGCCGAGGAATTCCTGAAAGAAAAATGTTAATTTGTAAATAATTATAGCAATTAGAATCTTACGCTTTCAGCACCCATTTTACCCGCTTCGGGTACACATTTTTTGCGCTCTAGTTAGGGCGCAAATTTTTGCAGGCCTGAAACAAATATTTCCCTGCCCTACACGTCATCTTCATCTTTTTTACAAGTGATACTAATGTACGGATTTTTCAGCATACAAATAAGTTTTTATCTTTGACAGCTGACAGTTGACAGTTGAAAAGTGAGCCAAACACCGACTTAAGTAAAAACTCTTAACAAAAATTTTTACTATATAATATAATAAACATTATATATATAGTAATTCTGATTTCCACATAAATTACTCTCCTCTAAAGTAACTGTCAACTGTCAACTGTCATCAGAACTGCGGTTTTTAACACACAAAACTCCGAAAAACATTTGGTGGTTACAAATAAAATTTGTACCTTTGCAGTATGAAAAGAATTATTGTATTATTCATAGGAATTATGAGCATGACCACCCTGATGGCAAAGCCCTCAAAGAGCGTCACGCTGCGCATCGTGGAGACCACCGACGTCCACGGAGCATTCTTCCCCTACGACTTCACCGAGCGCCGTCCAATGTCTGGCACGATGGCCCGCGTGAGCAGTTATGTCAAGCGCCAGCGCAAGGAGATGGGCGACCGGCTGATTCTCGTAGATAACGGCGACATCCTGCAGGGCCAGCCCACCTGCTACTACACCAACTTCGTGGCCATCGACAAGCCCAACATCGCCGCCGAGGTGCTGAACTACATGAAGTACGATGCCGAGGCCTTCGGCAACCACGACGTGGAGGTAGGCCATAAAGTGTACGACAAATGGATCAAGGAGCTCGACTGCCCCACCCTCGGCGCGAACATCATCGACGTGAAAAGTGGCAAGCCCTACGTAGAGCCTTATCTGATGATTGAACGCGAAGGCGTGCGCATCGCCATCCTCGGCATGCTGACTCCCGCCATCCCCAACTGGCTGCACCAGAACCTGTGGTCGGGCATGCGCTTCGAGGAGATTCTGCAGTCAACGCGCCGCTGGGTGAAAATCCTGCGTGAACAGGAGAAGGCCGACGTGGTCATCGGACTCTACCACAGCGGTTGGGAGGGAGGCATCGTCACCCCCGACTACCACGAGGACGCCGCCCGCATGGTGGCTGAGCAGATAGAGGGCATGGACATCCTGCTGTTCGGTCACGACCATACCGAGCGCAACACCACCCTCAACGGCATGCTCTGCCTGAACGCCTCAGCAAATGCCAAAAAGGTGGCACAGGCTACCATCACGCTGAAGAAAACCAAGAAAGGCTGGACCATCACCCAGAAGCAGGGCGAGCTCATCGACGTCACGAAGGAGGATATCGACGAGGACTTCATGCAGCACTTCCAGCCGCAGGTGGACGCCATCAAGGCCTTTGTGAATCGTAAGATCGGGGATTTCAGCGAAACCATGTACTCCCGCGATGCCTTCTTCGGTTCCGCGGCCTTCGTAGACCTCATCCACGACCTGCAGCTGGAGCATACGAAAGCCGACGTGTCGTTCACCGCCCCACTGATTTTCAACTCCGTCATCAAGGCCGGTCCCGTCCACATGAGCGACATGTTCAAGCTCTACCGCTTCGAGAACGGCATCTACGTGCTACGCATGACGGGCAAGGAGATCAGGAACCACCTGGAACTATCGTACGATCAGTGGGTAAACACGATGCAGAGCCCCGACGACCATATCATGCTGCTAGCTCCGAAGGCCCCCGGCGACAACCAGCGCGAGGGTTTCAAGAACTTCACGTTCAACTTCGACTCGGCAGCAGGCATTGACTATGTCGTCGACGTCACCAAACCCGACGGACAGAAGGTTCAGATCCTGCAGTTCTCGGACGGTCGCCCGTTCGACGAGAACGCGTGGTACCGCGTGGCCATGAACAGCTATCGCGGCAATGGCGGCGGCGAGCTGCTGGTGCGCGGAGCAGGCATTCCGTGGGACTCCATTCCCCAGCGTATCGAATATATGAGCGACCGCGACCAGCGATACTACTTGACGCAGAAAATTGAGCGCGAAGGGACCATCACCCCACGGGCCCTGAACAACTGGCGCTTCGTGCCCGACGCATGGGCCAAGCCCGCCATCGAGCGCGACAAGATAGCACTGTTCGGACGGTAGTTTTTTGAAGTTTGAAATTTGAAGTTTGAAGTTTGAAATTTGAAGTTTGAAATTTGACATTTGAAGTTTGTGATTAGACCATGAAATATTTTGTTTTCTGTCAGTCCGACCTCGTTCTCGAGAAAGTCGGCGACACATACCAGATACCCACTGATCAACCCACCGATCTGAAGCCCTGGACGACGGTGATGGACATTGACGGCCACAAAGCCTACCGCATCGACACCCCTATCACCGCAGGGGCAAATCATAAACTTCAAACATCAAGCATCAAACATCAAAAGTCTTATGAGATGTGTCCCCTGCGCCAGTCGTACTACAAGCTGCCCCATGAAGACTATCTCGTGGCCGGCAAGTGCCACGAACTGCTCTACTGGGACCAGAACACGAAGTTCTGCGGCGTCTGCGGAGGACCGATGCGCTTCGACACCGCCATCTCGAAAAAGTGCGAACACTGCGGCAAGGAGATATGGCCCCTGCTGGCCACCGCCGTCATCGTGCTCGTCAGGCGCAAAACCGCCGCTGCTGATGGCACCGTCAGCGACGAAGTGCTGCTGGTGCACGCCAACAACTTCCGCGACGACCACTACGGACTCGTAGCCGGCTTCGTGGAGACTGGCGAGACACTGGAAGAAGCCGTACACCGCGAAGTGCTCGAAGAGACGGGACTGCACATCACCAACCTGCGCTACTTCGGTTCACAGCCCTGGCCCTACCCCTGCGGACTGATGGTAGGTTTCACCGCCGACTACGACTTCGGAAAAATCCATTTGCAACGCTCCGAAATCTCGAAGGGTTCGTGGTTTGACCGCAACCACCTGCCCCACATCCCTGAGAAACTCTCTATTGCGCGACAACTGCTTGACTCATGGTTAGAAGAAAACAAAACACGCTGATTCTGCTCACTGCGGCAGCCATCGTCGCCCTGGGCCTGTTCTACGCCTGCAACACACAGCCGCCGCACATCCCCGACAAGGTTGAAGTCCGCATCTACCAACGTCCCCAGAAAGACTCACAGCAGATAGCCGCCCAGCTGCACGAGATGGACTACTATCTGCGCACCCACGACGTCACCGACGAGGGCTACAACCTCATTGCCGGCTACCACACCCTGCTGACCAAGATGGCAGCCACAGCCGGAAACTCCGGACAATCCGGACAATCCGGACAGATCACCAAGACCGTCGTTGTGCGTATTGCCGCCAAGGACCGCCTGTTGCCCGCCGTGAAGATGGCCGGCGGCTACTGGAAGGCAGGGCACTTCCGGATGGGACGTGTCAACGGTCCCGTCATCCAGCGCGACTCCCTCGGACAAATTGTCTGCGCGGAATACGATGCCGACACCATTGTCAAAGCCGTACGCACCGACTCGCTGGGCACCTATCGCGGACAGATGGACCGCCACCTGCAAGCCTGGGGACAAGGCACCTACGACGCCATAGACGGTTCGCATTACGAAGGATTCTGGGAGGACGACCAGCGCAACGGTTTCGGTTTCGAGTCGTCGCCTCACCACGTCCGGGTGGGCACTTGGAAGAAAGGTCGTTTCCTGGGCGAAAAGCTACGCTACACCGCCGAGCGCATCTATGGCATTGACATCTCGCGCCACCAGCACGAAAAAGGCCGTAAGCGCTTCGGTATCAATTGGAAACAACTGCGCATCACCTCCCTCGGTCAGCGTCATCCGTCCGGCGGTCAGACCTTCCCCGTGTCGTTCGTCTACATCAAGAGCACCGAGGGTACCACCATCCGCAACCGCTACTTCATGAGTGACTATGCGAAAGCCAAACAGCAGGGGCTGCACGTCGGAGCCTACCACTTCTTCTCGTTGAAGACATCCGCACTGGCACAGGCGACCTATTTCGTCAACAACACGCTGTTCAGGCAGGGCGACTTCCCGCCAGTGCTCGACGTAGAGCCCACCGATGCCCAGATTGAAGCCATCGGCGGTGACGAGGTGCTGATGCAGCGCATACGGACGTTTATGGAGTACGTTGAACAGCGCACCCACATGCGGCCCATTCTGTATGTCAACCAGATGTTCATCAACAAACACATGCAGAATGCCGCCGACATCAAACAAAACTACAACGTGTGGATAGCCCGTTATGGCGAATACAAGCCCGACGTAAAGCTGGTGTATTGGCAGCTGTCGCCCGACGGACGCGTCAGCGGCATCACCGGACCGGTGGATATTAACGTATTCAACGGTTATCAGGGGCAGTGGGATGAATTCCTGAGAACGGGATTTCATCAGTAATTCCGGAATGACGGAATAACGGGATTTTAAAGATAAAATTCTTGTGTCAGCTGCGTGTACGCCTCATCGCCAAGGGTCAACTCGGTGCGTTCACAGGGACAAGGATGCTTCCGGAAAGCCAGCAGGAAACGTTTGACAGGCTTGTGTGCTGCCGTGCGGACGGAACACACCCGACTGGGGAAGAAACCCACAAACGTCGCCTCATCCTCCATGCGCCGACGGTAGTCGAACGGCACCACCACACTGAATTCTCCCCCATCAGCCAACAGTCGCCAGGCAGCCTGCATCAGCTGGGCATAGGTCAGCGTCTCGGCGTGGCGCGCCATGTTGCGCTGGCGGTCAGGAGCCTGCAGCGAGTCGATAAAGAAAGGGGGATTGCTCACAATGGCATCATAACGCCCATCATGCCCATCAAACTCCTGTACACTACACCGCAGCACCTCCACACGATCACTGAACGGCGACTGCGCCACATTGTGCAACGCCTGACGGACGGCACCCTCGTCGATGTCGATGGCCGTCACATGAGCCTGCGGACAGCGCTGAGCCAGCATCAGGGCCATGATGCCCGTACCCGTGCCGACATCCAGAATGCGTGAACCTCCCGTGGCCCAAGCACCCAGCAGCACACCGTCGGTACCCACCTTCATGGCACACCATTCCTGTTCAATAACGAACTTTTTGAACCGAAACATCGTCATATTCGTTGCAAAAGTACGAAAAAATGCACGATTCTACAAGAAAGATATTAAAATATCTTATCATACACACGATTTTTCAATAAAAAGTTGTACCTTTGCGCTCTCAAAGCGCGAAGACAGGCTTTGCCTCAGCAGAAAACGAAGCTTTCTGCATTCGGTTTGTACTGTCCTTGCACCTCAATTTGCACGCATTATGACAGATAATATAACAATGTACATGGATAACAAAAACAGGTCGTTCTCAATGATTGCCGATGTTGAAGGCGATTTTCACGACCTGACGGAAATAGAACTCCCCGATTCGATGCCCATTCTGGCCGTACGCAATCTGGTGCTGTTTCCCGGTGTAGTATCTCCCATTCTCATTGGCCGCGAAGCCAGCATGACGCTCATTCGCAAGGCCGAGAAGAACAACCTGCTTATCGGCATCTTCACCCAACGTGATCCCGATGTGGAAATGCCCATCCGTTCCGACCTCTACGACTACGGCGTCGTCGGCAAGGTGCTGAAGACGCTGACGCTGCCCAACGGTAACATCACCACCATTGTGCAGGGTTTGGGACGTGTCAGGCTGGAGGATATCAGTAAGTATCACCCCTATCTGGAAGGTCACGTCAGCCGTGCCCCCGAGGAGGAGCCCGACAAGCGCGACGTAGAGTTCCAGACCGCTATGGACGACCTGCGCCAGTCGGTGACGCAATACATCAACCTGATGGAGGATATTCCCGACGAGGCAACGTTTGCCCTGAAGAATGTGACCAACAATATCATGGCGCTGAACTTCATCTGCTCGAACATGCCGTTCTCGGCGAAGGAGAAGATGAAACTGCTGATGATGGACTCCGTGAAGGAGCGCCTATTCAACACCATGCGTATCATCAACCGCGAGATCAATCTGCAGAACCTGAAGCTCGACATTCGCAACAAGACGCGCGACGACATTGACGAGCAGCAGCGAAACTACTTCCTGCAACAGCAGATCAAGAACCTGCAGGCTGAGATGGGCAACGAGAGTACTCCCGAGAAGAAGGAGCTGCTGGAGAAGGCCCGTAAGAAGCAATGGCCCGAGGACATCGAGAAGTTCTTCTACAAGGAGTTGGAGAAGCTGGACCAGGTGAATCCCAATTCGCCGGATTTCAACGTACAGCTGACCTACCTGCAGACGCTGGTGGGACTGCCTTGGAACGAATATACGAAGGACGACCTGGACCTGAAGCGTGCCCAGAAGATTCTGGACCGCGACCACTATGGTATGGAGAAGGTCAAGGAGCGCATCCTGGAATATATCGCCGTATTGTCGCTGCGTGGTGATCTGAAGTCGCCCATCCTGTGTCTCTACGGTCCTCCGGGAGTCGGTAAGACCTCGCTGGGCAAGTCGATTGCCGACGCCCTGAAGCGTAAGTACGTCCGCGTGTCGCTAGGCGGTCTGCACGACGAAGCCGAGATTCGCGGTCACCGCCGTACCTATATCGGTGCTATGCCCGGCCGTATCATCAAGAACATCCAGAAGGCCGGTTCCAGCAACCCTGTCTTCATTCTCGACGAGATTGACAAGGTGACGCAGAACACCCACAACGGCGATCCCGCCTCCGCACTTTTGGAGGTGCTTGACCCCGAGCAGAACAATGCCTTCCACGACAACTATCTGGACGTGGACTACGACCTGTCGAAGGTGATGTTCATCGCCACCGCCAATAATCTGGGGACTATCCCCCGTCCGTTGCTCGACCGTATGGAAGTCATTGAGGTCAGCGGCTATATCACCGAGGAGAAATACGAGATTGCCAAGCGCCACCTGGTGCCGAAGGAGAAGGAGAACACGGGTCTGAACGACAAGCACCTCACCTTCAACAAGGCAGCCATCGAGAAAATCATCGAGCAGTACACCCGTGAGAGCGGTGTGCGCCAGCTGGAGAAGCAGGTGAACAAAGCCCTGCGTAAACTGGCCTTCAAGAAAGCCGAAAGCGGTGAGCTGCCCTACGAGAAGATTACCCCGACGGAGATTGAGGACCTGTTGGGCAAGCCGCCTTTCTACCGCGACATCTATCAGGGCAACAGCTATGCCGGTGTCGTCACCGGTCTGGCATGGACCAGTGTCGGCGGTGAGATTCTCTTCATCGAAACGTCACTGTCGAAGGGCAAAGGTGCCAAGCTGACGCTGACGGGTAATCTGGGCGATGTGATGAAGGAGAGTGCCGTCATTGCGCTCGAATATGTCAAGGCCCACGTCGACGTGCTGGGTATCGACTACCGCATCTTCGACCATTGGAACATCCACATCCACGTGCCAGAGGGTGCCACGCCGAAAGACGGTCCTTCGGCGGGTATCACCATCGCCACGTCGATAGCCTCAGCACTGACCCAGCGTAAGGTGCGTAAGAATACGGCCATGACCGGTGAGATTACGCTGCGCGGCAAGGTGCTGCCCGTAGGCGGCATCAAGGAGAAGATTCTGGCTGCCAAGCGTGCCGGTATTACCGATATCGTGATGTGTCAGGAGAACGAGAAAGACATTGACGAGATTCCCGAGATGTACCTGAAGGGCGTGAAGTTCCACTATGTGGAGAACGTTCAGGACGTGTGGAAATTCGCCCTGACAAACGAAGTCGTGGAAAACCCGCTGAATTTTGAAATCCCCGACGAAAAAGAAGAGAAGAAAGTCGAGAGTTGAGAGTTTAGAGTTTAGAGATTAGAGTTGAAATTCGAAGTACAACATAACGACCCGTACAGCAGCGCCCGAGCAGGAGTGATCACTACCGATCACGGTCCCATCAATACGCCCATCTTCATGCCGGTAGGCACGGTGGGTTCGGTGAAGGGTGTGCACTTCTCGGAGTTGCGTGAGCAGGTGAAGGCACAGATTATTCTAGGCAACACCTATCACCTGTATTTGCGACCGGGTCTGGAGATTCTGCGCAAGGCCGGCGGTCTGCACAAGTTCAACACATGGGATAAGCCCATTCTGACGGACTCCGGCGGCTTTCAGGTGTTCTCGCTGACAGGCATCCGCAAGCTGAAGGAGGAGGGTTGCGAGTTCCGCAGCCACATTGACGGTTCGAAGCATGTCTTCACTCCCGAGAACGTGATGGATACGGAGCGCGTGATTGGTGCCGACATCATGATGGCCTTCGACGAGTGTCCCCCGGGACAGAGTGACTACCAGTATGCGAAGAACTCGCTGCGGCTGACCCAGCGTTGGCTGGAGCGCTGCGTGAAGCGCTTCAACGAGACAGAACCGCTATATGGTCACAACCAGACGCTGTTCCCCATTGTGCAGGGCTGTACCTATAAGGACCTGCGACAGGATGCTGCCAAACATGTTGTCGACATCTTAGGAAAGCTGAACGACGGCGGCGGTGCCTCGATTGGCGGACTGGCCGTCGGTGAACCTACGGAGGTGATGTATGAGATGATTGAGGTAGTGAACGACATCCTGCCCAAGGACCGTCCCCGCTACCTGATGGGCGTCGGTACGCCGCAGAACATCCTCGAAGCCATTGAACGCGGCGTCGACATGTTCGACTGCGTGATGCCCACCCGTAATGGTCGCAACGCCATGCTGTTCACCTACGAAGGCACGATGAACATGAGAAACAAGAAGTGGGAGGACGACTTCTCGCCCATTGACCCCGACGGCTGCGACATTGACCGCATTCACTCGAAAGCATATCTGCACCATCTGTTCAAGGCACAGGAACTGCTGGCACTGCAGATTGCCTCGATACACAATCTGGCTTTCTACCTGCGACTGGTCACCGATGCCCGCCAGCATATTGAGCAGGGCGACTTCACGCAGTGGAAACGTTCCGTTATTGACAATTTAGGACGCAGAAGATGAAGATCACGAAGCAGGACTTGAGACACTGGCAATGGACGGTGCGCCGACTGTGGCGGAAAATCCCCTGGCACAAGCTGGCGTGGATGAAGAAGCTGAATGTCCTCCGTTTCGTGAAGCGTCTGGACTGGTATATCATCAAGAAATTCATCGGCACATACATCTACTCCATTCTGCTGATTATCTCGATATCCATTGTCTTCGACGTCAACGAGAACCTGGCGAAATTCACCAACTACCACGCACCGCTGCGGGCTATCGTCTTTGACTACTACGCCAATTTCGTGCCCTACTTCGCCAACCTGTTCTCACCGCTGTTCGTATTCATTGCCGTCATCTTCTTCACATCGAAACTGACAGGAAACTCCGAGATCATCGCCATGCTGGCCGCTGGCGTCAGTTTCAAGCGACTGATGCGCCCCTACATCATCTCGGCAGCACTCATCGCCACGCTGAACTTCTTCCTCGGGGCCTATATCATCCCTCGTGGAACGGTGGTGCTTTACAATTTCGAGGCGCTTTACAAGAACAACAAGAAGAACACGTCGGCGTCGAACATCCAGCTGATGGTGGATAAGGGCGTGGTGGCCTATATGTCGCAGTACGACGATATCCGCAAAACGGGCTACGGCTTTGCCCTCTATAAGTTCGAAAACAAGAAGATGGTGAGTCAGATGAATGCCAGCGTCATTCAGTACGACACCATTGCCGAAGAGCGTTACCACTGGAAGGCACGAAGCTACAAAATCCGTACGCTGAAGGGTATGCGCGAACAGATTACCAGCGGCATCGAGATCGACACCCTCATCCAGATGGAGCCGATGGACTTGGTGTTCTCGAAAGGCCAGCAGGAAACGTTTACCTCGCCGGAGCTGAAACGTTACATCTCGAAACAACAGGAGCGCGGCTCGTCGAATGTGGTACAATATGAGGTGGAATACCACAAGCGAATAGCCTCATCGTTCGCTTCGTTCATTCTGACCATTATCGGTGTCTCGCTGTCGTCGCGCAAACGCAAAGGCGGCATGGGACTCTATCTGGGTATTGGACTGGCGCTTTCGTTTACCTACATCCTGTTGCAGACCATCAGCGCTACGTTTGCCATCAATGCAGGCACGCCGCCGATGCTGGCAGCCTGGATTCCAAACATACTATATGCCATTATCGCCTATTTCTGTTATAGGCAGGCACCGAATTAAGTTTAGAGTTTAGAGATTAGAGAAGATAGTTGTGACTTTTGAAGAAACATATTTAAACGACAATATACTGGATGCACTCTACGACATGCATTTCGAGGAGATGACTCCTATTCAGGAAAAGTGCATTCCGGAGATTTTGGACGAGCGCGACCTCATTGGCATTGCGCAGACGGGAACGGGAAAGACCGCCGCCTATCTGCTGCCAATACTGAGCATGCTCGACGACGGAGGATACCCGAAAGATGCAGTCAACTGTATCGTGATGGCACCGACCCGCGAGCTGGCGCAGCAAATCGACCAAGCCATGCAGGGTTTCGGCTACTATCTGGACAGCATCAGCAGTGTGGCTGTCTACGGAGGCAATGACGGCAGCCGCTTTGACGTAGAGACGAAGGGACTCAAGATGGGTGCCGACGTCATCATTGCCACCCCCGGCCGACTACTCTCACACATCCGTATGGGCCATCTGGACCTCAGCCGACTGAGTTTCTTTGTGCTTGACGAGGCAGACCGTATGCTCGACATGGGTTTTTCCGATGATATTCTGTCGATAGCCAAGCTGTTGCCGAAGGCACATCAGACCATTATGTTCTCGGCCACGATGCCACAAAAGATCCAGCAGCTGGCCCGTACGCTGCTCACCGACCCTGTGGAGGTGAAGATTGCCGTCTCGAAACCGGCGGAAAAAATCCAGCAGTCAGCCTACGTCTGCTACGAACCCCAGAAGCTGGGCATCATCCGTTCGCTGTTCAAGGCCGGTGAACTGGAGCGCGTCATCATTTTCTCGGGCAAGAAGGACAAGGTAAAGGACATCACCCGTGAGCTGAAGCATATGAAGATTAACTGCGCCGCCATGCATTCCGACTTGTCGCAGGCAGAACGCGACGACGTGATGTATCGCTTCAAGGCCGGACAAGTGAGTGTGCTGGTAGCCACCGATATCGTGGCACGAGGCATTGACATTGACGACATTCTGTGTGTCATCAACTACGACGTGCCACGTGATGCAGAAGACTATGTGCACCGCATCGGTCGTACGGCACGTGCCCAGCGCGACGGTGTGGCCATCACCCTGGTCTCGGAGAACGACATGCGTTACTTTGCCGATATTGAACGGTTCCTGGAACGGGATATTCTGAAGAATCCCCTACCCGAAGGACTCGGCGAAGGTCCGGAATACAAGGTCACAGCACCCCGCAAATCGTCGAGGGGACGCGGCGGCAGAAGTCGTAACAGCAAGGGCAAAGGACGCAGAAATCAACACCATAATCATAAAAAGAAGCCATCTAATTCTTGAGAATATGCAATAAGAAGCGGAAAAAGTCGTTATAATAACGATGGACTTCAAAAGAAGCATATGGTTAATCGGG
>Ga0310696_10006964_pt1 | contig 13347 bp, 21 predicted proteins | sample AusTroGonzalo_MG_4_FD_203885 | JGI IMG/M metagenome (GOLD analysis project Ga0310696, IMG submission 203885) | Bovine rumen microbial communities from tropical cattle in Woodstock, Queensland, Australia - Gonzalo_02 (v2) (version 2) | ecosystem: Host-associated > Mammals > Digestive system >... | reverse complement strand
GGGAGCATAACCCCCATGGAGGCTCTGACAGAATTCGGGTGCTACCGGCTGGGGGCAAGGATATGGGACCTCCGCCACGCCGGCCACTCCATCAGCACCGAGATGGTGGAGCGCCGCGACCGCAACGGGGACCGCGAGCGGTACGCCAGGTACCGGCTGACGGAAGCGAGGCAGGAAAGGAGGGTGTGATCTGTGGGCAGGCCGCAGGTGGATATTAAACCAATACAGGCTGAAAGGCTTAAACAGGTGATCAGATGTGAGGGCTTAACTCAAACGGCCCTCGCTGAAAAGATCTCCGTATCCCAGCAGACGGTCTCAAAAATAATCAACGGTTCCGTGTCCTTGACCCAGGGCGTTGCCGAAAGAATCCACGACCTGTTCCCGTGCTATAGCGTTGGGTGGCTATTGGGGTTTGAAGATTATCTGGACGGGGCGCCGGAATACGTTGATTACGTCAAAAAAGAGGACGCGATGAAGATAATCGAAACCGCATTCGCCATGGCGTCCCACCTTGTGGAGGCCCTCATGAAACTGTGCATATCCATGGACCACCTGAAGACATGGGAGGGCGAGCCATGACCATCACACTGAGCGGTGTGCCCCCTTCCCTCAACCGGTTCGCCGGGAGGGAAAACACCCGGGAGTACCGGGACACAAAAGACACATGGACCCGTCTGGCGTGGGCCGGTGCCAGGGCTGCCGGGGCAGGCGCAATGCCTCCCCCGGAAAAAGCCCTGGTGACGATCACCTACCACTTCCCGGACCATCGGAGGAGGGACCCGGACAATTACTGCGGGAAGCTGTTACTGGACGGGCTGACAAAAGCCCGGGCTATACGCGACGACAGCTTTGACCACATCAGCCTGCTGCTGCGGCAGGGGCCGTGCGACGGTAAGGCCAGGACGGTGATCAGGATCGAGAGTATAGGCGAAGCGGATGATAAGATGACAGAGGAGGATGAGCCATGAGGATATCGGACGCCATGGCGAACGCCAGGCTATCGCGCAACCTGTCGGTCAGGGAGCTGGCGGACAGGGCCGGTGTCACCGCCAACACCATCTGGGGATGGGAGCGGGGCACGGCGCTGCCGCAGCTGCTCAACGCCGAGGCCGTAGCCCACGCCCTGGGCATCACCATCGACGAGTATATCGGCAGCAAGGTACCGGAGGACGAATAATCGGGTACGGAGGCGCTGCACATGAGCCAGGGGTACTCCAACAGGATATGGGCCTGCCCTTTTTTCAGCTGGGACGAGAGGTGCACCGTCCACTGCGAGGGCGGCACCAGGATACGCTTTGCCAAGGTCCGCACCTACACGGGCTACGTCTCGCGGTTCTGCTGTGACGTTGACAGCTGGGACAAATGCTCGGTAGCCGCGGCCCTGATCAAACAGTACGACGAGGAGGACAACGATGCCAGAAGAGAAGAAACCGAGGAAGAAAAATGACGAGGCCGGCCGCCAGAAGCACAGGGCGGAGGCCTACAAGCGCGAGCTGGAGGCCAGGAAGAAGGACCTGCTGAACCTGAACGACGTCATGGCCGGATTCCACCAGGCCACGGACGCCCTGATGATCCGCACGGTGCTGGACCTGGGCAAGCCCGACGACGCCGGCGGTATGACGCTCACTATCACCAAACCGGACGCAAAGGACCTGCTGTCGCGGTACACCATCCACGCGGTGCGGGATGAGGAAAAGTACGTCCTCAGCGTGACGCCGGTCAGCAAAGATCCGAAAAGCTGAACAACACAGGACAGGGCACCCCGGTGCCTTGTCCTCTTGTGTCAGTACAGGCGGCCGCGCCCCCCTGCCGTGGTAACATGGGAAGAAAGACAAGGAGGCAGTCAGAGAGATGACAGCCGTGGAAGTTAAAAATACAGTACTGGCGGTGCTGGCTGCGGCCGGCGCTATCATAGCAAACGCCCTTGGGGGCTGGGATGCGCTCCTGAAGGTCCTGGTGGCCCTCATGGTGGCGGATTACCTCACGGGCCTTACCGTGGCAGGGGTCTTCAAAAAGTCCCGCCATACGCAGTCTGGGGCCCTCTCAAGCACCGTGGGCTTTATGGGTTTGCTCAAGAAAGGCGCGGTCCTGCTGCTGATCTATATCGCGGTGAAGCTGGACGCCGCCATAGGGCAGAGTTACGTCCGGTCCTGCGTGATCATCTTCTTCATCGGCAACGAGGGGTTGTCCCTCCTGGAGAACGTGGGGCTCATGGGGGTCCAGTACCCAAGGTTCCTGCAAAAGATGCTGGAGACGCTCAGGGACAAGGGCGACAACGGAGGGGACGACAATGACGGAAAGTGAAGTAAGGGACGTGGTGGTCAGGGCCGCCCGGGCATGGTACGGGCGCTCGGAACACGACGGCACCCACAGGGAAATAATCGACGTTTACAACAGCCAGACCAACCTCCCGCGGGGCTACCGCGTGAAGTACACCGACGAGTGGTGCGCCACCTTTGTTTCGGCGGTGGCCATCGCCACAGACCTGACGCCCATCATCCCCACAGAGTGCGGGTGCGACCCCATGATCGAGAAGTATATGACCCACCAGGTGTCCCGGTGGCGCGAGGACGAGAACTTCACCCCGCAGCCCGGGGACGTTATCTTCTACGACTGGGACGACGCCGGCGGCGGCGACGACCGCGGCAGCTCCGACCACGTGGGGATCGTGGAGCGGGTGGAGAACGGTGACATATACGTGATAGAGGGCAACATCTCAGACCGCGTAGGCCGCCGCAGGATCGCCGTAAACGGCAGGTATATACGGGGATACGGCCTGCCCGCTTATCATCTGTACGCCGACGGCAAGCCCGTCAGCGGCAAGGAGGAAGACATGAAGAGATATAACACAGTGGACGAACTCCCATCCTGGGCGGTGCCCGCCATTACCAAGCTCATCACCAAGGGGGCCCTCACCGGCTCCGGCAAGATCAAGGACAGCAAGGGCAGACCGGCAGACCTGGACCTCTCCGAGGACATGGTCCGCATTTTCGTGGTACTCAACCGCATGGGCACTCTCGGTTAAGGGGGGGGACAGCTTATGCTCAACCTCAATCAGGGACCGCACTACGACCTGCAGGGGCTTAACCGTCAGCTGCAGGATCTTCTTGCCCAGTATTCAAACCTGTCTCAGCAGCAGACCGCACAGGCCTTTGCCCCGCCCGCAGCGCCTGCCCCGACGCAGATATCCTACGTCAAGGGGATCGACGGTGCCCGCGCCGTGAAGCTGGCCCCCTCTTCTTCCGTGATCCTCATGGACAGCCAGGACGACGTGTTCTACGTCAAGGCCACCGACGCCAACGGGGTAGAGACCCTTTTTTCCAAGGGCACGTTTACTTTGGAGGACGTCGGTGCGGACGCCACCGACGCCGTGACCCGGAAGGACCTGGACGAGCTGAAGCAGGAACTCAAGGCCCTTGTGGCTGAAATAAAGGGGGGCGCTGAATGAACAGTCTTCTCAAAAGGGGTGCCGCCGGCGGGAACATTATGATGCGGGCCTTCGCCGCCGCCATGAGCGGCAAGGACGCCAGGACGTTCATGGCGGAGCTGGCAAATGAGCGCCCGGAGCTGCGCATGCTCAACACCAACGATCTTGAAGGGGCTGCCCGCCAGCTGTGCGCCCAGCGGGGTATCGACTACGACTCCGCCATGCAGACCTTGTCCCAGGGACTGGACAGTCTGCACTAATTCGTACAATCGGCCGGTTGTAAAAATATTTTATGAGGGGTTGATTATATGAACAACAACGGTACTGGGTCCTTCTTCGGCGGCGACTGGCTGGGGGCGTTCCTCATCATCGCCGTCCTCTTCAACGGCGGCAATTTCTTCGGGGCCGGCAACGGCAACGTGCAGGCCGCCGTAAATGAGGCGGTCAACAACCAGAGCGTCCAGACCGGGATCAGGGACATCCTGCTCTCCAGCGCCAACAACAACTATGAGACGGCCCGCCTCATCAGCGACCAGAACATGGTCATGATGAACCAGAATAACTCCAACCTGGTGAACGCCATCCAGGGCTTCAACCAGGTGACCGGGGCTATAAACAATCAGGGCAGCTCCATCCTCCAGGCCATATCCCAGCTCGGCTACCAGATGGACGCCTGCTGCTGCTCCATCAAGACCCAGATGCTCCAGGATAAGTACGACGCCCTGGAGAACCTGTACAGGACCGCCCAGAACGACATATCCAACGCCAACCAGACCCAGACTCTTCTCAACGCCCTTGGCCGCTTCATCGCCTATCCTCCCATGACTACCACCGCGGCGACGACCGCAGCGTCGTAATATGAAGATCATCAAACGCCTGTCGGCCATGATCACGGAAGAGATCGCCGACGCGGACAAGTACGTCACCGAGGCGCTCAAGGAGCAGTACGGCGACCGGGCGCTGGCGGACACCTTCTATTCCCTTTCCGAGCAGGAGATGGACCACATGAGGGTCCTGCACGGCCAGGTGGAGAGGCTGATACAAGCCTACCGGCAGGAACACGGCGAGCCCCCGGAAGCCATGAAAGCCCTGTACGAGATACTCCACGAACAGCACATAGGCGACGCCGCGACAGTCATCGCAAAGCAGAACCTGTACGCAAAGAACCCATAGTACACCACCGTGTACACCATAAGGCTGGATATGCCAGTATATAGCTGTATATTTTCCAGAATCCCGCATATCCTCCCATAACAGAGAAAATCCCTGTGTCCCTTGTCTGCCAAGGAATACAGGGATTTTTCCATGCCCCTCACGCAGCACCGCCTCCGGTTACTGAGTAACACTATGGGACATAATACTATCCATTTACCAAGGGTTTCACTTTAATTTGTACACCACATGTCCACCACTATTTCTTCATCTTGCTCACAGCCTGCCGGACGTCCTCGTCTGCCAGATGGGTGTACCTCTGCTGGGTCTGGGTGTTGCTGTGCCTCATCAGCTTTGCCACCATCGCCGGCGGCAGCCCCATGCGCACGGCCTCGGTGCCGTAGGTGTGGCGGCAGCTGTACAGCGTCAGCCGGTGCACCCCCCTGTCATCGACCGGGTTATCTATGCCGACAGACTCCAACAGCTTGAAAAAGTTCCGCTGTAACATGGACTGGGAGATAGTCACCACAGGACCGTCGGGACCCGCTCCCCCGATCATGGCGGACACCACGCCGTCCAGGAACTCCGGGTAGATTATGACGGCGTCCTTCCGGGTCTTGGTCTTGGCCCCCGCTCCCCTGATCTCTCTGGTCTCGGTGTCTATCATCCCGGGTGTCAGCTTGAGGACCTCCGCCGGCATCATCCCGGTGTACAGCATGAGCAGGATGACGGGTGCCGTCCCGTCCCCTGCGGAGTACGCACCCCATATGGCGTCTATCTCGGCCCGTGTCAGGATGGACGCGCTCCGGGCCGTGTGGGCGGGCAGCTTGATGTACCGCGCCAGGTTGTTCGTGATACGCCCTGTGGGGCCGTTGTCGGCCATTGCCATCTGATAGAGTATGGATACCAGGGCCTTGGCATGCTTGCCTGTGGAGGCCGTGTACGTCCTCGTGAAGTGTTCCTGCAGCTCGGTGAGGGTAATGGTATCGATCCGCCGGGGCATGAAGGGCAGCAGGCTCTTATACGCCGCCTTGTAGTGGACCTGGGCCTCATGGCTCAGGCTCTGCATTGCCCCCTCGGAGTACACCTGCCACAGATGCTCCAGCGTCGGTGCCTGCCGGTCCGCGGGGCTGGCGTTCGCCGCCCACGCCAGGGCCTCCGCCTTGGTGCGGAAGCCGCCCTTCGACGGGCGCACCCGGTGCACCTTGGCGTTGCCGTCGGCGTCCACCTCGGTATAGCTGTAGCCGGGAGAATAGCCGGTCCAGGTCTTGCCCCGCTTCCGGGCGGTCCCCTGCCGGTTCCCTCGCTTTTTCCTGGAGGGTTGCCAGTCGGCAGCCCTGCCGCACATGTGGCAGTACAGAGCCCCTTCCACAAGCTCCGTGCCGCACTTGGTACAGGTCATGCGTACACCACCTTTTGTACAGTGGTGTACAGTATATCACAGTGGTATACATAGAGCAAGCCCCCGGGGAAATCTCCCTGGGGGCTTTGTTCGTTCCCGGTTACCTTATGCCCAGTCTGTTGGCCTCGGCCTGGTACTCCATACTCAGCCGGTCGCTGAGCATGGCGGCATGCTCTTTGGCGGTCTGGCTCTGCTCCAGCACCTCGGCAAACTTCCGCTTTATGTGGACAGTCTCGCCGCGCTTTATCAGGATGCGCTCGCCGTTGACGCAGACAAACACGTCGTCGGCGTACCTGTCGTTGTCCTTGAACAGCCTCACCGGCACGAGCTCTTCCATGGGGTCAATAGTCTTTTCTTCCGCTTTTGCAGCCATGGTGTGTCCTCCGTTCTGCTTTATAGGTTATCAGTTGGCCGGGGCGTCGTTGAAGGTGGACGCGGTCTCAATGCGGACCATGTAGGCGTCCACGAGTATCTCCGCGGTCAGCATGGCCTTCCAGCCTGCGGTGGCCCTCTGGTTCAGGGGGTCTGCGGTGCCGGCGCTGCCCAGCTGCTTCACGATGTGCTGCAGGCCGCCTCCGGTGATCTCGGTCACGCCGTAGGCGTTGGCGCCCAGGATAAGAGTGGCGTATACGTCACGCCCGTCTTTGCCTGCCTCGCCCGGGTAGATGACCGCGTTATCCGCGATGGACCCGAAGTTGGTGCTGGCAAAGGTGATGGAGCTGGCGGTGTTGGCGGTGACGGTGGCGGTCACGCCGTTGATCATGATCTTGCGTCCCACCAGGGCGCTGGAAGCCACGGTGCCGCCGTCAAAGGCCACGGAAGTGATGGCGCCGGAGTAGCCGCCTCCATTGTTTATCAGCAGAGTACGCTGCGTCCCGGCCAGGTTCTCCGCGTGGAACACTTTGGCCTCGGTGCTCTCCACAAAACGGACGCCTTCGATCTTGCCTATTTCGCCCTCGTAGATGCCCTCGGGGTCGGAGTAGGTCTTGACGTTCACCCACTTGGGATCGCTCATCAGGTCGTAGGCGGCGTCGGGATGGATGATGCCCACATAGTCGCCGTTGATCCTGGGGGTGTTCATGACCTTCAGGGCCCTGACAGCTTTGCGTACCGCGTCGATAGTCAGGTACTTGTTGTTGGCCGGGGTGGCGTCGCCGCCAACCAGGGCCGCCCTGGAAGAGACGCTGCCGTCGGCGTACTGGACGTTGGTTCCGCCTACCAGAACCTCGCGCACCACGGTGTCAAGGGTGCGGCCGGCCTGGGAGCCCAGGAGCTGGGTGGCCTGCACAAGGTTGTTGTCTATGGCGGTGAGAAGCAGGACGTCGGACAGCTCAATGAAGCCGCCGTACTGGTTCACCGTGGCGGTCAGGACGCCCATGTTGAGCTTCTGGCCGTTGGGGGTCACGCCCTCGGAAAGAGGCGTAAGAGCCTTGGGCAGGGGGTCGTACTTCCTGAACTCGATGATCTTGCCGCCGTTCTTGGGTATGGGGTGCTTCTGCCCGAACTGGGCGTGTACCAGCTCCGGCTCCGCAAGGTCGATGAGGTAGTCGGAGTAGAAGGTCTTCATCTCGCCGCTCAGATCGTTGAAGGTCGTCGCGGCGGTGTCGGTGGTCTTGTTGGTCTGCACGTAGCTGGGATCGAAAAGATTCAGCTTTACGTCGAAAAGAAAAGTCATGTTATTGCCTCCTTTGATGCTCAGAAGGATATCGTGTCCCCTCTGGCTACTCGCCGTGCTATCTCCGCACGGTCTTTCCTCGTGAGCTTGGAGACGTCGTCTTTTACCACAAATCCGTTTGTGGCAGTGCTGCCGTTTTCCCTTGGCCTCGCGCCCTTGGCCCTGACGTTATCCACGACCCGGCGCTCAGTCACCGCGGCGCTGGTCTGCATGGCGTCACTTACGATTTCGTCAAAGTGGATAGTCTTGTACGCGTGTTCCACCGGGACCCCCGCTCTCAGAAGGCGGATGAACTCGGGGTTCTTCGCCTCCGCGTCCAGGTCCAGCCCCGGATACCGCGCCCTGGCGGCCTCGGCCTCGGAGTACCACTGCTGCAGCTGGGCCTCCGCCTGGCTCGCGCCCCGTCTCTGGCGCTCCGCGTCCAGGAGCTGTCGGTTCTCCCGCTCCAGCTTCTGAAATCGCTTGTACTGCTCCACCGTCATGCCGGCCTCGTCGGCGGCCTCCATCCAGTAGGCGTCATCGTTCTCGACAGCCTCCATGAGCTTGCCCATGTCCTTGCCGTCGAGGTTGTACCGTTGGGCCAGCATGTCGATGACCGGCTGCTGTGCGGCGAGCTGGTCCTGAAGGCCCTTGGTCGCTTTGAACCTCTGATTAATGATCCTCTGGGTGTCCTCGGTGTACTGGTCCTTGTACTCTCCGTTGACAAGATCCCGGTACGCCTTGCGCTTGGCCTCAAGGGTGTTGGAAGTGGTGACTACGTCCCCTGTCTCCCCGGCGTCGGGAGCGCCCGTGCCGTCCGTCTGCTTGCCGTACAGCACACCGTCTGTCTCGCCCGATCTTCCCCGCCGGGTGGTCGCGGGGATCGCTGGTGTCTCGCCCTGTGCCCCGGTTCCTTCGCCCCCTGCGGCGGCGGCCCCTGCAGCGCCTGACGCGCCGCCAGCCCCGCCCTCAAAGAGGGAAAGGTCTACCGGGAAAAGAATGCCTGTGTCCATATAGTCCTCCTTTAATCGCGGCGTACGTCGCCGTGTGTCGGTCCCCCTTTACCCTGCCGCGGTCCTGGCGGCCCCGCCGGCAGCGCCGGTCAGGGACCGCCGGTGGACCGCATACAGCAGAGCGGAGGACAATATCATTGTATCCCCCGCTCCGCCTGTACTTTATTCGATTTTGTGTATCTCCGCCCGGATATCCTTGGGATAGCTCCGCGCCAGCTGCAGGAAGCCTATGCTCAGCATGTCCCAGCAGGGCTGCTCCCCCTGCCACTCAAGGGCGGCGTCACCGGACTCCAGCCGCCGCTCCAGCACCTCGGCCCCGCAGTTGGCCAGGTACCCTGCCGCCGTGTACAAAAGCGTCGATACCGCGGCGCAGGTCCTCTCGCTCCCGGCATGCCCTGAGGCCACGCAGGTGTAGCGGCTGCCGTCCGCCTCCAGGTATACCTCGGTCATTTGGGCGTGGCGGCGGCGGACCCGTTGTCCATGTTAACGCTGGACCGCTTAACCAGCTTCTCGGCGTAGCTGCCGCGGGGGGACTGGGCGTCCATGATCCGGTCGTTGATGTTCCGCCCGCCCGGTGCCGGCGCGGCCTCACCGGGAGCGGGGGCCGGTTCCCCGGGCTGACGGTCAATGCCCATGTCAAACCCGGTGGTCGCCTGGATGATAGCCGCCATTTGGTCCATCTGCTGTGCCATCTGCTGGATTATATTGGCCAGGGTCTGCCCCTCGCTCACCCGCTCTTTGACCTTCTCTATGCCCTCAAAGTCCATCATCTCCAGGGCACCCAGGGCCTCCTGCGCCCGGTCGGGGTTGAAGAAACCCATGGAGTACAGCTCCTTGGCCCGCTCGTTCTGCTCCATTCGACTGAAGGGGTTAGTCTTCTGGGCCTTGATCTTGAGGTCGAACACCGGCACCCGGTACAGGGGTATGCCGTCAGCCCCGACGCCTATGGGCTGCTCCCTCATCCCGGAGTTGTCCACATCGATAAAGTCGTACTGCCCCGGCACCGAGCCCGTTATCCTGAAGGAGCGGGTTTCGTCATAGAACTGCCGGATGAGCTCCACCACGAGCTTGCTGATCTCAACGTGCGCCCTGTAGGCGGTGCTGATCATGTCCCTTGACGCCTTGTTGCCGGCTTCCTGCAGGGCGGCTATTGCGCTGGCCGCCGTCACGCCGGAGCCGTAGCCGCCGGAGTTCACGTCGCGGTTCGCGGAGGTGTCCTTCATCTCCTCTATTTTCATTTGCATGATGTTGAGGTACACCGCGCTTATGGGCTGCGTGGTCAGCTCCCTGATGCGGCTGTCGTCCAGGTTGCCCTCCACATGGATAAAGGGCTTCGTCCAGTCCAGGAACTCGTCCTCGTTGATGCCCGTGGAATTGGAGACAAAATGTCTCCGTTTCGTGGCCTGCATGGAGCTCTCCAGGATGTTGGCGCTCAGCTTGTCTATGTACAGCTGGGGGTCCTTGCATATTGCGACGTATCCAAAGCCCACCGGGGTGCCCTTCTCCGGGAAGAGGACGTCCAGCACTACCGGGTATTTGCCGTGATCGTAGAAGCCCCTGTCGGCGTACACGGGGTCGTTCTCAGAGGCGTACAGCAGCTCGTTCCCCACGAATTTTACATAGTGCAGCACCGTCCGTCCGTCCGGCACCCGGCGCTTGTAATACCAGTCCACCACCACTGCCTTATCGGACGTGTCCACCGTGTCGTCGTACAGGTAGGTCTTCAGGTCCACTGCCCCGCCCTTCATCTTGCCCTTGTGGTCCGGGTACTGCTGGTCGAGTATGTCCTCGTCAACAAGGTCCACAATGAACAGGTTACGGGAGGCCTGTATGTCCGTCACCCCCGGCTCCCAGAAGAGGTTGAGCAGGTCTATCTGCCTGATATCCACGTCGCCCAGGCCGTTTTCCTTCTCGCTGTTCCAGAACACACCGTAGGCGGCGGTGCCGTGTTTGAGCTTCTCCCACCAGTTGTCGGAGTAGGTCTGCTCGTAGTCGTTGTACTCCAGTATCACCGGCAGGACGCTGGACAGCACCTTTGCCGACTCCTCGTCGCTCCGTTCCCTGGGCAGTACCATCGGCTCAGGGAAGTTGTCCATGGCGTCGGCATGCTTGTTCAGGATCGCGTTGAACAGCCATGCGCTGGTGGGCTGCGGAGCGGGGGAGATGTTCTTGCCGGCGGCGTCCTGCGGGCAGAAGCTGGGGTCCAGCTTAGCCAGCTTCTCGGAGTACTTCCGTCCCGCCCCGGTGCGGCCTATGGCTTCCCAGTGGCGCAGCTCCCACCACAGCTCATCCTCCACCACCCTGCTCTCCAGGTTGGCTTTGCCCTGCTTGTACTTGGCCAGTATGTCGGCGGCCTCTTTGATATCGTCGGTGGTGATCCGCGGCCCCGGTTTGCGGGTCATCTCCAGTGCCAGGGCTTCCGGCGGCATCTGCCCGCTCTCAGGGACGCCCGGCAGCCCTGCCAGGCGGCGCGTCATCTCGTCCATATAATCAATACCTCCTGTAGAAGTCGTATCTGTCGTACTCGTACTCGTCGTCGTCGGTACTCAGTGGGTCGTACGGCCTCGGCGGCTCCGTCCGCCTCACCGGCGGGGCGATGGGGTTTGCCATGCATACATAGCGGAGCTCGTCGTAGATATGATCCTCGCCGTCCGTGTCTATGTCCTCCACGTCCCGCTCATCGTATGTCAGGTTGGGCACGGTGCGTATAAAGTGCTTACAGGTGTCAAATACATACAGCATGGGCACCCCGTCTATATCAAAGGCCAGCCGGTGGTGTACCTGCATCTTGCCGCTGAGTCTGGCGTGGTCCCCCTTTTCCCAGTAGACCCGCTGCCGCTCCATCAGGCTGCCTATGCTCTCCTGCCCGTCCGCCTGCCAGATCGCCGGGTCGCCCACCCGGTTGATCCGCCGGTTGCGGAGATTGGGGTCGTCGTACTCTATCTCCCTGATCTTCCTTGCCACCTCGGTGGGCTCCATCTTGACGCCGACGTTGGGAGTGCCGGTGCAGCCGTAGTACTCCCGTATCCGGTACATGCGCCGCTCATGGTCCACGGCGTACCAGCCCACGGAGAACGGGCGACTGTATCCCCAGTCGAAGCCGCACCATATAGCCCAGTCCGACGGCACCAGGAAGGGCTTGATGACGTGCGTATACCGCCGGTCGTCATAGCGTGTCGGATCGTTGCGCCACTCGGTAAAGACCTGCCCGGAGAAAGTGTCCCAGTTGCCGTACAGCAGGGCCTGCCGCTCCGCCTCCGGCATCGACGCCAGCCGCTGCACGTAGAGTGGGTCATTCTCCAGCAGGGCCTTATTGTCGAACACCGTAGACGGCACGAATATCCGCGACTGCTTCTGGCTCACCACCGTCCCGTCGGGCATGGTCCACTGTATCTCTTCTGATATAGGGGTCATGGGCGGTCCCGCCGTGATGAAGCGTTCCTTTACCCAGCCATGCCCCACGCCGCCTGGGTTAGCGGTGGACCTGATGTACACCCGGGTGCCGGGGCCGCTGGGCCGGTTCCGGGAGAACAAATACATGTACTCCTCTTGCGTGAAGTGCGTCAGCTCGTCGAAGGCAATGTAGTCGTACGCCTGCCCCTGATACTTGGTGCGGTCCGCCGTGTGCTGCATCGCGCCGAAGATCACCCGGGCCCCCGACGGGAAAGTCCAGGTGTGGCGCGTCTCATTATATTTCGCGCCCGGGAAAGCCCTCGGATAATAGGTGCGGGTCTTGTCTATGAGCTCCGTAAGCTGTGGATAAGTCTTGCGGAGTATCAGTGCTTTGTAATGCGGCACGTTCACCTGCCGCAGGGCCTCCATTACAAGGGCGTCGCTCTTGCCGCCGCCGGCAGCACCGCCGTACAGTGCCTCATACTCCGGTCTGCTCATGAACGCCGCCTGCCTGGGCTGGGGCCGCCAGACCGTCCGCACCACGGACCGCGTCATCATGCGCCGCCCCCCACCTGGGGCAGGAAGACTATCCCGGCCTCCTGGTCCCCTGCCGGGATCGCCAGGTCAACAGCCATCTGCGGCCGCCCATAGCCCCTGTCAAGGATCGCCTCGGCAGCCCTTATCCTGTCGGCCGTGCGGGCGGTCTCATCCCGCATGATGGCCGTCAGCACCTCGACGCACTCCACAGACCGGGAGCGGCAGGCGTTGCGCAGGTCTTCCGGCGTCCAGTGGGTCTTGCCCGTCCCCGCCGCGTTGCCCTTGCAAAAGCGGCCCTTGGCATCGCGGGGCTGGTCATCCATGGGCGGTCCTCCTCTCTGTATATATATGTGTCCATCGTACCACCCCTGCCGCCTGTACGCTTCCGCCCTCATTTTTTATGCAACTTGCCGTAGCCGGCTGCCGAAATCTTTGTGCAAATTGCCATCTGTGACCGCAAATAACAGCAGAGGCAGGGATCATCTCCCTGCCTCTTTTCTGTTGCCCGTTAGAACGGATTGCTCTTTGCGCTCTTGCCCTGTGCCGTCCAGAGGTACCGCCTCTGCTCATCGTTAAGCCCCTGCAGGCTCCGTATGGCCGCCTCCACCTCGGCGTTGGTGTAGCTGCCGCTGCCGCTTTCGCCCTCGTCCTGGTCCTGGACGTAGAGCGCCAGCTTATACAGCACCCAGTCGCTCTCGGTGAGGCCCACGGATGCGCCGCCCTGCGCTTTCTCCACCTGCTTTTCATACTGCTTGCTGCCGCTGATCAT
>Ga0310696_10006961_pt1 | contig 13350 bp, 10 predicted proteins | sample AusTroGonzalo_MG_4_FD_203885 | JGI IMG/M metagenome (GOLD analysis project Ga0310696, IMG submission 203885) | Bovine rumen microbial communities from tropical cattle in Woodstock, Queensland, Australia - Gonzalo_02 (v2) (version 2) | ecosystem: Host-associated > Mammals > Digestive system >... | reverse complement strand
TTATTTCGCTCAACAGGGCATAACGTATAATGCTTATATCAATCGCCTGCGCATCGAACATTTCGAACGCATTTATAATGAATCTTCTTCATTGATGCGTCCCATTACCGCCAATCAGTTAGCCTACGAGAGTGGTTTCAAGAGCTACAGCACCTTTGCAACTGCGTTCAAGTTGTTTAAAGGGCAGACCGTCACAGACTGGATTAAGTCCCAGAATTTACAAAAATAGTCTCAGAATTTACAAAAATGCAGTTGTGAGACTGCTAACTATTGCCTATTATCAAAAAATAATGTACCTTTGTACATCGGTACAGAAAGCTGCCAGAAACTATAATTATAAAAATATGTATCAAGGAAAAAAGATCGTACAACCGCCCTATCTGAAGCCAGGGGATAAAGTGGCTTTTATCTCCCCCGCCTATTGGGTGCCCCAAGAGGCCATTCAGTTAGCTGCAGAGACCATCAAGGGCTGGGGGTTACAACCTGTCATCGGCCCCCACACCAACAATCTGAATGTTAATGCATACGCAGGAACGGCAGATGAACGTGCCGCCGACCTGCAGTGGGCATTCGAAGACAGCAGCATTAAGGCGATTATATGTTCGCGTGGTGGCTATGGTTCACTTCACTTGCTGAGCCGCATACCGCCGGAATGCTTCCAGAAAAACCCTAAATGGCTGATAGGTCATGGTGATATCACCACTCTGCTCTATGCTGTGGCCAATGCCGGCATCATGAGCATCCACGGCCCTATGGCATTCCAGATAGCAGGCAGCCAGGAGCCGGCTACCTCTCTCACTCGAGATATTCTTTTTGGTACATTGCCACAATATAAGATTCCCGGCAACCCCTATAACCGTACCGGTCATGCAGAAGGAATACTTATAGGAGGCAATCTTTCAAGCTATTCTGCCATATCGGGCACAAGATACCACCTCCCACCGAAGAAAGACATCATTCTTTTTATAGAAGAAGTGGAAGAATCGCTGCACAGTATAGACCGTTTGTTCTACATGTTGTCGTTGCAGAATGATTTCGAAAGGGTGAAAGGCATTATCTTCGGTTCGTTCAATTCCGTCAAGTACGACTTGCAGTATGGTTGTGTTGAGCAGATGCTGATTGCTCACCTTGCCAAATATGACATCCCCGTATGCTGTGGCTTCCCTGTGGGCAGCAACAGCTGTATTCCTTTGATTGAAGGTGCACCATGCTCGTTGGATGTTACTACAGATAGCGGCACCCTGACTTTCAAGATGAAAGGTACTGTGGAGCCATATGAAATAGAGATTGCCAATCAAGAACTCATCAAGGGTAGGAACCGATAACGCCTATGGACGAGAAGATCATCAAAATGGTGAATGAGACGCGGTGGGCTGATGGCCAGGAAGTGAGAAGCAGACTGGAGGACATCACCTACAACCCCATGCGCAGTCAGGAGGAGTTTGTCATGAGGTTGGTGCGTGAGAATGCTAAGACGTTGTTCGGACGTGACCATCGATTTGAAGGCATTCACACCATGGCCGATTTCAGACGTTATCTGTCTCTGACCACCTATGATGATTATCCTGCCTATATCGAGCGTATTGCCAAGGGCGAACGAAACGTCTTGACGGCTTATCTCACAGAGCATATATCGACTTTTGACGGACAGAAGCAGTTGCCCCAATCAAGATGGAGTGTCCAGACGAGCTATGACTATTGTTTCTGTGCGGGCTTTTATCTGGCTGGCCATTATGGCTATCTGACAGAGGGTATGACACTCAACCTCATCGATAATAATGTGGAGCGGCTATCCTCTAGAATGACCATAGGAAGTTTATTGGGAAGATTGCTGATGAAGCGTGACTTTGACAGTAAGCAGGTCTATGCCATACCTGTTGATATCGCCAGCAAACAAGACCAGGCTGACTACCGCAATCTGCAGGCACTCTATGCCCTTAGCCATCAAGACATATCGCTGGCCATCTGTGAGCATTATGACGACATGGTGGAACTGCTGCGCTATATAGAGAAGAACTGGCCCAAGTTGGCCGAGGATATAGAAAACGGCAATGCCTACATTCCTCAAGACCCTGATAGGGCTAACGCCATTCGTGAACTGATGGAAGATCACCATATTGGCACACAGATGGTACAACAGCTGTGGCCCGGATTGCGTTGTATTATGGTTTGCGATGTGGACTGCCTCAGCGCCAGCTTTGAGCTGTTGCGCACCTACTGTGGTAGCAATGTACATTTTATCTTTACTGGTATCAGTTCACCAGAAGGAACTTTCTCTACCACAGTCAATCTTGATGACCCACAGACGGTCCTCATACCTGACAGCGTGTTCTATGAGTTCAAACCGAAAGAGTCAACAAGCTACAATCAGCTGCTCACCCTCGACCAGTTGGAGATAGGGCGAAGCTATGAGTTGATCATTACAACTATGGCAGGTCTCTATCGCTACAAGACGCATAAACATCTTCTGGTGGTAGGCCGCTATCATGATACCCCAACGGTGATTATCGACAACGGATAATCCTTATTCTTACCGTTTCTTCCCTGTCATTGTAATGAGCGGAATAATCATCTCTTCCATCGAGATGCCGCCATGCTGGAAGGTGTCCTTATAATAGGACACGTAGTAGTTGTAGTTGTTGGGGTAGGCGAAGAATGAGTCACCGGTGGCAAAGACATAGCTCGTAGAGAGGTTGGGCGATGGCAGTTGGGCCTGTGCAGGGTCTTTGATGACAAAGAGGTCCTTGGCGTCATAGCCCAGGTTCTTGCCCAACTTATAGCGCAGGTTCGTATTGGTGTTGCGGTCGCCCACAATCTTCACGGGTTTGGTGCAGCGTATGGAGCCGTGGTCGGTGGTGACGATGACCTTATAATTGGTCTGTGCCAGCCAGCGGAAGAACTCGGCAATGACCGAATGGCGGAACCACGACAGCGTGATGCTGCGATAGGCCGACTCGTTGTTAGCCAGCTCGCGTACCATCTTAGACTCCGTTCGTGCATGGCTCAGCATATCGATGAAGTTGAACACTACGACGTTCAGGTCGTTCTTGCCCAGCAGGTTGAGTTGCTGCATGAACTTCTCGGCATCGGAAGAAGAGTTGATCTTGTTGTATGAGAACGACTCATGACGGCGATAACGTTCCAGTTGTGTTTGGATAAGTGGCCCCTCGTTGAGGTTCTTACCCTCTTCTTCGTCCTCGTCCACCCAGAGGTCAGGAAACATCTGGGCAATCTTGTTGGGCATCAGTCCACTGAAAATGGCGTTACGGGCATATTGTGTGGCTGTGGGTAGGATAGAGCAGTATAAGTCCTCGTCCAGATCAAACTGATCGCCAATCTCCTGAGCCAACACTCGCCATTGGTCGTAACGGAAGTTGTCGAGTACCACCAGGAATACCTTTTCCTTTTGATTCAGAAGTGGGAATATCTTTTCCTTGAAGATGCGGTTTGACATAAGCGGAGCGTCAGAGCCATTGCTGCCCACCCAACTCAGATAGTTCTTCTTGACGAACTTGGCAAAGCCCAGGTTGGCCTCCTCTTTCTGCATGGCCAACATCTCCGTCATCTGTGAGTCAGTGCTCGACAGTTGCAGCTCCCAGTGCACCAGCTGCTTGTACACGGCAATCCATTCCTGCCATGTGCGGCAGTCCATGATCTGCATGGCAATCTGCTGAAACTGCTGCTGGTAGCGGCTCTGTGTTACCTCTGTCTCAATCTCGCGACGGTGGATGTTCTTCTTCAGCACCAACAGGATTTGGTTGGGATTCACGGGCTTGATGAGGTAGTCGGCAATCTTCTGTCCGATGGCCTGCTCCATGATGTTCTCCTCCTCGCTCTTAGTTACCATAACCACAGGTGTGGCAGGCGAAATCTGCTTGATGCGTTGCAGCGTGTCTAGACCGCTGAGGCCAGGCATCTGCTCATCGAGCAATACGAGGTCAAACGACCTGTTGCGACACAGATCGATGGCATCGGTGCCGTTACTCACGGTAGTCACTTCATAGCCTTTTTTCTCGAGAAAGATGATGTGCGCCTTCAGCAGCTCCACCTCATCGTCAACCCATAGCAGATTGTAATTCATATGCCTCAAACCATTAATCCCAAACCTTAAACCTCAAACCTCAAAACCTTACCAGAGGTCAAAGTCATCGTCATCTTCGTATTCCTCCTCTTCTTCCTCTTCTTCTTCCTGTTCATCGTCGGCATCCAGCACATCCATGTCGGTAGGCGTGTTCAGCAACTCCTCGTTGGTGATAGGCAGTGGCAGGAACACCCGCTCGTAGAACTCGTCATAGTCCTTGTAGCTGTAACGCGTGCCGATAAGCGTCAGGTTACGTTCGCTGATAACCACACTGCGACAGTGGTTCAGCACATCCTGCATGGCGTCGGCAGCATAGAGCTGACGGGCATATTGCAGTGCCTCGTCGAAGCTGAGGAAGCCACGTATGAGCATGCGGCTGAAGCCCTGCTCACGTTCTATCTCCAGGTCGAAGTTACGCACCAGGAAGTTAGAGAAGTTAAAACGTGCCATCTCGTAGAGCAGCTGGTTCTCGTTGACCGAGTCAGGCTGATAAGCCAGCATGAAGAGGAACGGTACTACACGGTCAGCCGACAGCGTGTCGGCAGAGGCAGAGTCGAGTTCGAGGGTCACATCACGGCGCGACCAGATATCATCGAGGTCGAACTTACCGCCATAGAGCGTCTTGCCCTCCTGCACACCTTTGATAATCATGCCTGCCATCTCAGTAACCTCGCTCTGCGGATATTTCTCCACGACCATCTTCAGTTCGGTCACACAGCCCTTCGCATCACCTTCGTTCAGTAGGCTGAGGCCGTTGATGAAGATGAACTTCGGACGGTTCTCGCCCAATGGGAATCGCTCCTCAGAGAGCTTCGCATTGGCGTGTATCATACTGTGGTTATTTTCCTTGAAGGCATCGTAGGTGGCAGCATAGAGCGAGTCCTCAATATGCTCGCCAAAGCGTGCATTCTCCTCATAGTAGGGGTCGTTGAGCAGAATGGTCCATTCGCTCTCAGGATAGTTCTCGATCAGTTTTTCCAGACAGGCATTAGCCGATGCGGTGTCGCCCTTTCTGGAGTAGAGCAGGAAGAGGTGATACCACGCCTGATCCATCTTCTCGAAGTCAGGATATTGGGTGGTGAGGCGCACCAGTTGCTTCTCAGCCAGCGACATGTTCTCCAACTTGTCCTTGAAGATGACGCCGGCATTGAACAGGCCGTCCATGATAATCAGGTCGCTCTCGGCCTTCTGCTCATCGGTGAAGGGGATTTGTGCCAGGTAGTACTCGCGGTTGTGCGGGTCGTTGGCCAGGCTGTCGGCCTCGGCAGTATCTCCAGAATCACCAGCGACGGAATCGCTGGGCACGGTGGTATCCATTTCTGGCATCTCCAGACTATCTGGTACTTCAGGGGTCTCAGCGTCCTCAGGCGTGCTCAGGTCCACCACGGTCTTGTTGGCACGCTGCCAGTCGTCTTGGTTCTCACGCTTGCCCCACTGTTTCTGGAAGGTCTGTTTACCTTGGTTCACCGCCATCTGGTTGTAGAAATACCACTGGCCGTTGGTATTGTTTGCATTTGTATTCGACTGTGGGGTGTTCTGTCTGGGTTGGTTGCGGTTGCCAGTCGTATTACGCTTCTGCAGTGCCTGCTCAACCTCGGCCTCCTGTTGCTTCTTACGCTCCTCCTTCTCCTTTTTCTTCAGTTCGTCGATAACACGGTCAATGGCGGCCAGACGGTCTTTCTCGGGCATGAGGGCCAACTCCTGTAGCGAGTCCTGCAGATGTACGGCGTCAGTAAAGGGTACCAGCTCATCAAGGACCTTTGAACGTTTCGACAGCTCTTCATAGTCAGGACGTTCCTTGTCTAACAGTCCAATGGCCTCACCATAGCAACGCTGGGCATCATTGTATTTTTCCAAAATCCAGTACAGGTTGCCCAACTTCAGCAGCAGCACGCCTTTCTCTATGCCACTGCGTGTGGCTTTCTCATTGCCTTTCTCATAGGCGGCGATGGCCTGTGTCGTATCTTTCTGCATCAGGTAGATATTGCCAATGGCATAGTACACCTGATCCAGATAGTCTTTGTTATTGTCAGAATGCGCCATGCGGTTCAGGCGCGCAATCATCTTCTTATAGTTGCCTTTGGCCATCACCTCTGTCTGGGCAATGCGGGCATTGAACTCCAGCTCGTAGGGCGGATTCTGACGGATGGCCTTCTGATAGGCCTTATAAGCCTCTTCTCGTTGTCCCAGAGCGCCTAAGACCTGTCCCATGAGGAACCATTCACGAGCCTTCTGTGTCTTGCGTTTCTCATGTTTGATGGTCTGTCGCAGGTAGGGCACAGCCTTCTCCAGTTCACCTGTCTTCAGATAGTAGTCGGCATAGGTCACATCCCAGTGCTTCTTAGCCAGATAATGAATGGAGTCGCGACTCATGTTGCGAATCACGTCCTCGGCATCGTATAGCCAGTCAAGTTCCACATAACAACGGGCCAGCCAGGCACGAGCGATGCCGTTCTGCATGGGCTGTGTCTGATAGAGACGCGACATATAGCTGAAGGTAGCGGCAGCCTCGTCGAAATCACCTTTCTGGAACTGTGCCATACCCATCATAAGCCATGCCTTCCACAGGAACGGGTTATATTCCTTACGTCCCAGCCATTCTTTATCGCGTGCTGTCTTGCGGCGTGACTTCTTCCATTCGGGCTTGGCCTTGATAGAGTGCTGTTTGATGGTCTTCTCCATCTTCTCTACCGTACGCTCAAAGTTTCCTTTGCCCAGTGTCAGGCTCTGTTTGTTGCCTACGGTATTCAGGGGTAGCATCTCGGTGAAGTTGTCCTTGTTGCCTTTCTCCTTCTCCAGAGCACCGTCGATATAGGCCAGCTGACCATTATAATAGGTATTGTATTTTGCCGTGAACGACTGCCAGAAACGGCTTCTGGCCGTGTTTTTATGCACAGAGCAGGCCGCCAGCAATATGCTGACGACGACAATAAATAATATGTAATAGTGCCTGTGCATCCTTTATAATGCTTAGTTCTTAATGCTTAATGCATAATTAAAGAACTCCTAAACTTCTGATTTATTGCCTTCTTTGCGCTTTTTCTCCTCCATCAGGCAGGCAATTTTACAGTCGCCGGAGGCTTTGCTGCTGCATGAGGCGCAGTCGTGAGCCTCCACAACGGGCTCGTCGGTGCCACCTTTCGTCAACATCGACGCCAGTGCCGCCACGATGCCCAGCGCCACCAAAGCTCCTATACATATCAATGCAAACTGCATGGCGTTACTCTTTTACCGTAAACCCTGCGTTCTCCAGATCCTCCCAGAAACGGGGATAGGACTTTGAAACAACTTCTGGGTTGTTGATGTTGATGGGACTAATGAGTGACAACGGGGCAAAGGCCAGTGCCATGCGGTGATCGTCGTAGGTGTCTATTGCGGGCTGAGAATCGGGATTTGTAGTCTGGGATTTGGTGCCGTCCCATTTCAGTTCGCGATCGTTGACGACCTCAAGGACATAGCCCAGCTTGCCCAGCTCTGTCTTCAGGGCAGCGATACGGTCAGTCTCCTTGATTTTCAACGTCTGCAGACCGGTAAAATGGAAGGGCACATCCATAGCGCAACAGGCACAGACGAAGGTCTGGGCCAGGTCGGGTGCATTCACAAAGTCATACTCCAAGCGCATCACCCTGTGTCCACTCTTCGTCAGTGTGATGGTGGTGGGCACGCCAGACTTCCTGGTGGCGAAGGTGGTCTTCACGCCCAACAGGCTGAAAATATAACGCACGCTGGAGTCGCCTTGCTTCGAACCATCCATCAGTCCTTCCAATCGTACTTCAGCATCGGGGTCATTACTCAGAGCCACCATCTCGTACCAGTAGCTGGCAGCGCTCCAGTCGTTTTCAATCAGATAGGGGCGCGGCGTATAGGGCTTGGGCTGGATGGTGATGGTGTCAACCGATGTCCATTCGGCATCGGCACCAAACTCTCGCATGGTCCATAGTGTCAGGTCAATGTAGGGACGGGAGATGATGTTGCCCAAGAGGCGCAGCGTCAGACCCTTGCGCAGCACGGGACCAATGAGCAGCAGTGCCGAGATAAACTGAGAACTGATGTTGCCAGCCACCTCCAGCGTGCCACCATCCAGCGTGGCACCCTTGATGCGCAGTGGGGGAAAGCCTTCTTCGTTCTCATATTGGATGTCGGCACCCAGCTGTCGCAGCGCGTCCACCAGAATCTTGATGGGACGATGCTTCATGCGTTCCGTACCAGTGATGACGTGTTCGCCGTGCTCTGTGGCAGCCAGAAAGGCCGTCATAAAGCGCATGGCGGTGCCTGCTGCCTTGATATTGATGACCTCGGGCATCTTTTTCAGGGCATTGACCACAACTTTCGTATCGTCGCAGTCGCTCAGGTTCTCGGGCAGTATATCGCCGCCAGCCAGTGCATAGATTATCAGTGCTCTGTTAGATATGCTTTTCGACGCGGGCAATTTGATGGTTGCCTGCAGTCGTTTAGGTTTTGTGATGTGATATGTTGTCATAATTGGGGCAAAGATACAAAATAAAACTGAAATACGAAAGCTATTTGGGAAGATTAACGTTGGAAAACGAAAAAACTTTCTGAAAAATTTGGCAGTCTCGGAAAAACTCTGTACCTTTGCACCCGCATTCGACGATAACGTCAGTGCTAAGCTTCAAAAAGGATCGGGATTTAGCGCAGTTGGTAGCGCACACGTCTGGGGGGCGCGAGGTCGCTGGTTCGAGTCCAGTAATCCCGACCAAAAGAAAATCCAAACAGCAGTTTTGCCGTTTGGATTTCTTTTTTTGTGTCCTCCGTTCAAACTGTGAGTTTCCTCCGTTCAAACTTAGAAGGTGAGTGAAATACCATAGCGTATGCCCCAGTGTGGAGCGGTAGGCAGGTCTTTATAAGTGAGACGCTTAACCCATTCTACACGGAAGAACTTGAAGATATTGTGCACACCCACCACCACTTCGGCATAGGGACGGCTGGGTGTCATGATATTGACACCTTCGGGGAAATACATCAGACGCGGATTGCCGGCATTCTCAGGCAGGTAGGGATTGTTCTTGTCAGTGAGCTCACCCCAGAGCATACGTAGTCCTAAGTACTCACGCCAGTAGAGTTTCTTGGCCAGAGGAATGCGGTTCAGGATCTTTCCGTTCATATCCCATGCCAGCATGAGTGACGCATAGCGGTCGTTGAGGAACTCCATTGTGTTGATGAGGCTGAAGGTGCGTGGCTGCTGGATGTATGAGGGGTTGGCAGCAGGCATGATAAGGAGGGGGTAGGGCACCTGGTCCCACTGTATGCCGCCCTTGATGTCGACATCGAACTTTCCCCAGCTGTTCAGCCAGAAGCGCTTGAAGATATGAGCCTCGGTGAGGTGGAAGTTATAGTCGCCACCCAGCACGCCGTTGAAGCCCATGGTATGGCGGATGCTGAACACAGGTGCATCGAGGTTGATGACACGTCGGCGCAGCTTATTATTAATATAGGTCTCACCAGGCGCATAGCGCAGGAAGATAGAGGCCTCGGTGGTGCGCAGGTATTCGTGGTTGCCCGTCTTGCTGAAGTTAGGCATGTAAGGCTTGTCGAGCGTCTGGAACGACATGTTGCCGAAGGCTTCGTTCTCCTCCATCTTCCCACTGACAATAGCCTTGAGGCCCCAGTTGGTCTCATATTCGAAGGCAGCCAGCTGTCGGTTGTACGACATCATCTTGTTGGTCTCTGCCCACTTCATAGCCACGAAGATATTATCCTTGTCGGACTCCATGAAGCGGTCGCCCGGCGAGAAGATGTCCTGTGTGGACTGCAAGGTGAGTGTACGCCGTGGGAACTCATGTGGCAGGTACTTCTTGGCGTTGAGCGAGTAGGTCATCTCGGCGTTGTAGTAGTTGCGATGACTGCCCCAGCCGTGGGCATAGTATCCAGAAAGGAATAGATGCTTGTTGAGGTTGGCGGTGGTCTTCGCACTCAGTCGTGAGCGCCAGCCGTCAACGTAGTTGCGGGTGATGAAGGTGTTGATAGGACAGATGTCGACGTAGTTGGGATTGCCTGTCTCCAGCGAGTTCTCGAACAGCGTCTTGAGACCGAAGAGCACATACTTGAAGCCCTTTGTGTTCTCAATGTTGTGCATGAACTTATCCATCGAGCTCTCGCTCTTGGTGAGCTCCACCTGGCGGTATTGCTCCCAGAACTCCTTGTCGCGCATCTGGGCGTCAGCCTCCGTTACCTCATCCTTCTTGCCCTTGAATATCTTGTTTGGCACCTCGTCGAAGGCATATTCCGAGTAACGGGTGATACGTGTGACGAGAGCGCCGGCACTGATGAAATCAAAGAGCTTGAGCTCAGTGGTCATATCATCCTGTGTGAGCACCCACTGGCCGTCGGGCAGCTTCTCGTATTCCTGCATCACCTGCATGTTCTCCACGAAGTTGACGCTGCTCTGCTTGGGGATGGTGAGCTGACAGCGACGCAGATGGAGTGTGGAGTCCTTCAGGATATAGAGCTCACCGCGGAATCCCATGTCCTGCATATTGTTGGGCAGAAACGTGAGGTGGATGCAGCTATCCATACCGATGGCCAACGTGTCTTCTATATAATAACGGTAGAAACCGATACCTGCCTCAGACATGGGTGAGGTGAAGGGACGCTGCAACAGGCGGATGTCGTCCTGGTAGAGGTCAACGTCGGTGAAGACGTCCTTTACCACCGTGTTGATGATGTCGCCCGTCTGGAAATAGTCGTTGATACCTGTCGAGGTCTGACCCTGAATGACGGTTTTCTCGTCATGGGGCGACTTACGATAGAACTTCTGAGAGACGGTCTCGTCAACGCTGACGGGCAGCACCAGCTTGTTGGTATAGGGACTCACCTCCACATGATTGAGCAGCCAGGGCGTCTTGGAGAAAGGCGGCTTCTCGAGTTGCTCTGGGGTGAGGTCGTTGAGCGCTACGGTGAGACGCTCGTATTTGTTGTAGCGATAATAGTCGTTGTTGGCCAGATTGGTCTTTTTCTTCGCTGCCACCACGCGTTTCATCAGTTCTACGGCGGGGTTGTCCTTACGACTGTAGCGACTACGCGAAGACTTGATAGTGACGCCCTCGAGCTGTTTATTGTCGGGCTTCAGTCGAATGTTCAGATGTTTTCTGGTGCGACCAATGACAGCGATGATGCGCGTCTTATAGCCCACAGCGCTGACGGTGATGTTCCAGCCTTCGTGGCGTTCAATCTTATAGCGTCCGAAGGCATCAGCCACAGCCGAGACGTTATGGCCTTTATATACAATGCTGGCAAACGATATGGAGTCGCCCGTCTCGTCGTCAATCACCGCTCCGTTGATGAATGACTGCTCTTGCTGCTGGGCACCAATGGCGATGCACCACAGCATGGTGTATAATATGATGATGATTCGACGGGGCATTTCTGAAGTTTATTCTCCTTCATAGTGGAACGCACCGCCCAGGTCGGGGTTCTCACCGAAATATTCCTCCTCGCCTCCAGGATTGGTGACGACGGGTTGGTTATAGTCTTTCCTGACCGGACCTATGCGCAGCAGGAAGTCATTGAAATTAGCAGTAGGAATCACCATGCCGAAGATGCCGACAGCACAGCGTACACCCTCGATGCGGTAGTTGTTATACAGACGGATGGTCGAGAACAACGTGTGGTCGTAATACTCCAGTCGGTTGTACTTCTTGAACTCGTTCATCATCTCGTTGGCAGTGGTGGTGTCGGTTGTTGTAAACATATAGCCGATATTGTTCACCATCTCGTCGAGACCATCCAGCGTTAAGCTGTCGTTTTCCTCGATACACTGGCGGATGTTGTCGTTGGTCTCGGCAAACATCGTTTCCTCTGAGGGTTTCGTAATGATGGCAAGAACCATCAGCACGATGAGGATACCGATAGTGATGAGGATACGTCCCAGACAGCTGTTTGTGAACGACGATAAAAGAGATTCTTTTTTGCGGTATGAACCGCGGCTAGTAGGATTCATAGTAGTTATGTGATTTTAGTTTGGTTTATTAAATATATTGGTGTGATATCAGGTTCATAAACTCCTGACGTGTCTTTGCCTGCTCAAAGGCTCCACTGAACTCACTGGTGGTGGTGATGCTGTTCTGCTTCTCCACACCACGCATCTGCATACACATATGCTTGGCTTCGACGACCACCATAACGCCCAGGGGATGGAGTGTCTCTTCGATGCACTGGCGTATCTGCATGGTCATACGTTCCTGGACCTGCAGACGGTGGCTGAAGATATCAACCACACGGGCAATCTTCGACAGACCGGTGATGTAGCCGTTGGGGATATAGGCCACATGTACCTTGCCGTACATGGGCAGCATGTGGTGCTCGCACAGCGAGAAGAAGTCAATGTCCTTGACAATGACCATGTGATTATAGTCCTCCTTGAATAATGCACCCATCAGCACCTCGCGGGCATCCATCTCATAGCCGCGGGTCAGCACTTGCATGGCTTTAGCCACACGTATGGGTGTCTTTTCCAGTCCCTCACGACTGGGGTCTTCGCCCAGCAGCTCGAGGATTCTCTTATAGTGTGAGGCCAACTCGTCGAGGCCTTCTCTGTATTCTGGTTCTGTAGTCATTTTATATTATTGTGTGACTGTGATTTTTCCTTTCACGATAGTTGCCGATTCGTAGCCCATCTTTCGTATCTCCAGCATCTTCTCGTGGGCTTCCTCGTAGGTGCGGTAGTTGCCAAAACGGCAAATCCATCGGGGCGAGTAGAAGTGAACATAGACATCCTCGCCAGGATACAGCTGTCTGAGGGAGTTGCCAGCCTGCTCGGCACGCTGTCTGTCGCGCCGTGTGTTGCCGCCAGCAAAGACCTGAATGCGATAGCCCGTGGTTTTGTATGAGCGCTTCTGTACGTTACTCTGTTCGTCAGAGTCTGTTGAGGGCTTCTCTAACTCATTCACCGCGACAGCGGGGGTCTGGGTTTGGGGAGCGGGTTTGGGAGTTTGGGGTTTGGTAGTTTGGGCAGGAGTCTGAGACTTTGGCGTGGTGGTCTGGGACTTTGCAGCGGGCTTGCTCTCTTTCTTTGGCGTGGCTGCAACTCCTCCGTTCACCAGTTCGTCAATAGCCGCATCCTGATGAATGGTCACAGTACCCTGTCCCTGCGTGGTTTTTTGTATGCGCTGGGTATAGGTCTGTGCTGTTAAAGGTAAAAAAGCAAAAAGGTAAAGAGGTAAAATGACTAATACCTTTTTAATAATAGGTTGCAATAGCCTTGTCTTCATACGCATAATCATTAAATCTTTTACTTTTTCACTTTTTTA
>Ga0310696_10006960_pt1 | contig 13353 bp, 6 predicted proteins | sample AusTroGonzalo_MG_4_FD_203885 | JGI IMG/M metagenome (GOLD analysis project Ga0310696, IMG submission 203885) | Bovine rumen microbial communities from tropical cattle in Woodstock, Queensland, Australia - Gonzalo_02 (v2) (version 2) | ecosystem: Host-associated > Mammals > Digestive system >... | reverse complement strand
TGCAAGCTCGGGACGGTATCGGTCAAGGCCGGCGACAAGGTCAAGACCGGCCAGGTCCTCGGAGCCGTCGAGCCCATAGGCGGCGCAACCCAGCTGCACTTCCAGCTCTGGTCGTCCAAGGGTCCCCAGAACCCCGTCCCCTGGCTCAGGCCCAGGTAAAGAAATAGGCGCAGACTGGTGTCTGCGCCCTGACAAAGTGAAAAAAGCGTATCGTCAAATTGAACAACACGATCTTTCAGTATTGTAGTTTTCTGATTCTCCTGAATACAAATATAGGCTTTTCTGCCGTGATTGGGTCCCCTAAAGGGGAAAAAGTTATCAACATTTAAAAAACAAACCTGTTAACTCGCTGGCTAACAGGTTTATGACTACTCGCGGACCCAGACTAGGACGTGGCGGTCGAAGGTTATGTACTCGAGCTCCAGGTCCTCCTCGTACCCGTCCTTGTGGATGAAGGTGGCCTCGAGCTCGCCTTCGCCCTTAGAGCGGAAACGCTCGACTTCGATCTGCTCGACGAAGTCGACGTTGTACTGCGACATCTTCTTGAAGATGGCTTCCTTGGCGCACCAGTAGATGGCGAGCTGCTCGTTCTTCTCCTCGCGGTCGTCCTCGAGGTCGTCGATCTCGTCCTCGGAGAGGGCTTTCTTCTCCACTACGGAGAAGTCGCGGTCGAGGGACTCGATGTCGATGCCCACTTCATAGTTCAGGTCGAGGATCACGGCCACATACTTCTCGGTGTGGGTGATGCTGATGTTGATGGAGTTGTTCTCTATGTAAGGCTTGCCGTTGTCGTGGTGAGCCAGATAGATCTTGTCGTCGAAGAGCTCGTTGAGCAGCGCTCGCACGGCAAGCCTCTGCTTGCGCAGCGACTCGCTCTTGATGAACGAGATCTCTTCCATCTCGTCCGCGGGGGTGGAACTCAGCTCACGCAGCTCCGCTTCCGTCTCTGTGATCTGCCAGACGGCTACTTTCGCGGTGTTGTCAAGCTCTTTCAGTAAATAAAGTGCCATATAGGTTATTAAGGTTTCAATCGGACACGACGGAGCGCCGGGGCCATTACTGTCCCGGTGAGTTTCAAGCTGTTATATTGTACAGGAAGTATGTCAACGGATCCTCAGAGGCTGGGTCCGCTTGCATGCCGGTGTCTGTAAAAGTACAACTGGGAGGCTCCATACTAAGTGTCAAGTGTTCAACAGTGCAAATATAATGTTTTTTTTGATTTCAAAGAAATACACGCCGCTTTTGTCATATATTTTGAGTATATTTGCAGTCCCAAAATGTACGATAAAACTAATAAATAAAATTTGTTATGAAATTTTTGACTGACGAAAAACTGCTTATTGTCGGCGCCGGCGGAATGATCGGCTCCAACATGGCACAGACCGCCATGATGCTCGGTCTCACCCCGAACATCTGTCTGTACGACATCTATGAGCCCGGAGTGCATGGCGTGGCGGAAGAAATGTATCACTGCGCTTTCCCTGAGGCCAACATCACCTGGACCGTCGACCCCGAGGTCGCATTCAAGGATGCCAAGTACATCATTTCCTCCGGCGGCGCCCCGCGCAAGGAAGGCATGACCCGCGAGGACCTGCTCAAGGGCAACTGCCAGATTGCCGCCGAGTTCGGTGAGCTCATCGAGAAGTACTGCCCGGACGTCAAGCACGTCGTCGTCATCTTCAACCCTGCGGACGTCACGGCCCTCACCGCCCTCATCCGCTCGGGCCTCAAGCCCAACCAGCTCACTTCGCTCGCAGCCCTCGACTCCACCCGTCTGCAGGAGGCCCTCGCGGCCGAGTGCGGCGTGCAGCAGTGCAAGGTCACCAACGCCTACACCTACGGCGGTCACGGCGAGGCCATGGCGGTCTTCGCCTCCGAGGCTCTCATCGACGGCAAGCCCCTCTCCGAGTTCAACATCTCCGCTGAGCGCTGGGCCGAGATCAAGCAAGCCACCATCCAGGGCGGCTCGAACATCATCAAGCTCCGCGGCCGCAGCTCCTTCCAGAGCCCTGCCTACCAGGCCGTCAAGATGATCGAGGCCGCTATGGGCGGCGAGAAGTTCACCTGGCCTGCCGGCTGCTATGTCAACTGCGAGGAGATCGGCTTCAAGAACGTCATGATGGCCATGCCGACCGTCATCGACGCCGACGGCGTCCACTACACCGCTCCCAAGGGCACTCCCGAGGAGATGGCCGCCCTCCAGGCTTCCTACGAGCACCTCTGCAAGATGCGCGACGAGATCATCAGCCTCGGCATCGTCCCTGCAGTCGCCGACTGGGCTTCGGAGAATCCCAACCTCTAGGACTCCTCCTGCCAATAACTTAATAGACCGGCTCCGAATACGGAGCCGGTCTATTTTTGTTCTGAAACAGCATAAAGGTTATTTGTCATCATAGTGCCCGTATGAAGATAGGACAAGTACAGTAAGGACTTTATCCTCTATCTCATACACCATACGATGCTTCTTCGAGATACGCCTGGACCATTGACCCTCTCTGTCTCCGGTCAGTGGGTGAGGCTTCCCCTTTCCAGTCCCGGGATGATCTCTCAATTCGTGAAGCAATGCCCGCGCTTTGTCAAAAGATTTCGTCTCATCCTTCTTCAACTTCGCTAACCCCTCTTTGGCGAAACTAGACAAACGGACTTCGTAACTCATAAAGCATCAAGAAAGTGGTCTATCTCCTCATGGGAATTAAGATGAGTCCCTCCACCAGCGTGCAACTCAGCCTTTGCTTCCTCTATCCGACTTAAATAATCATCTTTATTGACGATCATATCATGGTCTGTTACCGGAGAGATCTTGAAGATGCCGAAGCGGCTCTTCAAAAGGATCCCTCCAGGCGATGCCATTTCCAGATATTTCTTCTGGTTAGCTCTGAATTCTCTTGCTGATACAACAACCATTGTTTTTTTTCTACAAAGATAACATTTTTCCATTATTGGCTACCAAAATGGATGCCAAGTTGGTTTTCTTTCGCTTTCGGAGACGGTCGTTTCTTTTCCCAAGTGCTCCAGAAGGTCCAGTTGCTGGACCTTCTGGAGCACTGCGCACGACTTAGATGTCGGCAAATCGTAGGGGGTAGAGAACGGATTATCGTCCGCTGTACCTTCCGGCGAACAGAATGGCGCCGGTGCTTTTTTCAGTAATCAGGTAAAGGAAAGGATGGTCGGCGTGGAAAGTCACCGCAGGGCTGGGGCCTGCATCCATTTCGTCGAATCCGGCGTGGGAGACGACTGCTGCTTCGGTACCCTCTTCATCCACCTTGATGATGGCATCCTGCTGGACGTAATCCAGGTAAAGAGGGAATTTGGACAGGGCGGAAAAATCAGCCTTATTCATATCGAAAGCAAGCGGCATGCCCATGTCGGTCAGAATGTCATTGAGCCTGATGCTGTATGTCGTCTCAAACTTGGGAAGCCAGAGATCCACTTCGTGAGTGTACATGGGACCGCGAACTTCGTCCCAGCCGGTTTCCTTAAGGGAGGCTATTGCATCGGAAATCTTGTAGCCCGCCTTGGGCAGCAGTACAACCATCGAGAATGCGGTGTTGCCATATGCAAGACTGACTGCCTTGAATACATCGTTCTCCATATACGCATGGTCCTTTGTCTGCTTCATCATCGTCACCTTGGATCTGGTCCCGGATTCGTTGGTAAATGTTTCTTCCGTCGTGTCGCTCTTCTTGAACTTCTCTTTCCACTCTCCCTTAAAGTACATTGCATTGAAAAGATACAGCAGGATTTCTTCTTTCGTAATTTTGTCCAGCACCTTGGGAATCATCCCGTTCGTGTTCTTGGAGCACCAGTCATTGATGGTTTTCAAAGCGTTTGCAGCATCGGAAAAATCGAGATTGGCTATCTCCGCCTGGTAATTATTGCTCACAACCGACTTGTAAGAGTCAAGGATAGGAAGGGACTTGTCGGCAAACAAGGCGTTGGCAATGTTCAGCTTCGTTTTCTTGTCCATATTCGGAAGCTGCTGAAGCATGGAAAGGCAGTACTGGTCCACGGCATCCTTTTCGCCCTGCCCATAGCCGAGGACGCCGCAGATCTCGTCCGATGTCGCTCCACCCGCTCCATCCAGGACCATCCCAAGCAGGAACTGCATGCTCAAGGGAGAAATGATGTAATCCTTTGTGGACGATGCGTTTATACGGTCGATGAACTCAAGGGAAAAAGATTTCCCTATCTGCACGAACTCGGCCGATTTCGTGGTCAGATCGAGCGGTTTATAAGGATTGTTCTTCTCGTCGTCCCCGCCGATCTTCTCGCAGGAAACGCTCGCAGCCACGACGCAAAATGCCGCAATAAAAAAAGATAAGTGTTTCATAATGTGATGTTTCTATTTACCAATATTTATTCGGATGCCGCTTGTCAGCGAGAACATCAACGGATTGTCAGAGCGATATGTCTGCAGTACATGGCTCTCTGACGGTATAGTCCAGCTGATCTCCGGCTCCACATAAAGCCCGATTCGTTTCGTGAGGTTACATTGTATGCCGCCTGCTCCAAGCAGGGATAAGCCAAAGCCGTCTTTAGCAGTTCGTTCCCCTGCAAGCGTCGCCCCCAGGCAATAGTCACCTTCAAGTCCCCCTCCTATATACACATCCAGCCATCTGCCCGAAGCCAGCGTCCAATCCAGACGTACTGGGACGCCCAGATAATGTGCAAGTTGAGTCTTCTCTCCCGACAGTGTATAAGTGAACTTGGAAGAATACAAAGAGTATTCAAGGCTGGTAGTAACACTCAACCTTTCTGCGAGCGGAATCCTTGCCGAAAGGCCCGTTCTTAGAGGAAAACAAAATGAAGGAGATCCGATCAGTTCATCTTTCATAGGATCCGGAGTCACAGCACCCGGCTCGCCCGGACTATCGATTTCTTGCACGGGCGCATTATCCATTACCATGCCCGACCCAAGAAAAGGCGTGATAACCGCAGCCAGGAGGCCGCCTCCGGCAATCATACCTGCGGCGGTGCCTACCTTCATCTTTACGGGCCTTGCAGGGGCGACTTCAGGTTTAAAAGGCGAATAAATGTTTCCAGGGGTATCCTTCGTTTCATCCGTTTTTGCCTCAGGCTCAACGGTTTCCTCTTCCGATTGAGTGACGACAATCTCCTCTGTCGGTTCAGTATTTCCAACAGTTGTCACCTCCTGCTGCTTGACATTATCCTTCCGGAGAGCTTTTGGCGTAACCGCCTGAGCGGTGAGCGGAGTGGTCTGCTCGGACTCACCCACAGATGTCGTATCCGTCACTACGGTAACAGGAGCCGTTGGCTGCTGAGTAATCTGGATGTTTCCCTCCGGCACAACCGGTTTGTGAAGGAGCAAAACGGCAGCGAGACCAGCTGCCACTGCGGGGACGACAGCCCAAACCGGCGGGAAACGCTTCGGCGCAGTGGCGGCCGCAGCTGCCTCCCGGCGGGCGCGGAACTCGGCAAAGACGCTCTCAGGAAGCGCGCCTTCCGGCTCTTCAATCTTGTCCTTGACTATGTCTTCCCAATTTCTCATCGGTCTTGTTCCTTGAGGTATCGTTGAATCTTGTCTTTCAGTTCTTTCCTCGCTTTGGCCAGCGTGCTGGTCGATCCTCTCTCGCTGATTCCCAGCATCCTGCCTATCTCCTGATGCGAGTATCCGTCGATGCAGTACAGATTGAACACAGCCCTTCTCATATCAGACAGCTCCGCAATCCACTCCCGCAGTTTCTCCTTCGGTATCTCTGCCACCTCCTCTCCGGTCGGTTCAGGGATGTTGTCCTGTACCCGGAAGTCAGTAGGAATCATCCGCCATCTGTGTCTCCTCATCTGGTTGAGCGCCTTGTTGATGGCAATCCTGCTGATCCATCCGTACAGGGAACCCTCCCCGGTGTACTTGAAAGTATCTATCTTGTCCAGCGCCCGGATGAGCGTTTCCAGCATAAGGTCCTTCGCGTCCTCTTCGTCTCCAAGGTATCGTTTACAGAGTGTATTCAGCCTGACTGCATATCTTCTATACAGCTCATCCTCAGCCATTCTGTCTTTCTGTGAACAGTACCTGGCCAGCGCCTGCTCATCCAGTTCTTTATACACTCACACCCTTTTCTGAACTCACATGTTTTTGAACGTTTCCACCCTTTAAACACACAAAGACTTAAAATGCGTCATCAAAAAATGACATTTCCACGGATAATCGTAACATCAAGGATTTCCCCGTTTATAATCTTAAAAAAGACCGGCCTCGAAAGAAGCCGGTCTTTGTTTTATAAGTTATTCTTCACCAAGGACTTCGCGCCATGTCTTTCCGGTGGATACCGGCGGATGGGTAGGAACGAAATCACGTTCGGCCATGCTCTGGCTCATTCTTGGCGCGGAGGCCGACGTGGCACTGCGGTTGATGGCATCGTACTCGACGAACTCCTCATAGTCGTATGTCCAGTCGCGTCCATATGCTAGCTTGTGTATCCTATACCATATGGCCTCGCGCGAAGGGGCGTTGTAGCCTCCGATATTGTAACGCATGATACTGAACGAAGATGGACGCCAGACTCCCGTCTTATAAGTAGCTCCGCCCTCGTAGACACCAAGCCCCTCGTCCTTGTAGCGGTCGTCGGCCAGGAAACGCGCCCATTTGACAGTCGCAGTATCGTCGGTTAAGTCGACATTCTTGTTCCACCCGTATTTCTCTCCCTTACGAATGGAATTAATTTTGCTTTGGGTTATCGCTTCTTTTCCGTCCGAGACATACTCGTCTTCCAGCTTGGCGAAGCCATGGCCTCCGGCTTCATGACGCACCAGCTTCTCGAGGCTCTCTCCCGTCGTTCCGATTGCGAAATAAGCAATGGCTGTCCCCGCACCGAAATCTCCGCTCGTATCCACGGGGTCATCCCAATAACACGTCCCGGAATAGGACGTTGAATTCATCGCTACGATAATCACCGTATTGTCCATCCTGTCGTCACCGACCGCTTTCCTGGCAAGAGACTCACACTTAGCGTTATCGCCACCACAATATGTTCCGGTCCCGAAATGTCCCCCCAGCGCCTGTCCACCAGCGTGGTCGTAGCCTTCGAACCGGGAAACGACGTCCACCACATAGACATTGAACAGGTTGCGGAACGTAGTGTACGGCTCTTCCGAGAAGAAAGCTTCAGCAATCCTGTTCATCCAGGACATATAGGTGCCGTCGGCTATCTGGCGGTCGGAGAAAGCGTCGCCCATGATGACTATGTCGATACCGTTTCCTTCCGTAGCTGACTGGATCTTATGTATGGTACCGTCCGCGGAATAATCGGTTGATTCTACGCTCACCGAGCAGGACGCAGTATGACCGCCTTCCGCCGTAGTCACCTTGATCGTAGCCTGGCCGTATGACACTGCGCTGACCAGACCGGTGGAGGATACCGTAGCCACCGACTCGTCACTGGATGACCAGGTCACGTCCTTGTTGGAGGCATTGGATGGCCTCACCATGGCCGTAAGCTGCGCTGTGGCATCAATGCCCAGTTTCAGATTATTCTTGTCAAGATATACGCCTTTCACGCTGATTGTCTGGGTGTTATGTTCATCGCTGACACCACGGACAGGCATTCCCAGATAGCGGTTGTCACCGTAGCTGTAGACACCGCTGCCCTCATAGTAACTGCTCTCTTTCAGATTGCGTGCCCAATACTTCTTGCCACCGTTCGTGAGACTGCTTGACCAGTAACGGGTTCTCATGCCATCTTTCAAAACCGTCCCTTCCTTGTATCCGGAAATCGGCAGGAAGATACAGTTGCCATTTATATTGCTGGTCAGCAGATACCCCACATGCCCTTTCATGAATTTGAGCTGGCTCGTGGTATTGTTCATCAGCTGCGACCATTCTTCGATGGTAGGCATACGAAGCCGGCCTCCACTATTTTGATAGGCGGCGTCATCGCTGCTTTCAAGTATTCTAAGGTTATCCGCAGCATTATACTTGGACATCGTGGCGCTGCCGTCGGCGCTGTAAGCATAGTTCGCCCAGTTATACTCGGAATGAGTCTGCACTTCACCCCATCCGAAGTACGATCCGAACGACTCGGGACTGTCGCTGCCTATGTTCCTGCTCGCCCATTCGACCGAAAGGCCCATATCAATGGTCTCGCCTTCGGACAGCACCTTTTCCACAGAATTGTCATAAACGCCGCGGACCGGCATACCGTAATAGCGGTTGTCTCCGTAACTGTAGACGCCGCTGCCCTCGTAGTAACTGCTCTCGTTCAGGTTGCGGGCCCACTGCTTACGGCCACCGTTCGTGAGGACGTTTGCCCAATAACGCGGGCGCATGCCGTCTCTCAGCTGTGTCCCGTCCATGTATCCGGCAATCGGCAGGAAAATGCTGTTGTCATTGACCTTGCTCACAATCCTGTATCCGCGGATGCCGTTCAATGTGGTTGCAGTCCACACACAATTGTTCTTCAGCTCCGTCCACTCGTCAATGGTCGGCATACGCCAGTATCCACCCTTCTTTTTATGTATTACATCATCTTCCCAGTCCAGATACATGCGGCTGTCAGTGCCGGAATACTTTTTCAACGAACCGTCCCCGCTGTTCATCAGGCTGTAATTGCCGGAAGAATAATACTCCTTCACCTCGGTCTCACCCCATGCAAAGTAGTCTCCATGGGCTTCCGGAACGTTGGCTCCGAAATTACAGCTCGCCCACTTTACGGAGAGTCCCAGGTCGACTACCGACCCTTCGGTGACTCCGGTCTCATATTTAGCGCGGACGCCGCGCACAGGCATTCCCAGGTAGCGGTTGTCGCCGTAGCTGTAGACGCTGCTGCCCTCGTAGTAGCTGCTCTCATTCAGATTGCGGGCCCAATACTTCTTGCCACCGTTCGTGAGACTGCTTGACCAATAACGCGGGCGCATGCCGTCACGAAGCTGTACTCCGTCCTTGTAGCCGGACAGCGGGATGAAAAGTGTATTATGGGTAATCTTACTGGTCAGCAGGTATCCGCGCCTTCCATTCAAGATAATGATTTGCTTTTCACAATTGTTCCAGAGTTCATCCCATTCGGCCTTAGTAGGAGTGCGGTGATTGGTCTTGTACTTCCTGTACACCACGTCATCCTCCCTGTCGAGGATGACCAGGGCGTCATTGCCATTGTATTTGCGGAGGGCGTTGTTCGGTCCCCAGCAATAATTGTCCCAGGAGAAATACCTCTTCGGCGTGACGTCTCCCCAGGCATAATAAGACCCCGTTTCTTCAGGGATCGAAGTACCCATGTTGCACCTGGCCCAGTCGACGCTCACTCCCATGTCGATGAATTCTCCGTCAGTCAGGCTGACCCTGTCTCTCGTCTCATCATAGACAGCCCTCACAGGCATTCCGAGACAGCGGTTGTCGCCGTAGCTGTAGACACCGCTGCCCTCGTAGTAGCTGCTCTCATTAAGATTACGGGCCCAATACTTCTTGCCGCCGTTAGTGATACTGCTGGACCAATAGCGCGGACGCATTCCGTCATGTATCTGAGTATCATCAAGATAGCCATAGACAGGGAGGAAAATGGAGTTGTCATTCTTCTTGCTCTTAATGCGATAGCCCCTCTGTCCGTTGACCGTGCAGGATATCCAGTCACAGTCTCTTTTCAGTTCCGCCCACTCTTCAATGGTCGGCATACGCCAGTAGGGAGCGCCCAGACGCTGATAAGCCACATCGTGCTCACGCTGCAAGAATGTGAGTGCATCCTGGGCATTATAGTCAGTCAATGCACTGCTGTTTCCAAATGAATATGTATTCCAGGTGTACCTGTCATCGGGTTCCGTCTCTCCCCAAGCATAGTAATTGCCAGACTCTTCACAGGCCCCGGCACCCACGTTGTACCCGGCCCATTTCACGGTCAGACCCAGATCGACGATTTCACCGGGGGTGATATCCAGATAAGATTCATCATAGACTCCACGCACGGGCATTCCGAGATAACGGTTGTCGCCGTAGCTGTAGACACCGCTGCCCTCGTAGTAACTGCTCTCATTCAGATTACGGGCCCAATACTTCTTGCCACCGTTAGTGATACTTCCATACCAATACCGCGCGGTGTTGGCATTCTTCAGCTCAGCACCGTCCATATATCCGCCGGCCGGCAGGAAGATATAATTGTCATTTGTGCGGCTGAAGATGTTATAGCCCACGAGCACATCGCCGTCCTTGACCGCGACCCAGTCGCATTTGTTGCGAAGGTCACTCCACTCGTCTACTGTGGGCATCCTCCAGTTGCCTCCATACGCACAATGCACGGCGTCGTGTTCGGGCCGCAGGATGGTAAGGGCGTCGGTGCCGTTATACATGGTAAGGTTGCTGGCAGTGCCGAAATCATAGTTCTCCCAGGTGAACACGTCTTTGCCGGGGACAGTCTCTCCCCACGCGTAATAATCACCGACGTCCGAAGACGAAACCGCACCTACGTTGCAGGATGCCCATTTCACCGAGAGCCCGAGGTCAACGGCATCCGCGGACACGGAACTGCTCCCCTCGCCCACTGAGAAGTGATCTTCGACGCTTCGGAAGGAATCGACCACCTGCCCTTCGAACAGGAGCTCGGCTACGACGTACCAGGTGTAGCTGCCGGGCTTGAGCGGGCCTGAAGTGAATGCCTTTGGAGAATCGGAATCAAAGACCTGTCCGTTCAAGTGCACTTTGAACTGGAAGTCCCCTTCCGTGAACGGAAGGTCCCAGATCATCCTCGCTCTGTTTCCCTTCACGTTATGCCTCAGATTCAGCGGGGTCGAATCGATCAAGTGGAGCTGGGAGTCGACCTTCTTAAGCTTTGACGGACTGACCTTCCACGGTACGGTGGAAGCAGAGAAGTCGAAAAACCAGAAGGTGCCTCCTCCAAGCCTTTCCTGCTCGGATTTGACCCAAGGGTCGCGGCTGATGCTCTCGACGGCACTGGTAAAGCTCATTCCCTTTGACAGGGAACTCACCAGGCTGTGCATGACCATATTGTCGAACTGGACGGCCATGATACTGGTGTGCCCCAGGAATCCGGCGTGCTGCGACTCGAAGAAACCGGCGAAATCGTCGTCCTTGTAAGACCGGCAGCTGCCGAAATAGACCATCGACCCAGCGAAGGCATCGGGCTCGGAAGTCGTCGCTTCCAGCCAGGGTACTGTCATATAATAATTGGCTTTCCCGTCACAGATGGCCACGGCGAGCTGAGAACGGTCCAGTCCGTCATCCAATGTACCTACCTCAATGCCTGTATTCACCACGGTGGTGGTAATGGTTCCGTCCAGGGTGGTGAAGCGGTCCGCTCCGTGCGAAGCGATCAGGACCAGTGCATACTGGCTCAGGTTGTCGCCCGTGAAATGCCTCAGCTTGATCCTCTCCGGGGCTACGTTCACAAGTCTGTAACCCATGGCGTCCAGCGTGGTTTCCAGATATTCCGCATCGACGACGGGACCCAGGGAAGGATACTTGTCCTGGAAGGGCGAAAGCAGGATGGCTTTATTGCTCTTCACGTCAGCTCCGGCAACGGCAGCGACATCCGGCTCCACATCCTCCATCGTATGCGTAGACTTCGTCGCCGGAGCCTGGGACACTGCAGGAGTCCGGGAACCTTCTTCTTCGGCCTCGTCACCATCGCTCCGGTTAAGGATAATGTTGAAATACACACCGTTATTCTGCTTGATAACCAGCTGGGAACCATCATCATTCGCCTTGACGGAAGCTACATTCTCCAGTCCGGAGATATTCTGGACAATATGCTCCACGGACTGCTCCTCAGCCAGATCGTATTCACTCATTATCTGATTGACCGACGTGGAGATGCCCATCGTGATATCGTCCGATTCCTTCCACTCTTCCTCTGTCTTGGGGAAAGGAGTAGTACAAGACTCGTATTCCAAGCCTGCATCGGCGTTCCGGATGTTACCGAATATGCCACGCTTTATGGTAACGGACTTGTCCGACTCCTTTTTGGCAAAGACGGCATCCATGTAGAAACGAAGCTTGTAACCGCTCTCCAGCGCTCCGGGTATGGCGACGATGTAGTACCAGGTGTTCTTCTGGAAAGTGCTCTGGCCGGACGGAGGGAGGAGAGTGATGGTCTGGCTTCCTTCAGAGACATCCTGTACTGCAGGCTTGCCATTCTCGTCAAAGCCTATCTTCACCTTACCCGCTATGATCTCATTGTTCCGGCCTTCAAAAATGACCTTCTTGATGCCATCCTGCGTCACATTGAACCTGACGCCGCCACATACGTTATAGAACTGGAGCGTCGTGGTGCCGGAATGGGCTATGGAAATGTTCACGTCCTTGCCGAAAGAGCCGGCACGGGCCACCTGCTCCGAGGGCAGGACTGTGGTAATGCTCTCTCCGTCAAAGACAGCGTCTTCGCGATAAGGATAAACGGCCCAGAGATCCAGGCTGCCACCCGTGACGCCACCACCCAGGGTCCCGGTAAAAGTGGCCGTGGCCGACGGAGAGGTAATGTCAGTGGTGAACTCCCCGCCGCTCTCCCCGGAGAACACATAGATCTCATCACCGGGCTCCCAATAGACGTGGGTCTCCTCTTCCACGACAGTCTTCGTATCGGAAGGTGTCTCAGTCCTGGCGGAAAGGGTCAAGGAAGGGTCCGGGAGCTCAATCTCCTGATGCTCGGTACAACCGACTAAAAAGGCTGCCGCTACGGACAGCAAGACCATTCTGTACCTCATACTTCTGTCCTCCGCCCTTCTATGACCAGTCTTCATAATCGATCCCTTCATTATCACCGTTACCGGTGGTTCCACAAACGATCCTGTCGGTCTGTACAGAAACAATAAGGAGAGTCGGGGAGATGTACTCGACACCGACAGCGGAAGAGTTTTCAGATGATCCGTTCATTGGTCAAAGTGAGTTGGTTATAAAATAAGAGGCATTCCCAAAAATGCCCGCCAGTTGCCTGACACTTACAAAGATAGGGAAAAATGCGATATTTCCATTCCTGCATGACTCTCGGAAAGCTTTTTCCTCTCGCCCTGGGAGGAGAGCGAGGATGAGGGCGAGGGAGAGTTTTTCGGGGGGGGTGGATTGGATACAAGAGGAGAAATGGTTAACTTTGCGGAGCAAATTCACAGAAAGGACTGATGGAGCACAGGATAGTCATACCGGACATTTCGGCGCTGGATGCGGCGGCGAGGGAGTTCCTCGGGCAGATCGGGGAGCAGAGGCTCATTGCATTCTACGCTCCGATGGGGGCGGGAAAGACTACGTTCACGACGGCCGTGTGCAGGGCGCTGGGCGTCGAGGGCGACGCCGTCAGCAGCCCGACCTTCTCCATAGTGAACGAGTACAGGGCAAAGGACGGCGAGTCCATCTATCATTTTGATTTCTATCGCATTACGCGCATAGCTGAAGCGCTCGACATA
>Ga0310696_10006959_pt1 | contig 13353 bp, 10 predicted proteins | sample AusTroGonzalo_MG_4_FD_203885 | JGI IMG/M metagenome (GOLD analysis project Ga0310696, IMG submission 203885) | Bovine rumen microbial communities from tropical cattle in Woodstock, Queensland, Australia - Gonzalo_02 (v2) (version 2) | ecosystem: Host-associated > Mammals > Digestive system >... | reverse complement strand
TGCCGAGAAGGCTAAGATCGAGTTGTCTTCTTCTACAAGCACAGAGATCAACCTGCCGTATATCATGCCTGTTGCTGGTGTGCCCAAGCACCTGGTGAAGACCCTTACTCGTGCTAAGTTCGAGCAGCTGGCTCATGACCTGATCCAGGCTTGTCTGGCTCCCTGCCAGAAGGCTATGGCTGATGCCAAGCTGACAACTGCCGATATCGACGAGGTGATCCTCGTGGGTGGTTCTAGCCGTATCCCTGCTGTGCAGACGCTGGTGAAGAATTACTTCGGTAAGGAGCCTTCAAAGGGTGTGAATCCTGACGAGGTGGTGGCCGTTGGTGCTGCTATTCAGGGTGCTATCCTGAATAAGGAAGGTGGCGTGGGCGACATCGTGCTGCTCGACGTGACTCCGCTGACACTGGGTATTGAGACCATGGGTGGTGTTTGCACCAAGCTGATCGAGGCCAACACGACCATCCCTTGCAAGAAGAGCGAGGTGTTCTCTACCGCTGCCGACAATCAGACAGAGGTAACCATCCACGTGCTGCAGGGTGAGCGTCCGATGGCTGCTCAGAACAAGAGTATTGGTCAGTTCAACCTGACTGGTATCGCTCCCGCTCGTCGTGGTATTCCTCAGATCGAGGTAACCTTCGACATCGATGCCAACGGTATCTTGAAGGTTTCTGCTAAGGATAAGGCTACTGGTAAGGAGCAGGCTATCCGCATCGAGGCTTCGTCTGGTCTGTCTCAGGATGAGATCAACCGCATGAAGGCCGAGGCTGAGCAGAATGCAGAGAATGATAAGAAGGAGCGTGAGCGTGTGGACAAGCTGAACCAGGCTGACTCGATGATCTTCCAGACCGAGAACCAGCTTCAGGAGCTTGGCGACAAGATTCCTGCCCAGCATAAGCCCGCTATCGAGCAGGCCCTCCAGCAGCTGAAGGATGCCCACAAGGCTGGCGATGTCAACGCCATCGATACTGCCATTGCAGCCCTCAACACCGCTTGGCAGACTGCCTCACAGCAGATGTACCAGCAAGGTGCAGCAGGCCAGCCTGGCGGCGACCAGTTCGCTGGTGGTCAGCAGCAGGCCCAGCAGGAAGGCCCGAAGCCTGAGGATATTCAGGACGCAGACTTCGAAGAAGTAAAGTAATATTTAGACGTAAATTCCTGCTCGTCTGTAAATAGAATGAGTTTCGGGGCTCGGTATATCTTGACATATATCGAGCCCCGCTTTTTTTGACGGCCTGCAATTCATAATAACGAATTGCATCTCATACAATGAAACTATACAAGATTTGTGTCAACTATACATATTTTGATATAAGTTATTGGTTTCCTTATGATTACACTATGTATTGTTTCCTTAAAATAGTCATTAACTATACATAAATTGCCATTTTGTTTTACATTAGTTTAACTACATTCCTTTTAAAGTATGGAGTTTTAACATTGTTCCAACGTGCGAAACACCTTGTTTCCATGCTTGAAACACTTTGTTTCCTTAGAAGAAACAAAGTGTTTCTCCTATAGGTGTGATAGTGAAACAGCCTTGTTTACAGGTATATATAGCATGTTTTGAGCATATAAAGGATAAAATTCATAAGAATAATGTATAGTTTATTCAGAACCGCAAAGCACTATACATAATCTAACCTATTGTATTTCTGAAAGTTATTGGTAAATATGTATAGTCAAGCCATAAATGAATAAATCTTATCAGATTGCTTTATCACTAATCACATCAAAACGAAAATAATAGACAAAATATAGATTCTTGAGATTTTAACTCAAAAACAAAAGAGGTTATATAAGAATTTGATCCTACAAGATATTAAGGAAATTATAGCAATAGTAAAAAGTCATCAACATCTATATCAAGATTCGTGTAGTCGAAAGATTACGCGGATTTTTAAAGTCTTCCTAACAAGTAGGTTTTTAGTATATATCGCAAGTAAAATATCGACGAATTTTGGTAAAATGAATAATTATCGGCCTTCATTAACTATAATTAACTCTAATTTCTCCTAACATATTATTATTTTTCGTATCTTTGCAATCAAGAAATCCTATAAACGAAATATAGCCACATCTATTTAACGAAATTACTAATATTATACTATTATGAACAAGAAGAGACTTTCCGGTATTAAAGTGATTGCAACCGCCATATTGGGTGCAGTGGTACTTTCATCATGCAGCCATGATGAATATTATTACAGTGAGGAGAATGTAGAAAAGACCGTAAACGACAAGTATGCTATTGCCTTTGAGAAAGCGTTTGGTAAGGTTGGCCCTAATGTAGACTGGGGTTTCAGCAGCAAGAAAGCCAATACGCGTGCTTTTACCCGTGCTGTGGGCACTTATGCTTCGTACAGAGGAAACAAAAAGCCTACTGTTTCTTTCCCAGAAGATTGTGCTGCTAGCAATTTCTTGGATGCAGTACCAGAAGGCGTTAGCAAACTGCCTGCATATGGTGGGGGAGGAGAGTCTTATTATATTGAGGGGAATTACGATTACGTAGAAACCTATTCGTTCGCTCAAAGAATTTATGTGAAAGGTACCGTAGATTTATCCGATAGAGACACCGATTCTCAGTATCCTAGATTTAGGCCCAAAATAGGTTCGGAAGTCTATCTGCTTGAAGGTTCTAAGCTAATTTTAGGCGAGGTTAGTGCGTTCAATTTCTATGTTACCATTTATATTGCAGAAGGTGCGACACTTGAGACGGAAGGTCTTCTCAAGGCGAACACTAACACTAAGATGTACAATCATGGAACCATTAAAGTTGGTGCTTTGGAGGTTAATACGACTAGCTTCCTTTATAATGTAGGTACATTGCAAACGACAGGAACTGTGAGTGCAGAAAGTAATAGTAGCGACGATGTTAATGCTGTTAGCAAAATTGTTAACGATGGTACTATTACATGTGGAACTGTTAATGTGAATGCTGGTGCTATGCAGAACAATGCCGAGTGGACAGTTACAGGCACTACCAACATCAATTCCAACAACTCTTGTTGGGTAAACAATGGACATTGGACGACTTATGATTATGCTTATGTAGGTGGAAGCTGGAACGTGATCAATAACTGTTTCCTTGAAGTGAAAAACGATTTTGCAATGAACATTTCATCGGAAAAAGGTGCATTCAAGATTGATGGCGGCGGCGGTGTGTTAACCAAGTATTTTGATGGAGGAAGGGCAAATACAGGTGCCGTATCAGGTCCGTTTGTCATCGAGATGGGTCCGAAAGCCGTCTTCGTGGTTGAGGAAACTGCTATTCTTGAGTCAGGACGTGGCGCTGAGAATGGATTTGGAATCTTTGGTCCCTCTGAAGGTGAATATGCCGTATTCCAGGCTAAGATTATTGCCAGAGACCCATATCTTGAGAGTATAAATAGCCATGGAGCTGTGACCTACGGCGGACACTTATACGTTTCAGCACAGACACATTTTGCACAGGGACATGACAGCGATGGCAGCGGCACATACATCCCCCAGCCCTTTATTTATGAACAAGACGGTTTCAGCATAGCTAACAACATTTATGCAACAGGCTTCAAGTCTGGCAAGCCCAGTATCAACATTCCCCAGACACCATGTAGCCCAGGTTTCATTGGTGGCAATCCGCTCTATCGTGTGATTGCTGAGGACTTGTCGGCTTCAGAATCCGGAGACTTCGACTTTAACGATGTCGTTTTCGATGTAGTCAAAGCCGAAAATGGCAAGACAACACTAAGACTTATCTGTGCTGGTGGTGTACTTCCGCTGAGAGTCAGAGGCGCTAATCAACCTGAGGGCGTAGAGGTCCACAGTGTATTTGGAGAAATGGCTCCCAACGCAAAGGGCGAATATCAGATGTATAACACGGGTGCTGGTCCTACTGTACCAGAAAAAGAATTTACCGTCAATGGTGAGTATACCACGCCAGAACAGATCAAGAATATTATTATCGAGGTCAAGAAGGATGATATCTGGATGCCACTCTATGCAACCAGAGGTGTAGCAGCATGTAAGATCTTGGTTGACGATACGTTCAAGCCTGTCCGTGAGAGAAGAAATATTGCTGACGAGAATAAGAAATTCACCAACTACGTACAAGGTACATTCGTTGACGATTTCTGGTGGAAGTGATGACATCAAATTCTTAGAATAATCACATAGGGCCCGCTTCTCAGCGAGCCCTTTCTTCTTCCCGTTGAGAAAGTCCTTTTTGAATTATTTTTTCTTTTTATATGGCTATTATTCCATAGTTTTTTGTAATTTTGCAGCATGAAGGTTGTTATCGCAATAGACTCATTCAAAGGCTGCCTGACTTCGAAGGAAGCAAACGAGGCTGCGGCTGAGGGTATCAGGAATGCACATCCTGAGGCTGAAATTATCGAAGTGCCTGTCAGCGATGGTGGCGAGGGTTACATGGAAGCGTTCCATGCTGCAATAGGAGGCAGGCTGGAAGAAGTGACTGTGAGAGATCCACTGATGCGGACTATAACAGCAAAGTATCTGTTACACAACGAGATGGCAGTGATCGAGATGGCTCAGGCGAGTGGTCTAACCTTGCTGACGAATGAAGAGCGCAACCCGATGGTGGCGACGAGTTATGGTACTGGTCAACTGGTGGCTGATGCTGTCCGCAAAGGAGCCAGACGGATTATCGTAGGACTTGGCGGTAGTGCCACTAGCGATGCCGGCATGGGCATGCTCAAAGCCCTCATTGATACCACTAATAAAGATAGGTGGGATGATATCGAGATCCTTAAGGATGTCTCATTCACGATTGCCTCGGATGTCAAGAATCCGCTTTGTGGTGAGAAAGGCGCAGCCCATGTCTTTGCTCCTCAGAAGGGTGCTACGCCAGAAATGGTGCTCCGTTTAGATGAACGAGCCAGATTGTTTGCTGAGATCTCTGCCAAACATTTCGGTTATGATCGTTCGCAGATGGCAGGTGCTGGTGCTGCTGGGGGCCTTGGCTATGCCTTTCTGCAATACCTTAATGCGAAAAGTATGTCTGGTATTCAGTTGTTGCTCGATACCATCCGCTTCAAAGAACTCGTCAAAGATGCAGACCTCGTTATCACTGGCGAAGGTTCTGCTGACCGTCAGACGTTGATGGGCAAACTACCTATGGGTATCTTGGAACAATCCAAACCTGTCCCCGTCTTCCTGATAGCAGGCAGAATCAGCGACCACGAAGAACTGCTAAAAGCAGGTTTTGCCCGAGTGGATTGTATCAATCCGCCTGGCCTCTCCCTCGAAGAAGCTATGCGCAAAGACGTGGCTCAATACAACATTTGTCAGTTATTCAAATATCATCTATGAGTATCGCGATTTATACATTAACATCGAAGCTGCACGACGAAGAGGCTGTAGGTGCAGTAACCCGTGAGTTTCTGAACAGCCTTGAAGTCGATTACGAGTTTAAAGGCAGCGACTATGCTGACTATGGTAGCCACTCACTCGATCTGATTTATGTGCGGACTGGTGGCACAGAGGGAATCTTCAAGCGACTGCTTTCGGAATTACAGGCAAAGTCGGAACGTCCTTTTTATCTGCTGACCTCTGGCAAAAGCAACTCGCTGGCAGCATCGATGGAGATCTTGTCATATCTGCGCCAGAACGACTTCAAGGGCGAGATTATTCATGGCAAACCTGATTATATCTCCAAGCGTATCAGACTGTTAGCGAAGGTCGGAGAGGCTCGACAGTCACTGAAGGGCAGTAAGTTAGGTATTATTGGAGAACCTTCAGATTGGTTGATCTCAAGTGTTGCAGATAAGGATACCGTTATGCGACACCTTGGCATCAGCCTCGTCGACATCCCGATGCAGGAACTGTTGGATGTCATAACCGTTACACCCCTACGAGAGTCGAACGAACAGGCCTCTGCTGATGCCATCAGAAATGCCCTGCCTGTTGCGAATCAGATATACGACGCCCTAAAAACGATTGTTGAGAGGTATCAGTTACAAGGCTTTACCATCCGCTGTTTCGATCTGTTGACGGCAGTTCACAATACGGGTTGTCTGGCTTTGGCCAAGCTTAATTCCGAGGGTGTCGTGGCAGGTTGCGAGGGTGATGTTCCTGCGATGCTCTCGATGAAGATTGCCCAGTCGTTACTTGGTGTCAGCGGCTTCCAGGCTAACCCAGCCTCCATCAACCCAGAAACAGGCGAAATGCTGTTTGCCCATTGCACCATACCTTTTAATATGGTTGAGCGCTATGAGTTCGATACCCATTTTGAATCGGGCATCGGTGTTGGCATCAGAGGATATATGAAAGAAGGGCCCGTCACCATCTTCAAGGTGTCTGGCGATCTCTCCCGTTCCTTCATCGAAGAGGGCGAACTAATCCACAATCAGGCAAAGCCAGACCTGTGCAGAACACAACAGGTCATCCAATTGTCACACCCCGACAAGGCTTCGTATTTCCTGACAAACCCCATCGGGAACCATCACATCATTCTCCCAGGCCATCATCATGACCTGTTGGAAGGTCTTCTTTGTTAGACGTAGCGCTGTTCGATGACAGACCAATTGATGATCTGCCAAAGGGCAGCGAGATGGTCAGGGCGACGATTCTGGTAATCGAGATAGTAGGCATGCTCCCAGACATCGAACGTCAGCAGGGGCTTCAGACCCTTTTGAACAGGATTAGCAGCATTGGTCTCTTGAGTGATAACCAACTTCCCGTCTTGATCAGCCGATAACCAAACCCAGCCACTGCCAAATAGCGTTGCGCCTGACTTCTGGAAAGAATCCTTGAAGGCTTCGAACGAACCAAAGTCACGAACAATCGCCTCAGCAAGTTTGCCTACGGGCTTATTGTCTGCCTTGGGTGCACCAAACTGTCCGAAGTAGAGCTCGTGGTTCAGAATCTGTCCTGCGTTATTCAGGATACCACCCGCAGCCTTGCAGACAATCTCCTCCAAGGTCGCCTTCTCAAAGCCACTGCCAGGCAGCATGGTGTTGAGGTTATTCACATAGCCAGCCAGATGCTTCCCGTGGTGGAAAGCGATGGTCTCGCGGCTGATCACTGGTTCCAGTGCTTCTGCCTCAAAGGGCAGTGTCATCAGTTTAAAATTATCCATACCTTATTTATTATAGTTAGTGAGATCATGATAGGTCTGCATCACTCGGAAGCCATAGTCGAGGAGGATGGCCGACTCCGTAAAACGGGAGCGCATCGAACGACTGTGGAGCAACACGAGATAGAGCGTCGTGCCATCACGGGTGGCAGCCGAGGCAAGGCAGTTGCCAGCCTGACGGGTATAGCCCGTCTTGATGCCAAAGCAACCCTCGTAGGAAAAGAGTAGGGCATTGGTATTACGACAATCCATGTGGCGCCCATCGATCAGTGGTACACTCTTCTCTGTCGTACCAACGATCTCTGCAAATATGCTGTCACGCATCGCATATCGTGCCAGCCGGATCAGATCGTTTGCCGTACTGAAATTATCTGGCGCAGGCATACCATTCGGATTGACAAAGTGGGTGTTGGTCATGCCGAGGTAGGCAGCCTTCTCGTTCATCATATCACAGAAACTCAGCGTATCGCCAGCGATATGCTTCGCGATGGCATAGGCAGCATCGTTGTCGCTCTGGAGCATCATCTCGTAGAGGAGGTCGCCCAATAGATATCCTTCACCCAACCTGACCCTGGAGTCTTTGCAGATGAACACATCATTGGTAATATGTACCGTATCCGTCATATTGCCGTTCTCAAGTGCCAGCAGACAAGTCATCATCTTCGTGAGTGAAGCCATAAACCTCGGCTCGTTGGCATACTTCTGACTGATGATGTAACCCGTAGAGTCGTCGATGAGCATCCAGGCATCGGCACTGAGCGTACTAAGCTGCTCCCATCCATCCATTGAGTCAGGATTGAGCACTGTACGGAGTGAAAAGCTGTCGATGGTATTGATCTTTTCGAGCCGCAGCTGTTCTGGAGTCAGTGCGACGCGACAACCCGTCTTATCGCCCATTTGACAGGCAACAACGACCATAAGGAGCATAATCAGAAGCCCCAAACCCTTTCCCTTCCTAATATCCTTCCAATCCATATTCTTTGGCAAATATACGAAGTTTTATTCAAATATCAGCATCTTTTCAGATAAAATTGCGAAAACTTTCTTCTTATTTATCACAAAATGTCTTTTCGTATCATCCGATATGAAGGATTCTTTGTATCTTTGCAATTGAAATCATATAAGAAATGTAGATGCGTATAGAACAATGAAACAGTTAAAAGAATTATTGGGTTATCTTTTAGGTCTGGTACTCTTCGTGGGTTTGATACCGGTATTGATGTGGCTGGCTTCAGGAAGACCGGATTTTTGGTCAGAGGTTGTGGGCAAGGATTTCATAGCCTGGGGGTTGATGCTATGTGGACTGCTGCTTAGCATTTGGATCATCGTCTATATGAAATTTCGTGGTAAAGGAAATCCTATGGATGCCTTTGGTCACGAAGTAGCCCCGCGTACACAGAATCTGATGACAGATGGTCCCTATCGTATCAATCGCAATCCCATGCTTACGGGAACGCTCATCTATCTGGCAGGATTCGCAATATGGCTATGGAGCTGGCAAGCATTGATTGTGTGGATACTCTTCTTTGCCATCATGTTTATTCAGGTACTCAGCGAAGAGCGTCGTCTACATCGCGACTTTGGCAACGAGTATGATGCCTATTGCCGCCACACCCGCAGATTTTAAAACGAAAAATCGCTAAGTGCTTTATCTTAAGCTACTTAGCGATCTCTGATGTTGGGGTACTCGGACTCGAACCAAGAATGACAGGACCAGAATCTGTAGTGTTACCATTACACCATACCCCAATGTCAATATGCCATTCAGAACACCCTTGTTCCGTTTGCGGGTGCAAAGGTAGTACTTTTTCCGGAAACACCAAAACTTTTCGGAGATTTTTTTATCAAATTACCCAATTTTTACTAATTTATTTTGTATTTCGCTCGATTTGCTGTTCCTTTAAGATAAATCTTTTAGGTACGCTGCACCTCGGAAATAAAAATAAATGCTAATTTATTTTGTATTTCGCTCGATTTGCTGTACCTTTGCACACTATAATACATTAATATAATATATGAGTGAACTCGTAAAGACAATCATAGAAGCCATTCAGGAAAAGAAAGGCGAGAACATTGTGGTGGCTGACCTGCGAAAGATCGGAGGCAGCATCAGCAGTTATTTCATCATCTGCCAGGGCAACTCGACTACACAGGTGGAGGCCATCGCCGATTCGATCAGCGACATGTGCCGCGAACGACTGAAGGAGAAACCCATGCATGTGGTGGGACTGGAACGGGCACAGTGGGTGGCCATGGATTATGGCGACGCCCTGGTGCACATCTTCCTGCCTGAGGTGAGGGTGTACTACGACCTGGAGCACCTTTGGGAAGACGCTGAGATTTCCACTATTGAAGATTGAGGAAAGAGGAAGGTGGAAAGAGAATAGTTAATAGATTAAGAAATGGAAAAGAATAAGATACCAAACAACGGAAACGGTCCGAAGATGAATATGCCGAAGTTCAACATGAACTGGATTTACGCCATAGCCATCTTGGCATTAGGACTGTTGTATTTCTCCAGCGGCGGACCTCAGAACAGTAGTGTCAGCCGCACAGCCTCGTATTCAGACTTTAAGTCGATGATCGACCACGGCTACGCCTCGAAGATCGTGATCAACAAGGCACAGGGCGTGCTGAAGATGTATGTCAAGCCTGAGCACATCCGCGACGTTTTCCAACAGAGTGCCAAGAATACTGGCGCTGAACCCTACGTCGAAGTGGAGTTCGGTTCTCTCGAGCAGGTAGAAGAGTTTATCAACCAAGCCAAGGAGGCGAAAACCTTCACGGGCGACTACACCTTCGAGAATAAGAAGGACAACGACTTCCTGAACATGATCTTCTATAACATGTTCCCCATCTTCTTGCTTATCGGTCTGTACTTCCTCTTCATCCGCAGGATGGGAGGCGGAGGCATGGGCGGCGGAGGTAATGTGTTCAGCGTCGGCAAGTCGAAAGCGAAGATGTATGAGAAGGGCGGCGACCTGGGCATCACGTTCAAGGACGTGGCTGGTCAGGCTGGTGCCAAGCAGGAGATTCAGGAGATTGTGGACTTCCTGAAGAATCCGCAGAAATATACCGAACTTGGTGGAAAGATTCCCAAGGGAGCCCTGTTGGTGGGACCTCCGGGAACGGGTAAGACGCTGTTAGCCAAGGCTGTGGCTGGCGAGGCTGGCGTACCCTTCTTCTCGATGTCGGGTTCCGACTTCGTAGAGATGTTTGTCGGCGTGGGTGCCTCGAGAGTGCGTGACCTGTTCCAGCAGGCCAAATCGAAGTCGCCCTGTATCATCTTCATCGATGAGATCGATGCCGTGGGCCGTGCCCGTTCGAAGAACCCCGCCATGGGAGGTAACGATGAGCGCGAGAACACGCTGAACGCCCTGTTGACGGAGATGGACGGCTTTGGCACCAACAGTGGTGTGATCATCCTTGCTGCCACCAACCGTGCCGATATGCTCGACTCAGCCCTGCTGCGTGCAGGACGTTTCGATCGCCAGATACACGTCGATCTGCCTGACCTCAACGAGCGCAAGGAGGTATTCAAGGTACACCTGAAGCCCGTGAAGACTGACGACAGCGTAGATATCGACTTCCTGGCCCGTCAGACGCCAGGTTTCTCTGGTGCCGATATCGCCAATGTCTGTAACGAGGCCGCTCTGATAGCAGCCCGTCATAATAGTCAGACAGTGAAGAAGCAAGATTTCCTCGATGCCGTAGATCGTATCATCGGTGGACTGGAGAAGAAGACGAAGGTGATGACCGAGGCCGAAAAGCGATCCATCGCCATCCATGAGGCAGGCCACGCCACCATCTCGTGGTTCACCGAGTTTGCCAACCCATTGGTGAAGGTGAGCATCGTGCCACGTGGTCAGGCCCTTGGTGCTGCCTGGTACCTGCCTGAGGAGCGCGTGCTCCAGACAAAGGAGGCCATGCTCGACGAGATGTGTTCATTGCTTGGAGGCCGTGCCGCTGAGGAACTCTTTGTGGGTCATATCTCTACTGGCGCCATGAACGATCTGGAGCGCACCACCAAGCAGGCTTACGGCATGATTGCCTATGCCGGTATGAGCGACAAACTGCCTAACATCTGCTATTACAACAATGCAGAATACCAGTTCCAGAAGCCTTATTCAGAGACGACCGCTAAGATCATGGACGACGAGGTGCTGCGCATGATCAACGAGCAATATGAGCGTGCCAAGAGCATCCTGACGGAGCACAAAGAGGGACATGCTCAGTTGGCGCAGTTGCTCATCGATCGCGAGGTGATCTTTGCTGAGGATGTGGAAAAGATCTTCGGCAAACGTCCATGGACCAGCCGTGCCGAGGAGCTCCTCGAGGCCCAAATGCGTGCCGATGCCGAGCGTATGGCTGAAGAGCGTGCCAAGGAGTTGGAAGCGCAGAATGCAAAGGAAGAGAATACTGACGCTAGCGACAGTGAAACCCAATCTGCCGATAGCGAAGATAAATAAGGAACGAGTATGAAGAACTTTATAGTACGTACGATTACTGCGGTGTTTTTCGTAGCCGCCATTGTGACCTGCTTTCTGAGGCCCGAGGCGATGATCCTGTTGTTTGGCCTTGTTACGGGCCTGACCATCTGGGAGTTCACGGGACTGGTTAATGATCGTGACGGTGTGACCGTCAATCAACTGATTGCCACAGTCGCCGGCGTCTATTTCTTCCTCGCTATGGCTGGTTTCTGTAGTGGTATGACCCCACCGTCAGTCTTCCTTCCTTACCTCGTCACCCTGATCTATCTCATGGTGTCAGAGCTCTATCTGAAACAGGAAGACCCTGTCCACGACTGGGCCTACACGATGATGAGCCAGCTTTACATCGCCCTGCCGTTCTCGATGCTGAACGTGCTGGCGTTCCAGTCTGATGCCGAAGGAGTCCATTATGTCTGGACGCTGCCCCTCTCCGTATTCGTGTTCCTCTGGATCAACGATACTGGCGCCTACCTCTGTGGTTCGTTGCTGGGCAAGCACAAACTCTTCCCTCGTATCTCGCCAGGAAAGTCTTGGGAAGGCAGCATCGGAGGTGGAATCCTTGTGGTGATTGTGGCTGTGCTGGTGTGGTATCTGCTGGAGCAGTATGAGCAGAATGCTCTTGGCCTGAGTGCCTTAGAGTGGGCAGGCCTTGGACTGGTCATTGTCATCTTTGGCACCTGGGGCGATCTTGTGGAAAGTCTCTTCAAGCGCACCCTTGGCATCAAGGACAGCGGACATATCCTGCCAGGCCATGGAGGCATGCTCGATCGTTTCGACTCCTCCCTCATGGCTATCCCAGCCGCTGTCGTGTATCTCTACACCCTGACGGCCTTCTAGTACGTCATTTGCTTCAATCCGTCCGTACTCTCAGTACAAGGCATCTGTACTCTCAGTACAAGGCGGCGGTACACTCAGTACAAAGCATCAGTACACTCAGTACAGACGGGCTGTACTACTGATACTAGGCATTGGTACGATGGATACCAATGCCTGGTAGTCTTTTTATTTCACCTGATAGAGTACGGAAAGGGTAGGCTTATAGGTGTTTTCGAGGGTGATGGTGATGAAACCACCAGGGGCCTCGAACTTTGCAATCTTATGATCGTCGCCATGCTTGGGCATGTTGGGCCAAGCATTGAGATCCTTTTCAAACTGGTCGCGCAGCTGTTGCCACATACGACGGGTGCTGTCGTTGGTGGAAATCTGGTAGTTCTCCTGCAGGGCTTGGATGATTCCGTTATTCTGGGCAATAACTAAGCGATACTTCTCTGCATCCTTAGCCATCACCACACGGGTCCAAGCAGAGTCGGTTTTGGCAGAATCTACTAAGAAACCACGAGCCTGTAATGAGTCGCAGAATGTCTGGAACGGCAGGGTCATCGACAAACCACGATACTTCAGATCTTTCTCTTCACTACTGCAAGCACAGAGTGCCAGCACGGCCACAAAGGCCCCCATAAATAACTTTTTCATATGCATAACACTTATAATTTCGTTGCAAAGATAAGAAAAAAAGAGGAAAGTGGAAAGTGGAAAGAGGAAAAAATACAGCTACCGATAAAAATTATGAATTATGAATTATGAATTATGAATTAATTTCGTATCTTTGCAGCCATGTTTGGACTCAGTATCCTGCTCACGACACTTATTTCTTTGTCTCCGATAGAGGAAGACTCCATCCGCACGGAGCGGCTGGACGAGGTGGTGGTGACATCGAACTCAGCCCGTCAGCGCATCCAGAATGTGCAGACAGGAGCAGAGGTGCTGCAGATTGAAGACCTGACATCA
>Ga0310696_10006956_pt1 | contig 13355 bp, 9 predicted proteins | sample AusTroGonzalo_MG_4_FD_203885 | JGI IMG/M metagenome (GOLD analysis project Ga0310696, IMG submission 203885) | Bovine rumen microbial communities from tropical cattle in Woodstock, Queensland, Australia - Gonzalo_02 (v2) (version 2) | ecosystem: Host-associated > Mammals > Digestive system >... | reverse complement strand
GTCGTCCATGCCCTCGACGCGGCCGCGACGCTGGTTGATCGAGCCGTTCGCCGCGCCCATGTACTGCTCGGGAACGACGACCTCGACGTCCATCATCGGCTCGAGGAGCTGGGGCTTCGCCTTCAGGAACGCCTGCTTGAAGCACTGCATCGCGCAGGTGATGAACGCGAATTCGTTCGAGTCGACCTCGTGGTACGAGCCGAAGTACACCGTCGCCTTGACGTCCACGACCGGGAAGCCCGCGAGCGGACCGGACTCGAGCGCCTTGCGGACGCCCTTCTCGACCGCCGGGATGTACTCCGTCGGGATGACGCCGCCCTTGACCTCGTTGACGAACTCGAAGCCCTTGCCGGGCTCCTGCGGCTCGAGGCGGAGGCACACGTGCGCGTACTGGCCGCGGCCGCCGGACTGCTTGACGTGCTTGTACTCGTTCTCGACCTTGCCCGTGATGCACTCGCGGTACGCGACCTGCGGCGCGCCTACGTCGCAGTCGACGTTGAACTCGCGCTTCAGGCGGTCGACGATGACCTCGAGGTAGAGCTCGCCCATGCCGGCGATGATCGTCTCGGAGGTCTCCTGGTCGAAGGTGACGACGAAGGTCGGGTCTTCCATCGCGAGCGCGTGCAGCGCCGCGCCGAGCTTCTCGTTGTCGCCGCGGCTCTTCGGCTTGACGGCGACCGAGATGACGGGCGCGGGGAAGTCGATCGACTCGAGCGTGATCGGATGGTCGGGGTCGCAGAGCGTGTCGCCCGTGCGGGTGTCGGTGAGGCCGACGCACGCGACGATGTCGCCCGCGAACGCCTCCTCGAGGGGCTCCTGCTTGGCGGCGTGCATGCGGAAGAGGCGGGAAATGCGCTGCTCCTTGTTGATCGTGGAGTCGAGAAGCTCCGCGCCGAGCTTGAGCGAGCCCGAGTAGACGCGAACGAACGTGATCTTGCCGCCGGACTTCGGGTCGTTCATGATCTTGAACGCGAGGCCGCAGAAAGGCTCCGTGTCGCTGACCTCGCGCTTCTGAGACGGATCGTCGGCGGAAACCGCCGCGCCCGTGTCGAGCGGCGAGGGGAGGTAGTCGCAGACCGCGTCGAGAAGCGGCTGGATGCCCTTGTCCTTGAACGCCGTGCCGCAGAACGCAGGCGTGATCGTGCGGGCCAGGCAGCCCTTGCGGATCGCCTTCTTGATCTCGTCGGTCGTGAGCTCCTCGCCCGCGAAGAACTTCTCCATGAGCGCGTCGTCCTGCTCGGCCGCCGACTCGACCATCTTCTGGCGGTACTCCTGGGCCTTCTCGAGGTACTCCTCGGGGATGTCCTTCTCGATGACCGTCTTGCCGAGGCTCTTCATGTCGAAGTAGAGGGCCTTCATCTTCACGAGGTCGATGACGCCGTCGAACGTCTCCGCCGCGCCGATCGGGATGACCATCGGGACCGGGTTCGCGCCGAGCTGGCTCTTCATCTGGTCCATGACGCTGTAGAAGTTCGCGCCGACGCGGTCCATCTTGTTGACGAACGCGATCTTCGGGACCTTGTACTTCTCGGACTGGCGCCAGACCTGCTCGGACTGCGGCTGCACGCCGCCGACCGCGCAGTAGAGCGCGACAGCGCCGTCAAGGACGCGGAGCGAGCGCTCCACCTCGGCCGTGAAGTCCACGTGTCCGGGAGTGTCGATGAGGGAAAGGCGGTAGTTGCCCCACTGGACGCACGTAGCGGCGGACTGGATCGTGATGCCGCGCTCCTGCTCCTGGACCATGAAGTCCATCGTCGCGGCGCCGTCGTGCACTTCGCCGATCTTGTAGTTCTTGCCCGAATAATAGAGGATGCGCTCCGACGTGGTCGTCTTGCCACCGTCGATGTGGGCCATGATGCCGAAGTTGCGCACTCTCTCGAGCGGAATGTCACGCTTTGCCATTTATCTACTCCTTTGTTTGCAAATTGAATGAATATTATACCCTAAATTGTGGTTTGGGCGCAAGGGGGTAAATGCCAAAATTTTCGCTAGACGTCAATCTTGACTATCTTGCGTATTATGAGCCACCCGACCGTGATGAGCACGGCCATGACCGCGACGGAGACGAGCCCCGTCAGGCTGAAGAGGAACGGGATCATCATCTTGGGCTTGAGGACGAGCATCGCGATCCCCAGGAAAACCGGCATCGCGGAGACGATTATGCCCTGCATGCGCCCCTGCGCCGTCAGGGTCTTCACCTTGCGCTCTATCTTCATGCGCGCGCGTATGGTCTCCGATATCTTGTCGAATATCTCCGTCACGTTCCCGCCGGTCTTGCGGCTGATGAGTATCGCCGTCGTGACGAGGGTGAGGTCGTCGGACCCGACACGCCCCGACAGGGACTCCAGCGCGTCCTCGAAGCTCATGCCGATCCTGAGCTGCTGCTGGAGTATCGCGAACTCGTCGCTCATCGGGCTCTCCCCCTGCGCGACGACGGAGTCGAACGCCTGCGAGATGGAGAACCCCGCCCTGAGCGCGTTGGACATCGTCGCCAGCGCCTCGGGAAGCTGCCCGTTGAACCTGTCGCGGCGGCGCTGGTCGAGCCAGCGCGCAATCGGGCCCTCCCCGTTCTGCCAGCCGGACTTGACCTTCACGCCCGCGAGGAGGTACCACGCGACCCCGCCGAGGGAGAGCGCGAAGAGCAGCGTCGCCACCCATGGAAGAACGCCGGCCATGGTCAGCTCCGCCTCGCCTCCACGTTGACGTCGACCTCCGCGTCGGGGTCGAACATCCTCGGGTCGCACCTGATGCCGCGCCCGGCGAGCTGGTCGTACCACGTCGGGATCGCGCCCGTCGGCTTGAACTCGCCGACGACCCTGCCGTCCGCCCCGACCCCGCTCTGCACGAAGCTGAAGAGGTCCTGCATGACTATCTGGCTGCCCTCGAGCCCCGTCACCTCCGTTATGGCCACGACCTTGCGCGAGCCGTCCGACATGCGCGACTCGTGGATGATTATGTCAACGGCGGACGCGATCTGCTCGCGGATCGCCTTCGACGGGAGGTCCATCCCGCTCATCAGCACCATCGTCTCGAGACGCGAGATGACGTCGCGCGGCGAGTTTGCGTGGACGGTCGTGAGCGAGCCGTCGTGGCCCGTGTTCATCGCCTGGAGCATGTCCAGCGACTCGCCGCCGCGGCATTCGCCGACGATGATGCGGTCGGGGCGCATCCTCAGGCAGTTCTTCACGAGGTCGCGGATCGTCACCGCCCCCTTGCCCTCGATGTTCGGCGGACGGGCCTCGAGCCTCACCACGTGCGGCTGCTGGAGCCTGAGCTCCGCCGCGTCCTCGACGGTCACGATGCGCTCCGAACGCGGGATGTACCCTGAAAGGAGGTTGAGCAGGGTCGTCTTGCCGGACCCCGTGCCGCCTGCGACGATGATGTTCTTCCTGAGCAGGACGCAGAGCTTCATGAACTCGGCGGCGTTGTGCGTCCACGTCCCGAAGCGGATGAAGTCCTCCGGCGTGAGCGCCTTCTTCGCGAACTTGCGGATGGTTATCGTCGGACCCGAAAGCGCGAGCGGCGCGATGATCGCGTTTACGCGCGAGCCGTCCGCCAGGCGCGCGTCGACATACGGCTGCGATTCGTCGCAGCGGCGGCCAAGGGGCGCGATTATGCGCTCTATCACCGCGAGGACGCTGGCGTCGTCCGTGAACTGGCAGTCCGACAGCTGGAGCTTTCCGCCGCGCTCGACGTAGACCTTGCCAGGGCCGTTCACCATGATTTCGCTCACGCCGTCGTCCGCAAGGAGGTCCTCGAGCGGACCGAGCCGCATCGCCTCGTTGAAGACGTCGTACTCGAGGCGGACCGGGTCTATGTCCTCCGGAAGCCGCCCCTTCGAGACCACCTCGTCGACGATCTGGCGTATCTTCTCCCGCGCGGTCTCCTCCAGGCCCTCCCGGTCGACGCCCTGCAGCGTGAGCCGCTTCATGTCCATCCGCTTCAGGAGCTCGCGCTGTATCTGCGCCTGCACGCTGCGCCTGAGCTCGCGCGCCGGGTCCGGCGGCGGCTCGGCCTCCTCTTCCTCGGGGGCCCGCCACTCGCCGGCGCCCTGCTCCGCGACGGGCCGCTGCGCGGCCTCCGGAACCGGATCGTCGCCGCTCACCCTGAGCATCGAGTCCCCTATCTGGACGACCTTCCCGCCGTCCAGGGGGGTGACGTCGTCGATCTCCTCGCCGTTCACGAGCGTTCCGTTCGCGCTGTTGAGGTCCTTGATCGTCGCCTCGTCGCCGTGCACGGAGATGAGCGCGTGGCGCTCGCTGACGTCCGGGAAGTCCAGCCGTATCGCGCACATGTCGCCGCGGCCGACGAACCAGGCCCCGTCGCCCAGCTCGCGCGTCTCGCGCACGCCCCCGATGAGTGTGGTCAAGTGCAGCAAGTCAGCGCCCTCCCTGCTTGTCCATCTGCCGCTTCATGTTGAGCTCCTCGATCTCGCTGCGGATCTTCGTGAAGTCCACGTTGGGCAGCTCCTTCTCGGTCGAGGTGTCGTTGCGGTTGCGCAGAGTCAGCACGAGGCGCCCCCTGATCTGCTCCGCGAACGCAAGCATCTCTGCCTCGCGCGGCGTGACCTCCAGGGTGACCGTGGAATAGCCGGACGCGACGCCCAGCTCCCTCGCCTGCGACTTCGCCGTCTCCCGGCCCGTCGCCAGCACCAGCACGTTCTGGAGGATCGTGCACGTGACGAGGTCGCCCTTCTTCGCCTTGCCGCTGTCGTCCGGGAAGTTGAACGTCCCGATCACGTCCACGTGGTCGTTCGGCCTGACCATGCCGGAGACGGACGCCGCCCCGCCCACGTTGACGGACACCGCGCGCATCTGGCGCCTCACGTCGGCGGAAAGGCCGTGCGCCGCGGGGTCGCCGCCCTCGAGGTCGGACCAGAACAGCACCTCGTTCTTGGCGTGGGACGTCAGGAGCCTGCGCCCGAGGATGTCGCGCTCGCTGCCGACCTCCACGGCCTGCCCGCGCAGCCCGAGCTTCGGGACGACCTTCTTGCCGATGTCGGACATGGACAGCACCGTCCCCGCCGGGACGTTCCGGCTGAAGCCGATCACCTCTATCGTGCCGTACTTGTTGAGAAGGCGCACCTTCTCGTTCGCGACCTCGGCCTCCTTCGCGGAGATGTACACGCGCGTGAGAACGGCCGCCAGGAGCCCGGCGACGAGGCTCGCGACGAGAACTATCGTCCTCTTCATGTCAGAACAGCCCCCTCACCTTGCCGGTCTCGACGTCGACGTCGATGCGGCGGTACGCCGGCGACGCGCTGGTGCCGGGCATGAGCTTGATCTCCCCGGCGACGGGCACGACGAGCCCCGCGCCCCTGTAGATGAGCACGTCCCTGACCGGCATGCGCCAGCCCTTCGGGCGGCCAAGGAGCTTCGGGTCGTGCGAAAGCGAGTATTGCGTCTTCGCGATGCATATCGGGAGCCGCGCCGCCTCCGGGTCCGCCTGGAACGCCGCGAGCTTCTCGAGCGCAAGCGGCTCGAAGTCGACCCCGTCGCCGCCGTAGACCTCCTTGACCTGCTTCTCGATGCGGTCCTTGAGCGGCTCCGAGAGGTCGCAGAGGAACGCGAAGTCGTTCGGCTTCTCGCACGCCGCGATGACGGCCTTCGCGAGGTCCTCCGCGCCCTCTCCGCCCCTGAGCCAGTGGTCGGAGACGGCGAAGGTCGCGCCCGCCTTCTCCGCGACGCGCCTGACGAGGTCGCGCTCGGCCTGCGTGTCGGTGTAGAACGCGTTGAGGCAGACGACCGGCTGCACGCCCGAGCGGCGGATGATGTCGATGTGCGCGAGGAGGTTGTCGCAGCCCCTCTCCAGGAGCTCCAGGTTCTCCGTCGTGTACACGGGGTCGAGCGGAAGCCCCGCCTTGACCGCCGGCGCGCCGCCGTGCGCCTTCAAGGCGCGCACCGTCGCGACGAGCACCACCGCGTCCGGCTTGAGCCCCGAGCAGCGGCACTTTATGTTCCAGAACTTCTCGTAGCCCATGTCCGACGCGAAGCCGCTCTCCGTGACGACGTAGTCGCCGAGCGCGCACGCAAGACGGTCCGCGACGACAGAGTTCTGCCCGATCGCGATGTTCGCGAACGGACCCGCGTGGACGAACATCGGCTGGCCCTCGATGGACTGCATCAGCGTCGGCTTGATCGCGTTCACGAGCAGCGCGCACATCGCGCCATCCACCTCGAGGTCCTTCGTCGTTACGGGCGCGCCGGACTTCGAGTAGGCGACGATGATACGGGAAAGGCGCTCGCGGAGGTCCTTGAGGTCCGCGCTCATCGCGAGGATCGCCATAACCTCGGAGGCGACGGTGATGTAGAAGCCGCTCGCGCAGTTGAAGCCGTCAAGCTTGCCGCCGCGGCCGATCTCGACGTTCCTGAGCCCCTGCGCGCAGAAGTCCAGCGCCCACCGGAACTGTATGCGCTCCGGGTCGACGTCGAGGCGCTTCAGCCCGCGCTCCGCGAGCCACGCGTCGTCGTGGTTGCGCTCGTGCTGCATCCTGGAGTTTAGCGCGACCATCGCGAGGTTGTTGGCGTTCGTGATCGCGTCGATGTCGCCCGTGAGGCCGAGCGAAAGCGCCGTGAGCGGCACGACCTGCGCGAGCCCGCCGCCCGCAGCGCTGCCCTTGATGTTGAACGTCGGCCCGCCGGACGGCTGGCGCACGCACCCGACGACCTTCTTGCCGAGCCGCCCGAGCCCCTCCACGAGGCCGAGCGTGGTCGTCGTCTTGCCCTCGCCGAGCGCGGTCGGCGTGATGGCCGTCACGTCGATGTACTTGCCCCTGCGCCCCGCGCCGACGCGCCTGAGGACCTTGGTTACGTCGACCTTGGCGAGGACGTTCCCGTAGGGCGTCCACTCGTCCTCCTTGAGCCCCAGTTCGGCCGCAAGGGCGGCGGCGGGCTTGAGATTCTCCTCGGCAGCCTCGGCGATCTGCCAGTCCTTCATTTTCGTGGGATCGAGTTTCATGGCAGTATTATACCACAAAACGCCGCGGAAATGCGCGCCTTGAACGCCGAACGCTTGTCGCGTCAGCTGTGGACGAGCGTGGATGCGCCGAGGAACATCCTCTGCGAGGCTATGTCGCCGATGCGCTCCGTTATGGAGCCCACTCCCTCGAGCTTGTAGCCCGCGACGCCCGTGTTGTACTTCTGCATCTCGTGGTTTCCGCTCTGGAGGAGGAGGTTGCGGTAGAGCAGCTTCTGCTCGGCGGTGAGCGGCGCGCCCGGACGCGGTATGTCCTTGCCGAGGGCCACGAGCGTCGCGAGGAACTTGCACTCGACGTCCATCATGCCGGTGCGGTCCTTGCCGCTCTTGCAGTTCCAGGCGGGCACGCCGCCGAGGAGGTTCGTGAGAACCGCTATGCGCGAGGCCATCTTGTACGCCTCGTGTCCGTCGGAGGAGTACGTCTTCCGCTGGTCGATGCCGTTGACCTGCTCCATCAGCGTGCGAATGGCCCTTGCCGTGTTCTGCATGCGCCGCTTTTCCGCCTGGTCGGAGCAGTGCAGTATCTTCGAGTCGAGGTCGTCGAGCGTCCCGGCCGCAAGATTGTTGAGGCTGCGCAGCCCCTGGGCGTTCATGTCCTTCGACTCGCCCCAGCCGCCGAAGATCGAGCTGAGCCCGCCTACGCCGCCCCAGTTCACCCCGTAGTTGAACGTCGTTATGACGGGCCTTATCTTCACCTTCACGGGCTGGCCGTTCTCGCCCGGGACGTCGAACTCGATCGTCTGCCCGTTCAGGCCCTGGTACGCCTCCGTCTGCCCCTTGAGCATCAACTTCTCGTTCTCGCGCCTGCTCCCGACAAGGTTCCGAGCGAAGTCGGGCGTGAGCAGCGAAACGGAGTTGAAGACGAACTCGCACGGCTGGGACGGATTCGCCAGCGCCTTGCGGAGGAGCGCCGGGCTGCTCGTGAACGCCGCGATCAGGGTCTCCCTTGCGCGGCTCAGGTTGGCGGCCTTGAACTCGCTCTTCGACTCGATGTCCACCGCGGCGTGCACGCCGTGGCGGATTCCGGAGAACACCGTCTGCTGCTGGCCGTCTATCTCCACCTTGAACTCGGAATGCGCCAGGTTCACGGCGTGCCTGGCCTCGCCGAACGACATGCAGTTGTACCCCTTCGGCCCCCCCCTGTACATCTCGGTCATGGCCCCGCCCATGTGCGAAGCCGGCGTGATGACGCTCTTGCCCTTCAGCGAGACGCCGTCGAGCGCGAACGTCACGGTCTTCTCTATCGGGTCCCAGCCGGCGTTGTTGAGGATGTCCCCGACTTCGTTCTTGATCGACTTCTCCATGTCCTTTGCGAAGGTCGCCGTCTCGAACCCGACATCCCCCGTCGTCGAACTTTTCCTGAGGCCCTCAACCACAAGCTCGGCGCAGTTCCTGGCGATCGTCTGCGCGAAATCCTTGCCTATGAACGACTTTGGATCCGGACACGCATCGTCCATCGAGGCCCCTCTGGGCTTCCCCGAGGTCACCGCGCGCAGCATGTGCTCCGTGAACTTAGCGGCGTCGAAAGTTATGTTCCGGATGGTGTTGATCATCTGGCCCTTGCCCTCGGCGGTAAGGCAATAGGAGGAGCCGGAGTCCGGCAGGTGCATCATGGCCTGCCTCGCCCCCTCTATGTACTTTTTCGCGAATTCGGTGAGCGACTTGTACGTCACCGGGTTGTTGCCGCACACTTCCGTGGCCTCCGCTATCTTGCCCTCGACCATCGACACCGCCTTCCGGAGCGCGGCGACGACCTTGCCGGAGTCCTTGACCTTCGGCAGGTCGTTCGCCAGGAGCGATTCGGCGTCGGCCTTCGCCGCCGTGATCTTCCTCGTGAAGTCCTGGAGCGCAAGCGTGTCCGTCGGCATGTCCATGAGCAGGTCGTGGAGGGCTGCCAGCGTCTTTTTCGCATTGCCCATGGTCTTCCTGTCGGGATCGGCCATCTCGGAGAGGTTGAACGACGTTTCCGCGCCGTCAAGGCGCATCGTCAGCATCATTTTCGGGGTCTCCGGACAGGCAAGCCTGCTGGCTACGATCTTGTCCGCCATGCTGAGCGTCCTGGCCACCAGCGCCGAGCTAAGCTTCGCTCCCTTGAGCCCGTCTTTCCCGATCACGGCGGAAAACGCCTCTTCCGCGACCTTTGCGCTGTACGTGGAGACGAGCGCGGCCTTGAAGTCGCGCGTGACCGCAAGATTTATGTTCCTGCTGGCCTCCGTGTTGAAAAGCCGCTTCAGAAAGCCGACTTTCGTCTCGCTGGCACTGCCGATCACCGTCTGGTGCCGCTCGTTCGAGAGCAACGCAAGCTGGCTCATCCCGGAGTTGGCTACACCCCTGTATGCCTCTATCGAAAGTGCCATGGAATCAAACCTTTCTATTTGTCATTGAAATTCTGGCTCCGCCGCGATGACTACACCCACGAGCGGGAAAGGTTACGGAGAATTTGCGGAAACTAGGCTTCGAACATAACCATGGAGCCGTCGCCGCCATGCCCCGCGCCGATGCCGGGACCCTCCGCGCCCTCGTCCATGTCGTCCTCTTCATCCGCGGCGTCGATCAGCTTTGCGAGCTTTTCCTTCCACTTGATCGCGACGGACAGGAACCCCTCCATGACGCGCTGGAGGCGCTCGACGCCGAGGCTGGCGGTGTCTTCGCGGAACTGTATGATGACCTCGTCGAGGTCGTCCTGGAACGAAAGCGTCGCGCCGTGCGTCCCCACCCAGTAGAAGTTTGCGGACAGCAGCCTCTCGTACACGAACGCCCTCTTCCGCCTGGGGACGCTTCCCAGGGGGACGGTGAAATCGACTTCAGGTATCTCGGCGCGGTAGTGCACGTGCAGGAGCATGCCGTCGCCAAACGGCAACGCGGCCGAATTGTCGTCGGAAAGGTCGATTCTCGGCATCCCCGTGCGGTTCGACACCTCGTCGAACATCATCTGTACCTGCTCTTTGTCTTTCTCCATTTCAACTGTCCCTGCTACGGCTCAGCGTCATTCCCGCCGCCGCGCCGCAGGCAAGATTATACCAAATTACTGGCGCGGCAGAACAGTATGTCCGCGACAAACACCGAAATGCAGGCCGCCGAAAGCGCCGCGACGAAGAACCAGAGCGCCTTGCCCATGACGGACCTCTCGCGTCCGGAAAGCCCCGCGGCGGCGCAGCCGAGCGCGAGGGACTGCGGGCACACCATCTTGCCGATCCCGGCGCCCATTACGTTGGCCGCCGCGAAAAGGGCCTTCTGGGCCTCGCCGGAGCCGACGGACGACTGGAGCGCGCCGAAGAGGACGTTGGAGCTCGTGCCGGACCCGGTAACGAACCCCGCCAGCGCGCCAACGACGCTAGAGACGGCGGAATAGCAGGGGCCGGTGGCCGCGACCAGGGCCTCTGCCAGCGACTGCGTCATGCCCGCCGCGCCCATGATCTTCGCCAGCGCCAGCACCGAGCAGATCGTGAGGATGGCGAGCGAATACCTGAGGACCGTCCTGCCGGCAAGCGCGGCCAGCCTCTGCGGGCGCACCCTCTGGCACAGGCCTCCGGCGGCGCCTGCGGCCAGCACGACGAAGCCGGGGGACGGCTTGCGGTCCGGCGGCAGCAAGGCGGTCGCGCCAAGCGCAAGCACCACGAACGCGAAAGGCTGCCACGCCCACAGCTGGCGGCGCATATCCACTCCGCCGCGCCTGCCCATCGCGGCGAACGCGGCCATCACGGCCAGCCCGCCGGCTATGTCCGGCAGCTCGCAGCCCAGGAACGGCGCGACGGCAAGCCACGACGCAAGGAACACCGCGTCCGCGACAACCGCCAGCCGCCAGCATTCGCGCACGCCCCGCCATCCGTCCGCAATCGCCAGGATGAAGAACGGGGAAAGCGCCGTAACGCCAAGCTGGAGCAGCGCCACCGTCGTCGTGAGCCTTTGCAGCTCGACGCCCGCCTCGCCCGCCAGGACCATGGTCGGGACGCCGACGGACCCGAACGCCGTCGGCGTCGTGTTCGCGACAAGGCAGCAGAGGACGGCCTTCACGGGATCGAACCCTATGCCGACGAGTATCGCGCATGGAATGGCCACGGCCGTCCCGAACCCGGCCATCCCCTCCATGAAGTTGCCGAAGCCCCAGGCCACGAGAAGCGCCAGGAAGCGCCTGTCCGACGAAAGCCCCGAAAGGCCCCTCTTTATCTCCGATATCGCGTCCGACTCGACCGTCACCGCATAAGTGAAAAGCGCCGCGACGATTACGAGCCCTATCGGGAAAAGCCCCGTAGCGGCGCCCTTGGCGGCGCACGAGGCGATTTCACCGCAGGAAAGACCGAAGGCGAACACGGCCTCCGCCGCGCCCACCGCCAGGGCGACAAGCGCCGCGCGCCAAGCGGGCTGCCTGAACAGCGAAAGCGCCGCAAGAAGAGCCGCTATGGGCAGAACTGACATGAATGCCTGCATAATGCGTATTATACCAAATCCCGCCGACCCTGAACGGACCGGAGAAGCGCGGCGGCGGCGGCGCTCTCGGCGTCCTTGCGGGACCCGGAGCTGGCCGTCGCCTCGCCCATGCCCTCCACCTTGACCTTGATCGTGAATACTGGCGCGTGAGCCTTGCCGGAAATGCCGACCGTCGTGTACTCGGGCTGCCTGGGCGGCGTCATCGCCTGCGAAATCGTCTGTAGGCAGCCCTTCGGGTTGTCGTCCCACGCGGCGGCCTTGGGGGACGGACTCAGCTTGAGCGCGTCGAATATCCGCCTCGCAGCTTCTAGCCCGCCGTCAAGCCACGCCGCGCCGATGATCGCCTCAACGGCGTCGGCATACACCTTCGCCCCCTGCGGGAGCGGCGACGCGCCCTTGTTGCGCCTTAGCCGTCCTGCAAGGTCGCTCCTCGCCGCCGCCTCGCAGAGCGCGGCGGACGAGACCATGTGCGTGCGCTTGACGGTGAGCGGACCCTCCGCGTCGCCGGGATACTCGGCGTAGAGGCGGTCCGCCGCAAGGAAGTCCAGCACCGCGTCCCCGAGGAACTCAAGCCGCTGGTTGTCCGACGCCCCCGGACTCGTCATCCTGTAGGACGGCGTAGTGAGCGCCTCCTCGAGGAGCGCCGGATTCCTGAACGAATAGCCGAATATCTCAGCCATCATTCCGCGGCCGGCTTGGGTTCTTTCGCCTCGGGCTGCGGATCCACGGCCTTGGGCTCGGCTTCGGCCTTGGGCTCGGCTTCGGCCTTGGGCTCGGCTTCAACCTTGGGCTCGGCTTCGGCCTTGGGCTCTTCCTTTGGCTCCGGCTTCGGGAGAAGGCTGTCCACCGAATACGACGGGACCACGTAGACCCAGTCGGACCCGTCGAGCTTGAGGTAGCGGTCGTTTCCGTCCTTCACCTTGTTGCCGACAGTGGCGACGCGGTTCGTGTCGCCCGCGATCGTGACCTTGGCGACGACGCCGGTCGCGAAGCCGAGGTCCTCCTCGGAGACGCCCTCGGCGATGTCGTTGAAGGAAACCCACGGCGTGTCCACGATCTTGGTCTCGACCCACGCCTTGCCGCCTTCGGCAAACGCGTCAAGCGAGTCGGAGACGAGCACCGTCTCGCCCGAGAACGTCGCGTAGCGTCCGTGGCCCCACTTCGCGTGCTTCTCGCCGAGAGGCAGCGAGGCGATCTCCTTCCCCGCGGCGTCCTTGAGGACGAGCCTGTCGGGGTTCTCGAGCTTCTTTCCGCGCGCGACCTGCCCGACCTTGAGCTCGGTGAGCTTGAGGAGGTTCTCGGTGAGCTTCGCGCGGTCCGCCGGGTAGTTGTGGAACGTCTCGACCTTCCACCCCTTCTCGTCCGAGACGAGCTTCAGCTTGTCGCCCAGCTCGACGCGCGCGACCTCGGATATCTCGAGCTTCTGGAATATCTGCTTCCCGTTCAGCTTCGCCCCCGCCGGCTTCGAGCCGGACGAGAGCAGGAAGGCCGCGCCGCCGAGGACCGCGGCGGCCCCTACGAGCACTGTCAGTTGCTTTGTAGTCATTTCAAACTCCTTTCTGGAATGCTGCGGATTGCGTTACGCGCGCTTGCGGCGGATGTATCCGCGCATAAGCCCGAACAGCACGACCAGCGCCGGCACGAGCGCGATGTTGACGACCTTGAGCCTGAGGCCCAGCGAGTCGATGTCGGAGGTAAGCTCCTTGCGAACGTTCTTGAGCTGCCTCCTCGTCTCGGCCTGCGCCTTGCGGAGCTTCACGATCTCGTCCTGCTGCTCCTTGGAGAGGATGAAGCGCTCGCCGCCCTTCTTCTCCTTCTGGAGCGAGGAGAGGCGCTGCTGGGTCTGCTGGAGCTCCTCCTGGAACGCCGCCTCGCGCGCCTGCCACTTCTTCGTCGCCTCGGCCTCGAGCTCGTTCACGACGGTGAACGGACGGTCGGAGGCGCCGCGCGAG
>Ga0310696_10006955_pt1 | contig 13356 bp, 16 predicted proteins | sample AusTroGonzalo_MG_4_FD_203885 | JGI IMG/M metagenome (GOLD analysis project Ga0310696, IMG submission 203885) | Bovine rumen microbial communities from tropical cattle in Woodstock, Queensland, Australia - Gonzalo_02 (v2) (version 2) | ecosystem: Host-associated > Mammals > Digestive system >... | reverse complement strand
AATAAAGCTAAAGATATATTAAGTTATCTCAATGAAAAGTCGAATAAGGGTTATAACATCTTAGACCCTAATAATCAAAAAGGTATTAAAAAACTTCTTAGACAGGGATACGAGGTTGAAGACCTCATAAAAGTGATAGACTACAAATGGAAAGTATGGGGTGCTAAGCCTTATATATTTTCTAGTGGAACAGTTAGTAGTACAATGATTGACCCTAAGATATTATTTGGACATAATTTTGATAGATATATAACAGAAGCCAATTCTAACCCAAAAGCTACGTATGGAAATTCGGTGTCTAGACCTGTAGATACTGATGTAGCGGATGAAGTTTATTAGTTTAGAATTTTAACTATTTTGGTTATAATAATTAGGTAGGTGAGTATATGAATGAAGATTTATATAAATTGTATTTAAAAAATTCATTAATACCAAAGAGGTATTTGGTAGATATTGACCTTTTACCATCAAAGAAAGATAAAAAAGTATTTGACGAATTAAAAAATATTAAAGAAAATGTAGTAGAATTTGTTAAAGGTGGAAATAATTTATTAATATGTTCTGATAGCCCAGGTAATGGTAAAACTACATGGGCAACAAAAATACTCAAGTCTTATTTAGAAAATGTATCAGATAGAGCTTGGCCAAACAATACCCCGGCATTATTCATTAATATTAATAGCTTTTTAAACGATAAAAGAATGGCTATGGATGACCCTGAACTATCAGAAAAAGTTAAAAAAATTGAAAAAGCATTAAAGACAGCTAAGTTGGTAGTATTTGATGATATAGCTGATAAAAGATTAACCAGCTTTGAAAATAACAATTTATTTTATTGGATAGATTACAGGACTGCAAATATGTTGTCTTGTATTTATACAACAAATGAATTACCACCTAAGATGGAAACTTCAATGGATATTAAATTATTTAGTAGAATAGTGAAATATAGTTATATTAAAGAAATAAAAGACGGAGACCATAGGAAGGCGGAATTTTAATGTTAGTACAATTACAGATTTTAAACTTAATACTGTCTTCTGGTAATATTGGTTTTATTATCGATAATAACTTAAATGCTGATTATTTTCCTAATCTGAAAAAGGAATTTAATTTCATCTTTAATCACTATCAGAAATATGGTACAGTACCTGACCAGGCAACCTTCTTGAATAACTTCCCTGATTTTGAAATTATTCAGGTAAGAGAATCAGAAGACTATTTATTAACTGAATTATATAGAACTAAGAATGAATCTTTCCTAGCTAACACTTTTAATAAAATTCGTGAATTATTAATGGCAGGTAAGACTGATGAGGCAATGAACTTATATAGCTCATCATCTATTCAGGTATCAAATAACAAACATTTGGAAGCAGTAGAAATCTTATCTGATATTTCAAGATATGATTCATATATTGCAAAGTGTAATAACTTTGACCAGTTCTATGTGTCTACAGGTTTTCCAGAACTTGATGACTCATTAGGTGGTGGAATTGATAGAAAGAATGCTTACTTTGTTATTTCAGCTAGAGCAGGTATTGGTAAAACTTTAGTAATGATTAAATTTGCTACAGCAGCAGTAGCTAAAGGTTTACGAGTTGGTTTATATGAAGGTGAGATGACCGTTGATAAAATAGCTGGCAGATATGATACGTTAGTATCTAATATTTCTAATGGAGCAATCACTCATGGAAATATTGAAATAGCAAATAAATATAAACGATTCCTTGATGGTTTAGCTTCATCACAAAAAGGTAAGTTTTATATCTTAACTAGAGACATGGTTAGTGATAATAAAATGACAGTAGATGTATTAAGGAACTTCGTAGAAAAATATGATTTGGACATTCTCTTCGTTGACCAGTTAAGTTTATTGGATAGTACTTCAAAATCAAGAGTGTCTTATGAACAGGCAGCTGATATTAGTAAAGCTTTAAAGAACTTACAGGTGCAGAAACATATTCCAATTGTGGTAGCATCACAACAGAATAGAACTTCACTTGAATCAGGTGAATTAGCTGGTACTCAGAACCTTAGTTTATCAGATAGAATTGGACAGGATGCTACTGAAGTATTATTCTTAACAAAAGAAGATAATATCCTGAAAATGAATATAGCTAAGGCTAGAGATGGCTGTAAGAAATATGTATTAACTTATAGTGTAAACTTTGATAACGGTACATTTATCTATGTTCCAGATGATGAAGAACCTGAAGAAGAAAACTCAAATTATGATAAAGGTGAGGAGGCGTTCTAGTGGAATTGGTAATTAGAGATAGATTAATATCAACTGACCTTATGACCATTTTAGAAACAGCTAGGAGAGAATCTTCTAGTGGGTTATTTGACCAGATAGTAAGGAAAGGAGACCATATTTGGGTAACTTGTCCTTACCATAAAAATGGCCATGAGAGACATGCTTCATGTACAATTTATGATGGTGATAATGAATCTATCAAAGTACCAAAAGGAACATTTTATTGCTTCACTTGTAAAGAATCAGGTAGTATTGGTAAGCTTATTGGTGAGTGTTTTAATGAATCAAAATCATGGGGCGAACAATGGATTTTAGACAGGTTTGGTGATACTTATATAAAATCTAATGTAGAACTTGAACCCATTGAATTTGATAGAAATATCCGGGGTAATACTATCTTAGACGACAGTTTATTAGAGAACTATACAGTGTCTTACGACTACCTTAATAAAAGAAAAATATCCAATGAAATAATTGATAAGTTTGAGATAAAATATGACCCTAATAAGAAGCAAGTCATCTTTCCATTAAGAGATGAAAAGGGTAACTTAGTTGGGTTAACTAAAAGAAATACAGAGTATAAAAAGTATGAATTACCGAAGGTAGTTTACAAACCGATTTATCTTTTGTATTATATTATTGATAACAACATTAAAGAAGTATATGTTTGTGAATCTCAAATCAACGCATTATATTTATGGTCTTTGGGATATCCAGCAATAGCTTTATTAGGTACAGGGTCTCATTACCAATATGACCTTTTAAATAAGTCAGGTATTTTATTCTACCATTTATGTTTTGATGGTGATGAAGCCGGTGATAAAGGAATCAAGAATTTCTTGAAGAATATAAATAAAAACTCAATTACAGATGTTATTCAACTTCCTCGAGGTAAAGATATTAACGATTTAAATGAGGAAGAAATAAATATACTCATACATAAACATTAGTTTTATTAGAAGGAGGAAATTATGGCGTATATTTCAAGAGAAGATTTTATTAAGATGCAGCAGCAGAAGGCTAACCGCCAGGCAATGCCCTTTGATGACAGCAAGCGTGTTACACCATTCTTTAGCTTAAGAGATGGCGAAGAAACAGTAGTTAGATTTGCTTATTCATCACCTGAAGAAATTTACAACGACATTATCTCTGTCCACCAGATGAACATTGATAATAAGAGAAGAAATGTAAATTGCATCAGAAACTTTAATGAGCCTATTGAAAAGTGCCCATTATGTGCTGCTAACATTCCATTAAAGCAGAGAGTATTTATTAGATTATTAGAATACACTCGTGATGAAAATGGAGAAATTAAGGTTACTCCTAGACTTTGGGATAGACCAGCAAATGGCCAGTCAAGTTATGTAAATATCCTCAACAACTTCTTTGTTGAATATGGTGATATTTCAGATTGTGTCTTTAAAGTAAAGAGAACCGGCGCAGGATTAGATACCACTTACTCAATCATGTTTGCCAACCCTACAGTTTATAATTCTCACTCTTACCCGAAGGATTTTGAAGCTTTCAAGGATTATAAGATTGTAGGTAGCTGGGCAGTACTAGATAAGAGTTACGATGAATTAGCTGGTATGGTTGGTGCTCCATTAGAATTATCAACTCCAGTAGAAGATAAGCCTGTAGTGCAGGAACCTACTCCAACTTATACTACCAGTACTACTCCTAGAAAAGTTACTTGGTAATTAGTTTACTTCCCTATAGTGTTTCGTTTATAATTATAATGTAAATAAAAAGAGGTAAAGAGGAACGAAACATGAAGAGAAGATTAAATTCAAAGACTGAAAGTTTACTTAAGGCAACGGCTAGTACCCAGATGCTCATATTGACGACATTCACAATTCAATCCACACCGTTATTGGCACTTATAGCTTTCACCTTTGGTTTAAACATATACTTATTAATCAAGTACTAGGGGAAAACGATTCAGGGGTAAGACACCCCACTAGAAAGAGAGTCTAAAAAACTCTCTTTTTAGTTTAGTTTATTGTCAATATAGTTTATAATATAAAAAAGGAGTGATGCATTATTATCATGGAGAGTTTATGGGGTAAGGAATTTGACCTTACCAAAGAAGAAAAAGAAAAGACAGAAAAGATTATTAATAAACTCAAGAAGCCTAAAGTAGTTAAGCAGGTAACTGTAGAAAAGTTAGTTAGTTCTAAGACAGTATCATTTGAAGATAAGTTACCAGTAGTAGAGGCAGAGGTTAAAAGAATCTTAGGTAATTATGGTAAAGACACAGTTTGTATATATGATAAGAATGTTTTCCATGATTATATTTCAGCAGCAATCAATAATGGTGTTATTTCAATAGACACAGAAACAATTGGTACCAGAAAAGATATAGCTAAGGCAGCTACTGACCCATTAACATGTAAGATAGCTGGTTTGTGTTTGTATACTCCAGGACAGAAAAACGCTTACATTCCAATTAATCACGTAGACTATAAAACAGATGAACGATTACCTAATCAATTAACAGAAAATGATGTTCATAATGAAATGGCCAGAATAGTAGAAGCCAAGACAGACAACATTTTCCAGAATGGTAAGTTTGACTATATGGTCATTTATTATACTTGTGGTATAAGAGTACCGATTACTTGGGATACGATGATAGGTTCACAGCTGTTAGATGAAAATGAACCTGCAGGTTTAAAGTATCAGTACAAAGACAAGATTAACCCTGAACAAGAAAAATATGATATTGATAAATTATTTGACTTAAATAATTTGGATAAATATCCTTGTGAATTATTCTCCTTATATGCTGCAACAGATGCCTATATGACTTATGAGTTATATTTATATCAGAAAAAGCAGTTTGAGAAGAAGGGCAATGAAAAGTTATATAATCTCTTTAAGAACATTGAAATGCCAGTAACAACAGTTACAGCAGAAATGCAAATGAGAGGTGTTGGTCTTGACAAAGAGTTCGCTCAGAGATTAAGTGATAAATTCCATAAAAAGTTAGATGTAGTTGAGGCTTCAATTAGTGAAGAATTAAACAAATATAAAGATATTATCCAAGAATGGAGATTGTCTCCTGAGGCTAATAACAAGAAGAAAGTTTATGGTACTGAAGCTTATTGGTCAAAGCATGGCGAAGAGGCTTATTATAAAAAGTTCCCATATAAAGATAACAAAGGAAGTTATAATCTTAATGGTAAATCATTGTCTGAGCGGTTGGATGACCCTGTAGAAGTAACTTCAGCATCTCAGCTAGGTATATTTTTATATGATGTATTAAAAGTGTTAAAGGTTGGTAGTGATGGTAAGAAGCCAGTTGATGAAGCAACATTATTAACTATTAAAGACCAATTACCATTAATTCCATTAATCTTAAAAAAGAGAGAGTATGATAAGTATTTGGGAACTTATATTGATGCTCTACCTTTATTAGCAAATCCAAGAGACCATAGACTTCATCCTAAGTTTAATCAGTTAGGCAGAGAAGATGATAATGTTGTAACAGGTAGATTTAGTTCAACTGACCCTAACTTCCAGAACATACCACGGAGAGGTAATATCACTTCAGTAAGATGTATGATTACGCCAACTGTTGAATATTATGAAAGAAATAATATGGATGAAATCACTGACCCAGAAGAATTGTTAATTGGTGATAAGTGGATATGGAAGAAGGATGCAACTAATGTTCAATTCCCAGTTAAGACCAGGAAACGTTACCAGTTATGTGGAGCTGACTTCTCGCGGCAAGAAGTAAAGGTATTTGCTCAGACATGTGGAGATGAGATACTTTTAACTTCATTGATGAATGGTAAAGACTTATATTCAGAAGTTGCCTCAAAGGTTTATAATATGCCTTATGAAGAATGCTGTGAATTTAGACCTGATGGGACATTTAACCTTGAAGGTAAAGCCAGAAGAACTAAGTCAAAGAGTATTGTTCTTGGTTTGATGTATGGTAGAGGAAATACTTCAATTGCTGAACAGATTAAATCTCACCCAGGCCCGGTAACTAAAGAAGATAGACAGGAAGCTAAACAGATTGTTGATACATTCTTTAACAGCTATCCAGGTGCTAAGGATTGGGTTGAAAGGATGCATAAGCAGGCACATGAGGTTGGTTATGTTGAAGATATTTGGGGTAGAAGAAGAAGACTTCCTGATGCTTCACTTCCAAAATATGAATTCTCGCCAATGTCTGGAGAAGAAAAGTTTAACCCACTTTTAGATACAAAGACAAGAACAGTTGAACTCAATTCATCTTTAATTAAGAAGTATACCGAATTATTAGATAAGTGTAGGTCTCAATCAGATAGAGAATCAATTATTAAAAAGGCTGAATATGAGAATGTAAAAATTAAGAGTAATACTGGTTATATTGCTACAGCTGAAAGACAAAGCCAGAATAGCCCTATCCAAGGTGGTGCTGCAACAATGACCAAGATTGCAATGAGGAATATTCATTTTGATAAAGAGTTAAATGATTTGGACTTCCATTTATTAATTCCAGTTCACGATGAGTTAATTGGTGAAGCTCCATTGTATTATATAGAGGAAGCCAAGAAGAGAATGTTCTACCTGATGTGTAATGCTGGTAAGCCAGAATTTAAGTTACCGATGAAATGTGATGGCGATGACTGGAGCAGGTGGTATTTGGACGTAACAGGCCAGCATATTAGAGATGAATATGACGAAGCTATCAAGGAAGGTAAGACAGAAGAAGAAGCCTTCAATGAAGTTTGGGAAAACAATTGTGAGTTTACCAAGGAACAGGTTAAATTAATTTTAGAAAATAATAATGAGGATGTTTAGTTTACTTATAATGATTAATGCCTTATAATTATAATGAGGAGGTAGCTCAATGAATAACATTGTAGTATTTGGATGTGATAATAGCGGTAAATCTACTTTATGTTCACAGCTTGTTAGTTTATTGAATGAAGATGTTGATTTCACTGCTGACACAAGACATACTCCAGGTCCTGTAACTGTAGAGGAAATGATTGATTATATGAATGAGAGTTTGGTACCAAAAGGTAGCAGACATACCAGAATATTCGATAGATTTCCAGTTATTGAGGAAATGGTTTATGGACCATTGTTAAGAGGTTATAATAAGTTTACAGGTTTAGATATTGACCAATATTTGAATAAAGTAGATTTATTTATTTACTGCAATCCTGGCTTATTTACAATTCTTAATTGGGGTGAGAGAGAACAATATCCTGGTATCAAGGACAATGCTTTAACAATTATTAGTATGTATAATGAAATAGCCGTTGCTCTTAGGAAGATGGGATATAAAGTCAAAGAGTATAATTTTAAATGTGATAATTATAAGGAGTTACTAAATGACTAAGGAAGATAAGTTAATTATTATGGAAAGTCTCATTTGTTATAGAGATAAGCTTACCGATATGTCAATTATGGGTAGTGAAGCTTTAGACTATGGTGATATCCAAGACCTTAAGTTAAAGGTAGTAAAGTTAATTGATAAATGTAAGAAGGAGTTAAATGAACACTAGTGATATTAAGTATAATGGTGAAATAAAGTCCTTCGATGAATTATACAAACGGGCAAAAGAACAGTTTATCAAATACGAGACATTAGAAGGTATTGAAAACTGGGATGACTATGACTTCTCAATCGACTGTTCAGTAGACCAGATGAAGTTTAAGGATATGCTTCAGATTAGGTTTATCGAAGAACTAACGGAAGCCTCAATTTCAATTCCTGAACCTGAAGAACATTTCTGGGAAGAAATAGGAGATGCTTTAAACTTCTTCTTATCTGCCTATGTGATGTTGGGTGTTGACTTTAAAAAGTTACCTGACCCTGATAAAATATTAAAGAGATATAAATTAGGGTACAAGAAAACTAAAATAGATACATTATATAACTTTTCAATGAGGGCTTATCCAATAGTTGAAAAGGTTGGTTATTTATGTAACTTATTAAAAAATAGACCTTGGCGGCAGGCCAACTTCCTGGTATCTTTAGTTGACTTTGATGAAAGGCTTGAAGAATTATGGGTAACTTATTGGAAGTTCATGAATAGCTTATGCTTAAGCCCTGATGACGTCTTCGAAATGTTTTGGAAGAAATATCAGGTTAACCTTTATAGAATAGAAACGGGGTACTAGAATGGCAAGAATATTTAAAACAATCTATGATGCAATGGATGAAACAGCCAGAGATTTAAAGGTAAGAGGAATATCAGTTGAATGTGAGTCTTACCAAGACAAGAAGCTGACAGGTGAAGATAGATTTGTTAAAGAATTAGTTGGTGTAAATTTTGTTGTCGATAAACCTTTATTAGACAGAGAAAAGGCTATTAAATATATTTTTAGAGATGATGCCGAAACAGCCAAGATTGTAAAATATTGTGAACAGGAGATTAAGGATAGGACTTCGGGTGAACCTTTAAATCCTGGAAATTCTTACAAAATTAGAGCTGATATGTGGAATCAGTTCCTTGAAAGTAATGAAAAGTTTTCATATCAGTATGCTGAAAGGTTATGGACTAATGACCAGTTTAGAGCTGTAATTAATTGTTTAAAAAATGACTCAGGAACAAGACAGGCTGTATTATCAGTTTGGAATCCTGATATTGATATGGACCCTAAGAAGTTAGGTGGAGGAAATAGAATTCCTTGCTCACTTAACTATCAATTCTTAATTAGAAATAATCATCTGCATTGTATTTATCACATGAGGTCAAATGACTTCTTAGGTCATTGTGTTATAGACTTAGTAGTGGCCTCAGGTATGATGGAATATGTTGTTAATGAATTAAAAGATACTTATCCTGACTTAAAGGTAGGAAGCTTAACTTATCTGGCAGGTTCTTTACACGCATTCCACTGGAACCTCAAAGACTGGATTTTATTCTAAGATGGTTTATTTAAAATATGCAGATTTTGATGATTTATATCACAGCCTAAGTAGGCTACCCCTCAATGAATATAGTAAGTACGAGTCAGAGCTAATAAAATCTGGCAGTACTTACTATATGAATGATGTTATTATTGAGACTCCTAGCTTTGATTGTAGTATTGACATGTCTATTCTAAACTACACTATGGCTAAGTGGAATACCTTAATAAATAAGTATGTTGATGTGTATAGATATTCCAGGCTAAGAGAAAAGCTAAGTGATAATAATACTAAAACCTGTACTTTTAACTTTAAGATACATGATGAAGGAAAAGATGCTTGTATTATAGCTTTAGTCTTTTCACGAGATAGTACAAAGGTACCTTGGGAAAAGGTAGATATATTTTACCGAATAACAGATTGTGTTAAAAAATTCCGGGTAGACCTTATCCTTTTAAATAGGATGTTTACTGAATTACCTAACTTAGGACTCAGTAAGATAGTTTTCCACTTTCCTAAGTTATTCTTCAGAGTTGAATTCTTAACCGAGTTAATAGGTGGCTATTTTACTTTAGATGAATTCACTGAAGATAATTTTGCTACTAATCATGTCAAAGAGCTTTGGAATAAGTATTATGGTGATGGGGCTCGGCTCAGCAACTATCATACCGTAGCCAGAAAACAAAAGCTAAAGAAAAGAGCAGAGAAGTTACCTTCAATTCCAATAGAGAGTCTAAAGATATTTGAAGGAATAGAAAATAATCTTTTTTAGTTTAATTATCTCCTAATATCTCATATAATATAATTGTAAAATAATTAGGAGGTAAATATGGCTAGTAGAAATTTAACATCAAAGGACCTTTCAAAGTTAATCGTAAAATTAAGAGAGAATAAGATTTATCATCTGGAAACAGTCAAGGATAATATCTTCAGAGTAGCAACATTCTCAGATGGTGAAAGAGTTGAGAAGTATTTAAAAATTAGTAAAGCTTCAATCGACTGTGAAAGCGAGTACGGACATTGGTTATTTAGTTCTACCATTTCTGATAGATTATCAGAAACTGAACATTACGTTTATGTCTTAATTGACTTAATGGACCAGCTTCACATAGTACCAACTAAGGTTGTAAAAGAAGTAGTTGACAACTATCATCACAATTGGATGACAAATCCGGGCAAGAGAGTTAAGAAGCATAAAGATAGCAATATCAGAATCTTTACTGACCCGGATGGAAAATATATTGATAATTATGGAGAAATAAAAAGATAGATGAAAGTAAAGTTAATTAAGTTTGATAATTTTAAAGCCCCTAAAAGAGCCCACTACAATGACTCAGGGGCTGATGTCTTTGCAGCAAAAGATGTAGTTATCTTTGCTCATTCTGTAGTAGCAGTACCAACAGGAGTTGGTGTTGAATTACCTGATGGCTATGATATTGTAGTACATTGCAAGTCGGGTTTATCCCAGAAGGGTATTTGGGCTAGCAATGCTCCTGTAGATGCAGGCTATCGTGGAGAAATTCACGCAATCCTTTATAATACTACTGACAATCCTTTCAGAATTGAAAAGGGAACTAAAATTGGCCAGCTAGTTGTAAGACCTGTTATTTATGCAGAGTTTGTAAAGGAATTGGGTGATGAACGAGGCTCTGGTGCATTTGGCAGTAGTGGAGATAAGTAGTGAGAAATAAAGACTCTTATTACATGGCTTTAGCCAAAGAGGCAGCTACTCAAAGCAAAGACCCACATACAAAAGTTGGTTCATGTATAGTTAAGGATGGCCATATTTTATCATTAGGCTGGAATGGTGCTCCGAGAAAATTTCCAGATGAATTGGTACCAACAGGTAGAGATACTTCACTCCCGTTAAAGGAACAGAAGATTTCCTACATGTGTCATTCTGAACTTAATTCAATACTGAACTATCGAGGAGACCTTAGTAACCTTGATGGAGCTACCATATATGTAACAGTATCACCTTGTAACAATTGTGCCTTAGCTCTTATTCAAGTAGGTATTAAGGAAGTAGTATATTTAGAGGAATATCACAGGACTGAGATTTGGGAGATGTCAAAGTATCTCTTAGATAAATGTGGTGTAACCTACAGGAAGTTGGAGGAATAATAATGATTTTAAAAACATTAGAGTTTAAAGAAGCTTGTCAAAATATTTTATTTGCTATTGACAATAAAGATGTATCACTATTCAACGAAACCTTGGAGTTAGTTGCTAATGGTGATACACTAAACCTCAATATAACAAATAGAGAATATTATGTTACTGTTAAGTTTAATTTGGAAACAGCCGAGAACTTTAAGGCTTCTGTTAATGCTAAAACCTTCTTATCTTTGATTAGTAAAATTACAACAGAGACACTTGAATTATCTACGGAGGGTAATAAGTTAAAGGTTAAGGCTAATGGTAATTATGTTATGCCTTTAATCTTTAATGGTAATGAAATGTTGTCTTTACCAACTATTGATTTAGGAACAGTTACTAATGAAATGGAAATTAGTAGTGATATTCTTTTAAGTATTCTTGCTAACAACAGTAAGGAATTACTTAGAGGTATCCCAGTTAGAGATGTTCAGAAGTATTATTATGTTGATGAACTAGGGGCCATCACATTTACTTCAGGAGCTTGTGTTACCTCATTCTCTTTACCTAATCAGATAAAAATGTTACTGTCAGATAAGGTAGTAAAGTTATTCAAGTTATTTAAGTCTGACAACACAGTAAAATTTGAAATGGGTCAGTTACCTATTTCAGATACAATTGTGCAGACTAATGTTAAGTTTACTACGAATAAAGTATCACTTATTGCTAAGCTTTCTGACTCAAGCTTAATTTCATCTGTACCAGTAGAGGCCATTAGGGGTATGGCTAATAAGTCTTACCCTCATACATTGGTAGTAGATAGAGGTTTATTACTTCAGGCTTTAAATAGAATTATTTTATTTAATGATGAAAATAAGACCTATGGAAATATTGAAATTAATAATAGTATCATCACTATTAAGGACTTCAATAACAACAGCACAGAATCTGTAACTACGGCGGGAAATACTAATCAGGTTGAACAGTATCACCTTATTCTTGACCTTAAGAATTTACGACTTATCCTGGATGGATGTATTGACCAGTATGTTACAATGTGCTTTGGTGATAACAGAGCAGTAGTAATTAAGAAGCAGGGTGTATCTGATATTATTCCAGAGGTACGAGTTAATTAATGGCTAGCGTTGGTAAAAAATTCGAAGATAGATTTAGAGAAGATTGAATAAAAACAGTACCTAGGTCTTTCATCTATAGACTAAATGACCAGATGTCTGGTTATAGAGGTTCAAGTAACCCTTGCGACTTTATAGCTTATCAAAAACCCGATATATTCCTCATTGAGTGTAAAGAACATTTAGGAAATACATTTCCCTTTAGTGCCTTTAGACAATATGAAAAACTTGTTGAATATAAAGATATTGATGGAGTTCATGCTGGCGTAGTACTATGGATGAAAGACCATGACAAGGTATTTTGAGTACCAATTAAAACATTTGAAAGATTAAAACAGGAAGATAAAAAATCATTTAATATAAAAATGGTTGATGACTATGAATGCCTTGAATTACCTTCTAAAAAATTAAGGACGTTCATGGAAACAGACTATAGTTATTTAGTAAATTACTATAGGAGCTAATATGAAAATGCCACATTACAAAGATTTAGTTAAAGCTAAAATATTCTTAGACTCAATTGATTATAACTTATTTAATTATGAGCCTTTGTGTACTTTATATGAGTTAATTGAACATGAAAATGATGTCAGAGATGCGATAAAAAAGATGAAAGTTGAAAGTGAGTCAAGAGGATATGTTGGAACTTAATGGTGAAGAATTATTGAAACAAGCTGAGTCCCTTGAGGATAACCTTAAGTACTTCAGAGAAATAGGCCAGCCAATTATTGATAAGTATTCATCTGATTTAGATAATAAGGTTAATGAGATTAAGACCTATATGTCTAGAGTTAGGCAATATAACCTTAACTTTGATGTACCTACTATTCAAAAGCATTTCCTTGAATTGACTTCAATTTTATATTTCACTAGCGACCAGCTTGAAAAGGTAGGTTTGTTAGAGGATATGTCTAGACTAAGATATAGAGATACATATAACAATGCCTACCTTACTAAGCAAGGTAATAACGAAGCAGGTAAGAAGTACTCAGTAGCTCAGT
>Ga0310696_10006954_pt1 | contig 13356 bp, 12 predicted proteins | sample AusTroGonzalo_MG_4_FD_203885 | JGI IMG/M metagenome (GOLD analysis project Ga0310696, IMG submission 203885) | Bovine rumen microbial communities from tropical cattle in Woodstock, Queensland, Australia - Gonzalo_02 (v2) (version 2) | ecosystem: Host-associated > Mammals > Digestive system >... | reverse complement strand
TGTTTCCTCTCATGCCAACTATCTTCCTCACGCATGTCTTCCATCAACTCGTCACTTTCAGCCTGTACCAAAGCGGCGACACGGTCACCAAACTCCCGGCGCAGCTGATCCAACGTAACATCTGTATCTTCTATCGTATCGTGCAAAGCGGCAGCGGCCAATAATTCCTGATCGGAAGTAATGGTTGCCACTATCTCCACCGCCTCCATGGGATGGACAATATAGGGAAAACCTTTGCCACGACGCCCCGTATTATGATGCGCCTTGACCGCGAACACAATCGCGCGGTCAAGCAAATCGGTATTCATCATTTCATTTGCCATAATTCCAGAATCATTAATAGACGGTTCCTTCCAACATCGCACGAAAATCAGGCATAGGTCTGTGAGTGTCACGCTCAATAATCAAGGTTTTCAAACCAGCATATATTCTCACCTCATCCTCAATAGCTTTCAAATCCGCATCCGGGCCAAAATACTCAGAGGCAAAAGCATCCCAAAAACGAGCCGCCGTAGCGTTGGACATGTGAAATTGCACTTGAGACCACTCCTCATCATTCAATTTGCATGTAAGATAAACCATGCCGATATCAAACATCGGATAACCATAGCAAAAATCACCCAAGTCAATAAAATAAGGTGTATGAACCCCATTCTGCTCCACAAAGATGCCATTTCCAAATTGCAAATCACCGTGTATAGCTGTATCCGCATCAGGTGCAGCGGCGATGAAAGCTTGAATTTTCTCTTTCTGCATATCGGTATAGAAAGGATTCGTTTCCAGCAAGGCATACAGATGATCCTTAATATTCCTGAACTGTGCTGTATCCAAATGGGTAGCGTGAAGGCACTTGCACAATTGGGCGAATTCACGCGCATACTCCTCAGTTTGTTCAGGGTTATCGCCACAGGCACGAGCGTATGACTTTTTCTCTGCTATGCGATGGAAACGAATGCCCATTCTCTCACCATCAGTAACCAAATCCCCGGGTTTAGGAGTCGGGATACCCGCTGCGAACACTTTCTGTGCCATTTCCAATTCCAATTGTGCCGTTTCGAAATTGTGAAAATACATTTTCAACATCAGCGATTGATCGGTTTTATGATTGTAACTGGCACCATTGGCTCCCTCACCAGTACGCACATAGTCGTTCATGTCAATCAGAATCGGTTCCATCTATTTCAATTTATTATAAAGACAACTGAAAACTATTTGTTCCTAAAAGGCAGATTCATAGCCTGGTCATAAGTCTGTTCCGCCAGCAATGCATTTTGTGGATTTTCCCCATTAAGCGCATTGAACAAGCGTGTCAAGCCAATCTTTCCACCACCCTGCTCCAGGATGCAGACAATACAGATATTTTGCAAGCCCACAGACGAGGCAATAATATCCAGATCGGTATTTCCCAATTGGTAACGAGCCAAGACATACGCATCTTCCTCATATTTCTTACAGAGTCGGTCCACATCTCCCAAAGTATGGCATCCCAGTGCTATGAAGACTCTCAGATAAACATCCAAAGGCACTTCCTGAATTTCAGCCTGGTTAATCGCAGCAATACGGCGGTTAAGCCTATCAAAGGGTTTCACTTGCATGTAACTATTGAAAGTATCGCCATCCAAATGCACATCATCCAACTTGTCATTTTGCACCAGTTGCTGAACACGACGTCGATAATCATTAATTTCCGTACGGATACGGCTGAACTCATCATCAACCATCTCCAACATTCCCGCTAAGCGATTGAGTTGTCGCACATATTCACGCGGAATCTCCACACCGGATTTATAGCCTGTGTCATGGTTAATTGATGCCCATGCATGCTGCAAATTCGTACGCAACTGCAATTCAAAACGAATCTCATTCAGCAGAGGCCGATCGGAATCGTAAATCATCGTTTGAGGCAAGCGACAAATATAATGCAATGAATTATAACCAAAACTATCCAATTCATGCAGTCGGCGTTTATCCACAGAATTATCCCAATCAATATCAAACAATTGCTCTACCATAGCCGCGATTCTGTCCACATCATCCGTATAAAAGGTAACTATCCGGGCACCTATTATATCTGTTATATCGGACAGAGAGCTGTATTTGTTGCCTTTGCGGGCCAACTTGCCGGCAAGGCTTTCTTTCGTTTTGATACGGGTAGTCACGGCCGTAACTGCCAATCCGTTTTCGTCCAACACATTCTGCAATACATGTTGCAATATACTATCCATACGCTGCAGCACCGGCAAACAAGCGGTATATTCATCCAGAATCTGTTGATTATGTATATCCAAAGCTTTCATTACTGTATCTCAAATAAACTGACAAAACCGGTCATGATAAACACCTGGCGAACATCCGCCGTCAAATTGCGAACAATCACTTTGCAGCCATGTTCTGCCGCTTCTTTACGGATGGCCAAGAAAATCCGCAAACCGGAAGATGAAATATAATCCAATTCGGTACAATCAAGAATAATCTCCCGATTGACAACTTCCAACAACGGTTTCACATCCTCCGAAGTCTGTACAGCTGCGGCAGTATCCAAACGGCCTTTAAATACAGCCACCCATTGCGTATCGTTTGTTTTAATTTCAGTAGTCATATTGATGATTTTATATTTTTTTGATCAAGGTAAGTATATTTTTATTGTCTTCACGGCGATACTGGATTTGATCCATAATCTGACGAACGAGATGTATTCCCAGTCCCCCTATTGAACGCTCCTCAAGACCAAGGGCAGTATTCACAGGTGGTTGCTTGGTCGGGTCGAAAGGGATTCCACTATCGGAAATGATGAAAGTAATCTGGGTATCCGTTTTCTCCGCCTCAATCAGCACCTGCCCATTCTTATCCTGTGGGTAGGCGTAAAGCATGACATTCGTAACGGCTTCTTCCAAAGCAAGATTGATAGTCATATTCAAGGCAGAGGGTACATTCAAGCTCTCTATCCACTCAGCCAAGGTGGGAATTTGTTGAATATCGTTGCGCATCACGATGCTATGGCGAACGGCTTCGTTTCCCGCAATAGCATGGTCTGATGACTGCAAGTAGTGTATGGCCAGCATGGTTAGGTCATCGCTTTGCTCAGCACCATCCACAAATTGGGTAACACTTTCCAACATGGCATCCACCAAATATTTTGCGGTCCATTTATCTTCATCAACAGCTTTCTTAATGCGAGCGATTTCCTCCAACGTCCGGTCTTCTCCGTATAATGCCTCATCTTGGTTTTCCGCTTCACTCAAACCGTCCGTATAAAGGAAAAGCATATCACCGTTATGCAGAGTGGCAGTTTGCGGCGTATAGGAAAAGCCCGAAAGAATTCCCAAAGGAAGATTAGGGATCGTGGGCAACATGTCACAAGTTGAAAGATGTTTGACCAACACAGGAGCATTGTGTCCCGCATTACAATAATTCAGCATGCCTGTCTTCAAATTCAACATACCGAGGAAGAAGGTGACAAACATATTCTGGTCATTCATATCAGCCATCGCGTCATTCATCAGACCCGCGATAGTCGCGACATCCTGTTCGTGAGCCGAGATAGCCCGGAACAGCGAACGTGTGGTAGCCATCACAAAAGAGGAGGGCACCCCTTTTCCACTGACATCCCCGATACAGAAGAAAAGTCTATCCTCTTTCACATAGAAATCATATAGATCGCCGCCAACTTCTTTTGCGGGAATAACCATTCCATACATATCGCAAGGCAAAATCGGATTTTTCTTGTTTTCATTCTGGAACTTGGGCAACATGGACATTTGAACCGTACGCGCGATATGCAACTCGCTCTCCATCCGTTCGTTTTGGGCAGTGGACTTAACCAGGCGCACCATATCCCGTCCGGCCCGATAGACAATAAATACCAACAATCCCAAACCGATTAACATCAATGCCAAAACTATCAATCCGATACGTTTCAGGTCCTCATAGATGACCTCATCAGGAATGATGATAGAGATATGCCATCCTGTAGCATCAATTTCCTCATCAAAAAAATGATACTTGCGGCCAGCAACGGTATCAGGTGAGGGTACGATATCCAATCCGCTACCTGAGGTGATAGAGAAATAACTATCCGCATAAACTTGCAGATACTCAGATATATCTTTCAGGTATTCTAACGACAGATCCACCAAAGCGACGGCTACAATTTCGCCATCCGCATTGCGTATAGGGTAGGAACAACTGACGACCATCTGCCGAGCGCCAGAGTCATCAAAATAAGGCTCACTCCACTTGCAGCTGTCTATCGTCATGCCATTGTGAAACCATTCGGTTTGGAAATAATCGTGGTTAGCGCCACCTATTTGTCGCGTATATATCTCCAATTTTCCATCCACTATTTCACGGCTGCTGCACACCTCAAACCAATGTCCATACTGGGGGAAATAGTCGGGCTGGAAAGCTATTCCCGCACTATTCACATTATCCAGGCAACCCACAAGTGCCCGGGTAGCCGCGAACATAGAATCGGGGGTATCCACATATCGTTCCGCTAACATAGCCAAAACCTTTACCGCCGACTCCATCTGCGCTGTCACCACATTGATCTCCAATTCCGCGCGGCGCAATTCACTCTTTGCTCGCTGCTCCGCTTCCTCCCTGATAGATTTACGGCTATACACATATTGGATACAGGTAATTGCCTCCAGCACAATTGCAGCCACCAAAATAATACATATTCCAGTATAAGATCGTTTACCTGTTTTCTTTCTCATATTCATTTTTAATTGCACCACACCTATCCCTGAGCATCAGCATGCCACATCGTATTTAAAGGCAAAAATACTATTTTTTTCGATATACTTGGAAAAGCATCACGAATAGTATACATTTTTGTTTGTTTTCAATGTTTTTTCAGAGTGGTTTTTAACTGGAGAACAAAAGCACACGTTTTTCAAAAAAAAGAAAAAAGGCGGTCAATTTGACCGCCTTTTGTGTCCCCTCAGGGACTCGAACCCTGGACCCATTGATTAAGAGTCAATTGCTCTACCAGCTGAGCTAAGGAGACTTGTTTTTTGGGACTGCAAAAATACAAAAATTGTTGATAGAAAACACATCTTTTCAAATTTTTCTTTTTTAAAAAATTTAATGTACATTTGCAGTTTGAAATACTATAATGGATAATAATATGAAGAAGTTTGTAATCAGCATTTTAGCTCTTTCCTTATCCTGCTGTTTCAGCATGGTTTACGCTCAGGTTAACTCCGAAAAACCACTCATGACAATTGGTGGAGAGCCTGTTTCAAAGACAGAATTTGTCAACACCTTTGCTAAAAATAACGATTTAAACAAAACAACAGCAAAGGAATTGCGTGATTATTTAAACTTGTATATCAATTTTAAACTGAAAGTTAAGGAAGGCAAAGCACTCCAAATTGACACTTCCTCAGCTTTTCAAGCGGAGCTATCCTCGTATATCAATCAGTCTGCCCAGCAATATCTGACCGACAATGATGTTACAGAGCGCTTATACAAGGAATGTGTAGAACGTGCCAAAAAACATATACACGCCTCTCATATTCTCATCAAATGTGCTCCTGATGACAATCCGAAAGATACCATGATTGCCTACAAGAAAGCATTGAAAATCAGAAAGCAAGTACTGAAAGGCATGGACTTTAACGAGGCGGCGGTAAAATTTTCAGAGGATATTTCCGCCAGAGATTATACCAATCCGCAAAACGGCAGAAAACAGGCTGGCAACAAAGGTGACATCAGCTATTTTACCGTTTTTAATCTGATATATCCTTTTGAATCTGGTGCTTACAATACTCCCGTTGGCAAAGTATCCATGCCCGTCAGATCACGTTTCGGCTACCATTTGATTTACGTTCAAGACGTGGTACCTGCCATCTCCAAAATTTACGCCGCACACATTCTGATATCAGATACCAACGCCAAACATGGCATCATGAGCGAAGAAGCAAAAGGGAAAATCGAGGAAATTCAGCAAAAACTTAACCAAGGGGTTCCTTTTGCCCAACTAGTAGTGGATTATTCTGACGATATTGCCACCAATATCAAAGAAGGACGCATGCAAGCATTCGCTCCCAATCAACGTGCTGGTAATTTTGTTGCAACCACCATCCATTTGCAAAAAGGCCAGGTTTCCGAACCTGTCGCATCCGTCTATGGTTGGCATTTCATCAAACTCGACTCTATCCAATACCTGAAGATAGATGATGATTATGAAGCCATTCTGCGCACAAGACTGGGACGCGACAACCGTAGCTTCATCAGCAAAGAATCCTTTATCGCAGGCCTAAAGAAACAATACAATTACAACGAGAGCGGGAAAACCGCTGGTATCAAATTCCTGTGCAACAACATCCCCATGGAATATTTCCAGTCCACCGGTACCGATATCACCACATTACCTGGTATCGACAACCTTGCACCTATGGCCACCTTTGCTGACCAACAGCTGACCACCAAAGATTTCGCCAAATATATTTCCCGTTTCCAAGGCATCGAACTGACCACCTCATTGGAAAAATTTCTCAACGAAAGATTCGAGAAATATGAGGAAGAAAAATTATTTGCCTACGAGAAAGAAAATCTGATCAATAAGTATCCCGATTTCAAAGAATTGGTCAACGAATACCACGATGGCATGATTTTGTATGAAATCAATTCACAAAAGGTTTGGACACAAGCTATTACAGATACTACCGGATTGAAAGAATACTACGAGAAAATCAAGAAGAATTACCCCGTCGATCCTAATGCCAATCCAGTGGAATACAAATCGTATAACCAAATCAAAGCCACAGTCATCACTGAATACCAGAACTATCTGGACGAATTATGGCTTCAAGAGCTGCGCCAGAAATACCCCGTGCAAATCAACGAAGATGTGTATTCTACCATCCTGAAAAAATAGGCCATGAAATTACGTTTTTCCCTTCTGTTCTGTCTGTTTTCCCTTTGTTTATGTTCCTGTAAACAAAAGGATACAGTCGTTGCGGAAGCCTATCATGCCAAACTGTATTTGTCGCAATTGGCTGCCCAAATACCGGACTCCTTCACTCCGGCAGACAGTATGCAATTAGCCCAAATACTGATTGAGGATTGGACTAAACAACAAATTATCCTGCACGAAGCACAGCAAGCCCTGCCTCTGAAAAGCCAAAACTTCGAGAAAGAAATCACCGAATACAAGAACTCTCTTCTCATTAATGCTTATTTCAATCTCCTGACCTCAGACAGCAGTCAATTTGTGGTAAGTGATGAAGAGTTGGAACAATTTCTTAAAAAATACGAAAGCCGCTACACGGTCAATCGTGAAATCATCAAAATCAACTATGTCAAGACTGGCAAAGACTCCAAACTTATCAAGGAACTAAAGGAACTACTTTTCGATGACGAACGGCGTATGGAGGAGAAACAACGTATAGAAGAACTTTGCGCCGACTCCATCGAGTATTTTTTGGAAGACAATACCTGGCTGTATCTGGATGATATTCAAAATGAGTTCCCTATTGAAATCAAAAATAAGGAATCCATTCTAAGCCAGAACAAATATATTGAAACCGAAGATTCTGATTATCACTACCTTATCGTATTTCTGGACTACAAATCCCGTCGAACCATCAATGAAACGGAGGAAGAAATTGCTGCCGCCCGCATGATGCTGACCCAGCAAAAAAAACAAGATTTTGTCAATCAAAAGATTGAGGAGCTGATACAAAAATCTCTGCAAAGCGGCCAGGTAGCCATGCCAGGCAACTAAAACCACGACTCAATTTCTGTGTCTTCAATCTGGCGGATGATGGGTTTTCCGCTTGGACTGACATTAGACACCTGACATTCAAATAATTGTCTCAGGAAATCAATTATCTCGCAATTTTCAGTTATGGGCTTGAACGAAGAACATTTCTGTTTGGCCATACTCATCGCCAGATTCTGGTCCTTTTCGGCATGATGCAGAAACATATTGGAATGGTACGACTCCAAAAACAACTCTATCACATGCTGCACATCCTCGCCATCATCCCCGTTGGGCGTTCCATTCACTGCAAAATGGGTACCATCAATAGATTCCAAGTCATAGCCTAACAATAGCAGTTGCGGTTTCAGCTCCCGCGCCAAATCCGCCTTGGCTGGTGACAAAGTGATGGTTTCAGGGAACAAGGACTGCTGAACCGTTATCGGCTTTTGCTGAATCGCCGTCAAATATTTTTCGTATAAAACACGTTCACGGGCATGGGCAATATGAATCACCGAAATGCCATTGCCAATATTAGCGACAATATATTTCTGATTGATTGTCAAGCATTTAATATTATCAATTGGAGATTCGTCCTGTTCTTCTTGCCGAGATTCCTGCAAATCCAAAGTAGGAGTTTCTGTTTGTTCCTGTTTTACTGTTTCAGTTTCCGTTTTCAGCGACTGCAAAAAATCGCTCCAGCCAGAAGTATCGAAATTGGTATTATGAGGGACTGACGGCCTGCTGTATGAGCTGCCAGAAGACGAGTGTCCGCCGCCACTTGCGGGATGAGAGTTAAACGGATTGAAATTAGGATTGTGCGTCACTGCCGGCTCCTTCAGTTCCATATCCTTCGGCATATTAGACAGATCCATACCCGGTTCATAGTCGAAATCAAGGCGTGGAGTCAGCGACATCTGTCCCAGCGACTTCTTTACTGTTGAGTTAAGGAAGCCGAAAACCAAGCGTTCATCCTGCAGTTTCACATCCACCTTGGTTGGACTGATATTGATATCGATAGTGGAGGGATCCACTTCCAAATTGATAAAATAAGCAGGTTTGTAGCCATCGGGAATCAGCTCAGAATAAGCTGTTTCCACCGCATAATTCAGCAGCGGGTGCCGCACATAACGCCGATTAATGAACATATACTGCTCACTTTTCTTCTTTTTGGCGTTTTCCGGCTTGGCGATAAAGCCCGATATATTGATAAAGTCCGTTTGTTGCTCAACTGGGAACAACTTATCCTGAAAATGGTTACCGAAGACATTGATAATTCTTTGTTTCAGGTTTGAAGGCTGTAACTGGAGCACCAGTTTGCCATTATGGTACAGTGAGAATGCCAATTCCTGGTGCGTAAGCACCACCCTATTGAATTCCTCTTCGATATGACCGAACTCCACATTGTCGGATTTTAAGAAATTGCGGCGAGCGGGCACATTGAAAAAAAGATTTTTCACTGAAATGGAAGTCCCGTCGGCTGTAGCAACCGGGGCATGTTCCTTTACTTCAGAGCCTTCTATTTGCAGCAAAGTACCCGTGCTATCCTCTGCCATTTTAGTACGCAATTCCACATGGGCAATGGCTGCGATAGAGGCCAATGCCTCGCCACGGAAACCTTTGGTAGTCAAATGGAAAAGATCATCAGCAGTGGTCAGTTTGGAGGTAGCATGACGCTCAAAACACAGACGGGCATCGTTAAAACTCATACCCTTGCCGTTATCCACCACCTGGATCAGCGTACGACCAGCATCCTTGATAATCAACTGAATATTGTCAGCACCAGCATCCACCGCATTTTCAAGCAGTTCTTTCACTACGGAAGCAGGCCGCTGGATAACCTCACCTGCCGCAATCTGATTAGCTACCGCATCGGGCAGTAAATGAATAATATCCGTCATTATTTATTCATGAATTTGGTAAAGAAGTATACGAGCACTATTACGATAAACATCAACCAGATAATGGTTTTCAGCGGGAACTTGTTGCGATCCTGCTGGCTTTTGCGCTTTGACGACCAGCTGCGGTGAAGGCGCTCCGCAAATTTGTCAGGGTCAAAATCCTCACCAGAATTATCCATAGGTTTGTCTTCCTCACGCTGATAAAAGCGGGGTTTGTATCTGAATTCCCGTTTTTCGGGACGCTCAATTAAGTTAAAGGCCATGACAGTTTACAATTAACAATTAATAATTAATAGTTATATGATTAGGAGTTAGGTTACAGGTTTCAGGTTACAGTAGGGACGCACTGCGTGCATCCGATAGTGTTAATTTTTAAATTGAATTCCGAATTTTGAAATTTGAATTTTGAATTATTTATTAGAGGGCAAAGATACTAAAAAAAATCCGTAAATTTGCCTTCTAATTTAAACGCATGATCAAGAATATTATTTTCGACTTGGGCGGAGTGATTTATGACATCCGATATGAGAATATCCCTGAAGCATTTGCACGCATGGGAGCTGGAAATTTGATATCGCTCTATTCCAAAGCCAAGCAAACCGACTTTATAGACCGCTATGAGGAAGGTCTGATGTCTTCCGATGATTTTTGCGAGGAAATTCACCGTTTGTCGGAGGTTCCGCTGACCAATGAGCAGATAAAAGAAGCCTGGAACGCCATTCTGATAGATGTGCCTGCACCAAGGGTTGACTTTTTACTGAAACTGAAAGAACGCTACAATTTGTATCTTTTCAGCAACACCAACCAATTCAACTACGACTATTTCACTGCCCATTTGAAGCAGAAATACGGATTTAACTTTTTCGAAACCATCTTCAAAGCCGCCTATTTCTCGCATATTCTTCACATCCGCAAACCCAAGGTGGAAGGTTTCCAGAGAATCATGCAAGAGCAGCAGTTGAATCCTGCCGAGACCTTATTCATCGACGACTCCCCCCAGCACATTGAAGGCGCCCGCCGCTGTGGCCTGCAGGCATATCATCTAAAAGATGACGAAAAGATAGAATCCTTAAACATTTGGAACTAAGGGAAAACCGTAAACACACGAAAAACTCAGCAATTGGCACATTTGCTAATTAACTAATTTGCTAATTGAAATTTTTCGTATCTTTGCACCCCAAAATTTTAAAGAGTAATATTAATATTAAAACCTTATAATAATGAACATTAAAAACGAAAAAGCAAACGGAGACGTTCAGGAATTGACGATTGAAATTACGAAAGAAGACTATGCTGGCAAAGTGGAAACCGCTTTGAAAAAATACCGCCGCACCGCCCAAGTGCCCGGTTTCAGAGTAGGCAACGCCCCTATGGCCATGATCAAGAAGATGTACGAAAAGAGCGTCACTTACGACGAGGTTAACAACTTGATGTCACAAGAACTGTACAAATACCTCAGCGACAACAAGATTGACATCATGCTGGAGCCCATTCCCGTAGAAGAAAAGTCAAAAGTGGATTTCGAGAATCCTGAAAACTTTGTTTTCGTTTATGAATACGCCCTGCAACCCAAATTCGACATTGACTTCAACAAGCAGGTTACGCATTTCAAAATCGCTGCTTCACAAGAGGAAATCGACAACCTGATCAACCAAATGCAGCGCAGATATGGTGAGTACAACTCTCCCGAAGAAGTTGGTGAGGACGACTATATTTCCGCCAAAATCGACGATAAGGACAGCTTCTTCTTTACCAAGGAACTGAACGAAGAAGGCCGTAAGGCTTTCATGGGCAAGAAAGTTAATGACACCGTACATGTCGCTCTGAGAAAAATCTTCGAAGATGAGAAAAATGTGCTGAAAGTGCTGAAGATTGTTGACCAACCCTTGGAAGAAGGCAACCAATACGAATATGATGTAACCATCACCAGCATCGGCCGTATCACTCCTGCCGAAATCAACGAGGATTTCTTCAAGAAAGCTTATCCCGACGGCAGCGTGACTACCAAAGAGCAGATGGAAAAGAACTGCGCCGAGCAGATTGAAAGACAGTGGAAAGACTACACCGACCGCCAGTTTATGAACGACGCCATCGGTGTGCTGCTGGATAGCGTAAACATTGAATTCCCCGACGAGTTCATCAAACGTTATATTCTTTTGACCCAGAAAGATATGACTGCTGAGAAGTTGGAAGAAAAATATGCTGACTATCAGAAATCTTTCAAATGGCAGCTGATTGAAAACAAAATCGTGAAGGACAACAACCTCAACGTCACCCAGGACGATGTGAAGGCATACGTACGCAACTTCTTCATGACCAATTATTTCAGCAATTTCAAAGAAGAAGACATCAAAGACAGACTGGACAGCCTGGTAAATGACGCCTTGAAGAAAAAAGAGGACGTGAAGAACATTTATGACCAATTGTACGATGCCAAGATCATGGATGTGCTCCGTCAGAACTTCATCATTGTTGAAAAGAGTGGCAGCTATGATGACTTTGTAGCTTTCGCCAGTGGTAAAGAAGTAGAAGACAAGCCCGTTGCCAAGAAGAAAGCTCCCGCCAAGAAGAAAGCCGCTGAAAAAGCCGAAGGTGAAGAAAGCGAAGCCAAACCCAAAGCAAAAACCACCAGAGCCAAGAAAGCGGAAACCACAGCTGAAGGCGAAGAAAAACCCAAAGCCAAGACCACTAGAAAATCCACCAAAAAAGAAGAATAAAGCATGAACGAATTTCAGAAATATGCCGTCAAGCACAGAGGTATCAGCAGTTTGCGCTTAGAACAATACTCCTCTGTCCTGAATGATTACATCACTCCTTACATCATCGAGGAACGTCCGATGAACATTACCCAGCTGGACGTGTTTTCCCGCTTGATGAAAGACAGAATCATCTTCTTGGGAGTGCCCATTTATGATGATGTGGCCAATATTATCCAGGCACAGCTGTTGTTTTTGGAATCACAGGATTCCGAGCGCGACATCCAGATTTATCTGAACAGTCCTGGCGGCAGCGTATATGCAGGTTTGGGCATTTATGACACCATGCAATACCTGAAACCCGAAATTTCAACCATCTGTACGGGTATGGCAGCTTCAATGGCCGCTGTGCTGATGTGTGCCGGTGCCAAGGGCAAACGCTACGCCCTGCCCCACTCCCGCATCATGATTCACCAGCCCATGGGTGGAACACAAGGTCAGGCCTCTGACATCGAAATCGAAGCCCGTGAAATTCAGAAACTGAAGAAAGAACTGTACGAAATCATCGCCTACCATTCCGGCAAAGACTATGAGCAGGTATGGAAAGACAGTGACCGCGACTACTGGATGACAGCAGCTGAGGCCAAGGATTACGGTATGATTGACGAAGTGCTGAAAAACGACAAAATGGCCAATGGCAAAAAGTAAAACCCCTGAAGAATACTGTAGCTTCTGCGGTCAGCATATTCCCTACGACAAAGTGCTGATTCATGGCGTGAATGGCGCTATCTGCGAGAATTGTATCCAGGCCGTGAATGAAGTCATGCAGGACATCAAGGAAGAAGAGGGTCAGAAACGTCAGGAGAATATCAAAATAAAACTCCTCAAGCCCAAGCAGATAAAGGAAAAACTTGACGAGTATGTCATTGGGCAAGATGAGGCCAAGAAGGTAATCTCCGTAGCCGTTTACAACCATTACAAACGAATCTTATACGACCAGCAGGATGATGTGGATATTGAAAAATCCAACATCATTCTGGTCGGTGAG
>Ga0310696_10006953_pt1 | contig 13356 bp, 8 predicted proteins | sample AusTroGonzalo_MG_4_FD_203885 | JGI IMG/M metagenome (GOLD analysis project Ga0310696, IMG submission 203885) | Bovine rumen microbial communities from tropical cattle in Woodstock, Queensland, Australia - Gonzalo_02 (v2) (version 2) | ecosystem: Host-associated > Mammals > Digestive system >... | reverse complement strand
CAGGCGTAATCGGGGTGTCCAACATCATGATGGTGAGCGTGAAGGAACGCACCACCGAGATCGGCATCCGGCGGGCCATCGGCGCCACCCCGCGCCAGATCCTCGGGCAGATCATTTCCGAGAGCATCGTCCTCACCCTCACGGCGGGCATGCTGGGCATCGTGTTCAGCGTCCTGATCCTCGCCGGCGTGGAGCTGGCGATGACCACGGACGGGGTCCTCAAGGCCCCCTTCCAAGTGCCCTTCTCCACGGCGGTCCTCGCCGCCCTCCTCCTCACTGTCCTCGGTGTCCTCGCGGGCCTGATGCCCGCCCTCCGCGCCATGCAGATCAAACCCGTGGATGCCATGCGAGATGAATAAAAACGTATAAGCAATATGAAAAAGTTTGGTAAGTATCTGATGATTTTCCTCGTGGCGGCCGTGTTCATCGGCACCTTCGTGTACCTCTTCCAGCGTTCCCGCCCCAAGGAAGTGAAGTACGAGGAGCTCTCTCCCGAGATGGGCACCATCGCCAAGTCCACCGTCGTCACCGGCAAGATCCAGCCCCGGGACGAAGTGAACGTGAAGGCCCAGATCAGCGGCATCGTGGCCGAACTGTACAAGGAGGCCGGCCAGACGGTCCAGCAGAACGAGGTGATCGCCAAGCTCAAGGTCATCCCCGAGATGAGCCAGCTCAGTTCCGCCCAGAGCCGCGTGCGCCTGTCCGAGGTGAACCTCAAGCAGGCCCAGACCAATTACGACCGCGAAAAGAGCCTCTTCGACCAGCAGCTGGTGAGCGCCGAAGCCTTCGAGCAGGTGGCCCAGTCCCTCAAGCAGGCCAAGGAAGAGTACAACGCCTCCGTGGAAGCCCTGGAAATCATCCGGGACGGCGTCTCTTCCTCCAATAAATCAGGGAGTTCCACCCTCGTCCGTTCTTCGGTGGCGGGCCTGATCCTGGACATCCCGGTGAAAGTGGGGAATACCGTCATCAACTCCAACACCTTCAACGACGGTACCACCATCGCCACGGTGGCCGACATGGACGACCTCATTTTCGACGGTAACATCGACGAGACCGAGGTGGGACGCCTCCACATCGGCCTTCCCGTGCGCATCACCGTGGGCGCCCTCCAGGACGTTTCCTTCGACGCAGCCCTCGAATACATCGCCCCGAAGGCGACCGAATCCGGCGGCACCAACCTTTTCGAGATCAAGGCGACGGTCAGGGTCCCGGAAGGGATCACCATCCGCTCCGGCTACAGTGCCAACGCCGAGATCGAGCTCCAGCGGGTGGAGAACGTCCTCTCCGTTCCGGAAAGCGCCATCCAGTTTGACGGGGACGACACTTATGTCTTCGTCCTCGGGGCCGATGGCAGCTATGAGCGTCGGGACGTGGAAACCGGCCTCTCCGACGGGGTGAACATCGAGATCAAGGAAGGACTCTCCCTCGGGGAGAAAGTCCGCGGGAACCAGATCCTGGATGAAAAGAAAAAGTAAGGCCATGAAAAGAATCCTCCTCTCTTTGGCGCTCCTCGCGCCCGTCCTCGCCGGAGCCCAGGACCTGCGTCACCCCTGGACCCTGCAGGAATGCCTGGACTGGGCCCTGGAGCACAGCCTGAGCGTGAAACAGAGCGAACTGAACCTCGCCAAGCAGGAAATCCAGACCAATACCGCCAAGAGCAGCTGGCTCCCCACGGTGAGCGGCTCAGCCAGCGAAAGGCTCAGCTTCGGCCGCGGCCTGACGGCGGACAACACCTATACCTCGGCGAACACCACGTCTACGAGTTTCTCCATCGGCAGTTCGATGAACCTTTTCGACGGATTCGCCACCCCGAACAACATCGCGCTGGCACGGCTGAACCTCGAAGCCGCCACCGCCGACCTGGAGCGTGCCCGGGACGACATCCGTGTAGCGGTCGCCAGAGCCTATGTCCAGGTGCTTTACGACTATGAGATTGTCGATGTCGCCCGCAAGCAGATCGAGCTGGACGACGCGCAGGTCTCCCGCCTGGAGGCACTCGCCGCGACCGGCAAGGCCGCACAGGCCGAGGTTTCCCAGCAGAAGGCTTCCCGTGCCCAGTCCAGCGTCACGCTCGTGCAGGCGGAGAATAACCTGCGGCTGGCTCTCCTGGACCTGGCGCAGCTGCTGGAGTTTTCTTCCCCGGAAGGCTTTTCCATCGAAAGGCCGGTCGTCGAGATCGACCGCATCCTCCTGGACACTCCCGAGCGCATCTATGCCGATGCGGTGATGACCCGTCCCGCCGTCCAGGCCGAGGAACTCCGCCTGAAAGGGATGGAAAAATCCCTGAAGATTGCCCAGGGGGCCCGGTATCCCACTCTGTCCCTAAGCGCCGGACTGGGAACCGACTATTACACCACCAGCAACACGGCGTATCCGCAGGAGAAATTCTGGAACCAACTACACAACAACTTCAGCCAGTATGTGGGCCTGTCCCTGAGCGTACCTATCTTCTCGAAGTTCCAGATCCGGAACAACATTCGCTCCGCCCAGGTCCAGCAGGAACTCCAGCAGATCCAGCTGGACAAGACCAAGCAGAGCCTGTACAAGGAAATCCAGCAGGCCCACAGCAATGCCGTCGCCGCCGAGGCCAAATACCAGGCTTCCGCCCACGCCGCCACGGCCGCCGAAGACGCCTTCCGCCTCACCCAGGCGAAGTACGAGAACGGCAAGGCCACCATCACCGAATTCAACGAATCCCGGAACCAGCTCCTCAAGACTCAGTCCGACCGGGTCCAGGCCACGTACGAGTACCTGTTCCAGAGCCGGCTGCTGGACTTCTACCGGGGAGACACGCTGGCGCTTTAGTAGGCCTGCTCATGAACCCCCGCCACGGCACGGCCGCTGGGGTCGTTCCGGCCCTTGAAGGACGCGTCCCATTCCAGGGCAATGGCGGTGGAGCAGGCCACGCTGGCTTCACTCGGCACGGCGCGGGCTGCGCTCTCGCTCGGGAACAGCTCGGAGAAAATCGAACGGTAGTAGTATTCTTCCTTGCACTGGGGCGGATGGACTGGGAAACGTTCCGCGGCATGGGCCATCTGCCCGTCCGTGACGGCCTCGGACGTCACCCGCTTCAGGGTATCGATCCAGGAATAACCCACCCCGTCGCTGAACTGCTCCTTCTGCCGCCAGGCCACTTCCTCCGGCAGGAGGTCGGCAAAGGCCTCGCGGACGATCCGTTTCTCGATGGTCTTTCCCGGGCACATCTTCGCCTCGGGATTCAGGCGCATCGCCACGTCCAGGAATTCCTTGTCCAGGAAGGGAACGCGGCCCTCGACACCCCAGGCGCACAGGCTCTTGTTGGCACGCAGGCAGTCGTATAGGTGCAGCTTGGAGAGCTTTCGGACCGTCTCCTCGTGGAAAGCCTTTGCGTCGGGGGCCTTGTGGAAATACAGATAGCCGCCGAAGACCTCATCGGCCCCTTCTCCCGAAAGGACCATCTTGATTCCCATCGACTTGATCACGCGCGCCAGCAGGTACATCGGCGTGGATGCGCGGATGGTCGTGACGTCGTAGGTCTCCGTGTAGTAGATCACGTCCCGGATGGCGTCCAGGCCCTCCTGGATGGTGTAGTTGATCTCATGATGGACCGTGCCGATATGCTCGGCCACGCGCCGCGCCTTCTCCAGGTCCGGCGCCCCCTTCAGCCCGACGGCGAAGGAGTGCAGGCGGGGCCAGTAAGCCTTCGTCCGGGAGTCGTCCTCGATACGCATCTCCGCGTACCCTTGCGCGATCGCTGAGATGACGGACGAGTCCAGGCCTCCGGAGAGAAGCACCCCATAGGGCACGTCAGACATCAACTGCCGCTTCACGGCGGCCATCAGCGCCTCCCGCAGTTCCAGGGTGGACGCAGGGCCGTACTTGACCGCGTCATACTCCATCCAGTCACGCGTGTACCAGCGCTTCATCCCGGGCTCGCGGCTCCAGTACAGGTGGCCCGGCAGGAAGGGTTCGTAGCGCTCGCACTGCCCTTCCAGGGCCTTCAGCTCGCTGGCCACATAGACCTTGCCGTCGCTGTCGTCAAAGCCGATGTACAGAGGAATTACGCCGATGGGATCGCGGGCGACGAGGAAGGCGTCCTTCTCCGCATCATAGAGCACGAAGGCGAAGATGCCGCTGAGTTCCTCCAGGAAATCCGGTCCCTTGTCGCGGTACAGCGCCAGGATGACCTCGCAGTCGCTTCCCGTCTGGAAATCATACTTCCCGGCATAGCGGCGGCGGATCTCCTGGTGGTTGTAGATTTCCCCGTTCACCGCGAGGACCAGCTTCCCGTCCGGAGAGACCAGGGGCTGCCCGCCCGATTCAGGATCCACGATACTCAGCCGCTCGTGGCACAGGACGGCGCTCCCGCCGCACCAGATACCGCTCCAGTCCGGTCCGCGGTGACGGATCCGGCGGCTCATTTCCAGGGCTTTCCGGCGCAGCGCTTCCGACTGCTCCCGGACATTCAAAATACCGACAATTCCACACATGGTACAAAAGGATTAAGGCCTGAGGGTAATTCCTGCGACAAAGAAGAGGCGCCGGTCGTGCGGGTTCGCCGCGAGGGTGGCGAAAACCGGCAGGGAGAAACGCTCCGAAAAGACGATGTCCTTGGTGGCCGTCAGGGAGACATTGACAAGGGCCGTACGGCCCACGCCGTAGAAATCCGTGGCGAAGGGGACGACACCGGCGGCGGCGGACCATTCGAGGCCGCCCAGGCTGAACGGGACGGAGAGCTCGGCATAGCTGCTGTAGGCGCACTTGCCGGTGGCAGCCACCGGGTCGTTGCCGGCGAAGTTGGTGAACCACTGGATGGCTACCGGACCGAAGTCATAGCCCACATTGGCCTCGAAGACATGGTTGGTAAGGCCGCTCTTGTAGCGGAAATAGTGCGCATCCGGATCCGGTCCGCTGTTGAACCAGTAGTCGGTGACGCCGATGTTGAACCCGCCGATGCTGTAGGCGAGGGTCAGGTCCAGTTCTTTGGTGTCCGCGGGGTTGGAAAGGCCCACGCTGCCCCAGGCCGACAGGGACAGGCCCCAGGCGGAGATGCCGAGCGTCGGCTGGATGGACACCTGGCCCAGCTCCTGGCCGCGCCAGATATAGTGACTCACGAGATCGGTACCGATTTCAGCTTCAAAGGTTTGTGCATGGGCGGCAGGCGCCGCCATCAGCAGCGCCGCCGCGAAGAGGAGGAACAGTCTGGTCGTTTTCATGGCTGCAAAGATAAGAAAAATCAGTTGTAGCAGGATTCTCCGTGCTCATAAACATCGAGGCCTTCTTCCTCGACCCGGGGCTCCACGCGGAGGCCGGCGAACTTCTTGATCCCGAAGAACAGCAGGAAGCCGCAGAGGGCCGCCCAGAGGTCGATGACCACGATTCCCAGACACTGGACGCCCAGGAAATGCCAGCCGCCGCCGTAGAACAGGCCGCCGTCCGTGGCCAGGAGGCCGGTCATCACCGTGCCCAGGATACCGCAGACACCATGGACGGAAGAGGCGCCCACCGGATCGTCAATGTGCAGTTTGTGGTCGATGAACTCGATGGCGAACACCAGCACGAGGCCGCACACGAAACCGATGATGACGGCCCCCCAGGGTGAGACCATGTCGCAGCCGGCCGTAATGCCGACCAGACCGGCCAGGACACCGTTGAGCATCAGGGAGAGCGACGGCTTGCCGTACTTGATCCAGGTGAGGAACATCGTCGCGGCACCGCCGGCCGCCGCAGCCAGGTTGGTCGTCAGGAAGACATGCGAGATGGCGACGCGGTTCACTTCCCCGCTGGCGGCCAGCTGGCTGCCGGGGTTGAAACCAAACCAGCCGAGCCAGAGGATGAACACACCGAGGGCCGCGAGGGCCAGGTTATGGCCCGGGATGGCGCGGCTCTTACGGTCCTTCCCGTACTTGCCAATGCGCGGACCAAGGGCGATCGCGCCGATGAGGGCGAGCACACCGCCGACGCTATGGACAATGGCACTGCCGGCGAAATCGTGGAAACCCAGCTCACTGAGCCAGCCTCCGCCCCAGGTCCAGTGACCCTCGACGGGATAAATCAGCAGGGAGATCACAGCGCTGTAAACCAGATACATGGAGAACTTGGTACGCTCGGCCATGGCGCCGCTGACAATCGTCGCGGCGGTCGCGCAGAAAACGGTTTCGAAAATCAGGAAGCCTTCGACGGGGAGCTCCCCCTTGTAGAAGGAAAGGTCTCCCCAGTTGGGGGCGCCGATAAAACCGGCCCCGTCGCTCCCGAACATGAAGCCGAAGCCCACGAAGAAGAAAAGCAGGGAACCCAGGATGAAATCCACGAAGTTCTTCATCAGGATATTGACCGAGTTCTTGCTGCGGGTGAACCCGGCCTCGCAGAGGGCAAATCCCGGCTGCATCCAGAACACGAGCATCGCTGCGAGCAGCATCCAGACAGTATCGAGGGAGATAGCAATTTGTTCCATAATCCATTCATCTTAAGGGTTCTACTTCTTGTCCCTGAGCACGGAATCGCCGTGTTCGCCGGTCCGGATGGACCAGGTGTCGATGACGTCGGTCACAAAGATGCGGCCGTCACCCACCTCGCCCGTATGGGCCGAGGCCAGGATGGCCTGGATGGCCGGTTCCACAAACTGCTCCCGGCATACGATGGTGATCTCGATCCGGGAAATGACATCCGTGGAATACATGACGCCCCGGTAGATGCGGTCTTCCCGGTCCTGGCCGACGGCCTTGACCTCCGCATAAGAAAACCAGTTGATGTCGGCGTCAAAAAGCGCCTGCTTGACCTCCTCGAAGTGCGTCTTGCGCACAATGGCTTCAATCTTTTTCATGATACACTACTAACTTGTTTTAGGTTGGTTTCTTTCAAAAAGGGCCTGAGAACCCCTGACAAGCGAATTCTTATGAACTCGCAAGTAACTATAAATCAATATATTAAAGAAGAATTACCGCTTTCTGCACCAGGCATCCAGCGCTACGGCGGCGGCATGGCCGGAAGCCATCGCCCGCACGACCAGTGAGGCACCGCTCTGGACATCCCCGGCGAAGAACACGTTCTCGCCAACCTGCGGCAGCGTGGGCTTCAGGAAGCCCATGGCCAGCAGGACGATATCGGCCTTCACCACTTCCGGCTCCCCGGCCGGGACCATCTTCGGCCGTCCCCCGGCCGGATCCTTCTCCCAGTCGATGGGCTGGATCTCGACGCCGGTAAGGCGGCCGTCCTCGCCGAGGAAACGGAGCGTGTTGATGTTCCAGCGCCGCACGCAGCCTTCTTCGTGCGACGAGGACGTCTTGAGTGTCCGCGGCCAGTTCGGCCAGGGGTTCGCCGGATCCTCAGGGCCTTCCGGCGGCTTGGGCAGGATCTCGATCTGCATCACCGACTTGCATCCCTGCCGATGCGCCGTACCGATGCAGTCGGATCCGGTATCGCCGCCACCGATCACCAGCACGTCCTTTCCCTTACAGGTAACCCGCTGCTCAGCAGGGACTTCCGCCCCATACAGGACGCGGTTCTGCTGGGAGAGGAGTTCGAGGGCGAAATGCACACCCTTCAGCTCCCGGCCCGGAACGGGCAGGTCGCGCGCCGTCGGGGTGCCGGTTGCGATGACATACGCGTCAAAGCCCTCCGGCAACGCTTCCGGCGAAACGGTCTCCCCATACCGGAACGTGATTCCTTCCTCCTCCATCAGGGCAATCCGCCGGTCGATGACCGTCTTGTTCAACTTGAAGTTCGGGATACCGAAACGCAGGAGTCCGCCCGCCTTTTCATTCTTTTCGAAGACCGTCACGGTATAGCCCATCCGGTTCAGGCGGTTGGCGGCGGCGAGGCCCGAAGGACCCGCGCCCACGACGGCCACCTTCCTGCCGTTCCGCAGCGGCGACACCGGCCGGACAAAGTTCTCCCGATAGGCGATCTCGGTGATTGCCGCCTCGTTCTCGCGGTTGGTTGTGGGCTCATGCAGCGTCAGGTTCAGCACGCAGGCCTTTTCGCAGAGGGCCGGACATACGCGTCCGGTGAACTCAGGAAACGGGTTCGTCGCATTGAGCAGCTTATAGGCGCGTTCAAAGTCCCCTTTGTACACGGCGTCGTTCCACTCCGGGGGACGGTTGCCCAGCGGGCAGGCCCAGTTGCAGAACGGGACGCCGCAATCCATGCAGCGGGACGCCTGCAGGCGGCGGTCGCCGTCATTGAGCGTCTGCTCCACCTCCCCGAAATCCTGGATGCGGTCCCGGACGGGCCGGTATCCGGCCTCCTTGCGGGGAATCGTCAAAAATGCTTTGTAGTCTCCCATAATGCGTCAATACTGGTATTGCAGGTTCTGCACCTTCTCCTCCAGGCCGCGCAGGCGCTCCTGTTCGAGAACATGCTTGTATTCAATCGGAATGACCTTGATGAAATCCTCCACGTGGCGGTTCCAGTCGTCCAGCAGCGTGCGCGAAAGGGCGGAACCTGTGTACAGGTAATGCTGGCGCACCAGTTCGTGCAGTTCCTTCCGGTCCAGCTTGTCGTCCACCAGCGAGATTTCCACCATGTCCATGTTGCAGTAGAAGTCGAAGACATGCTCCGGATCCAGCACATAGGCGATGCCGCCCGACATGCCGGCCGCGAAGTTCCGTCCGACAGGGCCCAGCACGACGACGCGGCCGCCGGTCATGTATTCGCAGCAATGGTCCCCGGCCCCTTCCACGACGGCACGTGCCCCGGAGTTCCGCACGGCGAACCGCTGTCCCACACGTCCGGCCACATACATCTCACCGCCCGTGGCGCCATAGAGGCACGTATTGCCGGCGATCATGTTCTCTTCCGCCTTGAAGGTCACCCGCGAGGACGGGCGGATGGCGACGCGGCCGCCGCTCAGGCCCTTGCCCACATAGTCGTTGGCCTCCCCTTCCAGACGGACGTTCACCCCGGCGGCAAGGAAGGCGCAGAAACTCTGCCCCGCGGAACCCTTGAACTTGATGTTGACCGTCGAATCCGGAAGGCCGGCTTCGCCGTATTTCTCGGCGATCCGACCGCTGAGCATCGCGCAGACGGTGCGGTCCGTATTGGAAATGGGATACTCCAGGCTGATTTCCTCCTGCCATTCGATGGCCGGCCGGGCCGAACGGATGATCTCCCGGTCCAGCACCTCGGGCAGCGCATGCAGCGGCCCGCCGTCCCAGCAAAGCGTTCCGCTCTCCTGGAACAGAAGGCGGGAAAGATCCACCTGGGCTGCCTTGGAGCCGGCGGGGGAAGGCTTCCGCACCAGCAGCTCCGTATGGCCGATGATGTCGGAGAAATGCCGGAAGCCCATTTCTGAGAGATATTCCCGCACTTCGCGGGCGAGGAAAGTGAAGTAGTTCACGAGGTAGTCCGCCTTCCCCCGGAAATGCGCCCGGAGGGCCGGATCCTGCGTCGCCACGCCCGTAGGGCAGGTGTTGAGGCTGCACTTGCGCATCATCACGCAGCCGAGCACGATCAGCGGCAGGGTGCCGAACCCGAACTCATCGGCCCCGAGCAGGGCCATCAGGACCACGTCCCGGCCGGTCTTCAGCTGCCCGTCCACCTGCAGGCGGACGGTCCCGCGGAGGCCGTTCCGGACCAGGGTCTGCTGCGCCTCCGACAGGCCGATTTCCGGGCTGATGCCGGCAAAGCGCATCGACGAGGCCGGGGAAGCCCCCGTCCCGCCTTCGGCCCCGGAGATCACGACGAGGTCGGCCTTGGCCTTGGCAACGCCGGCCGCCACCGTTCCCACGCCGCTTTCGGCAACCAGCTTCACGCTGATGGCCGCTGAGGGGTTGACGTTCTTGAGGTCGAAAATCAGCTGCGAGAGGTCTTCAATCGAATAGATATCGTGATGCGGCGGCGGGGAGATCAGCGAGATGCCCGGAATGGAATTCCGCGTCTTGGCGATGATCCCGTTCACCTTGAATCCGGGCAACTGCCCGCCTTCGCCGGGCTTGGCGCCCTGGGCGACCTTGATCTGGATTTCCTCCGCATTGACCAGGTACTCGGCCGTGACGCCGAAGCGCCCGGAGGCCACCTGCTTGGTCTTGCTGGAGAGCGACACCCCGTCCACCTCGCGGTGATACCGGTCATTGTCTTCACCGCCCTCGCCCGTGTTGGAACGGGATCCCAGGCGGTTCATCGCCAGGGCGATGGCCTCATGCGCCTCGATGCTCAGCGCCCCGAAGCTCATGGCGCTCACCACGAAGCGCCGGACGATCTCCGACTCCGGTTCCACCTCCTCGAGCGGAATGGGCGCCCGCTTGAAGTCCAGCAGGTCCCGGAGGAACATCGGCTCGCCGCGCCTGTCCGCCGCAGCGGTGAACTCCTTGAATTTGGGATAGCTCCCGAGGCGGGTCGAAAGCTGCAGGACCGAAATCGTCTCCGGATTCCAGGCATGGGCAATGCCGTCCTTCCGGTAATGGAAGAGGCCCGTATCCGGCAGGAAGTCCGCCTCCAGGGACGGCGCAAAAGCCCGGGCATGGAACCACAGGGCGTCCCGGGCGATGGTTTCGAGGCCGATGCCCCCGATCGTGGACCCTTCGGTGCCGAAATATTCCCGCAGCAGATCCCCGTCCAGGCCGATGCTTTCGAAAATCCTGGCCCCCCGGTAGGAACGGATCGTGGAGATGCCCATCTTGGCCATGATTTTCAGCAGGCCTTTCTTCATCGCTTCGATGTAGTTCGTGCGGGCCGTCGCGTAGTTCAGCTGGATCTTGCCCCCGTGGGCCAGCCCGGAGATGATGGCGAAGGACAGGTAAGGGTTGATGGCCGAGGCGCCGTAGCCCAGCAGCAGGGCCGCATGCATCGTCTCGCGGATCTCCCCGCTTTCGACGATCAGGGCGGTCTGCACCCGCTTTCCTGCGGCAATCAGGTGGTGATGGACGGCGCTGACGGCCAGCAGGGACGGAATCGGCGCATGGGCCTCATCCACATTCCGGTCCGACAGGATGATATAGTTCACCCCTTCATCCACGCACTGCTCGGCCTTCCGGCACAGGTTCGTCAGGGCCCGCCGGAGATTGGCCGCAGCCGATTTGGTATCGGTAGCGCAGGGGAACAGCATGGGCAGTTTCTCCGTCTTGAAGCCCTTGTAGCGGATGTTGCACAAAAGGTCCAGCTGCGTGTTCGTCAGGATCGGGTGCGGCAGGCGCACCATCTTGCAGTTGTCCCCGTCGGGCGTCAGGATGCCGGTGCCCACCCGGCCGATATACTCGAACAGGGACATCACCATCTGCTCCCGGATGGAGTCGATGGGCGGGTTGGTGACCTGGGCGAACTGCTGCCGGAAATAGTTGTAGAAACGTTGCGGGCGCTCCGTCAGCACCGCCAGCGGCGTGTCGTTGCCCATGGAGGAAATCGGTTCCTGGCCGCGGAGGCACATCGGAACGAGGGTCCGTTCCACATCCTCCGCCGTGCAGCCGAAGAGCAGCTCCTTGCGAAGCAGTTCGTCCTCCGTATGCTCAATCTTACGGCCGCTGTGCAGGTCCTCCAGCTGCACGCAGCCGGAGGAGAGCCACTGCCGGTAGGGATGTTCGGCGGAGAGGGCCGCCTTGATTTCCGCGTCGTAGTAGATACGCCCTTCCTTCGTGTCCACCAGGAGCATCTTTCCGGGCTCCAGGCGGCCTTTGCGCTCGATTTCGGTGGGATCGAAATCCAGTACGCCCACCTCGCTGGCAACGACGAGAAGACCTCCCTTGGTGATCGTGTACCGGCCGGGACGGAGCCCGTTCCGGTCCTGGACCCCGCCGGCGTAACGGCCGTCGCTGAACAGCAGGGTGGCCGGACCGTCCCAGGGTTCCATCAGGATGGAGTGGTACTCGTAAAAGGCTTTCAGGTCCTCGGAGATGGGATTGGTCCCGTCGAAACTCTCCGGCATCAGGACGGAAACGGCCTGCGGCAGGCCCAGTCCGCTCTGGACCAGGAACTCCAGGACGTTGTCCAGGCTGGCGGAGTCGCTCATCCCGGGCTGGATGATGGGAGTGAGGTCGTCAATGCTGCCCAGCGCCCCCGAGCCCAGCACGCTTTCGCGCGCCTGCATCCAGCTGCGGTTTCCCCGGATGGTGTTGATCTCGCCGTTGTGGCAGAGCATCCGGAACGGCTGCGCGAGGCTCCACTGGGGGAACGTGTTGGTCGAGAAGCGGGAATGGACGATCGCCATGGCGCTGGTGAACCAGGGGCTCTGGAGGTCCTGGAAGTATTCGCGGAGCTGGCGGCTCGTCAGCATCCCCTTGTAGACGATGTTCCGGGTGGAAAGCGAACAGATGTAACCGTCCCCGCCCCGGCGCTCGAAGCGCTTCCGGATGCGGTAGAGCTTCCGCTCCAGGTCCGCTTCCTCCATGTACTCCCGGCCGGTGATGAAGACCTGGACCGTGCAGGGCTCGCTCTTTGCGGCCTCCTCGCCCAGGCAGGAAGGCTGGACAGGGACGTCCCGGACATAGGAGAGGACGCATCCCTCCCGCTCCGCTTCCGCGCGGAGGGCATCCAGGAGTTCCATCCGCGGAGCGGTTTCGCGCGGAAGGAACACGAGTCCGGTCCCGTAATGACCTTTCTCGGGAACAGGAACACCCTGGAGCAGAATGAATTCGTGGGGGATCTGGACCATGATGCCGGCGCCGTCGCCGGACTTCCCGTCGGCCCCTTCGGCACCCCGGTGGCTCATGTTCTCCAGGACGGACAAGGCGTTGGAAACCAGCTCGTGCGTCTTGTCCCCCCGGATGTTCACGACCATACCGACCCCGCAGGCATCGTGTTCCGATGCCGCGTCATACAAACCCGTATGCATAACCGGACTAGTTGATAAAGAGCATTTCGCGATACTTGGGAAGCGGCCACATCTTGTTGTCCACCACTTCTTCCAGCTTGTCGATCGGGCGCCGCAGGGCCTCGAAACTCTCGGCGATCTCATGGTAGGCGAGAGCGCGCTCGTAGTCGTTTTCAATCATGTTGGCGGCCTTCCGGGCTTCGCGCATCGCCGTCGCCTTGAGGCACACCTGGTCCACATACTTGTCGATATCTTCCAGGATCCGCTTCTCGGTGGAGCAGGTGTCCAGGTTCCCGTAAAGGCCCTTCGTAAGGGTGAGCACCTGCAGGAGCTTGGCCTTGTACTCCAGGGCGGCGGGAATGATGTGGTTCAGGGCCATCCGTACCATCACGCGGGACTCGATCTGGACCTTCTTGATATAGGTTTCCCATTTGACCTCGTTGCGGGCCACCAGTTCCTTCTCGGTATAAACCCCGGTGCGGGTGAACATCTCCAGGGCGGCCGGAGCGGTGAAGGTGCAGAACATCTTCGGGACGTTCGTCTCCACGTCCAGGCCGCGGCGGGCGGCCTCGGCCTTCCACTCGTCCGTGTAGCCGTTTCCGTCGAAACAGACCGTGTCGATGATGGACGCGATG
>Ga0310696_10006951_pt1 | contig 13357 bp, 8 predicted proteins | sample AusTroGonzalo_MG_4_FD_203885 | JGI IMG/M metagenome (GOLD analysis project Ga0310696, IMG submission 203885) | Bovine rumen microbial communities from tropical cattle in Woodstock, Queensland, Australia - Gonzalo_02 (v2) (version 2) | ecosystem: Host-associated > Mammals > Digestive system >... | reverse complement strand
CAACGGTAAAAAACCTTCAATCGTCACAACAATGATAAAGAAAGCTATCAAATTGGTTGCTATCATTTTGGTCGCTGCTTGTGTATGCCGTATCGTTACACCTTATTACTTGACTAAGGTAAATCCGGCTATCTTGCAAACTATGGTTACCGCGATGCAGGAACAACAACAAGCGGAAAAGAACAAAGCGATTCGTTCTTATGTAAGATCCAATATGGACAAAATGATTGCTGACGCTCCGGTTTGGGGTAAAGAAGATGCCAAGAAAACAATTTTCTTGTGGTCTGACTACTCTTGCCCATACTGCCGTCGTGTTCATGCGGAATTGGCACGTGTTATGGAAGCACGCGATGACGTCCGCGTTGTGTTGAAAAACTTCTCTATTCACGGCGAATTGTCCGATGCACCAGCAAAAGCGGTTATCGCTGCTAAATTGCAAGGCAACGACAAAGCAGCGGCTTTGGACAGAAAGTTGATGGATAAAGAATATTTCTCTCATGATGATATGAAAGATCGTTCTAAACTTGGCGACAAGATTCACAAAAACGTCATGGCTTTGGCAAAAGAAGTCGGTTTGGACGTTGAACAACTTGAACGCGATATGAAAGGCGAAGTTGTTGCTCGTGAAATGGCGAACGTTCGTGAATTGGCCCAGGAATTTGAAATCAGCGGAACACCGTATTTAATCATCGGTGAACAAGCGTTCCCTGGCGCAATCCCATACGACAAGATTATCGAAGCGTTGGGTAAATAATTCGCAATACACAAAGTAAAAAACACCGCTATCTGCGGTGTTTTTTGTTGCCTAGATAAAGCGGGCACATGGTTGGAATAATGTGCAAAAAAAAATCGCCCCCGATGGGCGATTTTTATAAACTTGGTTTTTAATGGTTATCTGCTACGTGTTGTGTCGGCACGTTGGATTTTAAACCCATATTTTGCAAGTGCCGCACTATCTTCGGCAGTCATACCAAGTTCATTTGTGCTTGATTCTGGAAGTTGGGCACCACTATTTGCATTTACGCGAATAGTGCCATTACCAACAACGTTATCATAAGCGTCATAATAAATACCTAAAATCAAACGCTTCTTGTTAAATTGTGATGCTGTAAAGTTGGCGGTAGCATCCGTTGAATCAACGTAATTTAAAATAACCCACTTTACATCATCATGATTTGCTAAATAGATTAGCGTGTCATCAGTCAATTTATCCCAATCGTTTGTAAAATTGAAATCCAAGGTCATATCTTGGGTTCCAATATGACGTTCTGGGCGTGTCGGTTGTTCCTGTTTGTCGCACGAATTTACAAATGGTAAAAGTGCGAGCATTGTCATCGGAACACAACTGACAAATAAATTGCGTGCTTTACGTAAATTATTTTTCATTTTGTATCCTTTTACCTTTATGACAATTTGTGAATAACCAAACCGCTGCGCAATTTTGGTTCAAACCAAGTTGTCTTTGGTGGCATGATGTTGCCCGTATCAGCGATATCAATGATTTGACGCATTGTCACGGGATATAATGCAAATGCCGCGACCATTTCGCCACTGTCTACGCGTTTCTGTAATTCGCCAAGACCACGAATACCACCAACGAAGTCAATACGTTTACTTGTACGCAAATCGCCAAGGTTCAAAATTTTATCAAACACCAAGTTAGATAAAACGGTCACATCCAACACACCAATTGGGTCGTTGTCGTTATATGTTCCTGGTTTCGCGGTCAACGAATACCATTTGCCATTCAAATACATACCAAAATTATGTAATTTGGTTGGTTTATAAATTTCCGTTCCCATTTCGCGAACTTCGAAAGATTTTTCAAGTTCAGCAATAAATTGTTCGGGTGTCAAACCGTTCAAATCTTTGACAACGCGGTTATAGTCAATAACTTTCAATTGGCTTTCTGGGAATATTACCGCCAAAAAGTAATTGTATTCTTCATTTCCGGTGTGATTTGGGTTTTGTTCACGTTTTTCCGCACCAACGCGTGCTGCTGCCGCGGTACGATGATGTCCGTCCGCAACATAAAGTGCCGGAATGTTTTTAAATATTTCCGTGATACGTGCGTTAATAGCATCGTCGCGAATTGCCCAAAACTTGTGTCCAAAACCATCGGCTGCAACAAAATCGTATTCTGGCGCATTGTTTTTAACAAAGGTTTCAACGATTTCGTTCATTTCCGCGACATCAGGATATGCGAAGAATACTGGTTCAATGTTTGCATTTTGAATACGAACGTGAATCATACGGTCGTCTTCTTTGTCCTTGCGGGTCAATTCATGCTTTTTAATTTTGCCCGTCATATAGTCATCAACATTGGCGGCAGCAACAAGTCCGTATTGGGTGCGACCATCCATTGTTTGGGCATAAATGTAATACATTTCCTTATCATCTTGGACCAACCAACCGCGGTCTTGCCACAATTTAAAGTTTTCAACCGCTTTGTCGTACACAGGTGCCGAATGTTCATCTGCGATTGGGTCAAAATCAATTTCGGGTTTAATAATATGCAACAAAGATTTTTCACCCGCTTCGAGTTTCGCTTCCGCGGAATTTAAAACGTCATATGGACGGGATGCAACCTCGGCTGCAAGGTCTTTTGGGGGACGAACGCCCGCAAATGGTTTAATTTTCAAAGCTGACTCCTTCTGTTTAACCAGGGGCAATTATAACCCCATTTTCCAAAAAGGCAACATATTAAAAATCACTATTCGCGGGCGTTAATATTTGTATGTTATTGCTGTAAATTTACATCAAAAATAGTTTCGTCTTGTGTTGCATCCAATGGTTTATATTGATATGGGACCGTAGCAAAATCTATATCATTCATATTTATACGGCGAATTGTCCGATTGAACATGGTATGATAATAAATGACACGGTTTGTTATATCGCTTGCAATTGTCCATTGGGTTGCCGAAGGCATATCAAATTTGTTTTTACCCGTTGCAAAGTCCGTTCCAAATGGAACATCAAGATTGTTTAGCAGATGGAAAGATTGCATCGCGGTTTTATATCCCGTATCTTGGGTAATGGAATATGTTTTCAAAAATGCGGCACGAACAAATCGTGATGGTGATGAAAAATCGCCGGGTAAGCCCAAAAGTCCTGTTCCGCCACTAAGTGATTGAAGTTTAATCGGTCCAAATTTTGTTGGTCCCGCTGTTCCGGGTTCAAGATTAACGTAATTATTCAAATTAGTTAAATGCCAATTTATGTTCGGTGCGTTGGCTATAACCCCAACAGGATTTTCATATATCATGGGAACACCATCTATGACTTCTAAAACAACTTGGCGACCGCTTGGTTCGGTAATACGCCAATGGGTTGTTGAAGCACTTGGGTCTATGTTTATGATTCGGACATTGTCGATTTCGCGTTCAAGTTCATCAATACTTGAAAATTGCGAAAGTATCCAAGATACGAATTGAAAATCGGCGATGGATTTGCTTTTCGCTTCGGGGGAATAGGGGCGATATTTTCCAAATTTTGGGAAATAGAAAAGTCCGGCGGATAATCCCGCTTCGTTTGTTCCATCTATGACAAATTCGGGTTGTTGTACCCCAAGACCGACGAAACCGTATTTTGCGGTAAATTTCATTCCGTCCATTTTACCATTGGGTAACAAAGATTGGCTTGTATGACCACGCGGAACGACCACATATATATTGTTCATTTCGGAACCTGCCCAATCTATGGTTCGTGCCACGACCACCGATTTGTCACGTGCGGTCATGGTGATGCCCGTACAGGCATCCGATTGTTCGGGGTTAAATAGAATAGCAAGCAAAGTAGCAATTGTTGGATAAAAAGTTTTTTTCATTTTTATTCTCTCTTGGTTGGGTTAATAAATTTTATGCACAAATGTTTTTTGAAAACCATAGGAACGACTTGCTAACAAAAAACTTGCATTTTGCAATTTTGGGGTTTAGCATAATTTGTGGAAAAAGGAAGGAGTCATTATGTCCAAGACATTTCATAGATTTTTAGTTGGTGTTTCGGTTTTGCCGGTGTTTCTTGTTATGCCTGGGTTTGCGGATGAACGTATTGTTATAAGTGGTGATAGGGATGCTTCATTTGCGACTGGTTTTTCTTTGACCGGGGTTTCAACATCTGCAAATGGTGGTGGTATTTCAATTGAAAATCTTTCGACACTTACTTTTGAAGGAACTTCTTCTTTTACAAATAATTCTTCTACGAATGCTGGTGGTCTTGGTGGTGCGATATTTATAAATAATAACAATGGTGGCGCAGGTCCAAATGACAACCAAGTCAATTTTAATGGTGCGGCTACATTTACTGGAAATGACGCCAATGGCGGTGGTGCTGGTTTGTATAGTGAAGGCATAGTTATATTTGATGATACTGCGACATTCAGTGACAATACCACAACGGGGGGCAGTGGCGCCGCAATCGGTGCAAATGAATTGTCAGATATTACTTTTAATGGTGCTGCGACTTTTACTGGTAATGGTGTCGGAACGACCACGACTGGTGGCGCTATATCTAATAGTGGAAATATGGTATTCAATGATACCGCAACGTTTGACGGAAATCATGCAACAACAAATGGTGCCGCTATCAATAATGGCGGGACGATGATTTTTAGGAATGGTCTTTCTTTGACTAATAATGTTGGTGGTTCTAACAGTGGCGCGGTAAGCAATGGTGGCGACTTTTTCGCATACGGTGGTGATATTATTGTGACCGGAAATACTGCGAACAAGGGCAGTGGCTTATTCCTTGGATTGGGGTCAAGAACATTTTTAGGGGCGGATGAAAATGGTGTGGCAAGTCCCGTTGAAAATATCACATTTAGTAATAATACTGCTAATGATGTAAATGCGGCGGCGTTGGCGGTCCAAGATGGCGTAGATACCGTTGAAATGCGTGCAACAAACATAACTTTTGATGGTAATGTTTCGGCAACTAAATATGGTGGTGCAATATTTAACGCATCGGAATTGAAAATACTTGGAACAAACAATACGTTTTCTAATAATGAATTACACGACTCTACTGGTGGCAAAACAGGTGGTGGCGCGATTCATAACCGTGGGGTTTTAAAAAATGGCAAAACTGCGGATTTAACAATCGGTACCGAAACAAGTACGAATTTATTTGAAAATAATACTTCGGAATCGTTTGGTGGTGCGATTGCGGCGCGTGCCGTTGATGGTGCGGGGCAAGATTCGTCCGTCACAATAAACGGGGCAACGACTTTTAATTCTAATCATGCCGACATGAATGGTGGCGCGATTTGGAATCAAGTAGCACAAAAAGATGGTACGACTGGTGAAGCATTGGTCACCGTAAACGGCGCATCCACATTCACTTCGAACACTGCGGGTGATTTGGGTGGTGCGATTTTCAATAACGGTGAAACTGTATTTAATGGTGCTACAACATTTACCGATAACCAAGCAGGTGGTTTAGGTGGTGCTATCTATAATACCGGTGTAACCACAATTAATGGTTCGGGGACGTTTAGTGGTAATAAATCAAATTATGTTGATTCTACTAACTTTACATTAAACGATATTTATAACACAAATACCGTGAATTTAAACGCGACTTCGGGGCAAAACATTTCGTTTGCCAGTGGTATTGACGGTGTCAACGGAACTTTAAACATAAATGCTACCGATGGTTACACGGGGGCTGTTGTGTTTAATGCCAATGTTTCGGGCAATAGCGTGAATGTTGCGCGTGGAACGTTGACCAATAACGCGGTGTTGGATGGCGCGTTAGCGATTAATGGCGGTACGGTTGAAAATCAAAACGGGGCCAGTGAAATCACAGGTTCTGTGACCATAGCCGATGGCGCGTCTTTATCAACAAAAGCCGATAAATTTGCGACGGATAATGCCGCGACGGTTTCAAATGCTGGAACTTTGACACTTAAAGGTGGTATATCATCAAATCCAGTTGAATTGTCAAAGGATATAACTGGTGACGGTTCGTTGGTAATTGATGGGGTCGTTTCTAATAATGGCGGTGAAATTTATAATGCCGTAACTATCAACAATAATAAATCGTTTACAACCGATGCCGATTTGCTTAAGAACACGGTTGCAAATGCAGGTAGTAACGGAAAATTGACATTGATTGGTGGGACTTTGGAACACAATGTGACCGGTGGGGGCAAATTGTACATTGCTGGTGACGTTGTAAACACCGCTAATATATCGAATACCGTGACCATAAATAGTGGTAATTCATTGACAACGGCTGCTGGGTTGTTGGGGAATACGGTTGCCAACAATTCTGGCAGTTTGGTATTGACAGATGGAACTTTGGAACACAATGTGACGGGTGACGGTTCGTTGGTTGTTGATGGAGCGGTTATAAATACTGGCAACATCGATAATACTGTGACGATTAATTCTGGAACTGGTAAATCGTTAGAAACGAATGCCAGTTTGTTAAATAATACCATCACAAATGCTGGTTTGTTGACGTTGACCGGTGGAACATTGGCGCATAATGTGTCTGGTACTGGTAATTTGAATGTAACAGGTGAAGTGAATTCAAGTGCATCATATTTAGGTATGGATGTAAATAATACAGGTACATTGAATTTAACTGGTGGGACATTGGCACATAACGTAGCTGGTACTGGTAATTTGAATGTAACTGGTGAAGTAGACTCAAGTGCATCATATTTAGGTATGGATGTAAACAACACAGGTACATTGAATTTAACTGGTGGAACGTTGGCGCATAACGTGGCTGGTACTGGTAATTTGAATGTAACTGGTGGGGTGGATTCAAATGCATCATATTTAGGTATGGATGTAAATAATACAGGTACATTGAATTTAACTGGTGGGACATTGGCACATAACGTATCTGGTACTGGTAATTTGAATGTGACTGGTGCGGTAGATTCAAGCGCATCATATTTAGGTATGGATGTAAACAACACAGGTACATTGAATTTAACTGGTGGAACGTTGGCGCATAACGTGGCTGGTACAGGTATTTTGAATGTAACTGGTGAAGTGGATTCAAGCGCATCATATTTAGGTATGAATGTAAATAACACGGGTACATTGACATTGACCAGTGGAACTTTGGAACACAATGTGACTGGTGGTGGTTCGTTGGTTGTTGATGGGATCGTTTCTAACAATGGCGGTGAAATTTATAACGCCGTAACTATCAACAATAATAAATCGTTTACAACCAATGCCGATTTGCTTAAGAATACGGTTGAAAACTCAGGTAGTAACGGAAAATTGACATTGACTGGTGGAACTTTGGAACACAATGTAACAGGTGGGGGTAAATTGTACATTGCTGGTGACGTTGTAAACACCGCTAATATATCGAATACCGTGACCATAAACAGTGGTAAGTCATTGACAACGGCTGCTGGGTTGTTAGGAAATACGGTTGCCAATTCTGGCAGTTTGACTTTGACAAGTGGAACTTTGGGAAAGAGTGTGACGGGTAATGGAATTATTTATGTCACGGGCAATGTTTCATCCAATGCAAACTTTTTGGGAAACAACGTGAATAATAGTGGAACTTTGACATTAACGAGTGGAACTTTGTCAAAAGATGTTTCCGGAAATGGTGGTTTGGTTATTAATGGAGCGATTACCAACAATGGTGGTAATATCGGAAATGCTGTGACCATCAACAGTGGTAAATCTTTAACCACATCCGCAAGTTTGCTTGGCAACAATGTGTCTAATTCGGGGACCTTGACATTGACCGCTGGTTCTTTGACGCATGATGTTTCTGGAAGTGGAACGGTTAATGTATCTGGGGTTGTGAGTAACAGCGGAAACTTGAATAATCTTGTGAATATTCAAAGCTCGGGTGAATTGACAACCCTCGCGGACAAGTTAAAGAAAACCGTCACAAACAATGGTGATTTGATTTTGACGGGTAATGCTTTGTCACAAAACGTAAACGGTACTGGTGACTTATTTATTACTGGTGCTGTTTCCAACACTGGGACTATTGCAAATGCTGTGACAATAAGGGATACGGGTTCGTTCACAACAAACGCGGGTAAATTGCAAAACACCGTTGCGAATGCTGGAATATTGACTTTGAACGGTGGCACTTTGGCTCATGCTGTAAGCGGTCAGGGTGACGTAAATGTGACGGGTAATGTTGTGAATAATTCAAGCATTGCGGCGCATAGCATCGATATTCAAAATGGTGGTGCACTTACATCGAACGCTAACCGTTTGTCGGGTGCATTGAATAATGATGGTACATTGACATTGACTGGTAATGGTGCTTTGTCCCAAGATATTACTGGTAATGGAACTTTGAATATTGCCGAAGGTGGCACATTGGATGTTGGTCTAAGAAATATCGAACAAGGCACAATCAATCTTAATGGAACGATGGTTGCCGAATTGGATGACAGTGTCGCAGGACCACGCTTTACGGCGACGAATTTCAATGGTGCGGGGACTTTGCGTTTGACAATGCGCGAAGCGGGAACATATAACATATTTGGTGACGATATGTTTGATACACGGTTGATTGAATTCGATCCTGCGGGCATAGATGTCAATAGCCCTGTGTATAATTTGGTTTGGGGAGCCGATGGCACAATCACGGCACAACAAAAGACCGCCGAAGAAATTTCACTTGATAACCATGTTAGTGAAGATGCTGGTTTGATGGTTTCCAATCTTATGAATTCGACGGATGCAAAGTTGAACGATTTGGCGCTTGTTGCCCAAAATCGTTTAGCAAATGATGACAAAGTCGCCGTGGAACGTGCAAGTTTGGCATTGGCACCCGAAAGTATGCCAATTGTTCAAGCCGTTGGAACAACCATGCAAAACACATTGTCCACTTTGACGGCAAATCGCTTGTCTATGCCACTTAAACGTGACAATTATGGCGATTTACATCGTGATGCTATGTGGGTCCAAGGTTTGTATAACCGCACAAAACAAAATGATGGATTTGATGGTTATACACGTGGTGTCGCCGTTGGTTTTGATGGTATGGTTAAAAACACATGGACATTTGGTGCGGGTTATGTTTATGCCCAATCTGATATTGTAGGAACGGAACGTGATATAGACATTGATTCATTAGCTGTTATGCTTTACGGACAATATAAAGCGGCTGCGTGGTATGTCAATGCGTTCATAGATTACAATATGTCAAATTATACCGAAAATGGTTTTGTGTTTAATGCGCCAGTTAACGCCGAATACAAGGTTAACGGTTTCGGTGGTCAAATCTCTACTGGGTACAACTTTAATGGTGGTTTTGCCCCAGAACTTGGTTTGCGTTATACACACTTGTCGGTTGATGAATACAAGAATTCTTTGGGTGTATCTGTCATAACAGATGACAAGAATTTTGTAACCGCTTCTCTTGGCGCAAGATATGGTTATGGATTCGAAGTCAGAAAGAATCTTATTTTACGTCCGGAATTAAGTTATGCTGTAAAGTATGACGTTGTTGCGGATGATATGTCAGCGACCATTATGATACCGGGGGTTGATTCTTATTCGGTTTATAACGATGGTTTGTCACGTGTTGCAACCGAACTTAATGCCGGATTAGGTGTAAGGTATCGTGGTGTGGATGTATCGGTTGGTTATGAAATCGAAGCACGTGAAGCATACACATCGCAAACAGGTCGTGCAAGATTTAGAATTGAATTCTAATGAAATAAAAAGACCGCTTTAGCGGTCTTTTTCATGACGGAAAAAACTTTTTGATTGCAATAAAAAATCAAAATAATATAATACCGTCCAATTGGGGCATAGTTTAATGGTAGAACTCCGGACTCTGACTCCGTCAGTGTTGGTTCGAATCCAGCTGCCCCAACCAAGATAAAATAAAAAATGTCCCGATAGGGGCATTTTTATTATTGTGTATCGAGGCACTCAGCTACCCCAACCAAAGTTTTTGTTTGGTTTGTAATATTTTCACCGATTTCGAAATTTGATAAGAATCGCAATTTATGATAGAATCTAAGACGAATGATAAATTTGAGGGGGGTAAATATAATGCGTTTATATCACTATGCACCGAAAGATAATAATATCTTGAAAACAGGGTTGTATTCATATTCAAAACACCCGCGTGGATTAAAAAGAAATTATAGTTTGCCAGCGGGATCGAACAAGAAAAAAGACATAGTTGCGTGGCTGGAAAAATTATTTCCGGGGCGTAGTAGAGCCGTTTCTTGTTTAACAGAACCGATAAAATGGCGTGGTAATGACAATTTTTTAAAAGGGATGGTTAAACGTTCTGTTTTATTATCTTTTGAGCTGGATGATTTAATCAAAGCGGGACTTGTCGAATCTATTTGGTGTCGGGATGATATTGCACGCAAAGGTCGTAAATACACATGGAGGGATGTTACACAATATTTTTACAAAGTGTCTCCTAAAAACATTGATGTTTCGCCATTGCCATGGGAAAAGGTGAGTGTTAAAAATCAAATAATATGGGGGGCGGTTCGTCACTATATGATAGTTTTGAAAAAAGGTGTTATTCCACCGGAATATTTAAGAGTAGAAAGAACTAATTTGGGATTTTTCTATAATTTATCGCAATCGTTAAAGGGGTTGTTTGTTCATAAAAAATAGATTTTAACCTTGCGGCTTCTTTTAGTGATGTAATTGTGAACATGAAAAAAATATAAAGAGATGTTGTTATGGATTCACAAGTTTTTATAAAAGCAACTTCAAAAATAAAAGTATTAAACGCGATTGAAAAACTAAAACAGGTCTCCACATTTCATGCGGGTCATTGGTCTTCTGCAAAATATTTTGATGAAGATTTACATAAAAGGGGTATTGTTTCACCCATAGAGATTTACCATCAATATAAAATGCCTAATGGATATTCAGAGAAAGAATATGAAGATTATATAATGTGGTTATCGGAATTAGTTTTTTTTGAACCAGACAGAATTTTAAACATACCAAAATATGTTGAGAAAGCAACATATGGCTCAAATATGTCTGTTCAAGAAAAGCAAGATTATAAAAATTTATTAAATAAACCACTCGAAGATTTAAATGATTTGGAAAAACAAGACCTTGTGGCAATATTATTGAAACAAAAAGCATCTGTAGATTATGAAATACAAAATCAGATTAATATTATCAAAAAACTTAATCCTGAATTAAAAGACATAATTATACCACGTGGCAAAGAATTGGATTTTTTAATCGGTGTAACCTCTGAATTTCATCAAGACGATATAAATTATTTTCTTCATATCAAAGAGATGAACAAGGAACATGCAGAACAAGAAAAATTCCGTAAAACTATTGGGATGAAAACATATGCATTGTTTATTGAACCAAGTCGCAGACAAAAAATAATAAACGCCGTACGTATGAATATAAAATCCATCCTTGATAACCAGAATTTACAAAATCGTCCATAGTGACGGTTCCTTGTCAGATTTCCAATATCTGTATAAGATTCGAAAGTTGAAATAATGTTGTTTTTTGCACTTGGAAACGCTGTGTGATATAATTTGTAAAAAGGTTATAATATGGAAATAAAAATTAGGGACGCGGTTCCCGAAGATGCAAAAGCAATTCAACAAATTATTGCGGCTGGATACCGTCGTTCTTTTGCTGAAATTCATACAAAAGAGTATCTTGAATATAAAATTCAAGAAAACTTAAGTCACGCAAAAATAGAAAAAATGGCGAATATAATTCGTGATAAAAACTCTATAAATATAGTTGCAGAAAATGCGAATGGTGAAGTTATAGGGTCTGTTGGTGGTATGAAAGATGAAAACGGAAATTATCATTTGATAGCATTATATGTAGATGAATCTGTTATTGGTGATATAAAATTTGCGTTAAGGTTGGTTAAAGAATTTTCACAACGTATCAAAAATAATGGCGCAGATAAATTTACCACAGGAACATTAACAGGAAGTCGTGTTTGCAAATTGTATGAATTATTGGGTGGTAAGAAAATAAAAGAATTTATAAACCCCAAACGTGATAATGTATCGGAAACGGAATTTGAATTCGATGTAGCTAGATTCATTTAAGTCGGATTCAAGCACAATACAGTTTTCAACATATCAATATATTGTCAAATCTATATCAATTCGGCTTGCAAGTTGTTATATATTGTGAAACAGAAACCGCCCATTATATATGACAAGTTCCGGATTAATTTTGTATTATTTCACAATTGAATATATCTTCATATCGCGTGGTACACCACGTAACAGAAAGTATTTACGTAATATGCCCTCGCACTTAAAACCACATCTTTCAGCAACGGCACAAGATTGTGTGTTATTAATATCGATTGTTAGTTGGATGCGATTAAGGTGCATCTTATCAAAACCAATTTGCGTTAATGTTTGTAATGCATTTGTTACAATGCCACGTCCATTATATTCTTTGGCTAGCCAATAGCTTATTTCCCCCATATTAGTATCAACATCAACAAAACTTATTTTACCAGCAATTTTTTTATCAATAATAATAAAATAAGAACATTTATCTATTTTTCTGGATTTTCTTATGTTCACAAGTGCTTTTTCAGTGGTTGTATAAGAATCAACCCATTCTAGATATTTACCAAGAAAATCACGATTACTGTTTATCACAGAAAGCAAACTTTCAGCATTTTTGTAATTAGCCACAAGTTTTTCTAATGAAAAATTTCTACATTTAATCTTTTTTTCAAAAGTCATTTAAACGCCTATTATTTGTGTGATTGCATCATACAATCATTCGTGATTAATCGCAAGTTCAATTATTTGACACGGTTGTCCCCATTTGATAGCATTACAATACTATGTTAATTGTAAAAAATCTTGAAAAATCGTTTAATGGAAATCAGATTATAAAAAATCTGAGCTTTTCTGTTGCCGATGGCGATAAAGTTGCGGTTGTCGGTTTAAATGGTGCAGGCAAGTCCACATTGTTCAGAATATTGCTAGACCAAATACCCTATGATTTTGGTGAGTTTTTTATGGGTAAAAATCCGCGAATTGGCTGGATGCCACAAACTGTTGACGAATTGAATTTGCCGAACGATATGAATGTTTACGATTTTTTGTGCTCTGGACGTCCATTACCACAAATAGAGAGTAAAATTGCGGAGATTTATCAAAAAATAGCCAACGGTGACACTTCCGAAGAAACGTTAAATTTATTGGGGCAATATCAAAATGAATTTGATAGTTGGGACGGTTATTCCGCGGAAGCAGAATTGGAAAATATGATTGTCCAAATGGGTATCCCACAAGAAAATCTGAATAAAAAACTTGGGGAATTGTCAGGTGGACAAAAATCAAAGATATCTTTTGTCAGAACCTTATATTCACGTCCCGATGTTTTATTCTTGGATGAACCAACAA